>WBZO01000290.1_pt1 | contig 118760 bp, 117 predicted proteins | sample 5204261 | NCBI WGS metagenome assembly WBZO01 (sample SAMN12412400, study PRJNA552823) | activated sludge metagenome | isolation source: activated sludge from anammox sidestream of wastewater treatment plant... | place: USA: North Carolina | collected 2017-09 | reverse complement strand
CCAATCTGGTTGACGTGGAATGGAACAAGCAGGACAGAGCCATTCTGGACGATGTCGTAACAACTCCGTAACCGGGCATATTTCCAACCCTCTGGTAAATTCAGGGGGTTGGAACAGTCTGAAACCATCCCTCCCTGATTATCGAAACCTGATACTGTTATTGTGTTTTCCGATTCAGGTTGTCAGGATCCGGAAATGACAGATATCGATACCGCACGGTATTGGCCGGGTAATCAGAATTTTCTGCGAAGCAGGCTGCGAACAGCGTGGAGCAACTCAACTGCTGTTCGCAGTCACCATCACTAGCACACCGTAAGCAGCGTCAGGATACCCTGGTATGGGACTGGCTACGGGAAATTTCAGAGCTGTTTAGTTTGCTTTTTGTCTAATCCAATGAATCACAGTAGCTCAGCAAAATCAACGAACAGCAGACGGTTGCACTACAAATGTTCTGCTTATGAGATCAGTTCTGCGTTGCGGTACGCTCTTGCAGGATCAGTTCAGCCAGTTTCAAATCCTGCGGATACGTCACTTTGAAGTTATAAGCATCGCCCGTTACCAGTTTGGGAGAGAATCCCAGCGCTTCCACGGCACTGGCATCATCGGTAATTCCTGCCGGGGCTTTTTCCAGTGCTTCAAGTAACAACTTCGTACGAAACATCTGTGGTGTTTGTGCCTGCCACAGACGTTCTCTCGGCTCAGTGCACATCACCCGGCCAGTATCATCTGCACGTTTTAATGTATCTGCCAGCGGCACTGCCAGCAGGCCACCGATTTCATCCTGCGCAAGCTGATCGAGCAATCGTTCAACCAGCGCCAGACTCAACCCCGGGCGAGCTGCATCGTGTACCAGTATCCAATCCTGGTCCTGTACATGATTCTCAGCACGCAATGCTTTCAGCCCGTTGGTGACGCTTTCGGCACGGGTTGCCCCGCCGCAGCCAAACACCTGGATCTTGCCGGCAAATTCACTCCAGTCATGCCGTGCCCATTCTGTATCGTCAGGTGCCAGCACAACACAGACCATGCCAATACGCTCTGCGCTGCACAAGGTGCGCAACGCATGATAAATCATCGGCTTACTGGCCAGTGACCGGTACTGCTTGGGAATATCTTCTCCCATACGCGAGCCGGAACCGGCAGCCGGGATCAGTGCTATGAATTCAGCCATGCAATCACCCTATGAGCAGATATGAATCCATAGCCATCAGGAAATGGCACTTTCGTGGTCGATTTGTGCCAGATGCCGGGCGACTGACCAGCGCGCCCCAATCCACCCCAATGTGCCGGAGAATAAGATCAGAATCAGACTGTCCTGCCAGGAAAGAGGATCGAGCGTGAACGTGGTGGCATATAACCGGGCCAGTTCAGACAAAGCTTCATTCAATTCGATGATTGTAAAATAAAGCAGCAGCCAGGCCAGCGCAGCGCCTGCCAGCCCCTGTATCGCGCCAAAATAAAGAAATGGACGGCGGATATAACTATCCGTAGCACCAATCAGCTTGGACAGCTCGATTTCATCGCGCCGCGTCAGTATCTGCAAGCGGATGGTGTTGAACATGACGATGACGAGTGTCGTGCCAAATACTGATGTCAGCATGATAACGACCAGCCTGCCAACATCGAGCATGACATCCAGTTTTCTGGCCCAGTCGGTATCCACCAGTACATGAGCGATCTTGGGCCAGGCTTGCATCATGGCCTGCATTTTTTCAATTTCACCGGCGGACAGGCTGCCAAGGTTGACCACGAATGCATCCGGCAGCGGATTCTGTTCGAGATTACGCATTACCTCAGCCATCCCGCTTTCCCGTTGCAATTCCTGCAGTGCGATATCCCTGGAGATGAACTGGAAACCTTCAATTACAGTCATTTCCTCCAGTCGGGTATTGATCAGTTCCACATCAGCCGAACCCGCCGCAGTATCCAGGATAAGGGTCATCTGCTGCGAATCCGTTGCGTGCCCGGATAGTGCGCGCAAATTTTCCAGCAGGATGAAGATACCGGCCGGCAGACTCAGGACGATGCTGAAAACGATGATGCTCAGCAAGCTGGTCATCGGCGTTCCGGCAAGCTGCCTGAGTGCACGTATCAGCGCATAGCCATGTTGGGATAACCAGTTGCTCATGCGACCAACTTTCCCTGTTTCAATTCGATGATACGATGCCGGGTCGAATCAAGCAGCATTCTGTCGTGTGTCGAAATGAGAACGGTGACACCCACCTGGTTGAATGATTCGAATACCGCCATGATGTCCCGTGCATAATTGCTATCGAGATTGGCGGTAGGCTCATCGGCGATCAGGAGAGATGGACGATGGACAACTGCACGGGCAATACACAACCGCTGTTTTTCACCACCCGACAAGGTAATCGGATCCGCTCTTTCCTTATCCAGCAGACCAACTTTATCCAGCGCAGCACGCACTCGTGATGCACTGGTTCTGGTATCGAAGCCAGTCACCTGCAGCGGCAGCATGACGTTGGCAAAGACGTTGCGATCGTACAGAATTTTCTGTTCCTGAAAGATCATTCCGATATTCCGGCGTAAGTAAGGAATGGCACTGCGCCTGAGTGTACCGATATTCTGCTGCCCAACGATGATACTTCCGGAGGTCGGGCGCTCTATGGCCGCAATCAACTTCAGCAATGTGCTCTTACCGGCACCGGAATGTCCGGAAAACAAAATCAGCTCTCCCTGATCAATCGACAGGGTAATGCCTTTGAGCGCCTCAAATCCTCCCGGATAACACTTACTGACATCGTTGAAGCTGATCATTGCCGCCATACCGGACACTCAAACAAGGCAAAAGACGTCAGTCGAACAGTGCTTCAGCAAATTCACGGGCATTGAAGGGCCTTAAATCATCCAGCCCCTCCCCCACCCCGATGAAGCGCAGTGCTGGTGGTGTATCGGTAAATTGTGCAGCGATGGCAGCAATCACTCCGCCCCTGGCAGTTCCATCCAGTTTGGTCATGACCAGCCCGGTAACGCCCAGCGCATCATTGAAAGCCTTTAACTGGCTGACGGCGTTCTGACCAGTATTTGCATCCAACACCAGTAATACCTCGTGTGGCGCATCCGGGATAGCTTTAGCGATGACTCGCTTGATTTTCCTGATTTCTTCCATCAGATGAAGCTGGGTCGTCAGGCGACCGGCGGTATCAGCCAGGACGATATCGATTTTTCTGGCAATGGCAGCATTGATTGCATCGAAAATCACGGCTGCCGGATCACTTTTTTTACCCGGGTCACTTTCCTGTGAAATGACCGTGATCTGGTTACGTTCACCCCATACCTTGAGCTGTTCCTGTGCTGCTGCGCGAAAAGTGTCGCCCGCCGCCAGCAATACGGAGTGTCCCTGTGACTGGAAATAATGGGCCAGCTTGCCGATGGTCGTAGTTTTACCAACACCATTCACACCCGCGATCATGATCACGAAAGGTGTATGCCCGGTTGTGACCAGTGGCCGTTCCAGCGGCTGCAGCAGTTCGGTCAGCACATCCTGCAAGACTGTTTTGAGTTGTTCCGAATCATCCAGTGCATCACGCCTGACACGAGTGCGCAATGACTCCAGCAACCGGTTTGTCGCCTCGATTCCGGTATCTGCCGTCAATAAAGCAGTTTCGAGCTCTTCGTACAAATCCTCATCGATTTTCCTGCCACCGAACAATCCGGATAACTGCTTTCCAAGCTGCTGTCGTGTACGTGTCAGCCCTTGCCTGATCTTATCGGTAAAACTGACCGGCTCGGTTTCAACCTGAGCCGGATTTTTTTCATCAGGATTCTTTTTGGATTTAAAAATACTAAACATTCTGGTAGGCTGTTTCTGTTTCAGGAAGGTAAATATCATACCATCAACCGGTTACCGGGGTGGTGCCGGTCACCCGACCCAAGTCTGTTCAATTTCCAGTACGACATGAAAATCAGTTTCCATTTCAGCTACTTCGCCACTTTACTTTGCATTACATTGGCATGGCCACTGCCGGCTACAGCCAATTCACATGAATATCTGCTCGACAACGGTCTCAAACTGGTCGTCAAAGAAGATCACCGTTCCCCCGTCGTTATTCAACAGGTCTGGTATAAAGCCGGCAGTATGGACGAAGTTAATGGCACAACCGGTGTTGCACACGCGCTGGAACATATGATGTTCAAGGGAACGGACAGTGTGCCCGCCGGTGAATTTTCCAGAAGGATTGCAGCCATCGGCGGCAAGGAGAATGCATTCACCAGCCGTGACTACACTGCTTATTATCAGCAGCTGCACCAGCGCCACTTGCCGATGGCGATGGAGCTGGAATCCGATCGGATGCGCAATCTGCAGCTGACGGAGGAAGCATTCACCAAGGAAATACAGGTTGTCATGGAAGAAAGAAGATTGCGTACCGATGACCAGGCACACGCACTGTTGTATGAAAAAATGATGGCAACGGCTTTTCAGGCGCATCCCTACCGGCGTCCGGTCATCGGCTGGATGAATGATCTGGAAAATATGCAGTTAAATGACGCCAGAGACTGGTACCAGCGCTGGTATGCTCCCAATAATGCGGTGCTGGTGGTGGTAGGTGACGTTGATCCGGAGAATGTGTTCGCACTGGCAAAGAAATATTACGGAAGATTCAGTGCCGATAGGGTCCCTGCTCTGTCTGAACGCAAACCGCAAATCGAACCGCCTCAGACAGGAATCAAACGCCTGGTGGTGAAAGCCTCTGCACAACTTCCCTACCTGATCATGGGATACAAAGTCCCCGTTCTGAAAGATCCGAAAAATGAATGGGAGCCCTATGCACTGACCATTCTGGCAGAGGTGCTGGATGGCAATGCTTCTGCAAGACTCAACAAAACGCTGGTACGCGAAACACGTGTCGCGATCTCGGCCGACGCCAGCTATAACGCCATTGAACGCGGCCCGGGTACTTTTTTCATCGATGGAGCGCCCAGTGAGGACAAGACGGTGGATGATCTGGAGCAGTCGATCCGTACTGAAATCGGCAAAATCATCCAGTCCGGAGTCACACAGGAAGAGCTTGCGCGTGTCAAGGCACAGGTGGTGGCAAACCATATTTATCAGCTCGATTCCACATTTGCTCAGGCAATGCAGATTGGCAGACTGGAAAGCGTCGGGCTGTCCCACCACGATGCAGATGTCATTCTGGAGGGGTTGCAGGCGGTTACCGCGGAGCAGATCAGGAAAGTGGCCGAGAAATATCTGATTGATGATTCACTGACGATTGCTGTGCTGGATCCGCAACCTCTACCAGAAACCGTACACCCCCGGAACAGTAACATCGAGCTGAAACATTGATTCGATCTGTTCCTGGAGACAATCGAGACATCGATCGTGACGATTCATTGTCTGCTTCGTAACTATACCAATTGCAAGCTGTTGGCTCTTTTTTAACTCGATTGACTCCATAAATGTCCCGGCCCATTCGCGCTTTCATAAATTGTGCTGCTTTACAGCACAACCTCTCTGTCATCCGCGACCATGTTCATCAGGCCCGCATCATGGCTGTCGTCAAGGCTGATGCCTATGGTCATGGTTTACTTCGTGTCGCCCGGGCACTTGATGCTGTTGATGGATTTGCGGTGCTTGAACTGGAAGCAGCGATTCAGTTGAGAGAAGCTGGATTCAGCCAGCCCATTCTGCTCCTGGAAGGTTTCTTTTCGATAGAAGAAATTGAAGCGATCGATCACTACAGGCTAAGCACGGTGATTCACTGTCATGAACAGCTATCGATGCTGCTGGCCCATAAAAAAACAGGAAAACCGGATATCTTCCTCAAAATCAATACTGGAATGAACCGTCTTGGCTTCAGGCCTGAAGAGGGAAATTCTGTCTTGAACAGGCTCAGACAATGGCGTACAGATATCAGTATCACGCTGATGACACATTTTGCCTGCGCCGATGATTTACTGGAAGCAGATCATGTTGATCAGCAACTGGGCAACTTTGCACGACTCGAGGAAAAACGGGAAGACTGTATACCCCGAACATTGGCCAATTCTGCTGCAATCCTGCGTTATCCCGGAACACATGCAGACTGGGTACGTCCCGGCATAATACTCTATGGCGCCTCCCCTTTACCGGACAAAACAGGTATCGAACTCGGATTACAACCAGTCATGACCCTGACCAGCCGGATCATCGCTGTACAGCATCTTGATTTCTCGGATCGACTGGGATATGGAGGACAGTTCGTTGCCGATCAGCCGATGCGTGTCGGGATCGTTGCAGCAGGTTACGCGGACGGGTACCCGCGCCATGCACCCACTGGAACCCCGGTGCTGGTAAACGGCCAGCGTACACGCTTGATCGGACGTGTTTCAATGGATATGTTGACCGTTGACCTGAGCGGAATCAGTGAAGCTGGTGCAGGGAGTCTGGTAACTCTTTGGGGTGAAGGGTTACCGGTGGAAGAAGTTGCCAGATCGGCACAAACTATCAGTTACGAGCTCCTGGCTGCACTTTCTCCGAGAGTGCAAACCGTGAGCTCTGTCCCCTGACTACTGATTGAATTCTGATTATTCAACTTTGGCGTTCTTACGCAGTGATTCGACCACTGTTGCAAACTTGCGCTGCAATACCCGCTGCTGCATATTCTGTTTTACTTCATCAAAGGAAGGCGGAACGGCAGTCCGGACATCATCCAAGCGAATGACATGCCAGCCAAAAGGGCTCTGTACCGGTTGACTGGTGGTTTCACCCTTTTTCAGTCTGGTCAGTGCATCAGCAAAAGGTTTGACGTACACAGCCGCTGAACTCCATCCCAATTCGCCACCATTACTCTTGCTGCCGGTATCAATGGAACGTTCACCCGCCAGTTTATCGAACGCACTACCTTTTTTGAGAGCAGCAAGCAGATCCTTGGCCTCCTGCTCGGTTTCCACCAGGATATGGCGCGCTTTGTACTCTTTATCACCCATCTGTGCTTTTACTGATTCATACTCCTTGCGCAATTCGCTATCGCTGACCGGATTGTTCCGCATAAAATCAGCTTGATACGCCCTGATTAATATTCCCTGGCGTGCGAGATCGATCTGCGTTACCACCTCCGGATTGCGGTCAAGCCCTTTCTTGATTGCTTCCTGCGCCAGTATCTCTTCCGTGATGAGATTTTCACGTAATGCGTTCCTTACTTCAGCCGAATCGGGCTGACCCTGCGCTGTTGCGGCCTTGATTACCAGGTCGAGACGTGATTGCGGAATCGCTACGCCGTTGACCTTGGCGACTGTCCCCCCGCTCTGGGCATTCAGAGGAGTAACACAAACCAGCCCCAGAACAGTCAGTGGCACACAGAGAAACTTGAATAAGCGCATAAAATTTCCTTTATTGAATAGTAAAGTGGTTAACAAATTTTATCTGAGAAACATACATCTTAACAAAATACAGATGAATCCTTTTCAGAAACAGATAAATTTTTCACAAACTTCTTGAAGGATGTATCCGTAATCCCTGTCACTGCCGCCTGTCTATTCAGGCAGAACCTTCCTGAATGGCTTGACGGTTACTTTTGCATACACACCAGACAGCAGATACGGGTCTGCATCTGCCCATTCCCGGGCAGCATCCAGTGATGCAAACTCAGCCACTATCAGACTCCCGGTAAACCCGGCCGGCCCCGGATCAATGCTATCTATCGCCGGACACGGGCCTGCCAGTAACAGCCTTCCCTGCTCCTGCAATTCACAGATTCTGGCCAGATGTGCAGGACGGCTGGCAATCCGCTGTGCCAGGCTATCGGGAACATCCTCACCATATATCAAATAAAGCATGTCTGTTTTCTCTCAATCCATATGAATTTTCTGCGATTTCCAGGAAAATCATCCAAACTCGATTTCATTTCTCCAGAAAAGGTAAAACCGGGTTTACCGTGAGCAACCATTGCTCATGCCAATACAGGCGGCAAACGGGAAACCAGCGTATTACGCTCGGCCGTTGTCGTCCCGAGCAAGGCAAAGCCGTGCAGATTACCGGCTTCATCGTGATACAGCGCTTTCATGCCATTCTCGACCGCTACGACTTCCCATTCACCTTGTACAGCAGGGTCAGGAGGTGAGACGACGGTCGGACATGCAGGCGTCTTGACCATTACCGGCATCGCCGGGTAGTGCAGCAGCGTTGGATTGCCGGCAATCGTCGCTGCCAGAGCCCTGCCCGCATGCGCAATCGGTAAAATGAAAGGTAGAACCTTTCCTTCCACTTCTGCGCAATCTCCCAAAGCATAAATATTCTGAATGCTGGTCTGCAAATAACGATTCACGGCAATGCCGCGATTCACCTGAATTCCAGCAGCCGCAGCCAGACGGGTACGTGGCCTCAGACCCACGGCGGACAGGATCATGTCTGCCTGAACGACTTTGCCGCCCTCGTAGAACAACTGATAGCACCCGTTCTCCTTACTGACTCTTTCGACCGTTGTACCGAGTAAAAAATTGACCCCTGCTGCAGTCAGTTTATCGCGAAAGAACCTGCCGGCCTCGGGAGGAAGCAATCGCCCTAACGGTTGTGGGCTCAGATCAAACACACTTACCTGATAACCTTTTGCTGCAAGATCATTGGCAAACTCGCAACCTATCAGTCCGGCACCCAATATGGCGATATGGCGCTTACCTTCCAGGGCTTCACGAAATTTGCGGTAATCATCCAGATTATTGACGGATAATATTTCATCCACATTTTCTCCCGGTATCGGCAGGCGAATCGGGTCAGCTCCCAGCGCCAGAACGAGTCGATCGTAAGTCAGTTGTCCGCCTTCTTCGAAAGAAACACTGCCTACAGCAACATCAATGGCGCTGACACTGGTATAAGGCCGCACCGTGATATCCAGCTGCCCGGACATTTGCATGGTACCGGCACTCAAAATCGAATCAGGTGTTTTACCCGTTGCCAATGCATTGGATAACATCGGTTTTGAATAAAAACTGCCGTGATCAGCAGACAGGAGAGTAATCGGTACCGCGATATCCAGTTTCCGCAATTCACGTACCACCGTATAGCCAGCCAATCCGCTTCCCACCACTACCACAGACGACTGACTCATCTTGATACACTCCACCTGACTCCAGTCAATTTACTTCTCCCTTTTTCTTAAATGGTGAAGCCGGTAATTTTTGTACATATCTGCCTGTAATTTCAGATTTTGTACAGCAACCAGCGTATTTTTCAGGTTTTTATTGTACCTCAAGCAGAGAGGATTCCAGTGACATACCAGGGGGAGTTACGTGAAATCACGCATCCCTTGATATTGGGAAATATGTCACCATATAGGCGCTTGGCTTGAACGATTATTTTTTATTACTCTCAAAGTCAGACAAGCGTACCAATCAACTTGAAGGAAGAGGATGATGAAACGGATTTTTCTTTTTATAGTAACGAACCTGGCCATACTGTTAATGCTGAGCATCACCCTGCGTCTGCTTGGTATTGACCGCATACTGGATGCCGAGGGCAGCGAATTAAATTTTAATGCACTGCTGGTTTTCTCGGCCGTACTGGGATTTGGCGGCTCGCTCATTTCTCTTGCCATGTCCAAGTGGAGTGCAAAACACATGACCGGCGCCATGGTCATTGATGTGCCTTCCAACTCAACCGAGGGTTGGTTGGTGGAAACGGTACGTCGTCAGGCAAAAGCAGCAGGAATAGGCATGCCCGAAGTAGCGATCTACGATTCACCCGATATCAACGCATTTGCTACCGGAATGAACCGGAACAGTGCGCTGGTGGCAGTTAGTACGGGATTGTTGCAAAAAATGAACCGGGACGAGGCTGAGGCCGTGTTGGCTCACGAAGTCAGCCATGTTGCCAATGGTGACATGGTAACGCTTGCATTGATCCAGGGGGTCGTGAATACCTTTGTGATTTTTCTCTCCCGGGTCATCGGCCATATCGTCGATCGCGCCGTTTTCAAATCGGAAGAAGGGCACGGGCCAGCCTATTTTGTGACCAGCCTGATCGCTCAAATGGTGTTGGGTATCCTTGCCACGATTATCGTGATGTGGTTCAGCCGTCAGCGTGAATTCCGCGCGGATGCCGGCAGTGCGCAGATTTCCGGAAGGAGCAAGATGGTTGCTGCGCTGCGGCGGTTGCAGCAGGAGTATGAACCTTCTCATTTGCCAGACAAGATTGCTGCTTTTGGCATCTCCGGACAAAAAAGCCAGATCGGGCGTCTGTTCATGTCGCACCCGCCTCTGGAAGAAAGAATCCAGGCACTGCAATCTGTCTGATGAAACAAAACCGGGGCTGGTAATTTACCCAGCCCCGGCAGAAATACCGCCAATAACTGCTCTAACCCGAATCAATCGTCGATTATTATCTCTTCTTCATCAAAATTCACAGGTTCCTCTTCGGAAGCAGCACCGTCATTTTTTATCAGACTCTCTCGTCTTTGCAGGTAAGCGTCACGGACAAACTCATATTTATCCAGAGAAGCTTCCTCCAACGTTTTGTCCAGATCCAGTAATTGTTCACGCCGATCGATAAATTCGACAGTAGTAACGGGCAGACGTACGGTCAGCAGGTCGAAACTGGTGTAAATGGCTCTCGCCGGGTGAAAAATGGTACTGTCCACACCAATCCCTATTGCATCCCTTACCGTGCTGGGCCCCAGTATCGGTAATACAATGTAGGGGCCGCTGCCAATTCCGTAGAAGCCTAATGTCTGACCGAAATCTTCATTACGCTTACTAATATCGATATCGCTCATCTGACTGATATCACTGGCCAGATCGATGGCGCCCAACATTCCAAAAGTCGTATTGATCACGATACGTGTCGTGCTTGCCATTGCATCCATGAATTTCAATTGCAGCAACGAATTGGCAGCGATAACGACATCATCGAGATTGGAAAAGAAATTGCCGACGATCATTCTGACCGGCGATGGCACGAACTGCTGATATCCCTTAGCAGCAGGCTCTAGTACGACTTCATCCAATTTCTCATTGAACGAGAACACTGCGCGGTTCATCGATTCCAAAGGATCATGCCGGTTATCTACAGTGGCACAAGCCGACAGTACGCTACCCAGTGACAGGAGTATCAGTAGTTTCCGAGAACAAGAAGAGCAAGTAAACATAACCCGTTAATTATACTTTATATGAATTGAACATATTGCTACAGCCAGAGAAATCACAGTAAACCAGCTGGCAAAATATAAACGGCAATCAACTGCATGGATTGAACCTTTCGTTTATTTCTACAGAGTTGCTTCTCTGTTTCTCACATACCCTGACCAAATATCCGATCAGCAGCTGCCAATGTTTTATCGATTTCTTCATCACTGTGCGCAGCAGAAACGAAACCTGCCTCGAATGCGGAAGGAGCGAAATATACGCCCTCTTTCAGCATGGCATGAAAAAAGCGATTGAATGCTTCACGATCGCTCTCCATTACTTCAGCAAAACTTTCCGGCGGAGATTTTCTGAAATAAAGGCCGAACATTCCGCCCACCGCCTGTGCACAGAACACCACACCATGTTTTGCAGCAACGGCAGCCAACCCTTCGGTCAGCTTATGGGTCATGGTCGACAACTTGTCGAAAAAGCCAGGTACCCGGATCTGGCGCAATGTTTCCAATCCGGCAGCAACGGCAACCGGATTACCGGAAAGTGTACCTGCCTGATACACCGGCCCCAGCGGCGCAAGACATTCCATCACGTCGCGCCGACCGCCAAAGGCCGCCATGGGTAACCCCCCCCCGATTACCTTGCCCAGAATGGTCAGATCCGGTTTGATACCATATAACCCTTGCGCACATTCCAAACCCACACGAAAACCGGTCATCACCTCATCCAGGATCAGCAGACTGCCATGTTTCGTACATAATGTGCGCAATATCTCCAGAAACTGAGGAGTCGCTTTGATCAGATTCATGTTGCCAGCCACTGGCTCGACAATCACGGCTGCAATTTCAGTACCCATCCTGCTGAAAGTTTCTTCCACCCCTGCCACATCGTTATAGTTCAATACCAGGGTATGGCCTGCCGTCTCGGCAGGAACTCCTGCTGAGCTGGGGTGACCAAAAGTCAGCGCGCCGGAACCGGCTTTGACCAGCAGCGCATCATCATGTCCGTGATAGCAGCCTTCAAACTTGATGATCCGGTTTCTGCCGGTATAACCACGTGCCAGACGAATAGCACTCATTCCCGCTTCGGTACCGGAACTCACCAGCCGTACCATCTCCAGAGAAGGCAGCAGACAGCACAGTAACTCGGCTATTTCCAGTTCTGCAGCCGTTGGCGCACCAAAAGAGGTGCCATGGCCTGCTGCAGTCTGGACTGCCCTGACGACATCCGGATGTGCATGCCCAAGAATGAGTGGTCCCCATGATCCGACATAATCGATATAGGATTTCCCTTCCACATCCCAGAAATAGGCACCCTGCCCGCGCTGGAAGAAAACAGGTGTGCCTCCTACGGATTTAAAAGCCCGTACAGGTGAATTAACCCCCCCCGGAATATATTGTCTGGAGCGCTCGAACAGTTGCTGATTAGTGATTGTCATTGGACATGTTTATAAAGATTATTGAGAAATTCTTGATTCAACCAAATAATTCTGAGAAATGCCACGCGGCAGACTGGATATTCCGTGCACCGAACAAAGCCTGACTGACAGCCACAGCATCACACCCACGGATAATCAGCACCTCGGCATTATCCAGATCGATACCGCCAATTGCCACGACGGAAATACCCAGTTTCTTTTTTGCAGCAGTCAGCAAATCAATCGGCGCCTGATGCGCACCCGTTTTGGTCATGGATGGATAAAAAGCGCCAAACGCAACATAATCTGCTCCTGCTTCTTCCGCTTCGATCGCACGGTCGAGCTGATTGTAACAGGAGACCCCGATAATTTTATCCTGGCCGAAATGACATCTGGCTACCGCCGGAGAAATGTCATCCCCACCCACATGCAAGCCCTCTGCATCGATCTCCATGGCCAGATCCAGGTGATCGTTGACGATCAGGGGAACCTGAAACTGCCTGCAGAGCAGATGAATCTCCGCAGCTTGCACAAGTCGCAATCGGCTATCGGCTGTTTTGTTCCGGTATTGGAGCCAGCTCACTCCACCAGCTAACGCCTGACGGACTGCATCACATAACCGACCGGTATCTGCCATATCGGGGGTAATTGCATAAAGACCGCTTACTCCAACCTGTTTCATAGGTTTAGCTGCTAGTACCACCGCCAGTCTCTTCCTCCGGATTTTCGCCCTCTGTCCAGAAAAACCTGTCCGGAATATACTGCCCCATCCCAGGACGGAAACCTGCCTTGAGTGTATGCCAGGTAAAATCCTGCGCCTCATACACACTGTCCATAATCGACATACCATGAGCAAGTGAGGCCGCTATTGCAGAAGACAAGGTACACCCCGAACCATGAAACGATCCGGGTAAACGCTGCCACGCATCGGAGCGGACCACGCCATTGGCATCGTAAAGTATGTTGACTACCTCTGGCGTGTTTTCGTGAGCACCTTTGATGAGCACATAGCCACATCCCCATTGCAGCAGCCGGTCTGCACTTTGTTTCAGATTCAGTATTTCCGGATCATCCTCGTCATCCAGCGCAATACGCCTGGCTTCTATACTATTGGGTGTAACAATGGTTGCCTGAGGAAACAACATTTCACGCATGGCCGCAATGACTTCTTCATTGGCAAACATGTCACCACGGCCGGAAGCCAGGACGGGATCCAGCACCAGCGGGATATCCGGATAATCCGATATGATTTCAGCAATGGCCGAGATGATTTCAACACTGCCCAGCATGCCGATCTTGAATGCCTGTACCGGCATATCCTGCAGAACGGTCCGTGCCTGATCAGTAACCCATTCGGCATCCATCACGAATATATCCTCAACACCGGTCGTATCCTGCACAGTCACGGCAGTAAGCACAGTAAGTGGATGGCAGCCCATTCCGGCAAGTGTCAGTATGTCCGCCTGAATACCAGCCCCCCCGCTCGGGTCGCTGGCAGCAAAGGATAATACGATTGGTGGTGGTAGAGACATGCACTAATACCGTAAAATGTCATTTTAACTTAAGCAAATCTACTTATCTATTATGACTACAGAGGACAACCAGGTTTACAATCGTTATATGTGCATGATTTGTGGCTTCATCTATGACGAAGCAGAAGGATGGCCACAGGATGGTATTCCTGCCGGAACCCGCTGGGAAGACGTTCCTATGAACTGGACATGTCCTGAATGTGGTGCACGAAAAGAAGACTTTGAAATGGTCAAGGTGTAATGCGTATTCTTCATACCATGTTGCGGGTAGGCAATCTGGAACGTTCGATCCGGTTTTATACCGATGTTCTGGGAATGCAGATCCTGCGCCGCAAGGACTACCCGGAGGGAAAATTCACCCTCGCTTTTGTCGGTTATCAAAGTGAAACAGAAGGTACGGTACTGGAACTGACTCATAACTGGGAAACCGATCACTACGATCTCGGAACAGGTTTTGGACATATTGCCATTGAAGTCGACAATGCCTATGAAGCCTGTGAGAAAGTCCGGAATCTTGGTGGTCGCGTTACGCGCGAAGCAGGTCCGATGAAGCATGGGGCTACCGTTATCGCCTTCATAGAGGATCCGGATGGTTACAAAATAGAGTTCATTCAGAAGAAAACAGCATAGCCGTTTATATGCCTGAATATTCTGTATACAATACGGTTTGGCAGTTCCTCAAACCATATTTATGATGGTATGTTACTTTACTGCAGGTTACCGGTACCGGCAAAACCATCATGTCACGGATTCCTGAAAAGTGCTTGCGTTTACAGGCATGTCAGGCATTCATGAGATATTCAGAAAAATTTCTACTGCACATCTCGTGTTAATGGCATAAACAATCCTGACTGTTCAACTATTGGAATAACTAATCACATAGACAGGTGAACAAAATGGGTACAACGATCCATGAAGAAACAAGTGCAGCTCAACCTCCATTGAATTTTACCGATGGTGCTGCCGGCAAAGTAAAAGAACTGATTGAAGAAGAGGATAACCAGGCGCTTAAATTAAGGGTTTTCGTCAGTGGTGGCGGCTGCTCCGGGTTCCAATACGGCTTTACCTTCGATGAGATCATCAACGAAGATGATTTCGTGATGGAAAAGCAGGGAGTGAAACTATTGGTCGATTCGATGAGCATTCAGTACCTGGTAGGCGCAGAAATCGACTACCAGGAAAGTGCTCAAGGCGCACAGTTCGTTATCAAAAATCCATCCGCAGCCAGCACATGTGGATGCGGCTCTTCCTTCTCGGTCTGAAGGTTCAGGCCGGATAAATCGCACCCAGCGTCCGGCTGCCAGTTGCGCCGGTTACAGCAGGAAGATTGCCAGGAGCGCGTTCAATCGATCGTCGTGCCAGCCAGGCAAATGCACACGCCTCCACCCAGTCAGCCTCAATACCCAGTGCATCAGTTAGGTTGATTCTCCGACCCGGTAATTGCTGCTGCAACCGGGTAACCAGGGTGCCGTTATGCGCCCCTCCCCCGCATAAATAGAGCTCACGGACAGCAGGATAGTAAGTCTCGACTGAATCGGTAATCGTTCGCACAGTCAACTGCAGCAACGTGGACTGAACATCCTGTGCAGCTTCATCACCCCTCAAACAAGGTTGCAACCAGTCAAGACTGAACATTTCTCTGCCGGTACTTTTGGGTGGTGGCAAAGAAAAATAGGGAAAATTCAGCAGATTCCCCAGTAGTGGATTAATCACCTTTCCTGATTCCGCCCATGATCCATTGCGATCATAAGTCATACCTGTATGCTTCAGACACCAGGCATCCATCAACATATTCCCTGGTCCGCAGTCAAAACCATTCACGCTGCCGCTGACGGGTAAACTGGTCATATTGGTGATCCCGCCGATATTGATGATCAGGCGGTGAATATCCCGGTGTGCAAACATTTCATGATGAAATGCAGGAACCAGTGGTGCTCCCTGCCCTCCGGCAGCAATATCACGACTCCTGAAATCAGTCACGACAGTCATACCTGTCAATTCCGCCAGCAGGGCACCATTTACCAGTTGGATACTATAGCCGTTTTCCGGTTGCGGGCAATGCCTGACCGTCTGGCCATGGCAGCCGACTGCTATGATCTCCCCGGAATCAATCCCGGATTTCTCAAGCAACCGTCCCACTGCTTGCGCATACCACCCTGACAACTGGTTACTCAGTATGGCTGCACGGTGCAGTTCATCTTCACCGGCCTGATTCAGGTCCAACAGCGCAGCCCGGAGAGGCTGATTATAGGGAATATAACAGGTATGCAGCAGCGAAAACGACGGCCCGGAGAAATCTACCAGTACTGCATCGATACCATCCAGACTGGTACCCGACATGATGCCGATGTAATACATTTCATCCGATATGTTGTGCTGCCCGGAACTGAATCAGTTCAACGCAGCAAAGCTGGAATTACGCAGCAGATCAAGCTGGGAAAGCAGCTCGCTGGTTTGTCTGCGGAAAGCTGAATAATGTTTCTTACTAATGGGTTGAGCAGCCGGCATGACGATTCTGGAAGGATCACGCTGAACACCGTTTACCCGTAACTCATAGTGAAGATGCGGGCCGGTTGCCATTCCGGTTGACCCAACAAAACCGATAACATCCCCCTGCCTGACACGCTTTCCTTTCTGCAATCTCTTGTCGAAACCTGAAAGATGGCCATACGCAGAGCTGTACTGTGCATTATGTTTGAGTACCACCAGATTTCCGTAGCCATTCTGCCAGCCTTTGTATTCAACGATACCATCCGCCGTCGCCATCACAGGCACTCCTCTCGGAGCAGCATAGTCGACTCCCCTGTGGGCGCGCCATCGCTTCAATATGGGATGATAGCGCGCATTGGAAAATCCGGAGCTGATCCGGGAAAATTTCAGAGGTGCCATCAGGAAAGGCCGACGCAGGCTTTCTCCTTCGGGTGTGTAGTATTCACCCTTACCGTCTGATGGTTGAAAATAAACGGCTCTCCGGGATTTACCCTTATTGAAAAACTCTACTGCAAGCACCCGGCCCGCCTGAATTTTTCCACCTTCATCCTGCCTGGATTCATAAACGACTGTAAAACGGTCACCTTTCTGGATATCCCGATGGAAGTCGATACTGCTGGAGAAAATATCGATCATCTGAGAAGCAATCGTACTCGGCAAATCAGCCCTATCAACAGCTGCAAACAATGAAGTGCTGATTGCCCCCGAACCGATCTGGATATGCGTATCACTTTTACCGGATTGCTCACTCAGATCAAACGCACCATCCACTTTTTCAACCTGGAACTGCTCACCATTTCCATAGAAATAACGTAATGTCAGCAATTCCCCATCTGGACGAGTTTCCGCATAAACGACTTCGCCCGGCTTAAGCTGGCTCATTGCCTTGCTGCCACGAGTCGCATCCAGAAAATTGTTTTTATCTTCCTGGCTGACTTCAAGGCGGGCAAGAATCGCTGCAATGGTATCCCCCCGGCGTATGCTTTCCTGATGCCAGAATGTCATCTCGGGATCGGAAGATGCAAATTTTTCCGGAAGCTGTAAAGGACGAACGATTTTTTTACCAGGTATTTCATGCGGGGGAGCATCGGGAACGATCCCGAAGGCAGTAACCATTCCGAATAACGGCAAACTCGACAGAATGGTTATCCAGCGTACTTTTTTTTGTGCGAGAACAGCGAGCTTTTGCGCTAGAATGCTTCTTCTTTTGCGAGGTGACTGGTAGTAAATCAAATGCCATCACTCCTATTTCGTCTGTTGGAAACTTTTTAAGTCTAACATGGAAATGCATAAATATGATGACGACTGATTTTTTGTTGAGTAACCGTGTCTGAATCAATCTCTCATCAACTGCAGCTAATCAAGCGTGGCTGTCAGGAGCTGCTGATCGAAGAGGAATTCGTACAGAAGCTCGCCCAAGGCAGGCCTCTCAGAGTTAAAGCCGGTTTTGACCCAACCGCACCGGATCTGCATCTGGGACATACCGTCCTGCTGAACAAGCTGCGCCAGCTTCAGGATCTCGGCCATCATATTCTGTTTCTGATTGGTGATTTTACCGGGATGATTGGTGATCCCAGCGGCAAAAGCGCCACACGTCCGCCCCTGACACGCGAGCAGATTACGCAAAATGCAGATACTTATGCATCTCAGGTATTCAAAATACTTAAACCTGAGCAGACAGAGGTGGTTTTCAATTCATCGTGGATGGATAAATTCAGCGCGGCGGATGTCATCAGACTGGCGGCCATTTATACTGTCGCACGCATGCTGGAGCGGGATGATTTCAGCAAACGCTATCACGAGAACCGGCCAATCGCCATTCATGAGTTTCTTTATCCACTCGTTCAGGGCTACGATTCAGTGGCATTGAAGGCTGATCTCGAACTGGGCGGCACCGATCAGAAATTCAATTTACTGGTGGGACGTGAATTACAGAAGCATTATGGTCAGCCACCCCAATGCATCCTGACCATGCCTCTTCTGGAAGGACTCGATGGTATCCAGAAAATGTCCAAGTCACTCAACAACTATGTCGGCATCAATGAATCACCTGCTGAGATATTCGGCAAACTGATGTCGGTAAGCGATACTCTGATGTGGCGTTATATTGAATTACTGTCTTTTGAATCACTGGAAACCGTACGCCAGTGGCAAGATGAAGTGGAATCAGGCCGTAATCCGCGTGAAATCAAAATGCAATTCGCTCGGGAAATCGTGGCACGGTTCCACAGTCAGACTGATGCCATTCGAGCAGCAGAAGAATTCGAAGCCCGTTTCAGCAAAGGTGTCATCCCTGACGATATTCCGGAGAAGAAGCTGTATATTCAGGGTGCCGGACTGGCTCTTCCACAACTGCTCAAGCTGGTCGGGTTGACTGCCAGTACCAGTGAGGCCCTGCGCATGATTGAGCAGGGTGGGGTAAAACTGGATGGAGATAAGGTAAGCGACAAAACCCGGATCATCCCATCAAATGTCACCGTCATTGCCCAAATTGGCAAAAGAAAATTTGCGAAAGTTACCCTCGTAACCGAACAGAACGACAAACAGGCAAACTGACGGTAATCGCCCGGCAATCCCTTTTTGTACGACCACAATCTCCTCGACTCAGGCCGATTGCTTGGTTCAATGCAGTGAAAATGATACTGAAAAGCAAGTAGCCGTTTTATTCTTGTCAGGAGGATGGGCCGTCACTGTTTTGTGGAGATGACTGAACTTCCCTGATGACTTCCTGAAAATCTCCTACGTCCTCAAAACTTCTGTATACCGAAGCAAAACGTATGTAAGCCACTTTATCCAGGCTGTAAAGCTCCTGCATGACCCATTCACCGATCGTGCGTGATGAAATTTCCTGCACCCCGCTTCCCAACAGTTTTTGCAGTATGCGCTCGATTGCAGCATCCACCTGCCCGGTTGGAACCGGGCGTTTGTGCAACGCCCGTGCAAAGCTGGTGTAGAGTTTTTCCCGGTTGAACTCCACACGATTACCATCTTGTTTGATGACCTGCGGGAAACGCAATTCAACCGTCTCATAGGTTGTAAAGCGCTTCTCGCATTCCACGCAACGCCGTCTGCGCCTGATCCGTGCACCTTCCTCACTGATACGCGAATCAACTACACTGGTATCCTCAGCACCGCAGAACGGACATCTCACCGCCACACCTCCAAATTGAAACGAACGTCAGTTTCCATACACCGGAAACTTCGCACACAATGCCTGCGCTTTCCGGGCGACCTGATCCAGCACTGCTGTGTTGGCCGGAGCATCCAGCACATCAGCCACCAGATTGGCAAGTTCCTCGGACTCAGGCTCCTTGAAGCCGCGCGTAGTAATGGCCGGAGTACCGATCCGTATTCCACTGGTAACGAAAGGTTTTTGCGGATCATTCGGAATCGCATTCTTGTTGACGGTAATATGTGCCGCCTCCAGCGCGGATTCTGCTTCCCTTCCTGTCAGATTTTTGGCACGCAGATCGACCAGGAACATATGGCAATCCGTACGGCCGGACACGATACGCAAGCCACGCCGTTGCAACACCCTTGCCATGACACGTGCATTCTCGATGACCTGCTTCTGGTAATCCTTGAATGCCTGGCTGGAGGCTTCCTTGAAAGCCACTGCTTTGGCTGCGATGACATGCATCAGCGGACCTCCTTGTGTCTGCGGAAATACCGCCGAATTGAGTGCCTTTTCATGTTCCGGCCTGGCCATGATTACTCCGCCACGCGGACCACGCAGTGTTTTATGTGTGGTACTGGTGACAAAATCAGCGATTCCCACAGGATTGGGATAGTAACCGGCAGCAATCAATCCGGCATAGTGCGCCATGTCAACAAACAGATAAGCACCCACGTTGTCAGCAATCTGACGAAAAGCTTTCCAGTCTATGACTCGTGCATAGGAGGATGCTCCAGCCACGATCATGCGCGGTTTATGTTCATGTGCAAGCCGCTCCAGCTCTGCGTAATCGATCTCTTCGGTTTCCGGATTCAGACCGTAAGAGATTGAATTGAATATCTTGCCACTCATATTGACTGCTGATCCATGAGTCAAATGCCCACCATGAGCCAGGGACATACCCAGGAGCGTATCTCCGGGCTTCAGAGCCGACAGATAGACCGCGGCATTTGCCTGAGAACCGGAGTGCGGCTGCACGTTGACATATTCTGCATTGAACAGATTCCGGAGACGGTCGATAGCAAGCTGCTCGACGATATCCACATACCTGCATCCCCCGTAATACCGCTTGCCCGGATACCCTTCAGCATACTTGTTTGTCAATACGGTACCCTGTGCCTGTAAAACGGCCGGACTGGCATAATTTTCCGAGGCAATCAGCTCGATATGATCTTCCTGCCGCTGTACTTCACCTTTGATGGCCTGCCATAAATCCGGATCAACCTGCTCGATCATCAAACTCTGTGAAAACATAATATTTCTCTCTGATTTTTATTGAAAAACGGCCATTCTATCATCGCGCCATATTGCAAGCTGTAATTGTGACATGACTTACTGCTCGTAAAACAGACATGATCCTCAAGCATAAAATCCCTGTATCAATTTGACTTCATTTACTGAATTGGCGATGATAAAAAAAGCATCATATTATTTTATTCCACTCTGAACAGGAGCTTTTCATGGCTACAAACACATTCAAACAACAGGTCGATTCCATCATTCAAAGCAGACACCTGCTGCAGCATCCATTCTACATGGCCTGGACCGAAGGCAAACTGACTCGTGAACAGCTACGCCATTACGCTGAGCAGTATTTCTACAATGTGCTGGCAGAACCTACCTATCTCAGTGCAGTTCACTTCAATACCCCGCATTTCCATAATGTGGAAAATAGTGGTGATATCAGTATTCGTCAGGAAGTTCTGAAAAACCTGATCGATGAAGAACACGGAGAAAAAAATCATCCCGCTCTGTGGAAAGCGTTTGCATTTGCGCTGGGAGCCGACGATGCCAGCCTGGCACAAGCCGATGCGCTGCCGGAAACGGAAAACCTGGTGGCAACTTTCCGCGATATCTGCATCAATGAACCATTCTATGCAGGATTGGCCGCATTACATGCGTTCGAATCTCAGGTGCCTGATATTGCTGCCGTCAAAATCGATGGTCTGGCCAAGTTTTACGGTATGAAAGATCCGGATAGCTACGAATTTTTCTCGGTTCATCAGACAGCCGATATCTTCCATTCACAAGCCGAATGGGCAATCATCGAGAAATTTGCCGATACACCGGAGAAACAGGCTGAAGTACTGGCCGCTACACGCCGGGCTTGCGATGCACTGTGGAAATTCCTGGATGGTATCCACGAAAATTACTGTGCCAATCTCATTTGCGAGGAAAAAACCGCAGTCACCCTGCACTAATCCTGCAAGTTTGATTAGCAAACAACCCATACCGGGCAGTCGCCTTCCTTAAACCGGAGATGACTGCCCGATCGTCTTTCTGGCCTCTCGTTTTTTCTCTTTCCTTTTCCCGCTCAGTGGCCTGATTCCCTCCAGCCTGGCGAAGCAGATCTGATCAATAGTCTCCAGAAAATCCTGCAGATAACGCAATGAAGCATCCTCTTCCCGCACCGAAAGGTACAGATCACTCCACAATCCACGGATGCCGATACGTCTGGCAATCACATACTCGTAATCCAGATAGTTTTTGATGCCCCAACCGGGCAACGCGGCAATTCCCCGCCGGCTCGCCACCAGTTGCAGAATGGCCACGGTCAGCTCGGTCGTTCGCCGCTGCCAGCTGACACCAGCGGGAATCAGCACCTGCCGGATCAGATCGATCCGTTCCTCGGGGACCGGATAGGTAATCAATACATCCTGCGCAAAATCGGCTGCCTCCAGTACCCGTTTGTTACCGAGTACATGACCTGGCGCCAGCACTGCCAGAATTTCAAAGCGGAACAGCGGAAAATGGATGATTCCCTGCTGCGGCCTGTTTTCGGAGCCGATCACCACATCGGCAATATCCTGCCTGAGCAACGCTACCGGATCACTGTGAAAACCGGAAACCAGATCGAGTTCCACTTCCGGCCAGTGCTGCCGGAAATCATCCATGATGGGCATCAGCCAGTCGAAACAAGTATGGCATTCCAGCACGATCCGCAAACTCCCTGCCGCCTGCCGGGCTATCTTTGCCAGATCCCGCTCAGCTGACTGAACTTCTCCCAGTATTCTCTCTGCCAGTTTCACCAGACGTTTACCTGCCTCCGTCAACTGCACGGCATGACCGCTGCGCTGAATGAGGGGCAATTGATAATACTCCTGCAATGCCTTGATCTGATGGGACAGTGCGGATTGAGTCAAATGCACACGCTGCGCTGCCAGCGAAATGCTGCCGGTCTCGTGTAATGCATTCAATGTACGGAGATGCCGCAATTCGATCATATATGAAAATTATTCATTTTTTATTACAAAAAGTTTCATTTGATTCATTATAGAGCATTCTACAGAATGGTGATTTTTCCGATCATGCAGAGAGAATGGAATGAGAACACTGACACATAACCTCGGATTTCCGAGAATCGGCGCACAACGCGAATTAAAAAAAGCACTCGAAACTTACTGGAAAGGACAAAGCGATATCGATCAACTGCTGGCCACAGCGCGTAAAATCCGCACCGATAACTGGCTGTTACAGCAAAAGGCAGGAATCGATCTGATCCCGGTAGGTGATTTTTCACTGTACGACCACATACTCGACATGACCACGTTACTCGGAGCGATTCCTCACCGTTTCGGTAATACCAGTGACAAAATTTCTCCTGATCTGTACTTTGCCATGGCACGCGGCACCGCCGATCAGCCGGCAATGGAAATGACCAAATGGTTCAATACCAATTACCACTACATCGTTCCGGAATTTGAGGACACCACCCAATTCCGACTGGCATCCGATCGGTTGTTCCAGGAAATCGAGGACGCTAAAGCACTGGGAATAACTGCAAAAGCTGTCCTGATCGGTCCACTGACCTATCTGTATCTTGGCAAGGAAGTCACACCCGGTTTTCAGCGACTGGATCTGCTTCCCCGCCTGCTGCCGGTTTACCGGGAAATTCTGCAGAAAATCGCTTCGCTGGGTGTGGAATGGGTACAAATCGATGAACCCATTCTCTCTCTCGATCTCGAACAACCCTGGCTGGATAGTTTTGCAGAAGCCTATCACACACTGCATGACAGCAGCTACCGCCTGCTGCTCACCACTTACTTCGGTACGGTTGATCACCATCTTACGCTGCTCAAGAATCTGCCGGTGGATGGGCTGCATATCGACGTGAGCAGCGCCCCGGAACAGCTCGAATCATTTCTCACCGAAGATTTCTCCGGTAAAACACTGTCGCTGGGTTGCATCGATGGACGCAATATATGGCGCGCCGATCTGTCGCAAAAACTGGAAACACTGTCGCAGGCTGCATCCCGATTTGCGGGTAAACTCTGGATTGCTCCGAGCTGCTCCCTGCTGCATTGCCCGGTGGATCTGGCACTGGAAACGAAACTGGAGCCGGAAATCAAAAATTGGCTGGCATTTTCCGCTCAAAAGCTGGAAGAAATGACTACACTCGGGCGTGGATTGAATCAAGGTAGAGAATCAGTCGAAGCGATTCTGACTGCCTCGGATGAAGCCAGGCGATCGAGAACGGAATCCAGCCGCATCCATAATCCGATCGTCCATCAAAGAATCGATAATTTGACCGAGCGCGACAGTCAGCGTAACCACCCCTTTGCAACCCGAAAACATCTGCAACAGCAGCGCTTCAATCTGCCCCTGCTGCCTACCACTACGATAGGCTCCTTTCCACAAACTGCCACTATCCGTCAGGCACGTGCTGCATTCAGAAAAAATGAGCTCAGTCATCTCGAATATCTGTCAGCCATGCGTGCCGAAATTCGGGAAATGATTCGCAAACAGGAAGAAATCGGGCTGGATGTGCTGGTTCATGGCGAACCTGAGCGCAATGACATGGTGGAATATTTCGGCGAACAATTATGGGGCTATGCCTTCACGGAAAATGGCTGGGTACAAAGCTACGGTTCCCGCTGTGTCAAGCCTCCCATTTTGTATGGTGATGTCTACCGCCCTGAAGCCATGACTGTCGAATGGATAAAATATGCTCAGAACCAGACCGGTAAACCGGTCAAAGGTATGCTGACCGGGCCGGTCACCATGCTGATGTGGTCATTCGTACGCGATGATCAGCCAAGATCGACCACTGCACTGCAACTGGCGCTGGCGATTCGTGATGAAGTCGCAGATCTGGAAAATGCCGGCATCGGTATGATTCAGATCGATGAACCGGCATTTCGTGAAGGGCTCCCGCTCAGAAAACAGGACTGGAAATCTTATCTGAACTGGGCAGTAAAAGCATTTCGTGTCGCCAGTTCCGGCGTGAAAGACGAAACTCAGATTCACACTCATATGTGCTATTCCGAGTTTCACGATATCCTGCCGGCCATCGCCGAACTGGATGCCGATGTAATCACGATCGAAACTTCACGCTCCCGCATGGAACTGCTGGATGCCTTCGTGAAATTTTCCTACCCGAATGAAATCGGCCCCGGTGTGTATGACATTCATTCCCCCCGGGTACCTGATGCATCGGAAATGCTTGAACTGCTGAAAAAGGCTTCCCGATATATCGATCCCACGCTGTTGTGGGTCAACCCGGATTGCGGCCTGAAAACACGCAACTGGCCGGAAACGCAGACAGCCTTGCAAAAAATGGTGGATTGCGCAAAAACCCTGCGCAGCGCGCTGCAAGCCTGATCCCCCAGGCTACCACACCTTCCCTGCGGTTACCGGGTACGATTCCAAGCCAACCTTTCCCTGGCTGCCTGCCCGTGTAACCGTCATCACCCCAAATACCAGCCTCACTCACTATTTGGATTTCGAGTGACATAACTTCGGATCAAAGAAAAATGGAGACAGTCAGAAAAACGATTAACTCAGCACCTTTTGCACATCTGACAGCAAGGCAAAGTTGTTGGTGTTACCTCCGCCAGCAGAGATATCGACCATATAGTCTCATGGCCAACACTCCACACTAACGGCGATGGTAAAATGGGCAGGTTTTTCTACGAATTCAGCACCTACGGAGAGCTTTTGCAATCCGCATTCTCAGCGCATTGAGCTTGATGAAACCTGCTGCATCAGCCTGATGATAGGCCCCACCATCTTCTTCAAATGTCGCAATGTCGGGGTCAAATAACGAGTCGGTCCGGGAATCACGCCCGACAACCATCACATTACCCTTATACAATTTGACTCTGACCCAGCCATTCACATTCACCTGGGATTCATCGATGAGCACCTGCAACAGTTTTCTTTCCGGGCTCCACCAGTAACCGTTATAAATCAGCGCAGCGTAACGCGGCATCAGATCATCCTTCAAATGCGCGACTTCACGGTCAAGCGTAATGGACTCGATTGCACGATGGGCACGCAACATAATTGTCCCACCAGGCGTTTCATAACAGCCGCGTGATTTCATTCCGACATAACGATTTTCCACCAGATCGAGACGGCCGATACCATGTTTTCCACCCAACTGATTAAGTCTGGTCAGAATGGCTGCGGGAGACAACCTTTCACCGTTCAATGCAACGATATCGCCGCGTTCATATTCCAGATCCAGATATTCAGGTTCACCCGGAGCAGCCTCAGGGGAAATCGTCCAGCGCCACATACTCTCCTCCGGCTCTGCAGCCGGATCTTCCAGCGCACGCCCCTCATAAGAAATATGGAGCAGATTGGCGTCCATGCTGTAGGGTGATCCTGCCTTCTGCTTCATTTCGATCGGGATACCCTGCTTCTCGGCATAAGCCAGCAGTTTCTCACGCGAAGTCAGATCCCACTCGCGCCAGGGAGCAATTACCTGAATATCCGGCTGCAATGCATAGTAGCCAAGCTCAAAACGTACCTGGTCATTTCCCTTCCCGGTAGCACCGTGAGAAACCGCATCTGCGCCGGTCTGCTGCGCAATTTCAACCTGACGTTTGGCAATCAGCGGCCGGGCAATACTGGTCCCAAGCAGATATTCCCCTTCATAAATCGTATTGGCACGGAACATGGGAAAAACATAGTCACGCACGAACTCTTCGCGCAGATCCTCAATGAAGATTTCCCTGATACCAAACTGTACGGCTTTGGCACGCGCCGGCTCAATCTCCTCGCCCTGGCCGATATCCGCCGTAAAAGTAGCCACCTCACACTGATAGGTATCCTGCAACCACTTCAAAATGACTGAGGTATCCAGCCCCCCTGAAAATGCCAGTACTGCTTTCTTGACTTTATCCATGTCTCTTCACAATTAAAAAATTCCCGAGTAATCGAAAACTACCTGACACCAATCCTGCCCAGCAGTAAATATTCCATCAGTGCTTTTTGTGTATGCAGCCGATTCTCAGCTTCATCCCATACCACCGACTGAGGGCCATCAATGACCTCCGCATCCACTTCTTCACCGCGGTGTGCCGGCAGACAATGCATGAACAGGGCTTCTTCTTTGGCACAAGCCATCATCTCAGCATCCACCCGGAAATCTGCAAAATCATTTTTGCGTGTATCCGCCTCATCCTCGAAACCCATGCTGGTCCACACATCAGTCGTGACCAGATCGGCGTCTTTTACTGCATCATGCGGAGAGACAAACTGTTCGTAGTGATCCGTGCCATACAGACCCGCCCGTTCCGGCTCCACTTCATAACCCGGTGGCGTAGAAACATGCACGTTGAAGTCAAACACCTCAGCAGCCTGCAGCCAGGTATTGCATACATTATTGGAATCACCGATCCAGGCCACGGTCTTACCCGCAATACTTCCACGATGTTCCATGAAAGTGAAAATATCTGCCAGAATCTGGCAGGGATGGTATTCATCTGTCAAACCATTGATCACCGGTACCCGTGAATTTTCAGCAAAGCGTTCAATGACCCCATGCTCGTGAGTACGCAGGGTGATGATATCGACCATTCTTGAGATAACTCTGGCAGCATCCTCCACCGGCTCACCACGACCCAGCTGAGTATCGCGTGTCGAAAGGTAAATAGCACTACCACCCAATTGGTGCATCCCTGCCTCGAATGAAAGACGTGTACGGGTCGAATGTTTCTCAAAAATCATGGCGAGCGTACGGTCGGTCAGTGGCCAGTAGCGACGATATTGCTTGAATTCATTTTTGATCCAGCGCGTCCGGTCGAACAGGTATTCATATTCCTGCCGGTCAAAATCCTTGAATTGTAAAAAATGCCTGATCTGCATAAGTGACTTTTACTAATGAAAAATTTTTCGAGAACACTCGCGTCCCGCCTCGATCATCAGATCAACGGGACTGAAATCTGGTCGTGTCTGGAAAAATACAGTAAGCAGAGAATCTCCCGGGAGAATACTGGTCTCTCTGTATAACGGCTGCTTGATGGTTATTTCACCCGGCTCTCAAGAAACCAGGTAATGAGTGCAGAAACCTCGGTCACCACCTGTTCTGCTTCTGCTTTCTGCATATTTAATGCCGGCAGTAACCGCACCACTTTCTCGGAGGTGACATTGATCAATACACGACGTTTCAGTGCTTCAGACACAAGCTCGCTGCAGGGTACCGGCAACTCGATCCCGATCATCATCCCCTGCCCGCGAATTTTCAGCACATCCTGCCAAGCCTCTAAACGACGCCCGAATTCCTCCCGCATGAAATTGCCGATGGTTACCGCATTATCCATCAGCCCTTCCTGTTCGATGATATCAAGGGTAGTTAATGCTGCCCTGCATGCCAGCGGATTGCCACCAAAGGTGGAGGCATGGTTACCGGGTTTGAATACTTCCGCTGCTTTCCCACCCGCCAGACACGCACCAATCGGCACACCAGAACCCAAGCCTTTTGCCAGTGTCATGACATCCGGCATAATTTCACTGTGCTGAAAAGCAAACCACTTGCCCGTACGCCCCAGACCGCACTGTACTTCATCGAGCATCAACAGCCAGCCATTCTGATCACAAATCCTGCGCAGTCCCCGCAGATAATTGGCCTGTGGAAAATTGACTCCCCCTTCACCCTGATAGGTTTCCAGCAGGATAGCCACGATTTCTCTATTGTTGGCTGCTACTTTGTTGACTGCTTCCAGATCATCGTAAGGTACCCGTACGAATCCGGTCAGCAACGGTTCAAAACCTGCCTGGGTTTTGCGGTTACCCGTGGCAGTCAGTGTTGCCATCGTCCGGCCATGAAATGAACGTTCCATCACAATGATCGTCGGCAGGTTGATTCCCTGGTTATGGCCGTAAAGTCGCGCCAGCTTGATGGCAGCTTCGTTTGCTTCCGCTCCGGAATTACAGAAGAAGGCTTTCTCCAGGCCCGACAGGCTGGTCAATCTGTCAGCCAATCGTTCCTGATGCTGGATATGGTAGACATTAGAAGTGTGAATCAATGTCGATACCTGCTCGCACAATGCCTTTACCAGCACCGGATGGCAATGCCCGACTCCGCAAACCGCGATACCCGATAACGCATCGAGGTAACGGTTACCCTGATCATCCCACAGCCAAACCCCTTCACCCTTGACAAAGGTAACAGGAAGCCGTGCATAAGTATTCATTACATGAGACACGAAAGTACACCTGATATTTTTCTGATCCTGAAACAATATGGCGGCTTGCGCCGCCACTCCAGGGGATTAATCCCCTCACATCCAAATTTAATAATGTTCACTTATTTATCATTCTATTTCAAGCAGTTTTTCTGATAGTGCCTGGAATGACAGCTCATCAGCACTGCCATTCCAGGCTATTTTCTCTGCCAGGAACCATTTTCCTGCTGATACCACCAGCCTGATCTGGCCGATGCAATCCATCGCTGGGCGAATGTCGAACGGATATTGCCTTCCCATTCGGGATGATTATTGGCCAGTGCAATTTCACGATAGAGTGCGTTACGATCCTGATTCTCGGCAGCCACAAGGGAATTGACTGATTGCCGTCCGGATAATGGTACGGCATTAGCGTCACGCAGAACGATCAGACCATCACGAGTCAGACCTACTGCACCACTGTCATAGAATGGTGCCAGTTGACTGTGGCGCTGCTGCATGTTTTGCTTCAACCGGGTAACCGCCGGGGTATTGGCTTCAAAATCCACTGCAGTCGCAGTACCGGCATATAGGAAGCAACCCAGTGATACCAGTATCATGAATCGGACTAACTGTTTATACACGGATACTTTCCTCTCAAGAACAGGGTTTCCACGGCCATGCAAAATCTTACGGGTTGGTTTTGTTGGTTTCGCTGTCAGTTTTACCGTTGACATCATTGCCCGGTTTATTCCCTGAGCGATCATTTTTGCCACTGCCCCCATCGGTCTGCCATACTTCTTCGATGATTTTATCAGCCACTTTTTCGGCCGCTGCCGCCGGAAAGTAGATGTTGATGGTTACACAGCCAGTCAGTACAAAACCGGCAGCTACCAGCAGAATCAGGGTGTAATAACTTTTTGTCATCGTCATCAGTGAATAATCGGGTTGCCGCTCTCGATGGCATGTCTCAGGCGCTCGAGCAGCTCAGGCCAGTCCACTTTCCGATTATAGCCGGTAATGGTAATTGCCGGTATGCCACTGCCCTTGATCAGCATATAGCCTCCATCATGAGTTGCCGATCCTATTCCTCCCATATTACAGACACTGCCGCGTAACTTGCAGCTCCAGCCGATTTCTGCATAGCCAAATTGCTCGAACAAACCAAGAAAACTTTTCTGAATAGCTGTCACCGCCAATCCACCTCCCAGTGCAATAAGATTTTTGATTGCCGCCTGACTGATCCTGCGTTTGTAATCTCCCGCGCTGCTGGCCAGTTTTGCGTCAAACTTCACCGGCTCCCAGTTAATCAACTCAAGGTCATCGATTTCCACATCGACTCGCCCCTGCATATTTCCAAATGAGTAGGCACGCGTCAGCAGATCAAGGTCGATATGATACATGGCCATATCCATGGTCAAGTGCGGTGTCAGGCTGAGGGGGCCGGACAATGCCATATTTCTGGCTACCGCAACCCCGTCGAATATTCCAAAAACGAGTTCGCCGTCCATCGTCATAATTGAATTGGCGTAGCTCATTCTCGGTATGGTGCCGGACAATGTCCCGAACATCGGTTGAATATGCAGGGATTCGGTCAGTTTCTCCATGGAGATCGGGGCAAGTAATCCATTGAATTGCCATTGCCAGCCGGACGCCTGCATGGACGCTACGAAATTTTCTATCAGCATTTTTCCGTCCAGTACCGGTATTTCTGCACGAGGGATACTGAACCGCATCCCGTCAGTCCCGATCGGGATATATGTCTCCCCTAGAGGGATTCCCACCATCCGGGCGTTGCTGAACCGGATCGACCCATCCCGTTTTTCGTTGCTATTCCATGGTATATGAGCATTCAGCCTTTCGACCGCAAATCGTCCATGCGCGTCGGTCAACGATACATCCTGCAAACCGACGATTAATTCCTGGTTATCGTTACCCTGATAGCGCCAGTCAATATTCACCTGCCCGGCAGCCTCTGTCTCAGCCAGCGCGGTATCCACGGCCAGTGGCCGAATAATGCTGCCAAACAAAGCAGATAATTCCAGATCTCTGGCCGATAACCACGCTTGCTGCAATGACTGGTCCGCAATACCGGCCACTGCAGAAAAATCAGCCTTACCTGTACCCACCAGATTGAATTCACCCTGCGTTATATTGATACGCTCATCTTTTACCGTTCCTCTGGCAGTTAACTGATGCCCTTCTCCGGAAAAATAAAACGGTTGCCAGAAAATTTCGCCCTCTGGCCAAGTGATTTTGCCCCACCACTGCCAGTCATTCCGTTTTTGTTGTGCATCTGCATCAAGCTGCAGATCGATCCCTTCGCCCGCGTGTAAACCACTCGCATCACTGAAGGATAATTTACTGATACTCAGCCGTGCTGACAGTGCTGAAACTGAAGCATTGTTCCCGCTCAGATGGATGTTTCCATTGAGTATTGCCTGATGCACCTGTATCCGGTCATCTCCCTGAGGCAGCAGATCAGCCAGAAATTTTCCCTCCCCGTTTACTACTTGCAGGACACCTTGCCACTTGCTTGCCTGCCAGCTGACCTCCAACCGCCATTTCTCCTTTGATTTATTTGAGGCTGGCCGGATTTCAAGTACAAACTGCTTGTGTTGCAAGGAAAGCTGGAAAATTATTGTCAGAGATCGCTCACCGATCTGCAATGTTCCCGTATTGCAATTCATCGATTCGCGATCGATATGAACCGGATTACATCTCAAACGTAAACCATGCCATGTTTGCTTTCCGATCACCACTTCACCTAAATTGATTTCGAGGCCGGGTGACGGAGCGCCGATCAGTTTGATACCGGCAGAACGAACGCTGAAAACAGGGTGTCGGATGTTCTCCAGCGTAAAATCAAAGCGGGGAGTGGCGGCAATGGCCGGGAAACATAAAACAAGAATCAGAAAAAACAACCAGAACTGTATAAACAGTCGGTATACACAATCCAGAAAACCGCTACGATGAAACCAGAGTCGATCCGGTTTCATGCCTTTCAGGAAGGAAAAACCCCGGTCGATAAGTAGCGATCTCCGCGATCGCATACGATAAAAACAATCACCGCGTTCTGCACCTGCGCGGAGACCTTCAGAGCGGCTGCCAAAGCCCCTCCAGAAGAAATGCCGGTGAACAATCCTTCCTCACGCGCCAGACGGCGGGCCATTTCCTCGGCTTCCTGCTGGGATACCAGCAAAATACGGTCAACCAGCTCCGGCTGATATATTCTGGGCAGATAAGCTTCCGGCCATTTACGGATTCCAGGAATCTGTGCATTCTCCTGTGGTTGCACACCGATAATTTCTACCTTCTGCTCTTGTTCGCGGAAATAGCGGGCACAGCCCATGATCGTGCCGGTCGTTCCCATACTGCTTACAAAATGTGTGACCGTTCCCGCCGTATCCTGCCAGATCTCGGGGGCTGTAGTTTCATAATGCGCCAGCGGATTATCGGGATTGGAAAATTGATCGAGAATGATGCCCTTGCCGGCATTGCACAGTTGCTCAGCAGTATCTCTGGCCAGCTCCATGCTTCCCTCTTTGGGAGTCAGAACAATCTCGGCACCATACGCAGACATTACCTGACGGCGCTCCAGGCTCAGATTCTCCGGCATGACCAGAATCATACGATAACCCAGAATCGCCGCTGCCATGGCCAGTGCAATACCAGTATTGCCACTGGTTGCTTCGATCAGCGTATCTCCCGGCCGGATGTCGCCGCGTTGCTGTGCACGCATAATCATGGAATAGGCTGGCCGATCCTTGACTGAACCAGCCGGGTTATTACCTTCCAGTTTTGCCAGAATGGTATTACTGGTTTCACCCGGAATACGCTTGAGCCGAACCAGGGGAGTACGGCCGATGAAATTTTCGATGGTGTTATGCATGCCAGGATACGTGCTGTCACAAACAAAATCAGATTATCTCATACATACAAAAACCCCCTTGCAGATTCCTGCCCACAAGGGGGTTGCTTAGGGCTCGATCGAGATTCGGCCTGAAGAACCAGTAATAAATCCGGGTATGTCATCCATTTTACCCAGGTTCACCGGTCTACTGCACCCTCAGTATCGATCTGCTTCGGAGATAATTTACCGGTGCTGTTTTATCACAGGCTTTCAAGCAGCTTTTTCGCCTCATCTCTCTGAGGGAACGGTTTATCGCTATCCAGTAATTTTTCAAGCTCCTGACGTGCTTCAGCCTTGTTACCGGATTTGAATAACCCGACCGCGTAGTGATAGCGGATTTCTGCAGCTTCCGGAACAGCTGTGACTGCTTTCTGCAGCAGTGAGGTTCCTCGTTCAGCATCTCCCTTCTCGACCAGAATCCAGCCAAGTGTATCCAGGATAGCTGGGTTGTCAGGCGCCTGTTTGTATGCCTTCTCCGCATATTCAAGGGCGGCAGGATCCTTTTTCTGCTGATATACCCACGCCAGGTTGTTCAATGTGGCAGCGTGATCGGGATGCTGCTTCAAGATAGTCTGATACTCTTTGATAGCAGGATCATATTTCTTGCCGGCCAGATAAATACCTGCAAGATAGGTACGTGTAACCGCATCGGTCGGATTTTCTTTCAGCCATTGATTGAGTCGCTGATCAGCCTGCTTTTCTTTTCCACTCTGGCTCAGGGCCGTATGCAGTTTGATCAGCAACTGGCTGTTCTTTTGTCTGTTTAGTGCCTTTTCATAGGCTATAGCAGCGGCAGCGGCATTTTTCTGCCTCATCTGCAAATCACCCTCCAACTCGAATCCAACCGGCAGTTTCTCGTGCTGCTTCTGTAAATCATGCGAGATATTGAACGCATCTTCCACACGATCAGCTGCGACCGCCAGCTGGGCCTGCATCAGTTTGGCTTCCCAGAGATCCGGTTTGATGGTCAGCGCCTTTTTTAGTGAATCAGCGGCAGCCTTGTTGTTCTGCATGGAGCTGTAGATTTGCGCCAGTTGTAATTGGGCGGGGGCAGAATCCGGTAATCTGGCAGCCAGTTTCTGGAAATTTTCCAGTGCAGCATCTTTGTCACCAGTGGCCAGATAAGAACGTGCGAGCAGTTCCACGATACTCAGATTATCGGGATGAATACTTTGCAGCTTCTTAGCCAGCGCAAGCGATTTCCCGGGATCATTCACCGCCAGATAATGCGCTCCCAGTTGTAAAGCAGGCTGCAGCTCATCCGGATTTTCCCGACTGGCTTTTTCCAGCCATTCGGTGGCCTCTTCTTTATTTCCGCGTGCAAGTGCAATGCCCGCCAGTGCATTCATTGCCTGTACATTTTTTTTATCCCGTTTCAGAACGTCTTCAAAACGCTGCTGAGCTGCTTCAGGATGGTTTTCCTGCATATCGATTCTGGCCAGATTGGAAATGGCCGGGAAATAATCAGACTGGATGGAAAGTGCCTGATCGAAGCTTGAACGTGCCTTGGCTAAATCTTTTTTACCCAGATAAATGCCACCTTTCAGGTTATGTAGCAACGGATTATCCGGTTGTTCCGCAAGCTGTGATTCAACCGCCTTCAATGCTTTGTCAAACTCGCGCAACTGCAGATGAGTCAGAACAAGCATAACGCCCGCCCGGCCGGATTGATCATCCAGCTGGGCAGCCTGTTCCAGATCAGCAATCGCACTTTTGCTATCCCCCTGCCCCATCTTGCTCATGGCCAGCGCGGTATATAATGATGCGTTGTCCGGCGCCAGTTCGCCAGCTTTCTCAAAATATTCGGAAGCTTTCGTAAAATCTTTCGATCGCATGTAGGCTTCTCCAGCAAGCGCAAATAACTGCGGATCCTGCTGCACTGACTTCAATGCTGGAGTAAGGGTGGTAATTGCCCGTTTAACCTGATTATTTTTCAGCTGAATCGATGCCATCAGCTTAATGGCATAAAGATTGTTGGGAATTGCCTTCAGATATTGTTCCACATACTGCTCCGCCTGAGGAAATGAACCCAGAGCAAATTGGGTAGCACCTGCAAGCAGTACACTCGGTAAATGACCCGGGGCCGAACTCAATATCCGTTGCAAAGTCTCAAGAGCCACCGCATGTTTACCCTGACTGAAATCAAGTAACGCCTGAGTATAAGCGGCAAGCAGACTGCCTGGAGCAATTTTGCGAACAGCATCCAGATCTGCCTGAGCAGCTTCGAATTTCTTGGTACTGATTGATATGGTTGCCCGGTTGATATACGCAGCTTCTGATTCAGGGTTCAATTTTATGGCTTTATCATAATCGGCCAGTGCTTCGTCGATTTTGTTCTGCGCCCGCAGTAAATCGCCTCTGAACAATACCGCATCACTGTTTTCCGGGTTGAGCTTCACTGCTTCTTCAGAAAAATTCATGGCCGATTCGATATCGTTACGAGCAAGTGAATATCTGGCCAGCCCTGTCAACGCATCTGAAAATCCCGGTTTGTCTTGCAACGCCTGTTCAAACAATGCCTTGGCTTCTTCAAATTTGCCGAGCGCCAGCGAAGCATTACCACGCAGAGCAAGCAGTTCGGCAAAATTTCCTTTGTCGGATAATTTTCCGGTTTCATCCAGCACCTGCTGAAATTTTCCCATTCCCAGCCAGGCTCGACTCAGGCCGGGTAACACTTTGACCGGATCCATACCGAGATCGAGCGCTTTATTCAATTCCTTTTCCGCCGACTGGATATCCCCTTCCCTGTTATAGAGCGTTCCAAGCAAGTAGCGGATTTCAGGATCATTCGGGCTTTGCTGCAGCGCGTTCTTCAACTGAATAATGGCCGCCTTGTCATTACCCTGCTGCTGATACTGCTTTGCCTCGGCCACCAGTGCTTGTGCATCCATGGGTTTACCGCAGGCTGAAAGTATCAGGATAACGGCTATCACAGGAGCAAGAATTGCCGTCGATTTCATTTGGGTGATCGTTTTACCTGAACCGCTCATATCTACCTCTTTTGGTAATTAAATACATAAATTTGCAAGACGCCCCTCGAAACAAACCTGAAATTACGGTTTCTATCCGAATATCATTCAATCGAGTAGTTATAGCATAACCGCAGGTCGGCAAATTTATGAAATCAACAGGGATTATATGTTTTAACACCGAAACAACCTGATATCTAAACGGAATACCGGATAAAACCATTTTCGTCGCGATCAGCATACATTAAAAAGCTATTTACCCCTATATAAAAGGATAAATACCACATCTGAAGAACAGCAGACAAACGATGAAGGCGGTAGCGTTGAAAGGGGATTACGTGCTGCGATCACAAAAGCATGATACAGCTCTGAACGGAGTTTACCTCTATAATCAGGAAAGGCAGTGAGTCAGTCAGAATCCAGGTTCTACGAAGAATATGCGTAGCACCAGTTATCTGCCATGTTCATGGCATAAACTGTATTGGCGACTGATCTCCACTTCTCGTGAAAACCAGTCGTTCTGAAGAATTTTTGTACAGATCGGAAGTATGGTGTCAGGCAGATACCACCCGGATATCCGGCTCAATCGTCCTCAGAAGCTGTTCAATTCCTCTCAACGTTCCGGAAATCGAGCTGGGACAGGTACCACATGCCCCCTGATAGTGAATACGCAGAATATTGCCTTCCAGTGCCAGTACATGAAGATCACCACCATCATGCTGCAAAAAGGGACGAACTTCTTCATCCAGCAAGATATTGATTCGCTCCAGCCGCTGCTGATCCTCTGCACTGAGATCAGCCAGTATTCTACTGGCTGCAGCAACGACAGCAGCCGACTGATCCGTTGCTGCCGGTGCTGCACGAATCGGGTCTGCCACCTCGCGCGCCAGATCCTGCCAGTCTGCCTCTCCATCCTGTGTAATCGTGATCCAGCGATCTACATAAAAGACATTGGTGACGTGATCGATATCGAACAAAGCGGCAGCAAGCGGATCATCAATTGCCTGCTCGGCATGATCATAAGATTTAGCAACTCCCCAGGTCAGTGGCTCCTTCAGGACAAATTTCAATGCATTGGGATTGGGGGTTCCTTCGATTTCGGCAATCTTCGGCATAGCTGTATCAGTGATTGTTTGCTACCAGTTTGCTTGCATGATCATCTGCTTCTGTCGTGGCACTATCCGTTGAATTCATGGCAGCATGCAAGGTATGCCACGGCAGAATCGCGCACTTGACTCGAGTCGGCAAATCACGCACCCCCGCAAGTACCTTCAACCTGCCGAGGTGATCGAAGCTCTTGTCCTCTCCACTTACCAGCATTTCTCTGAATTCCTGAATCAGAGCCTCAGCTTCCTGATGTGATTTCCCTTTGACAGCATTCGTCATCATCGAAGAAGATGCCTTACAGATCGCACAGGATTCACCCTGGAATGCGATTTCCTCAATATGCCCGTCGAGCATATTGATATCCAGCTCTATGCGATCACCACACAAAGGATTATGTCCCGTCGCATGATGGGTGGGCGCACGAAGTGCACCATAGTTACGCGGCTTACGGTTATGATCAAGAATGACTTCCTGATAGATCGATTTCAGACTCATTGTGCGAAAACCTTTTGTACGGATCGAATACCCGCCACCAAGACATCGATCTCTTCTTTAGTGTTATAAAACGAAAATGAAGCGCGTGATGTCGCTGCCACATTGAAACGCTGCATGATCGGTTGCGCACAATGGTGGCCCGTGCGTACGGCGATTCCATCCTGATTCAGTAACGTGCCAACATCATGCGGGTGAATACCATCCACGACAAACGATATTACTGCCACTTTATCTGGACAGTCACCCACGATTCTCACACCTGGAATCATCCTGATCTGTTCTGATGCATATACCAGCAGCTCATGTTCATAAGCGGCAATGGCATCCAGGCCAATCTGTTCCAGATAATCAATAGCAGCACCAAAGCCTATTACTGCAGCAATGGGAGGAGTACCCGCCTCAAACTTGTACGGAATATCGTTATAGGTCGTTTTTTCAAAGGAGACTGAGGCAATCATATCCCCCCCCCCTTTGAATGGCTGCATGGATTCAAGCAGATGTGCTTTACCGTATAAAATACCGACCCCGGTAGGGCCACACATTTTATGTGCCGAAAATGCATAAAAATCACAGTCGAGATCCTGCACATCGATTTTCATGTGGGGCGCTGCCTGAGCACCATCGATCAGAACGGGCACACCGTGCTGATGTGCCGTGGCAATCATGCGTTTAATCGGGTTGATACTACCAAGTGCATTGGAAACATGCGACAAACCCACAAACCGGGTTCTGGAATTGAAAAGTTTTTCATATTCTTCCACCAGAAGCTCACCCGCATCATTGATCGGGACTACCCGGATACGCACACCTTTTTCTTCGGCCAGCATTTGCCATGGCACGATATTGGAATGGTGCTCAAGCGCTGTCAGGATGATTTCATCCCCATTCTGAATAAATTTACGTCCATATCCATGCATGACCAGATTGATACTGTCAGTCGTACCACTGGTGAAAATCATCTCTCTCTCTTCACGGGCACCGATGAAATGCTGCAGCTTGCGCCGGGCGGCCTCATACTCCTGCGTGGCGAGATCGGACAAATGATGCACCGCGCGATGAATATTGGCATGCTGGGTTTTCTGGTAACGCACCAGGCGATCGATTACGGCTTGCGGCATCTGACTGGAAGCAGCGTTGTCGAGATAAACCAGTGGTTTGTCACCCACCTTGATATCAAGAATCGGGAAATCCGCACGCAACCGCTCCATTCCGGATGTTATCGTCTGCCGTACAGAAGGTGTCAATAATACATCGACCATTTTCATGATTTAACCAATTCGTGTTCTTGCGAGAATATATTCTTCAAGCCGCTGTTTGAGCGAGGGCACGATGACACGATTGATGACTTCCCCACCAAATGCATAAGTCAGCAAATTGCGTGCCGCCACTTCAGTGAGCCCTCTACTCTGCAAATAAAAAAGCGACTCGTTGTCCAATTGCCCCACCGTAGCCCCATGGGCACATTTAACGTCATCGGCAAAAATCTCGAGCTGGGGTTTGGTATCCATACGAGCTTTGTCCGACAACAACAGGTTACGGTTCAACTGTCTGGCATCCGTCTGTTGCGCATGCGGGCGCACCATGATTTTTCCACTGAAAACACCGTGAGCACTTTCATCCACGATACATTTGTGGAGCTGCCTGCTTCGGCAATGCGGATTGGCATGATCAATAAAAGTATGTGTATCCGCGAGCTGACGACCAGCTATCAGTGCCAGTCCATCCACCTCGCACTCAGCATTCTCGCCTGCCAGCGTGATCTTCTGGTCAAAACGCGAAATGCGTGCGCCCAGTGCAAGACTGACTGAATTATAATGAGCCGACTGTGCAACAAGCACAGAACCGTTGGCGATATGGAAAGCCTGCGAACTCTCACGTTGCACACGGATATGATTCACACAAGCTGAATCTCTGATATACATTTCCGTTACTGCATTTGTCAGAGATGCTCCCTCATGTAACGTCATATATTCTTCGGCAACGGTCACGCTAGCCCCCGGTTCCGCAATCAAAAGGCAACGTGGATAGACAGCCATATCCTTCCGGGAGGTGACATACAGAATATGAACTGGTACTTTCACGGAAATACCGGCCGGTATGACGATACAAACACCGTCATGCATCAACGCAGTATTCAGTGCTACGAATACATTTTCCTGGAAATCAGCAAGCTGGCCGAAATACCGTTTGGCAATGGAAGCATGTGTACCGATCAACCCGGACAAACTGCAAACAGTGATAAAACCGTCATCTGCCAGACTGGAAAAGTCAGACATATACTGACCATCAACAAACACCAGTCTGCAAGCGGTCTCATCGAGAAAAGTATCTACCTGTTTATCCAGCTCCGGTAAAGGCGCGGCAGAAGCCCTCGGAAACGGCATGCTCCTGAGTGAGGAAATATCCGTGAAACGCCACTCCTCATCACGGATCGTGGGTAGTCTGAGTGATTCGATACGATCCAGCGCATCCTCCCGGAGCTGATCTAGATACGATACGGAATGAACAGGAGAGGTTTCCTTTTTCCAGGATTCGATCAGCTTCTCAAGGTAATCATCCCGGATGACCGTACTCATGACTGTGCTCCGGTTGCCTGATCATTTTCATGGATCCAGTCATAGCCGTGTGTTTCCAATGCCAGCGCCAGCTCTTTACCGCTTGTCCTGATGATGCGCCCTGCCTCCATCACGTGAACGTAATCAGGGACGATATAATCCAGCAATCGTTGATAGTGCGTCACTAGAATCATGGCATTATCCTTGCTGGATAACTGATTGACCCCGTTTGCCACTATCCTGAGCGCATCGATATCCAGTCCTGAGTCCGTTTCATCCAGCAGAGCGAGGCGAGGTTCAAGCAACGCCATCTGCAATATCTCGTTACGTTTCTTCTCCCCTCCTGAGAACCCTTCATTGACACTGCGATCGAGGAAATCTGGATTCATCTTGAGCAATTTCATTTTTTCTCGCACGAAATCATCGAACTCGAGAGGATCCAACTCTTCCTTGCCACGGTGTCCCTGGACGGTGTTATACGCCAACCTCAGGAACTGGTCATTGGCAACACCCGGTATTTCCACTGGATATTGGAATGCGAGAAATATACCGGCTTGCGCACGTTCCTCTGGTGCCAGTACCGACAAATCCTGGCCATCGAAAAGTACCGTACCCTGGGTTACGTCATAACTCGGATGACCAGCCAGCACCTTGGCGAAGGTACTCTTGCCTGAACCATTCAGCCCCATGATGGCATGAATCTCGCCACTCCTGACAGTGAGATTCACCCCCTTGAGAATCTCGGCTCCACCCACTGTCGCGTGCAAATCACGCACTTCGAGCAGAACCTTGCTATTTATATCTATCATCCGACACTTCCTTCCAGCTTGAAGCTGAGCAATTTGGTGGCTTCCACCGCAAATTCCAAAGGCAACTGCTGAAAAACCTCCTTGCAAAAACCATTGATAATCATCGACACTGCTTCTTCTGCACCAATACCGCGCTGGGCAAAATAGAACAACTGATCTTCCCCGATTTTAGATGTCGAAGCCTCATGCTCAACTTGTGCACTATCATTTTGCACCTGGATATACGGGAAAGTGTGTGCTCCGCACTGACTGCCAATCAACATCGAATCACACTGTGAGTAATTGCGGGCATTCCGGGCAGTCGGAGCAATCCTTACCAGGCCACGATAACTGCTATTGGACTGGCCTGCTGAAATCCCCTTGCTCACGATGGTACTGCGTGTATTCGCACCAATGTGAATCATCTTGGTGCCGGTATCAGCTTGTTGATGATGATTAGTCACCGCAACGGAATAAAATTCACCCACCGAATTCTCTCCACGCAAAATGCACGAAGGGTATTTCCAGGTAATGGCTGAACCTGTTTCCACCTGTGTCCAGGAAATACGGGAATTTCTACCCTTGGCTAATCCACGCTTGGTAACGAAATTGTAAATACCACCCACCCCGTTCTCATCTCCGGCATACCAGTTCTGTACAGTTGAATACTTGATATCCGCATCATCCAGCGCAACCAGTTCGACTACAGCTGCATGAAGCTGGTTGGTGTCAAACCGGGGAGCGGTACATCCCTCCAGATAGGAAACAGACGCGCCTTCCTCCGCAATGATCAATGTACGCTCAAACTGCCCGGATTCTTCTGTGTTGATACGGAAATAAGTAGATAGATCCATTGGGCATTTGACGCCCTTAGGGATAAAGCAAAAAGAACCATCAGTAAATACGGCAGAATTCAGTGCCGCATAGTAATTATCCCCTGGTGGCACGACCGTACCCAGGTACTGCTTGATCAACTCGGGATATTTCTGCACAGCCTCTGAAATCGAGCAGAAAATGATACCGACTTCAGCCAGTTTCTCCTTATAGGTGGTTGCAACCGATACGCTATCAAAAATGACATCGACGGCAACCCCCGCCAAAGCTGCCCGCTCATGCATGGGGACACCCAGCTTTTCAAAGGTGCGCAACAATTCGGGATCGACTTCATCCATACTGGCAAGCTTTTTCTTCGGTTTAGGTGCCGAGTAATAACTGATGTCCTGAAAGTCGATTTTGGGATATTTGACGTTCTGCCAGGCGGGTTCGACCATATCGAGCCACTTCCGGTAAGCCTCCAGCCTGAACGCAAGCAACCATTCAGGTTCATTCTTTTTAGAAGAAATCAGCCGGATAATATCCTCATTGAGCCCTTTAGGCGCAATATCAGCTTCTATATCTGTGACGAAACCGTGCTTATATGGCTGATTCACCAAATGTTGTAATACAGCACTCATTTTTTATAATTCCTGGATTTACTAGGTTCTAAGGCTGAAACTCTCTCCACAGCCACAAGTATTATCTATGTTCGGATTACGAAATTTAAACGAGCTGTTCAGACCCTCCTGGATGAAATCGATCTCGGAACCATCAATGAAAGACAGCTGGTCACGCTGAACAACGACTTTGGCATCATGTGACTCAAACAGCTGATCGTCTTCCTGCACTTCGTCAGCATAATCAAAACTGTACGCAAATCCCGAACAGCCTGATTTTTTGACACCCAGTCGCAATGCAACCCCTTTCCCTCGCCTCTCCAGTTGTTGCCGGATCTGCCTGGCTGCACGCTCCGTTAATGTAATTGCCATGAAAAATCTCTCGCGAGCCAATAATCAGAACGCAGCTTCCCGCATGTCATACAACTTGACGACTGCCTGCTCACGCTGCAATTCGCGTTGCAGCTCACGCTGACTCTGCTCCTCCACCAATCGCTTCAAAGTAACGTGACCGAGATAATCGAATATGATCTCGTTCAGCTTCGCCCACAAGTCATGCGTCATACATTTACTGTCGCCAAGACAGTTTTCTTTGCCACCACATTGCGTGCTGTCAATGGGCTCATCCACAGCCAGAATGATGTCGGCCACCGATACTTCGTCAAGCCCCTTGGCCAGACAATAGCCCCCACCCGGACCACGCACACTGTCAACCAGCTTGCGCTGGCGCAATTTGGCGAACAGTTGTTCCAGGTAAGACAGTGAAATTCTTTGCCGCTCACTGATGTCGGCCAGCGCAACCGGCCCGTTACCATGCCGTATCGCGATATCCAGAAGAGCTGTTACCGCAAACCGTCCCTTTGTCGTCAATCTCATTGCTACCCCCTAGCGTATTGTTTAAAGCGATTTAGAAACGTTTACCATGAATATTTGCCCGGCAGTAACTGTATAATACCTGACAATATTAGTCAACTATAGCGTATAAGGATCAAGTACAAAAACAGTGCAAATCAACCGTGGGCAATATCTACCCGGATGAAAAAATTTAAGCGCGAAACAAGCTGAGACAGGGTGTGAGAAGCAGCGAAATGATTGAAATCAGCTCAATGAAAACTAGAGCCTGTTTATTGCCATTGCATCATTCAAAGAGCGGGAATTACTTTATTTTCTGAGTACCTGTAAAGGTGGCTGAGACAGTGTCGTACGTGTCCCGATCAGGCCAATTACTGTCACACCGATCACGCTTACCAGCACACCCACCGCACCAATCCACAGGCTGAGCGAATAAGTGACATGCAGCACATATTTACCAATCAGGTAACCGAGAACGCTTGCCCCTGCTGCCGCAAAAAAACCTGCCAATGTCCCGAGCACTGCAAACTCCACTGCCCATGCACGCGCAAGCTGCTGCTTTCTGGCCCCGAGTGTACGAAAAATTGCAGCTTCGTAAATTCTTTCATCTTGAGTCGAAGCAATCGCGGCATACATTACGGCAAATCCCGCCAGCAGTGTAAACAGGAATACAAATTCGATCGCATGCGTTACCTGTTCGATCATATTTTGTACACGTTCAATCACACTCGCCACGTCGATTACCAGAAAATTCGGAAATATACGGATCAGCTCCTGCATGATAGGTATCTTGTTGGGTGGCAGGTAAAAACTGGTGATATAACTTACAGGATAATTATCGAGCAACCCGGGACGAACCACGGCAAAAAAATTTACATGGAATGTATCCCAATCCACCTTACGCAAACTCGTAATCGTCGCTGAGAAATCTCCTCCTCCTGTATAAAAAGTCAGACGATCACCCATTTTGAGACCCAGTGTTTCGGCAAACTCCACCTCCATCGACAGTTCATGTTCGGATGATATGATCTCCTCGCGCCACCAGCGTCCTGCCACGATTTCATTATCCGATTGCAGAGTATCCGTCCAAGACAGGTTGAATTCACGATTAACCAGCTGCTTGGCTCGCGGGTCAGGGTAATCATTAAGATTTACCGGCCGATCGTTGATTTTCATCAGCCGGCCACGCACCATCGGAAAAATCTCCGGCCGTGGAATAGCATGCTCATCGAAAAACCCCATCAACTTCTTCTGTTGATCTGGTTGAACATTTACCAGAAACCGGTTAGGTGCATTTTCCGGCAGGCGGGCTTGCCAATCCTCGAGCAAATCATTACGGACCAAAGTCAGCGTCAGCAGCGCCATCAATCCCAATCCCAGTGCAGTAGCCTGCACCAGACTGGGAATAGTTCGTCTTCGTATGTTGGCCAGTCCGTAACTCCACGGACCCGAACCTTGCGGACGAGTCAGCAGGAACAACCTGATCAGTAACAAGCCGAACAGGCCAAACAGGATGACTGCCAGCAGAAAACCAAACATGATCATGATACCCAGCTTGAATGATTCAGCCTTCCAGATAAACAGTACAGACAGTATGGCAAGTCCGAATCCGTAACCTGCCAGACTGTGCAAATTTGCCAGTTCGAGGTCACGCCGGATGACACGCAACGCAGGCACCTGCCGTAGATTCAGCAAGGGGGGAAGAGCAAAGCCCAACAACAACACCATACCAGTCAGCATCCCTTGTATAAAGGGCAATACGCTTGGCAATGGCAACGCAATCCCGAGCAGTTCCGACAGCCAGTATGACAAAAACTCCTGTGTCAGCACGGCCAGCACACACCCCAGTAAACTAGCAGCCGAGCCCAGCATTACAAAATAGTATGAATACAGGCGCAGCAGGTCGGATTCAGTTGCACCCAGGCAGCGCATGACAGCACAACCATCCAGATGGCGCTGGATGAAGCGCCGTATGGCCAGTGCCACTGCTGCTGCTGCCACGACAACACTGGCCAGAGCAGCCAGACTCAGAAATTTACCAGCTCGATCGAGTGCTGACCGGATTTCCGGTCGTGCATCCTGAATACCCTCGACACGCTCGCCCGGAGACAGCCGCTCACTGATCCAGCGTCTGAACTCAGCTACTCGCCCTTCATCTCCCGCCACCAGAAGCTGATAACTGATTCGACTGCCTGGCTGGATCAACCGGGTAGCAGCCAGATCCTCCTCATTCATCAGCAATCTGGGGTTCATACTGACGAACCCGACAGAATGATCCGGCTCACTCTCCACCATAGACATGACTGTCAATTCTGCAGCACCCACCTCGATCTTGTCACCCAACGTCACTTTCAATGCCACCATTACCTTTTCATCCACCCAGACGGTTTCACGTTCAGGTATCCCTTGGGCAACCCGGGTATGCTGGGCAGCGATTCCCTCCGCTGGCGGGTCGGCCAGTTTCAACTCCCCTCGCAACGGATAGCCGGGTGCTACCGCCTTAACGCTCGTCAGAAGGCTGTTGTCACCAAAACTGATCATGCTGGGAAATTTGGTCAGGCGGGTAGTCTTTAATCCGAGCTGCCGGGCATGTTCAGCATAACCGGGCGGCAACGGCGTGTCGGAAATTACCAGTAAATCTCCCCCCAGTAACCGGTTACTTTCCAGCACCAGTGCTCTCTGTACCCGGTCTGAGAAAAAGCTGACGGTAGCCACACTGCTCACAGCGATGATGAGTGCCAGTGTAAGAATATGCAGTTCTCCTGCTCGCCAGTCTCGCAGCAGCATACGCAAAGAAAGCCTGATCATGTTCATTTCAGGATACCCTCGGACAATTGGCTGGAAATACGAAAAAGCAGAAAATCAAACCCGAATCAGTCAACCGCCCGGCCGGCAACCAATTTGATGACACGGGAACAACGGGCAGAAAGGTTTTCATCGTGTGTTACCAGAATGAGTGTCGTTCCCTGCTCCCGATTGATAGCGAACATCAGGTCAATGATCTGAGCTCCGGTTGCTGCATCCAGGTTACCGGTCGGCTCATCGGCGAACAACATTTTCGGACGGGTGACAAAAGCCCGCGCGATAGCCACACGCTGTTGCTCTCCCCCGGAAAGCTGTCTGGGATAATGCCTGATCCTTTTCTCCAGCCCTACCCGTTCAAGCCAGGAATGTGCAACTTCACGGGCATTACCAGCACCTGACAGCTCCAGCGGCAACATGACATTTTCAAGCGCGGTCAGTGAAGGCAACAGCTGGAACGACTGAAACATGAACCCCAGCAGCTTGCCACGCAGGCCGGCACGTTCGTCTTCATCCAGCTGGAAAATATCTTCCCCATCGAGAAAAACCGTTCCACGGGTCGGTACATCCAGCCCTGCCAGCAAGCCAAGCAGGGTTGATTTCCCCGAGCCGGAAGCGCCGACAACGGCAATCGATTCTCCAGCACAGATCTCCAGATTGATATCCTGCAGAATGGTTAGTCGGGTTCCACCCGTATCAACCTCTCTGGTTAAACTGCTGGCCTGTATGATAGGCTGATTATTCACAGAAACCGATTGTTCAGCTAGGAGTTGATTTACCATGAAAAAACTGCTGTTCGTCATATTATATTTGTTTAGTATCTTCTCACTCAGTTCAGCCTGGTCTGGAACAGGCACCAGTATCATGGTGCTGGGCGACAGCCTGTCCGCAGGATATGGGCTGCCGCCGGGAACCGGATGGGTGAATCTGCTTGAGCGGCGATTACAAAACCAGTCTCCCGATTACAGGGTAATAAACATTAGCATCAGCGGGGAAATTACCTTGGGCGGGCGCAACCGGATTGAACAGGCACTCAACGACCATGCGCCGGATATCGTTATCGTTGCACTGGGGGCAAATGACGGTCTGCAAGGCCGTTCGATCACCTCTATTTATGAAAATCTGGAAGCAATCATTCTGGCCTGCAAACGGTACAACGCCACTCCATTACTGGTCGGCATGCAACTGCCGCCCAATTATGGCATAAGTTATACGCAAAAGTTTCGTGATATCTATCCACGCCTGGCACGGGATCAACAATTACAGCTGGCTCCATTCCTGATGGAAGGTTTTGGCGATCAGCCCGAATCCTTCCAGGCCGACGGAATCCATCCCACTATCCAGGCTCAGGAAAAAATGCTGGATAATGTCTGGCCGGCATTGATTGCCGCACTGAAATCAATCCGAGCACCCGTCGCCAGCAAAGAATCAGCCGACAAAACCAGTACAGAAGTAATCCTGCCATGATAAAAATCTTCTGAACACACAGAGCTTCGGCTTCACAGCAGACATATCAGGGCAAATGGGTACTCAAATCCAGATTTCTCAAAAATACGCGTAGCTCATCCGGCAATGGCGCTTCCAGACGTAAAAGATCGCCTGTCACCGGGTGTGTACAGGTGAATGCCGAAGCATGCAGAAACATGCGCCTCAATACTTGCCCCCTCCCATCATCCTTCTGTAACTGTTTATTCAATCCAAAATCACCATATTTATCATCTCCCGCTATGGGGAAACCAAGATAGGCCAGATGCACACGAATCTGGTGAGTGCGACCGGTTTTGAGTTCAGCATCAAGCAAACTGAAATCTTCCCATGTCTTTTGCAAAGTAAATAACGTGTGCGCTTGCTGTGCCTTATCCTGATCATTTTTGCCAGCAGCAACGGCAACACGTCTTTCTCCCGCTGCAGTCAAATATTTATTCAATGGTAAACGGACATTCTGTACCGAATTTTTCCATTTTCCGCGAACCAGTGTCAGATAATGCTTCTCCACCGTTCCTTCACGAATCTGCCGGTGCAACTCCAGCAAAGATTGACGTTTGCGGGCCAGCAGCAAAATACCCGAGGTTTCACGGTCAAGGCGATGCACCAGCTCCAGAAATTTCCAATCTGGATGTTGTCCGCGCAACTGCTCGATCACACCATGGCTGATGCCACTACCTCCATGAACCGCGATCCCGGCCGGTTTATCGATCACCAGCAGATGGTCGTCCTGATACAGGATATTGAAGCGATCTGCCCGATACACTCCCTGACTGGATACCGGCTTCATCGACCTGATAACGGGTGGAATACGGACTTTGTCACCAAGCTGCAGACGATAGCTGGCATCGATACGTTTGCTGTTGACACGCACCTGCCCACTGCGAAGTAGTTGATAAATATGACGTCTGGGTATTCCCTTCAGCGATCTGATGAGAAAATTGTCGATACGCTGGCTTTCAGCAGTTTCATCAATCTGTTTAACAACCGCATGTTCCGATATAATACCCGGCATAATTTTCTCTTTACCGGGCACCCTGCTTTTACCTATACTTTTCACACCCGAATTCCTGTAAATCTGTTTTTTCACCATGAAGCGATTGCATGGTCAGTCAAGTAGTTATGTACCCGGATTCTCGTTTTCGTACGCTGGATAAAGCCAGTTTCCGGCTGGTTAATGTCGCTCACCATATAACAAGCAGCGATGATATTTAATTTGCGCGCTCGACGTACACATATTCAAGTTCCTGATTCCATACCCGGATACACAGGGTATGTTCTCTGCAGGCTCTGTATCTCACCCGTTTCTGATCCGGTCGGTTGTGAAATTGAAACACCGGCTGTCAATTATTGACTGGTCAACTTCAAAGGATACCAAAATCATCATCCGCATCATGATCCAACCAACCGGGTTACAGACGCACCCAAGCAAAAACCCATCAGATGCCACATTGACAGTGAACGAGAAATTCGCCCGTAAATTGAGCGCGGGAGACACTAAATGAAACGTATGTTATTCAATGCGACCCAGCCTGAAGAGCTGCGCGTCGCCATCGTAGATGGGCAGAAACTCATCGATATCGATATCGAAACCCTAGGCAAGGAACAACGCAAAAGTAATATTTACAAAGCAGCCGTCACTCGCCTCGAACCCAGTCTTGAAGCCGCCTTCGTCGATTACGGCGCCGGCCGTCATGGTTTCTTGCCTTATAAGGAAATTGCTCCAACCTGCTTCAACAGGAATACCGACTGGTCCGGTCATCGTGTGGCCGACCTGTTACGTGAAGGTCAAGAGCTGATTGTACAGGTTGACAAGGATGAGCGTGGTAACAAAGGTGCTGCCCTCACCACTTACATCTCTCTGGCCGGACGCTATCTCGTCCTGATGCCCAACAACCCGCAGGGTGGCGGTATTTCACGCCGGGTGAGCGCGGAAGAGCGGGCAGAATTGCGTGAGGTCATCAACAACCTTCAGGTACCTGAAGGCATGAGCATCATTGCACGCACCGCAGGTATCGGACGCAATGAAGAAGAACTGCAATGGGATTTGAACTATCTGGTGCAGCTCTGGCGTGCCATTGAAGAGGCCGCCAGTAACGAGAAAGGTGTCTTCCTGATTTATCAGGAAAGCAGTCTTGTGATCCGTGCCATTCGTGATTATTTCCACGCGGAAATCGGTGAAATCCTGATCGATAACCCTGAAATATATGAGCAGGCATATCAGTTCATGGCAAATGTCATGCCGGCGAACGTGGATCGGTTAAAACTCTATCAGGATGATATTCCACTGTTTTCCCGTTTCCAGATCGAACACCAGATCGAGACGGCCTACTCCCGTCAGGTTACTCTGCCTTCAGGTGGCTCGATTGTCATTGATCATACCGAGGCACTGGTTTCCATCGACGTCAATTCAGCACGTGCCATACGTGGTTCAGACATCGAAACCACTGCGCTCAACACCAATCTCGAGGCAGCCGATGAAATCGCCCGGCAATTGCGTCTGCGTGATCTGGGCGGACTGGTAGTGGTCGATTTTATCGATATGGAAGTCACCCGCAATCAGCGGGAAGTGGAATCCAGTCTGCTCAAGGCATTGCGCCTGGATCGTGCACGCGTCCAGATCGGTAAAATCTCCCGCTTTGGATTACTCGAATTATCGCGGCAACGACTGCGACCCTCTCTCGGGGAAGGAAACTATATCCCTTGTCCTCGCTGCCATGGTACCGGCCATATTCGGGGAACGGATTCATCCGCTCTGCATATTCTCAGAATCATCCAGGAAGAAGCGATGAAAGAGCAGACCAGTATGCTGCAGGTACAGCTGCCAGTGGATGTTGCCACATTTCTGCTGAACGAGAAACGATCGGAGATATATCGGCTCGAAGCACGTCTGAAAGTCGGGATTATCCTGATCCCCAACATCTATATGGAGACGCCCAACTACACGATTACCCGGTTGCGCCATGAAGACATCAAATCAACCGAATTACCGCCAAGTTACGAAATGGTGGAAAAGACCTCCGAAGAAGTCACACTCCCCTCTATTTCCCAGGAGACCCGGGCAACCCGGCCCAAAGCAGCGGTAACCGGTATCAAGCCCGAGCAACCCGCCCCCGTTCCTGAAGAAAAACCTCGAGAACAGCTTTCATTCCTGGACAAATTCTTCAGTCTGTTCAGGCCGGCAGGCAGCAACCGGACAGAAACCGATCAAGCTGCGGAAGAATCTCAGACAAAACCTTCTCGCGGTGAACGTAGTCGCAACCGGCGCGATCGCGGCCGCAGCAAACGTACGAAAACCAGTACCCAGGTAACGGCAAACGGATCATTGCAGGAAGCAGGCCATTCGTCACTGCTCGATCACCCTGTAGTAGTAGAGCATCCTGTTACCGATCGTGCTACCGACAATGATCGGCAACATCGCAAAAATGGCCGCCAGAATCCGCCGCAGAAGCTCGAAGTGGCAAGTGATCAGCTCGATATATCAGCAACACCGGCTGATACAGCCGCTACAGCAGACTCTACCAGTGAAAGAAAAACAGAAAAACGAGGCCGTTCACGCCGCCGTCGTGGAAGTTTGCATCGCGACCGGGAAGATCGGATAAATCCGAACATGGCCACCGGGCAGGATGAAGTGATACAAATCGGAGAAAATGAAGCGGTCGAACCCATTGTATCTTCCGATGATGACAGCAAAGATGCCGAAAATATACTCCTGCTCCCTGTGGAACCAGTCGAGGACACCAGCTCGACTCCGACAAACGATATCATTGAGAATCAGGTAATAGCGCCCGCCGAGATCATCGAAACTGAAACAACCCGTACCCACAGCGAGCCGGATAGCGAGTATCAGGTAACGGTTGAACCGCATCCTCATCAAACGGTCGAGTTACCGGATCTCGCCCAGAGCGGATTGATCATGATAGAAACAGCCCCGGATAAGATATCCGAGACAGAAGAAGTTCTTCCAGCACCTTCCAGAAGGCCACGCAGCCGGCCTCGCCGTTCGGCAGAACCTGCTGCTGACAATGCAGAACCTCTGGTACAAGTGGAAACCAGAGACTGATACAATCGTCAGGCAAAAATCTCTATGGCATGCTTGTTGGGCAGACTCACTGCGCGATCAGGCATGCCATAGAAACCCTCCACAAATCGATTCAAATCTGATCGCCGTGTATAACTCATCATCGATGGTTCATAGCGGCAGTCAAGCAGTTACAGCCTCCCCCTTGGATGATGTCGGGCATGCAACTGCTTCAGCCGCTCGCGTGCAACATGAGTATAAATTTGCGTAGTTGAAATATCACTATGACCAAGCAGCAGTTGTACCACTCGCAAATCAGCACCATGATTGAGTAAATGAGTAGCAAAGGCATGGCGAAGTGTATGGGGAGATAACAGCTTTACGATTCCTGCCTGTCGTGCATGGCGTTTGATCAGATACCAGAATGCCTGGCGGGTCATGGCATCACCGCGTGTGGTCACGAATGACATATTGCTATGTTTGCCCGCCAGTAGTACCGGGCGCGCTTCCTGAAGATACAAGCTCAGCCAGTGCAATGCTTCCTCGCCCAGAGGAATCAAACGCTCCTTGCTGCCCTTACCTAAGATACGCATCACTCCCATATCCTGGCGGATTTGGGAAATACTTAATCCAACCAGCTCTGAAACACGCAACCCTGCAGCATAAAGTATTTCCAACATGGCACGATCACGTAAACCAAGTGGCTGCCGGGTGTCCGGTGCTGCCAGCAGCGCTTCCACTTCCATCTCAGTCAGGCTTACAGGTAAATGGCGGGAGATTCTCGGACTATCTATATTCGCGGCAGGATCCGCCAGGATTTTCCCCTGGCGTAACAGATACCGGTAAAACCGTTTGATACAGGTGAGCGCCCTGCAAGTAGTACTTGCTTTCACCCCCTGCCCGATTCTGTCGGACAGAAAGGCCAGCAAATCAGCTTGTGTTACATCACTCAATGATCCGTTTGCCCTTGGTTGCCGGCCGAGCCATTCAACCAGTTGCATCAGATCTGCCCGATAGCTGGCCAATGTATTACGGGACAGACCATCCTCCAACCATAAGGCATCCGTAAACTCATCCAGCATCCGGATATTGGCATCGGTTATGTTCATACGGATCATATTTCTGAAAAATCAGGGCTCTGACGCACGCCGCCCTGTCAATCTGTGATTCCGGTCAATAGTGGCAAAAGAAACTTCAGCTATTCTCAGGAAGAACTGCTGCTGATCAGCACGATGACTTCCGGAATCCTGATTACCGGTTGAGAATGATTTCCAGCACGAATTTGCTGCCGATGTAGGACAGAACAAGTGCAACAAACCCGGCCAGCATCCAGCGAATGGCAATGCGACCGCGCCACCCGTACAGATGCCTTCCCGCCAGTAAAGCGGCAAATATTCCCCAGGAAATGAAACCAAATAATGATTTATGTGTGAATGGGACAGACTGGCCGAATAATTCCTCCGAGAAAACAATGCCACTGAGCAGAGTGAGGCTGAGCAGGATAAATCCAGCCCATACAAGACGGAATAGCATTTTTTCCATCACCAGAAGCGGTGGCAGTTGTAAGAATATCGGGGAGACCTCTGAATGATGCAAGCGACGTTCGAGCAGCGTCATCAACACTGCGTGTAAGGCCGCAATCGTGAAAAGACTGTAAGCGAGCATGGCTGCCAGCAAATGGGCCTTGAAGGCTGTCATCCCGGCATGAGCAAGCGGATGGATGGAAGGCAGCAGCAATGGTATCAGAACGGCGACCGCCGCTACGGCCGAAAGTGGAGCAATGAGATTCTGCAATCCCTGCAATGATAAAAAGAATCCGGATACCCAATAAATTACTGCGGTCAGCCATACGATGGCTGAAATGGCATTCCCGACGCCGAAACTCAGCACGTTATCCATAAATACGGCGTGATAAAGCACCAGACCGTGTACTAGCAGTGGAAGCAGCATTACATACTGCTGCAGCTTCACGTTCGGCGTTGTCCCTGCAGCAGGCGTGCCTGTACGCATAGCTCGCCAGAAATACCATCCGGCAATCCCGTAAAGCAATGAAGCGCTGAGATAAGTTAGAATGCTGGGCATTGGCAATCGGTCTGAACAATTGGCGAAGAAGCAGCCAGTCTACTCTTCGTCCGGATAAAGCAGAAGTGCTGTCTGACAATCAAGTTTAACACAGGGCGTAACTCTCGCCAGCGAATACCGTTTCTACAGGAGCTTACATGTTTGACAATTTAACCGAACGACTTTCCGGTGTCATCAAAACGTTGCGTGGTGAGGCACGCCTGACTGAAAGCAATATTCAGGATGCGCTGCGCGAGGTACGCATGGCCCTGATCGAGGCAGATGTAGCCTTGCCGGTCATCAAAATATTCATCGAGCAAGTCAAGCAACGTGCAATCGGTCACGAAGTACTGGACAAACTCTCTCCTGGCCAGGCACTCATCGGTGTTGTTCATGAGGAGCTGGTCGCCATCATGGGCGGCGACAAGGCGGAACTCAATCTGAATGTTGCTCCGCCTGCTGTCATTCTCATGGCAGGGTTGCAAGGTGCCGGTAAAACCACCAGCAGCGGCAAACTGGCGAAATGGTTGATGAATCAGAAGAAAAAGGTCCTGCTGGTGTCCTGCGACGTTTATCGCCCCGCGGCAATCGATCAACTGGCGCTGCTGGCTGAACAAACCGGAGCCGATTTCTTCCCGGTACAAACCGGCCAGCAACCTGCTGAAATCTGTACTGCAGCCCTGGATTTCGCACGTAAGCATCATCATGACGTGATAATCGTCGATACCGCCGGACGACTGGGTATCGACGAAGCCATGATGCGGGAAATCAGTCAGCTGGAACAATTGCTGAAGCCGGCTGAAACATTGTTTGTCGTCGATGCCATGCAGGGACAGGATGCGGTCAATACCGCCAAAGCCTTTGCAGAAGTACTGCCACTGACTGGTGTAATTCTCACCAAGCTCGATGGTGATGCACGTGGAGGAGCGGCACTTTCTGTCCGGCACATTACCGGCAAACCGATCAAATTTGCCGGTGTCGCTGAAAAGCTGAACGGGCTGGAGCCGTTTTATCCCGACCGCATGGCTTCGCGCATCCTGGGTATGGGGGACGTGCTCGGACTGATCGAGGAAGCACAGCGAACATCAGATCAGAAAGAAGCAGAACGCCTGATGAAGAAAATGAAATCAGGCAAGAGTTTCGATCTCAACGATTTCCAGCAACAGTTTCAGCAGATGAAAAAAATGGGCGGCATGAGCGCCATGCTGGAAAAACTGCCTCACCAGTTGAGTCAGGCCGCACAAAACATGAATGTCGATGAAAAAATCATCAACCGTACCGAAGGCATCATCAACTCCATGACACCTCAGGAACGGATCAAGCCGGAGATTATCAAAGCTTCCCGCAAACGTCGAATTGCTGCAGGCTCCGGTGTTTCCGTACAGGAAGTCAATCGCCTACTCTCACAATTCGAGCAAGCACGCAAGATGATGAAAATGATGAATAAAGGTGGTATGGCAAAAATGATGAGAGCAGTCAAGGGAATGCTCCCACACATGCGATAGATAAACGCCGGTGTAACAGTCCGACGGACATTGGTATGCTACCTCCCGGTGTCCGGGAGTTGCACAACCTGGTCGCCCACTTCGATCTTTCGTGCTGCAAACCAGCCCGTATTCATTTCCAGCGCATAACGTGCAGCACGAACAGAGCAGTGTGGAATCAGCGTTTCCGGAGTCATTTCGGCAATATTGATGATTTCTTTTGCCTCATCCAGAAAAGCAACACTCAAAGGAAGAGTCGTATCTTTCATCCACATACAGTGAATGCCGGCAACCGGGAAAACAAAAAGCATACCGCTGTCTTCAGGAAGATACATACGATACATGAGTCCTGCCGTACGAGCAGCAGTCGTATCTGCCAACTCGACGGTGATCACATGATCCAGAATACTGAGTTTCACGACTGGCAGCGATTGATCCTCAGCTTCAGCCGTATTCGACAAACTGCTGACCATCAGCAATACAGCAAGGCAGGATCTCAACATTTACCGGTACTTCCAAACCCCTGTTCTCCGCGCTGACTTGGCTGAAAATTTTCCACGACATTAAAACCGACCTGTACCACGGGTACGATAACCAGTTGTGCGATCCGCTCCATCGGATCGAGCATGAATCCTGCCTGACCTCGATTCCAGCAGGAAACCAGGATTTGCCCCTGATAATCTGAGTCGATCAGCCCCACGAGATTGCCCAGCACGATTCCATGCTTATGTCCCAAGCCGGAACGGGGCAGAACCATTGCGGCAAAACCAGGATCAGCCAGATGAATGGCAATGCCCGACGGAATCAACAGCGTTTCCCCTGGATGGATTTCAGTTCTTTCATCGATGCAGGCACGCAGATCAAGGCCGGCCGAGCCCGGTGTGGCATAGCCGGGAAAAACATCTTGCAGACGCGGATCAAGCAACTTGATATCAACTTGTTTCATTATGATGGGTTATATCCCTTATGTTTATCATAGAGACGGGCAATATGCGCCATGACCAACCGGGCTTGTATATTTTTGTTGGCCTTTGGCAAATGGTGCGTCCCTTCATCATCCAGCAGAATTAAGGAACTCTCGTTTGAACCGATAGTTTCAACAGCATTATTGGCAACGATCAGCGGCAATTTCTTCCTTTTCCTTTTCTCTGCGGCATATTGTTCGATTGCTTCCGTTTCCGCTGCAAACCCCACACAAAACGGAGGATTAGGCAGATTGGCGACATACTGCAGAATGTCCGGGTTGGGTACCAAAGTCAGCGTAATATCTGCCGCCGTTTTTTTGAGTTTGGAAGAATGGCATTCAGCCGGACGATAATCGGCAACGGCTGCAACGCTGATAAAAATATCATGACCCTCCACTTCTGCTTTTACGACAGAGAACATTTCACTGGCACTGACAATATGGATCAGTTTGTCGACTGCCGGAAAGGGAGGGCAAACCGGACCGCATACCAGAGTCACCTGTGCACCAGCCTCAAGTGCTGCCTGTGCAATTGCTATACCGGTTTTCCCGGAACTCAGATTGGTAAGCCCCCTGACTGCATCCAATGCTTCAAAAGTCGGACCTGCTGTAACCAGTACCCGCTTACCTGCAAGATATTTGGGCTGAAAAAAACAGCGAACCTTATCCAGTAAATCTTCCGGTTCGAGCATGCGTCCCTCTCCGATTTCTCCACAGGCCTGGTAGCCACTGCCAGGTCCGAGTACTGTAACGCCATCCTGCCGTAAAGTAGCGAGATTGCGCCGGGTGGCAGCATTTTCCCACATCTGTACATTCATGGCAGGTGCTATCAACAGTGGACAATCTCGTGCCAGACAAAGCGTAGACAGCAAATCATCTGCCAGACCATGCGCGATCTTGGCAATAAAATCAGCACTTGCCGGTGCAATCAAAAGCGCATCTGCCACCCGGGAAAGATTGATATGCGCCATACCGTTCAACATACCGGTATCCCAAAGTTCAGTAAATACCTGTCTGCCCGTAAGCCCCTGCAACGTAGCCGTACCGACGAACCGGCAGGCAGATTCAGTCATCACAACCTGTACTTCACCCCCTTCCTGCATCAGGAGCCGGACCAGCTCCGCTGCCTTGTAGGCAGCAATACCGCCTGTTATGCCCAGCAACAGACGTTTTCCCGCAAATGCATCAACCAGAATCATATCAAACAATAAATATATTTATATTCAGATAGTTATATTATTTCTTCAATGAAAAATAAAACAGCCATTCATTTTTGGCTGGAATGACCGTTCCACTCACATCACCAAGGTCAAGCATATTCACTTTTACAGGATTCATTCAAACATGGCAATTTCTGACTGGCCGGAGGCTGAACGCCCGCGGGAAAAACTAATCGAGAAAGGTGCTGCCACCCTTTCAGATGCCGAATTACTGGCTATTTTTCTGCGTACCGGTATTACCGGAGTCAGTGCTGTCGAGCTGGCTCGTAAGCTGCTGACCCATTTCGGCAGTCTGACAAAATTATGTGCTGCAAGCCTGCACGAATTCAGCGAGCTGCCTGGAATGGGGCCGGCAAAATTTGCACAACTGCAGGCAGTCATGGAAATGGCAAAACGTGCATTAGCGGAAGAGCTCAAGAATGGCGACATCATGGATTCCCCACAATCCGTACGTAACTATCTTTGCCTGAGCCTGAAAGGAAAACCATACGAAGTTTTTGTCGGTATTTTCCTAGATGCCAGACATCGAACGATCGTTACCGAAGAATTATTCAACGGTACATTGACACAAGCCAGTGTTTATCCGCGTGAAGTTGTCAAACGTGCCCTCTATCACAACGCAGCAGCTATGATTTTTGCGCACAATCATCCTTCTGGAATCGCTGAACCCAGTAAAGCAGATGAGATATTGACTCAATCTCTCAAACAGGCACTGGCACTGGTGGATGTGAAGGTACTCGATCATTTTGTCATCGGCAGCAGCGAAGTCGTGTCATTTGCGGAACGTGGTCTAATTTGAATTGAAAAACATATCCATACAAGCTATTATGTTGGGCTTCGGTATTTTAATCACAGGAGTTATGTAACATGGCGCGTGTATGTCAAGTCACGGGGAAGCGCCCCATGAGTGGTCATAATGTCTCTCATGCCAACAATAAAACCAAACGCCGCTTTCTGCCAAACCTTCAATCACGCCGCTTCTGGCTGGAAAGTGAAAATCGCTGGATACGTTTGCGCCTTACCAACGCTGCGTTACGTACCGTTGATAAAAACGGTATTGATTCAGTAGTTGCCGATATGCGCGCACGTGGAGAGCGTGTCTGATTAGCGCTCTGCAAAACAAACAGAGAAAGGTATATTTATGCGTGAGAAAATAAAACTGGAATCCTCAGCAGGAACAGGTCATTTTTATACTACGACCAAAAATAAACGTGCCAACCCGGAGAAACTAGAAATCAAGAAATTTGATCCGGTAGCAAGAAAACACGTAACCTACAAAGAGACAAAGCTTAAATAAAAGTATTTCATTTCTTGTAAGTTAGTCCTGACAACAAAAAACCCGCGTACGCGGGTTTTTTGTTGTCACCTGACTCTAGTCTAGGCCATGGCATAGCACCGTAATCTGCGAGAGAATTTCTCCAACAATTCGATACCACTTTCTTCCGCACGACGACACCAGTCCTCCAGTTGCTTTAGCAACTCATCCTTGGTGGCTGCAGAACGTTCCCATATCGAAGACAGTTCTTCTCTCATGCGATAAAGCTTATCCAGCTTCTGAGCATGGCTTAATACCGTCTCCAGCTTAGTACGCTCCTCCTCTTTCAAGGTCTTGGCGTCAGCCAGCACCCAGTTTCTCAAAGTCAAACCATCCACACCGTTTTCAATTGCAGCCTGCTGCAAATGCACCAGCTCATTCTTGAGTGCGATCTTCAATGATTTGGTGTATTTCGCCAGAATCTCATACCGGTGAGAAATAACCGCCTGTAATGTTTCCAGATCACATTCGGTTTTGGCTTTATTCAACTGCAACTTGGGAGCCGTTTTTTTCACTCGTGCCAGTCCCATCATTTCCAGTATCCGGATATACATCCAGCCAATATCGAATTCGTACCACTTGTTAGATAATCTGGCAGAAGTCGGATAGGCATGGTGGTTGTTATGCAACTCTTCCCCACCGATCAGGATTCCCCACGGAACGATATTACGACTGGCATCTTCCGAGCGAAAATTGCGATAGCCCCAGTAGTGCCCGATGCCATTTATGACACCCGCAGCCATCACTGGCGTCCACATCATTTGCACAGCCCAGATCGTCAACCCAAGCGGGCCAAACAAAATAACATTGATAATCAGCATAGACGCAATACCAGCCACACTATGTTTGGTATATACATTGCGTTCCATCCAGTCATCAGGAGTACCATGTCCATAACGGTCGAGTGTCTCCTGATTTTTGGCCTCAACCTTGTACAGCTCTGCACCCTCACCCAATACCTTTTTGATACCAAAGACCTGTGGGCTGTGAGGATCATCCACGGTTTCACATTTTGCATGATGTTTCCGGTGAACTGCTGCCCATTCCTTGGTCACCATGCCGGTTGTCAGCCACAGCCAGAAACGAAAAAAATGACTGGGTATAGGGTGTAACTCAAGCGACCGATGTGCCTGATAACGATGCAGAAAAATGGTGATGCTGGCAATCGTTATGTGAGTAAATACCAGCGCCACGATAATATAGCCCCACCACGGCAGATCAATGAGTCCGTTCATTAATATCGATGCGACGTCGTCCATATTTATAACTATCCTCCTCGCTATTTACAATTTTGTACCGGTTCAATCTAAAGAGATGTCTCTCATAAGTCAAGAAAATTAATAATATTTTCAAGTATAACCGGATAAAATTTTGTACTTCCCAATACAGATCAGAAACACAATCAATGCGCCTGATCCCAGTTTTTCCCGATACCTGTCTGAACTTTCAGCGGCACATCCAGTTTGAGAACATTTTCCATCAGTCGAGGCAGATTTTCCTTAATCACCGGCAATTCACTTGCAAGTACTTCCAACACCAGCTCGTCATGAACCTGCATGATCAGTTTACTCTGGAGTTGTGCTTCAGCCAGCCATCGATGTACGGAGATCATGGCCAGTTTAATGATATCTGCAGCAGTCCCCTGCATCGGTGCATTGATTGCCGCCCGTTCAGCTCCCATCTGGCGATTACGCTGATTACTGCGGATATCGGATAATTGCAATCTTCTCCCCAGGACGGTTTCGACATACCCGTGCTGCTTTGCAAGTTCTCTCATACGCTGCATGTAATCCGCCACGCCCGGGTAACGCGCAAAATAGCGGTCGATAAAAGTACGGGCAGCCGTACGCTCTATACCCAGTTGAGTGGCAAGCCCGAATTCAGACATGCCATAAATCAGACCAAAGTTGATAACTTTGGCGTAACGGCGCTGCTCTGGATTTACCTGCTCAACAGGAACACCAAACACCTCGGCAGCCGTGGCACGATGGATATCCTGTCCTTCAGAAAAAGCGTGTATCAGCCCTGCATCCCCGGAAATATGCGCCATGATGCGCAGCTCGATCTGCGAATAATCTGCTGACATAATAAGCCAGCCATCCGGCGCGATGAATGCCTCACGGATACGCCTACCTTCCGGTGTACGCACCGGAATATTCTGCAAATTCGGATCGTTACTTGCCAGACGGCCGGTAACGGCAACCGCCTGCGCATAATGTGTATGTACACGGCCGGTTTGCTTGTTCACCATCTGCGGCAATTTATCGATATAAGTCGATTTGAGCTTGGCAAGGCCCCGATAATCCAGCAAAACCTTAGGCAGCGGGTAATCCGACGCCAGCCTTTGCAGCACTTCTTCATCAGTGGATGGCACCCCTTTGGGTGTTTTCTTGATGACCGGCAATTTGTGCTGACCGAACAATATTTCTTGTATCTGCTTAGTTGAATTCAGATTGAAAGCATGACCAGCGAGGGAATGCGCCTGCTGTTCAAGCGCAACCAACTGCTGCGTCAGCTCACCACTCTGCACCCGTAGTAAATCGGTATCAAGCAGTACGCCATTACGTTCGATCCGGAACAGGACTTCCAGTAACGGTATTTCGATCTGCTGATAAATATACTCAAGACGGGCATCCTGACTGATTACCGGATATAAAACCCGATGCAGGCGCAAAGGAATATCCGCATCTTCAGCTGCATAGATCCCCGCCCGATGAATTTCCACCTGCTCGAACCCGATACGTTTTGCTCCCTTACCGGTTACTTCATCATAGCTGATGGTTTGTATGCCTAAATGCCGGCTGGCCAGACTGTCCAGATCATGCGACAAATGGGATTCCAGTACATACGATTGCAGCAGGGTATCGTGTACGATCCCGTTCAGCATTACTCCATAATTGGCAAACACATGCCTGTCGTATTTCAGATTTTGTCCGATCTTGAGTTTCTCGTCACTCTCCAGCCAGGGCTTCAGCCATTGCAACACCTGTTCACGATTCAGTTGCGAAGGTACACCCGGGTAATGATGGGCAAGCGGTATATAAGCTGCTTGCCCCGGCTCTATACAAAACGAGAGCCCTACCAGCTTTGCTTCCATTGGATTCAGACTGGTCGTTTCGGTATCGATCGAAACCAGCTCTGCAGATTCACATTGCGCCAGCCAGTCACCCAGTTGCGCATCAGTGAGAATAATCTGATAGTCACGCCCATCATCATTTTCTCCCTCTGGTACCGATGGATCATCCACTATCGCAGCCACAACACTTGACTCGGCTTTCTCATTTTTCTCCGGACCAGGCTGTTTGAGTTCGCGCAACCAGCTCCGGAATTCGAGATGCTCGTAGAGTTCTGTCAGCCTGGCCGTATCGGGCGGAACGGCAACCAGATCCTGCCAGTCCATTGCAAGCGGGACATCACATTTGATCGTCAGCAGTTTTCTTGAAACCTTCAGCCAATCCAGCGCCTTGCGCAGATTTTCACCCACCACACCCTTTATCTCATCCGCATGCGCAATCAGATCATCCAGCGTGCCATATTGATCGAGCCATTTCACCGCAGTTTTAGGACCTACTTTCTCCACCCCGGGAATATTGTCCACGCTATCCCCCACCAGCGCCAGAAAGTCGATGATCTGTGCAGGTGTCACACCAAATTTCTGCAGAATACCTGATTCATCCAGTGATTCGTTATTCATGGTGTTCACCAGCCGAATGCCTGGCCTGACCAGTTGTGCAATATCCTTATCGCCCGTTGCGATCACACATTGCGCCGGCCTGGCGATTGCACGTTCCACCAGCGTCCCGATAACATCATCAGCCTCAACACCCTCCTCTATCAGCAGCGGCCAGCCCATCGCCCGGATACAGGCATATAAGGGACCGATCTGGTTGACCAGATCTTCCGGCATCGGCGGGCGGTGTGCTTTATATTGCGGGTAAATATCTTCCCGGAATGTTTTACCTTTTGCGTCAAACACACACGCGCTATAATCTGGCTGGTATTCCTTATGCAGGCGACGCAGCATATTCAGCACGCCATAGATTGCACCAGTAGGTTCATTAAGGCGGTTACGCAAATCGGGCAGGGCATGAAAAGCACGATACAGGTAGGAAGAACCGTCGACTAGCAGAAGTGTTTTCATCAAACAAGGACCTCTATGAGCTTGCAAGCAAAATTATCGGATGCCCTCACCTTGGAGAAACCCTGGTCAGCCCGGGAATCATGGCGGGTTTTCGGAATCGTGGCGGAATTTGTCGAAGGCACGGAACGGCTCGAATGTATCCAGCCTGCCATCAGTATTTTTGGCAGCGCCAGAACCCCTCCTGACCATCCGCATTATAAATTAACCGAAGCGATCGCAAGGCAATTGTCGGATGCCGGGTTTTCGGTCATCTCCGGTGGCGGGCCGGGTATTATGGAAGCAGCCAACAAAGGTGCTTTTTATGGCAAATCTCCCAGTGTGGGGTTGAACATCCAACTTCCACATGAACAACACCGCAATGTTTATCAGGATATCAGCCAGACTTTTCGCCACTTCTTTGCCCGCAAGTATATGTTCATCAAGTTTGCAACCGCCTATGTCGTGATGCCGGGCGGATTCGGAACGCTGGATGAGCTGATGGAAGCATTGACACTCGTCCAGACCGGCAAAACCCGCAAGATGCCGATCATTCTGGTTTGTTCAGATTTCTGGACAGGGATGATCGACTGGTTTCGACAGGTACTTGTCCAATATGACTTCATTTCATCAGAAGACATAGATCTCATTCAAATTGTGGATGAACCGTCCCAGGTCGTAGATGCAATCTTCCGTTATTATGAAACCTCCGGATTTGAGCCCTCTGCTGCTGAACGCAACATACAGCTCAATCTTTAGCACCAGCAGATTCATATCACTAGAGAACATCAGAATATTCCAACTTTCCGGTAATCAGTATGAGGTCAGCAACGCTTTTATTTTTCTGCAGCAACCTGGTCTGGATATCGCCCCTGACGTGGGCGCAAACCAGCCAGCAACCGGACAATCTGATTCCATTGCCGGAAATTCCCGAATCTCCCTCTGCCGGTGAAGAAAATGGCCTTCCCCCCGAACTGGGACTGGATCCATCTCTGGAACCGGAAATAACGATTCACGAAGGAAAAGACAAGACGATGATTGAAGAGTATCGCGTCAATGGCGAGCTGTACGTCATCAAAATCACCCCCCGGATCGGCAAGCCTTATTATCTGCTGAATCGGCGCAGTGCTGCCGGGATGCCTCACCGGGGAGATATGGAATCGGGTATAAGTGTTCCGATGTGGCAGATTTACCGCTTCTGAGCAAGAGTCGGAGCCCAGCCATCTTTCATCAAACCTGCCTGTTTGTTGACCGCTTTCTCAAACCAACTTTCAACGCTTCATTCATGTCTGTTTTCACCCCGGTTACCAAAGAGCAGCTTGCTGTCTGGCTGCAAAATTACTCACTTGGATCACTGATCGACTTGCAGGGTATTTCATCCGGTATTGAAAATACCAATTATTTTGTCACTACTACACAAGACAAATTCATTCTCACTCTGTTCGAGAAGCTGACCAGTACCGAGCTGCCCTTCTATCTCAACCTGATGGCGCATCTCTCCGAGCAAAGCATTCCCTGCCCCAGGCCCGTTGAATCACAAAACCATAGCCTGCTGGGGCAGTTGAACGGCAAACCGGCCTGTATCGTGACCTTTCTTCCCGGACGATCCATGGTACAAGTCGCAGAAAAACAATGTGCACAAGTCGGTGAAATGCTCGCCAGAATGCATCTGGCTGGCCGAAACTACTCCGGCTGGAATCAGAACCCGCGCGGATTGAATTGGTGGCAGACTACGGCCGGAACAGTCATGCCTTTCCTTTCCTCTTCCGAGCAGAATCTGCTCGATGAAGAATTGCAATTCCAGACAGCACAGATAACTGCCAGCCTTCCACAGGGTGTCATACATGCCGATTTTTTCCGGGATAACGTCCTGTTCACATCCGACGGCATTGGCGGTGTCATCGATTTTTATTTTGCCTGTAACGACACGCTGCTCTACGATCTGGCGATTACAGCCAATGATTGGTGTACGCTTACAGATGGCATAATGGACAAAGCACGGATGCACGCCCTCGTAACGGCCTACCATACTGTACGGCCATTGACGGCTGGAGAACATTCCGCCTGGCCAGCTATGCTGCGCGCAGGTGCACTGCGCTTCTGGCTATCGCGTCTGTATGACTACTATCTTCCCCGCCCCGGGGAACTGACACATAAAAAAGATCCGGATCACTTCAAAAGAATTCTGGAACACCACCTGAACAACCCAGGTGTATTACCTCCTTTTCAGGCCTGAGGCGGATAGATCAGAATTATCATTCAGTACACCTGGTCAGGTGACGACTGCCTTTCTCACCTGTATCCTGTAAACAATCAGGTTTTTGATAAAAACTTACTTCAAATTACTGGAGAACGGCGGATGGAAGCGCGATACGTACGCGGCAGACAGGGCTTACAGTGGATTCTGAGTGGCTTTTACTTTTTTCGTATGGCGCCACTCAACTGGATACTCTTATGCTTCACCTATTTACTCATCGGTGTCACACTGGGGCTCATCCCGTTGCTGGGCAGTTTCATCGGTATATTGACCGTGCCCGTTTTCGTAGCCGGGATCATGGTCGGGTGTAGGAAACTGGATCTGAGCGGCAAACTCGAATTGGAATACCTGTTTTACGGATTCAAAAAATACACGGTACCTCTCATCACAATTGGTGGAGTTTATCTGATTGGCGATATTCTGATTACCGGTATTTTCATGCTGCTTGGGGGCGATGCAGTCGTTGATATGTGGCTGCACGGCAAACGATTCAACGAAAATGAATTACCCGGCGTCATGGATGATCTGCTGTTTGCCTCATTGCTTTGCCTATTGCTCGCCATTCCACTGATGATGTCGATCTGGTTTGCACCCATGCTGGTAGTCTTTGAGAACATGCCTCCGCTCATCGCCATACGCAAAAGTTTCTTTGCGTGCCTGAAGAATCTTTTTGCTTTCCAGATTTATATGGCCATCTTGTTTGTTCTTGGAATGTTGGCAGCGATGCTTTACGGGTTGGGTTTCATCATCTGGTTCCCGGTCGCATTTGCTTCCGTTTACGTCAGTTACAAAGACATCTTTCACTACGAACAGGATGATGATACTCAGCCCAAATCAGATGAGCCAAGTACTGAAGAAAACAAAGAAGATTCCAGCCAAACTAATGAACACTGAGCCGAGCTCAGGATTCGGTTTACAAGAAAGATCAATCAGAAAAACTGGCAGCAGCCTGTTTTCAGATCGGTAGCTATACAACTACCGTTACAGAGGCTCCAGTTTTGCATAAGCAAGCGAGAGCCATTTTGTACCTGCCTGGTGAAAATTCACCTGGACCCGCATGTCCGTCCCGCTACCCTCGGAATTCAGGATAATACCCGTGCCAAATTTGGCATGCGATACCTGCTGGCCGATGTAAAAACCTGCACTATTCAGTCCTGATGATGTCGTTCCGGCTACTGCAGCCATCGTACTCCTGCCTTTCTGACTGCTATTTATAGCGCTGGCAACAGTTTGTCCCGTTCCTGACAACCCCTGACGAAAACTTCTTCCGGAAAAATCGGAGCGCAGTCTCTTCAAAAGATCTTGTGGGATTTCATCAACAAAGCGGGAAGGTATGTTCACACGCACCTGACCGTGCAACATGCGGCTCTCGGCATAACTCAGGTACAGGCGCTGCCGGGCACGTGTCATTGCCACATACATCAGACGCCTTTCTTCTTCCAGACCATCAGGCTCATTCCGGCTGTTTTCATGGGGAAACAGACCTTCCTCCAGACCACTGATAAATACCGAATGGAATTCCAGTCCTTTTGCAGCATGTACTGTCATCAGCTGAACCGCATCCTGATATCCTTCCGCCTGATGTTCACCGCCTTCGAGCGAAGCATGTGCCAGAAAAGCAGTAAGACCGTCATCCTCGGACTCATGCACAAAACTGGTCGCAGCATTGATCAGCTCCTTGAGATTCTCCAGGCGCTCATTACCTTCACGTTCAGCCTGATAATGTGCTGCCAGCCCGCTCTGATCGATCACACGCCGGATAATTTCCGGTAACGGCAAACCTTCGCCAGCCTGCTGCATGGATAAAACCAGGCCGACAAAACCCGCTATTCCTCTCCCGGGCTGACTGTTCCTGGTGGCAACCGTTTTCCCTTCCTCATATACCTTGAATGCTGCCTGCCACAGACTGGTGCCAAGCATTGCGGCCTGATCCTGTAACTGTTCCAATGTACGTGCACCAATTCCTCTGGGAGGAAAATTAATGATCCGCAACAGGGCATTGTCATCATCCGGTAAAGCGATCAGTCGTAAATAAGCCAAAGCATGTTTTACTTCCTGACGATCGAAGAAACGCATACCGCCATAAACACGATAGGAAACAGATGCATTGAACAAACCATGCTCCAGCACCCGTGATTGCGCATTGGAACGATAGAGCAGGGCAATATCAGAAAGAGCCAGGCCATCGGCATGCAACGCCTTGATTTCATTGATGATGAAACTGGTTTCATCCATATCTGTGGCGGCATGATATACCCGCACCGGTTCACCCTTCCCCGCTGCAGTCCACAAATTCTTACCCAGACGCCCCTTGTTATGTTCGATCAGCGCATTGGCAGCATCCAGAATATTGCCGTGCGAACGATAATTCTGCTCCAGCCTGATGATCTTCGGTACGCTGAAATCCTTTTCGAGATCCCGCATATTCCCGACATGCGCTCCCCGGAACGCGTAGATGCTCTGGTCATCATCCCCGACGGCAAAAATGGCTGCATGCTGCTGCGAACCCGGGCCCGCCAGCAATTTGATCCATTTATACTGCAGGCGATTGGTATCCTGAAATTCATCCACCAGTATATGTTCGAAACGACTGCGATAATGATCACGCAGAATTTCATTGCGGCTCAATAATTCATAGCAGCGCAGCAGTAATTCGGCAAAATCGACCGTACCTTCCCGCATACTGACAGTTTCGTATGCCTGGTAGCATTCGGCCAGAGTCTGATTGAAACCACCATGTGTATCGACCTGTGAAGCTCGCAATCCCTCTTCTTTGGCATTATTGATAAACCATTGCAGTTGTCTGGGCGGCAGTATCTTTTCATCCAGTGACCGTTCTTTCAGCACACGCTTGATGACAGCCAACTGATCAGCCATGTCCAGTATCTGAAATGCCTGCGGCAACCCTGCATCTTCATGGTGAGCACGCAGCACGCGATGACACAAACCATGAAATGTGCCCACCCACATAGCACGAGTGTTGACAGGCAGCATCGCACCGATACGCGCGACCATCTCGCGTGCTGCCTTGTTGGTGAAGGTAACTGCCAGGATATTCTGCGGCCGGGTGCGGCCCGATTGCAACAGATAAGCAATTCGTGTAGCCAGCACCCGGGTTTTACCACTTCCGGCACCTGCCAGCACCAGTGCTGACTGGTGTGGCCAGGTGACGGCTTCCAGCTGTTCCGGGTTGAGATCAGTAAGTAATGCAGTCATATAGAAGGGAACAGCCGAATTCCCCCGCCGGCTGTCAGAGTCGACGGGGTCTCAGAAAAACTATTTTTTGCTTTTTGCCACCAGATCCAGAATCAGCGGCGTTAGGATCAGCTCAATCGCCATACCCATTTTACCACCTGGAACAACGATGGTATTGGGACGAGACATGAACGACCCGCTTATCATATTGAGCAGATAAGGGAAATCTGCTCCACGGTGATCACGGAAGCGGATAACCACCATACTTTCGTCCAATGTGGGAATATCCCGTGCAATGAACGGATTAGATGTATCAACCGTCGGCACACGCTGGAAATTGACATGTGTGCGTGAGAACTGAGGAGTAATGTAATGAACGTAATCATGCATACGGCGCAAAATGGTATGCGTCACCGCCTCAGCCGAATATCCTCTGGCAGCAGTATCACGGTAGATCTTTTGTATCCACTCCAGATTGACGATTGGAACCACACCCACCAGCAGATCGACATACTGACTGACATCAGCCGTATCACTCTTCACTCCGCCATGCAGACCTTCGTAAAACAACAGGTCAGTACCCGGCTGAATGGACTTCCAGGGTGTGAAAGTACCGGGCTTCTGATTGTAAGGTTGAGCCTCCTGTTCATTATGCAGATAAAGACGAATCTCTCCGGATCCACTTTGGCCATACGACCGGAACAATTCTTCCAGTTTCTCGAATTCATTGGCTTCCGGGCCGAAATGGCTGATAGGACGCCCCCCCCCTTTTTCCGACTCTTCAACTGCCCGTTTCATGGATTCACGGTCATAACGGTGAAAGCTGTCTCCTTCCACCACAGCCACATTCAGCCGCTCGCGCTGAAAAATGTGCTCAAAACTTGTCTTGACCGTAGAAGTTCCAGCTCCGGATGATCCGGTTACTGCAATGACAGGGTGCTTCTGCGACATTTGTTTTTATCTCCTCAAATATAAAAAAATAATTTCCCTAAAACCAGCAAACCGCCGTTCCGCAATTGTATTGCGAACACCTCATTCATTGCTCATACAGTCGTCATCCAATGAGTCTATTTGGTACAGCGGGGATTCTTTCCTGCAGCATTTGCCTGCTGCTGTAATCGTTGCGCCCTCGGCAAATCTGCCTGCAGATTCTGTATACGGGAAGTATGCGAAGGATGTGTGGACAAAAATTCTACCGGTTCTGCTCCCTGGCTGGCCTGTGCCATTTTTTGCCACAATCTTATGCTTTCTGCCGGATTGAACCCGGCCTTGGCCATTAAATCCAGGCCAATCGTATCTGCCTCTGATTCATGCAACCTGCTAAACGGCATGATAACCCCGTATTGCGCACCAATCCCCAGCAGACCGACTGCTGTCTGCCCCAATGCAGATTGGGGTGCGGCAATCGCCTGGATGAGTGAAATTCCCAGATTGGTGCCCGCCTGCTGAGATAAGCGCTCGTTACTGTGGCGCGCCATTACATGTCCGACTTCGTGGCCAATGACTACTGCCAGCTGATCCTGGTTATCCACCAGATTGAGCAGGCCGGTGTGCACACCAATTTTTCCGCCGGGCAACGCAAACGCATTCAGTGATTCATCTTCAAACACGACAACTTCCCATTCTCCTCCCACTTCCCGTGTAATCGCACTGGCCACACAACTGACAAAACGGTTACTTGCCGTATCATGACTGATTTTGTTTTCACGCTTCAGCGTATCAAATGCCTGAAGGCCCATGCTGTTCACTTCGGCATCCGGCATAAAAGCAACCTGTGTCCGGCCAGTGGGAGAAGTCGCACAAGCGGCGAGAATACAAACAAGCAGGCAGGAAAACAATAACTTTATCTTTGAAATACTCATCACTATCCCTCCCTTAAATCTGGACATGACCCGGGCATCTGACGTCTGCCAGGGGCAGAAACGCTGCACCGGTCATTGGTGAAATCACACATGAACACATCATTCCCTTGCACCCAGAGCAAGCGCCCGTTTGCGGGATCGTTCCGCAGTCTCTTCGGATAATCGCCGATCAGCCCAACCGGTCAAATGGGTTTGAATGATATTCCCGATCGCCTCGATCCAGAGTGGGTGTTCATTGAGACTTGGTATGTAATGAAATTCACCCCCGCCCGCCCCGGTAAAAATCGCTTTTCCTTCCAGTGCAATTTCTTCGAGCGTTTCCAGGCAATCCGAGACGAAGCCAGGGCAAACGACATCGACTCTCCCGGTTTTCTGTTTACCCAACTCTGCCAGGAGTTCCGCAGTATAAGGTCCCAACCATTGTGCAAAACCAAAACGAGACTGAAAACATATCTGATAGCGGTCATCCGTCAGTTCCAGTGCTTCAACCAGCAATCGCCCGGTTTTCTGACACTCGCAATGATAGGGATCACCCATCTCCAGTGTTTTACGCGGCACACCGTGAAAACTGATGATCAGTTTGTCAGGCTGGCCGTGTTTTTCCCAATAATCACGAACATTCTGTGCCAGTGCTGCAATATAACCCGGATCATCATGGTAATGCCTGACAGTGCGAATATCAGGAATATTACGCATTTTCCTCAATTCGGAGAAAACACCGCCCAGCACACAACCGGTACTGCTGGCAGCATATTGGGGAAATAGCGGTAATACCAGAATCCGGTCACAGCCTTGTACTTTCATCTGCTGCAATTTTTCCGCAATAGACGGATTGCCAATAATCATTGCATATTCAACCACCAGCGAAGAGTCAGCCTGCTGCCCCAGTAAAGCAGCTACCAGTGCCGTCTGGCGCTCAGTATGTACTCTCAGGGGAGAACCTTCGGTTGTCCAGATCTGCTCATACTTTTTAGCAGATTTGGCCGGCCGGACATTAAGAATGATGCCATTCAGAATGAACCACCACAGCCAGCGTGGAAATTCGACGATACGCGGCTCGCTCAGAAACTGCTTCAGATAAGCTCTCAGTGCTTTGGCAGTCGGCGCATCCGGCGTACCCAGATTGATCATCAGAACACCGGTCTTGCCGACTGAACCATGACGATAAGCGGGTTCCGGTAACATTCGAGTCATAAGTGGAATGAAGTAAACAGGCTATTACGACAGATTGCTCGAAAGCAGCTTGGCAGTAATGTCCACGATAGGAATGATACGTTCATAAGCCATACGCCGCGGGCCGATCACGCCGACCGTGCCGACGATTTTTCCTTCCATTTCATAGGGCGCAGTAACGACACTGACCTCTTCCAGCATCGTTTCATCCGACTCTCCCCCGATGAAGATCTTCACTCCATGTGCCTGGCGGCTCAGTTCCATCAGCTGTAACAGTTTGGATTTTCGCTCAAACATCTCGAACAGACTTTTTAAACTGGAAAGATTATCTGATAAATCACGAACGTCAAACAGCCTGTGCTCTCCCGCAATCACCACTGCTTCGCTGCTTTCCTGCAAGGCATCATTGCCTATTTCAATTGCTGCATTCATGAGACCGGTCATATCCCGGCGCAATTGTGTCAACTCGCGCTGGAGCCCTGAGCGAATTTCTTCCAGCGTACAACCGGCATAGTGCTGATTGAGAAAATTTCCGGCCTCGATCAGATCAGACTGACTGTAAGCGGTTTTCGTAAGAATGATACGATTCTGGACATCACCTTCCGGTGTCACCAGAATCAGAAGAATCCGTTTTTCAGTCAGTGCCACAAATTCTATATGGCGAAAAACTGCGCCCCCCATCCGTTTGGGTGTGACCACCACACCTACAAATAGGGTCAGCTCTGAAAGCAGACGAGAGGTAACATTCATCAAATGGGTGGGGTTGTTCGGATGCAGCTGGTTCTCCAGCAAAGTAATCTGCTCATTATCCAGTGACTTGACCACCAGCAGGGTATCGACGAAAAAGCGATAACCCAGCGTGGTAGGCATGCGCCCAGCCGATGTATGCGGACTGGAGACATACCCCATTTCTTCGAGATCAGTCATCACATTGCGGATCGTGGCCGGACTCAGGTCCAATCCGGAAAACTTGGCGAGTGAGCGCGAACCGACTGGCTGACCTTCATGAATATAACGTTCAACCAGGGTTTTTAGCAGAATTTTCTCGCGTTCATTAAGCATTTATCTATTCTACACGAATCAGCCCTGCTACAAGTGGGGTTGGTCTGAAGCTGAAATCCCGGTTTCATGGATAGCGTAATACTACTTCTCGGCTGATTTCTACCTTTTTTGGCATGGGCTGCGGTAATATCCGATCCTTACGGTCACTTGGAATCAGCCGGATCGCCTGAAACAGAAATCCAGGTATTTTTAACCGCCCCGACCTCTTATCACTAATGGACAGCGCCTTATTCAAAACGATTGCTCTGATAGGGAAACACAAAAATCCCGATATCGTGATTCCTCTGCTGAGTCTGGCAGAGTATCTGACCGACCGAGGTATCAGTGTGGTACTGGACTCTCTGACCGCCGCCCATATCAGTAACAGCAGGTACCCTATACTGACACTGGAAGAAATCGGTAAACAGGCAGACCTTGCAATCGTGCTGGGAGGTGACGGAACGATGCTCAACATTGCCCGTGCACTCGTTCCGTTCAGTGTTCCACTGATCGGCATCAACCAGGGAAGATTGGGGTTCTTGACTGATCTTACAGCCGATACCATGCACGAAACCCTGAATGACATGCTGGCAGGCCAGTTCGTCGTGGAAAACCGCATGCTGCTGACCGTCGAGGTTACACGCAATGGAGAAAGTGTCTTCAAAGAACTGGCTTTCAATGATGTGGTACTTCACCGGGGTATCAGCAGCGGTATGATCGAACTTGAAGTCCACATCAACGGTGAGTATGTTTATTCTTTACGATCGGACGGCCTGATCATTGCGACACCCACCGGATCGACAGCTTACGCGCTTTCCTCCGGCGGGCCGATCCTGCATCCCGGTCTCAACCTGATGACACTGGTGCCGATCTGCCCACATACCCTCAGCAACCGCCCCATCGTAATCGGCGCAGATGCAACCATCGAAATCAAAGTTCATTTCACGACCGAGATAAAAATCTACACAGACAGCCATTCCTGGTTCGATCTGAGTGAACATGACAGAGTATTCGTTCAACGCTGTCCGGAAACCATCAAACTCCTGCACCCCGTCCACCACAGTTACTACCGTATGTTGCGAGAAAAACTCGGCTGGAGCGGTATTCTTCAAAAAAACAGCCGTTAGTCTCCATGTTGCAAAATCTGTCTATTCGCAATTTCGTCATCGTTGACCATATTGATTTGCATTTCAAATCAGGTTTTACAGTTTTGACTGGCGAAACCGGTGCAGGAAAATCCATTCTGATCGATGCACTGGAACTCGTACTGGGAAGACGGGCTGATACGAGTCAAATCAGATATGGCTGTAAACGTGCTGAAATTACTGCACAATTCTCTGTAAACACTATCCCTGCTTTACAGGAATGGTTAGTGGAAAATGCGCTGGAAGATGAAACCGGTATATGTCTGTTGCGCAAAATCATGGAATCGGGTGGACGTTCACGCAACTTCATCAACGGACACCCTGCCACCCTCCAGCAATTACGCACGGTTGGTGAATGGCTGGTCGATATTCACGGCCAGCATGCCCATCAGTTGCTGATGCACGGCCACAAGCAATGTGAATTGCTCGATGCCTGGGCAGGTGAATCGGATCTTGCCCGGGAAGTAGCCTCCGCTTACCGGCACTGGCAGGATCTGTGCCAGCAAAGACTCGCATGGGAACAGCACAGCGAACAAAATTTGCAGGAGCATGAAACCCTGACATGGCAACTCCAGGAACTGACCACCCTGAATTTCTCACTGGAAGAATGGGAAAATCTGCAAATCGAACATAATCGGCTGACACATACTGCAAGCCTGCTGGAAACCGCACAATTCAGCCTGGAGTCATTATCGGAAAACGAAACGGCGGTACTGGCGCAACTCAGCACGGTGTTCACCCGCCTGAGCAGCCTGACCGATATCGACAACACACTCGACCCCCTCTGCAGCCAGTTGCAATCAGCCCAGATACAACTGCAGGAAATCGTATATGAATTGAAACGTTATCAGCAGCACCTTGATATCGACCCCCGCAGACTGCAAGAAACAGAAACACGCATTGCAGCCATTCATGGAACAGCCAGAAAATACCGTATCATGCCGGAAATACTGCCGGATTTACTGGAAACAACCAGACAACACCTGGAATCATTGGGAAATGCAGCAAGCAGCGAAGCACTGATGAAAGCAGAGAAATCTGCTAAGGGTAATTTTGAGAATCTCGCCGCCAGGTTGAGTCAAGCAAGACAGCATGCCGCAGATCAATTGTCTGGCTTGGTCACGGAAACCATGCAAACTCTGGCAATGGCAGGAGGCCGCTTCAATGTGGCATTGATCCCGATACCCTCGGGTAATCTGCACGGTATGGAACAGATCGAGTTTCAGGTGTCGGCTCACCGGGATCTGCCCTTACGCCCGCTGAATAAAGTAGCCTCCGGCGGTGAACTCTCACGTATCAGCCTGGCAATCCAGGTCATTACCAGCAAAGCCGGCACTGTCCCCACTCTGATTTTCGATGAAGTCGATACCGGAATAGGCGGGCGCATTGCCGCAATAGTAGGCAAATTGCTCCAGCAACTGGGAAAAACACGGCAGGTAATGAGTATCACACATCTCCCACAAGTTGCAGCCAGAGGAGATCATCACTGGCGCGTATCCAAAACTTCCGGGACAGAAGGTGAGCAACTGCCGGCAAGCCATATTTCAGAACTGGATGCAGCAGAAAGAACCGAAGAAATTGCCCGGATGCTGGGCGGTGAAAATCTGACTGACGCCACGCGTCAGCACGCAGCAGAAATGCTGGGATACGATAAACAGAATCAATCGACTTGAGCAGGCGAAATCCGGCTCTGAAAATAAAATTACTCCGTACTCTCCTGTTGCCCTTTGGATTCCTCGGCGGGAGCAACGTATGTGATCAGCTCCGGTTGAGAAGTCTCGGTGCGAACCATTTTCCCCTCAATAACCGCTCCCTGATGAATTTTTATAGTTTTATAGAAAATATCCCCGCTAATTTTCGCTGCGGGCTGCAGTTCGAGGCTTTCATCGCAATGAATCGGCCCTCTCACTGTGCCATTGATGACGATATACGGCACTTTGATTTTTCCTTCGATCATCCCCTGCTCACTGAGCACCAGCAAGGAATGTTGTTTACCATTTGCTGACACGATGCTGCCACAAATACGACCATCCACACGCAGCCCGCCAGAAAAATGAATATCGCCAGTAATTACGGTGCCTTCCCCAATCAATGTATCGATATCACTGACTATTTTATGTTTTCTTCCGAACATGCTCCGATTCCTTTAAAGGTAACTGGATCGTCTTCGTTAATACTGCCTTACTCGAGCCGTTCTCATAAATAAAAACCTGCAGACTCTTCACTACTGTATCTGCCGGTATCTGGAAACTTTTCTCCAACCTGTGATAAAAGCGAAAATTGATAGGAAACTCTTTAGAAGCATTCTCATCCACGAGCGAGATGAACTTTTCCTCACCATTTTGAAGCAACCCAACCACAAATTCGAGCTTGCCACTGAATTCTTTTAAACGCTGGCCACCCTGAGCAAGCAGCAATGTATACAGATATTCACCTGGGAGCTGACCCGCTTCTAATGAAAAACGGTGAATGATAAGTTCCACATTGGAGGACTCCTCATTTCCGGAAATCATCTGCTGGAACAAGGTTAAATCCTCTCTCAGCCTCTCATTTTCCTCATCCAGAGATTTGACCTGCTTTACCAGATCCGCACGAGTAGCATTACCGATCTGCAACTGTCTGACAAGCTCCGCAAGCTGCGAACAAAGCGCGGTATCGTATTTCTCCAGGCAACTGTTCGATTCAAGGATTTGTTCGAGCACGGGATCAGCCGTAACCGTAATGTTACCAGCCGGCTGGACTGTACTTTGTCCGATGACATACATTCCATAGGCCAACAGGGCTATCAGCAACAACCCGACAAATGACATCAGCAAACGCCGGTACCAGGGGACATGAGGACGCACAACCAACTTAGGTGCGCTGATGCTTTGTCTGTTATGCAGCAATTTTCCCCCCCGGCTTCTGGAAATTTCTGAAAGTCTTACGTTTGCACCGTTCGCAACACGATATTTCTTCAGCTACTTCACTTATCAGCACACTGACTAAGGCAGCAGCGGAACATGCCGGATACCGGTCGTTTCCGGTAATCCATACATAATATTCATGTTCTGAACGGCCTGGCCGGCAGCACCTTTAACCAGATTATCGGTAACCGAGAGTATCACTGCGGTATCACCATTCCCCGGACGATGAACCGCAATCCGGCAAAAATTCGAACCACGTACCGAGCGGGTTTCCGGATGGCTGCCGGCAGGAAGCACATCGACAAAGGGCTCATTGGCATAACGGTTTTCATACAGGGTTTGCAAATCGACATCTCTGGTCAGCCTTGCGTAGAGCGTGGCATGAATCCCCCGGATCATCGGAGTCAAGTGAGGCACGAAGGTTAATCCGATCGGCCTATTCGATCTCTCGGACAGCCCCTGCCTGATTTCGGGCAAATGGCGATGTCCCGGCACAGCATAAGATTTGAAGTTATCTGATGCTTCCGCATATAAGGTATGTATTTCGGCTTTGCGACCTGCTCCGGAAACACCTGACTTGGTATCTGCAATCAGATGATCCGCATCTACTGCCCCCGCTTCGATCAGCGGAATAAAACCCAGCTGCACTGCGGTTGGATAGCAACCGGGGTTGGCAATCAATCGTGCATTCCGGATTTTTTCCCGGTTGACTTCAGGCAAACCGTAAACAGCTTCGGCTACCAGCTCAGGAGCAGCATGCGCCATGCCATACCATTTTTCCCACTCAGCGACATCCTTGATACGAAAATCAGCGGCCAGATCAATAACTTTTATTCCTGAATCGAGTAAAGCTTTTGCCTGCTGCATGGCAATCCCATTGGGAGTTGCAAAAAAAACGACATCACACTTGCTGAAATCCACTTTCGCCGGATCACTGAACTTGAGCGCAATCTGCCCGCGTAAACTGGAAAAAAGTTCATCCACTCCCGTACCCGCTTCCTGTCGGGATGTAATGACTTTAAGTTTGACTTTCGGATGCTGTACGAGAATACGTAACAGCTCGACGCCTGTATAACCTGTTCCACCTACAATGCCAACATTAATCATCTCTGAGAAATAACGACCAGAAAGTTAATTATCCACCAAGGAATAGCAGATACCCATTATCGCGTGCTATATACAAAATCTGATACAAAAAAGCCGCCCATGAAATGGCGGCTTCCCAGTATATTCTGAAAATAATGGCGATCAACGTTTGGAAAACTGCTTGCGACGCCTCGCTTTACGTAAACCAACCTTTTTCCGCTCTACTTCACGTGCATCTCTTGTCACAAAGCCAGCTTTACTCAGAATCGATTTCAGTGTCTCATCATAACCGATCAGTGCACGGGTGATACCATGCCTGACTGCTCCGGCCTGTCCTGACTCGCCCCCCCCGTGAATATTGACCATGATATCCAGATTAGAGGTATTTCCAGTCAGTTCCAGAGGCTGGCGGATAATCATCCGTCCTGTTTCACGGGAAAAATATTCATCAGCAGGTTTATGATTTACTGTAATGACACCTGTGCCCGGTTTGATAAAAACCCGTGCAACTGCACTTTTTCTGCGACCGGTTCCGTAATTATATTGAATAGCCATGATTTATCAGATTAAGCGTTAATTTCCAGTGGTTGCGGTTGCTGAGCCGCATGAGGATGAGTATCTCCGGCATAGATTTTCAGTTTTTTTATCATGGCATAACCAAGCGGACCCTTGGGCAACATACCTTTTACAGCTTTTTCAAGCGGCCTGGTGGGAAAACGCTCATGCATTTTCTTGAAAGTGGTCTCGTAAATACCCCCCGGGTAGCCACTGTGGCGATAATATTTCTTATCTTCAGCCTTGTTACCGGTCACTCTGAGCTTGCCGGCGTTAATGACCACGATATAATCACCCGTGTCGACATGCGGTGTATAAATAGGCTTATGTTTACCTCGCAAGCGATGGGCAATTGCTGCAGCCAGTCTGCCCAGAACTTTGTCGGTTGCATCAACCACAAACCACTCATGCCTTACTTCATGTGGTTTGGCAGAAAAGGTCTTCACTGATTTTCCTTTGTTTTTGGGTACAAGATAACCTCGAATTATGAGTCACCCTGTAGATAAAGTCAAATTCAGGATAGAACGGATTGGGAGACAACGACCGCTATTTTGTTTTGCAGTATTACAGCAGCGACTCGACTCACCTTCTTTACACTGCCGCCGGTAAACACAGGATAATACCGTTCGATTCAAGAAACCCATGACGCGAGTTATAATTAAACTTTTGCAGATTCTCATGAAACAGTTCATTCTCTCTCTGTTTTTATTGGCAACAATTTCTCCGGCATGGTCACAGCAACCGGAAGTGGCAGTTGCAGCCAAATCTTTCATTCTGATCGATTTTCATAGCGGCCAGACACTCACCAGTTCCAATCCGCATGAACGACTGGATCCAGCTTCACTTACTAAGCTGATGACGGCTTATGTCGTCTTCTCCGCTTTGCAACAGGAACGGATCAAGATAGATCAGGTCGTTCCTGTTTCCAACCGGTCGTGGCGCATGGTGGGTTCACGCATGTTTATCGAGCCCAATAAACAGGTCACCGTCGATGAATTGATCCATGGTGTTATCGTGCAGTCGGGAAATGATGCCTGCGTCGCACTGGCAGAACTAATTGCCGGTTCAGAAGATCTGTTTGTGCACATGATGAACGAGGAAGCAAAACGCCTGGGCATGCACAACACCCATTTCACGAACTCAACCGGTCTGACTCATTCTGATCATTACAGCACTGCACATGACCTGGCTCTACTGGCTGCAGCCATTATCAGAGATTTCCCAGAGCACTATCCGCTCTATTCCTTGCGTGAATATACTTACAACGGCATTACCCAGCAAAACCGCAATCGTCTCCTGTGGACGGATCCTAATGTCGATGGCATGAAAACAGGGTGGACGGAAGCTGCCGGGTACTGCCTGGTAACTTCAGCAAAACGTGATCAGCGGCGTCTCATCTCTGTGGTAATGGGCACCGCTTCTCCCAATGCCCGCAGTATCGAAAGCCAGCGCCTGCTGAATTACGGATTCCAGTTTTTCGATACCGCTCACCCCTATAAGAAAGATCAGCCCGTGGCCAATGTTCAAATCTGGAAAGGCGCTCAGAATAAACTCAAGGTCGGATTTGACCGGGATATCTATTTCTCGCTCCCCAAAGGCAAGGTCGAGGGATTGAAGGCCCGGATGGAATACCGTCAACCGCTCATTGCCCCGATCGATCGTGGCCGGGAAGTGGGAATGGTAAAGTTCATCCTGGATGGACAGGAAATAGCCACCTACCCACTGGTTGCACTGGAGGCCGTCGATACTGCCAATTTCCTCGGGCGTTCCTGGGATAATCTTAAAATGCTGTTCAACTAACCACGCGGACAATAAAAAACAGACATGATTTACCTCAATGGCAAATTTCTGCCGATGGAACAGGCTACCGTTCCAGTGTTGGATAGAGGCTTCATCTTCGGTGATGGTGTTTATGAAGTCATACCGGTTTATTCACGCAAACCGTTCCGGCTGGGCGAACATCTTTCCCGGCTGCAGCACAGTCTGGATGGCATACGTCTCCAGAATCCGCACACTGAAGACCAATGGGCCGATCTGATCGAGCGCATCATCGAGCTGAATGAAGGTGATGATCAGTACCTTTATCTGCACATTACACGCGGAGTGGCAAAACGTGACCATGCCTTTCCTCGTGAAGTAACGCCCACTGTCTTCATCATGAGCAACCCGCTTCCGACTCCACCTGCAAAATTGCTCGTTTCCGGAGTTTCAGCGATTACCGCCAAGGATAATCGCTGGGGGCGCTGTGATATCAAAGCCATTTCACTGTTGCCAAATATCTTATTGCGCCAGCTTGCCGTGGACGCACAAGCCATGGAAACGATCCTGTTACGCGATGGTCTGTTGACCGAAGGGGCCGCCAGCAATATTTTCATCGTAAAAGATGACCTGCTGCTGACTCCCCCCAAAGATCACCGTATATTGCCTGGCATTACTTATGATGTAGTACTGGAACTGGCTGAAACACATGGTGTTCCACATGCGATAAGAGATATATCAGAATTTGAGTTACGTACTGCACGGGAAATCATGCTGACTTCTTCCACCAAAGAAATTCTCCCGATCACACAGCTGGATGGACAACCGGTCGGTAATGGCACCCCAGGGCCAGTATTTCAGCAACTGGATCGGCTCTATCAGGCATATAAGCTGGAAGTCATGCGCGGACATGCTCCGCGCCAGTAATACAATCTCATGACAGAAGAATCACTCATCGAATATCCTTGCGATTTTCCGATAAAAATCATGGGAAAGTCACAACAGGGATTCACTCAGTCTGTTCTGGCCATCGTCAAAACCTATGCACCCGATTTTGACGATACCACCCTTGAAGTTCGTTCCAGTAGAAATGGCGCCTATCTGAGCCTGACCTGCACAATTCAGGCAACTTCACGCGCACAACTGGATTCTCTCTATCAGGCACTGCATGATCATCCAATGGTAACCATGCTGCTCTAAGGAGCCTCTGAAAAACGTGGACGAGGTAGTCAGTTCAAGGCAAAAATCTGCGAAAAAGCGGAGTTTATACGTAATAAATGAGCATTTTAAGCCGATTTTTAACGCAGAAATGGCAACGCAGGCAGTTTCTCAGAGGTTCTCTAAGCAATTCAATACCGATAATCTTCATGTTCATTGCTGCAACGAAATTGATCTGCAAGAAAATAAACGCTCAGCTCTGAATGATTTACTCACGGGCTGAATCATAAACCGGGCAACAGGCAATATGTTCACCGTTACCGTAAAAAATATGGGGACCATTGAGTACCTCACGGCTTGGCAGGCCATGAAAAATTTTACGGCCCAGCGCACCCGTGAAACCCCGGACGAGATCTGGCTGCTGGAACATCCGCCCGTTTACACCCAGGGAATTGCCGGAAAACCTGAACACCTGCTTTTCCCGAGCCAGATCCCGGTCATCAAAACCGACCGGGGCGGACAAATCACTTATCACGGCCCGGGACAGATCATTCTCTACCTGTTACTGGACTTGCATCGCTGGCGACTGAACATCAGACAACTGGTCAGAAAAATGGAAGGTGCCGTGATAGACTTACTGAGTGAATATGATGTCGTTGCACAAGGCGACGAAAATGCGCCGGGTGTTTACGTCGACGGTGCCAAAATTGCCTCTTTAGGGCTGAAAATCAGACGCGGAGCCTGCTATCACGGCATAGCCTTCAATGCCGATATGGATCTTACGCCCTTCACCGCGATCAACCCCTGCGGCTATCGTGATTTGCGTGTTACGCAGGCAAAAGACCTTGGCATAGCAGATTGCAAAGAGATGCTTGCCACCAAACTGGCACAAAATTTCATTAATCAACTAACCGATGCTTAACAAAGGATAACCATTACTCATGGCCGCTGACACCCATCAACGAGGTGCCGCCAAAACGGCACGCAACCCGGTCAAAATCGATCTGGAACAATCCGGGCAGTTATTGCGCAAGCCTTCCTGGATTCGTGTACGTTCACCCAACAGCCAGAAATATCTGGAAGTAAAACGTCTGCTGCGCGAAAACAAGCTGCACACCGTTTGTGAGGAAGCTTCCTGCCCAAATATCGGGGAATGCTTTGGTCGCGGGACGGCAACATTCATGATACTCGGTGATCTGTGCACCAGACGCTGCCCGTTTTGTGATGTGGCACACGGCCGGCCTCATGCGCCCGATCCTGATGAGCCGATGCACCTGGCCAATTCCATTGCGGTACTGAAGCTCAATTATATCGTCATTACCAGCGTGGACCGTGATGACCTCAGAGATGGCGGTGCGCAACACTTTGCAGACTGTATCCGCGCAATTCGTACCCAGTCTCCACAAACACGGATCGAGATTCTCGTCCCCGATTTTCGCGGCAGACTGGAAGTGGCACTGGAAAAACTGTCTGCCTGCCCGCCTGACGTGATGAACCATAATCTGGAGACCGTACCACGCCTGTATAAGCAATGCCGGCCGGGTGCAGATTACATGCATTCATTGCAGCTGCTCAAGGATTTCAAGGCAGCTTTCCCTCATATCCCGACCAAGTCCGGTCTGATGCTTGGACTGGGAGAAACCGATGAAGAAATCATCGAGGTCATGCACGATTTACGCGCACACCAGGTTGATATGCTGACCGTTGGCCAATATCTGCAGCCCAGCAAAGGACACCACCCCGTCATGCGTTACGTTTCACCCGAAGATTTCAAAACCTTCGAGCGCATCGCTACAAACCTGGGATTCAGCCATGCTGCTTGCGGTCCGATGGTGCGTTCGAGTTACCATGCTGATCAGCAGGCGCACGAAGCTGGCATTGAATAAAAAACAATGTCGATCAGGAGCGATCGATAATTCTTATATCACCCCGCTTTGGGCAGCCCCGCCATCACGCTCATTCTCCGGTTCGAATGTGGAATCATCGTCATGATCCATATCGACCGGAATAATGGAAAGAGGCTCTTCATCAAACGCTTTATCACCTTCTTCAATCGCAATACCGTGAGGTTTGAGTCCGATAAAATCATACCGGCTGGTATCCGCCAAGTGTGAAAGCTGAATATTCTGTAAAGCAGTAAACATCGTTTCAAGCCGGCCGGGATATTTTTTATCCCATTGCTGCATCATTTCCTTGATCACCTGTCGCTGCAGGTTCGGCTGCGAACCACACAAATTACAGGGAATGATAGGAAATTGTGCATGCCAGGCATAAGCCGCCAAATCCTTTTCCTTACAATACGCCAGTGGCCGGATCACCACATGACATCCATCATCGCTCACCAGTTTGGGAGGCATTGCTTTCAGCTTACCCCCGTAAAACATGTTCAGGAAAAAGGTCTCCAGAATATCATCCCGATGGTGCCCCAGCGCAATCTTGGTGGCGCCCAGCTCGGTCGCCACCCGGTAAAGCACGCCTCTGCGCAGACGAGAACACAAGCTGCAGGTTGTTTTCCCCTCCGCAATCACCCGCTTTACAACGCTGTAAGTATCCTGTTCCACGATGCGAAAGGGCATATTTATTTCTGACAGATAGCCCGGCAATACATGTTCAGGAAAACCCGGTTGCTTCTGATCCAAGTTGACAGCAATCAGCTCAAAATCCAATGGTGCATGTGCCTGTAGATTGCGCAAGATATCCAGCAATGCGTAGCTGTCCTTACCACCGGACAGGCACACCATGACCCGATCACCCTTCTCGATCATGTTGAAATCGGCAATTGCAGTTCCAACGAGGCGCCGCAACCGCTTACGCAACTTGTTGGCGTTATAATCAGCCTTTCTGGAAAGTGTTTCTGTAACCATATGAATTCCGGGTATACCTAGCGGAGAATGCAAATGAGAAATAAATGGAAATGAATGGGATCAGAATGCAGAGAAATGTTCGTGTAGTATTAATGGCCAGATAAAACAACAACCAGTAATTCCGATCTTCTGCTCACAATGGAGGAACATATGAAAAAAACTTTGATCGTATTCCTCATGCTTTCTTGTCTGGGACCTGTTGGCGCTTATGCTACAACAAACCGCAGCCATGCAGCAATCGGTGAACCAGGTGTTCAGGAAAACGTCACACGTACAATCAGACTCGAAGCATACGAATACCGCTTCTCACCTTCTGAAATCAATATCAAACAAGACGAAACCATCCGATTCATCGTCAAAAATACGGGAAAAAAGAAACATGAAATGATGATAGATACCATGCAGCATCTCAGAGAGCATGAAAAAATGATGCGCCAGCACGACCATGGCGCATACACTGAACCTAATCAAATAATACTCGAGCCTGGTGAAGAAAAAGAGTTGATATGGCATTTCACTCAAGCAGGGACTATTGACTTCGCTTGTCCGGTCCCTGGTCATTTCAAAGGAATGCGAGGCAAAATTATTGTGGAGAGCAAATGAAAATACAATTTAACAGATTCCTTACCCATTCCTTACTGACGGCTGCATTAACAGGGGCTGCCAGCATGGCAGCTGCAGCAACCATGGAAGTATACAAAAGTCCAACTTGCGGCTGCTGCGCCAAATGGGTCGATCACATGCGCGACAACGGGTTTACCGTCAACATCCACGACATTGGTAACGATGAAGCCAGGGCAGAAGCCGGCATCCTCCCCGAGCTCGGGTCATGCCACACCGCTTTAGTCAATGGCTACGCCATAGAAGGACATGTCCCTGCGGATGACATCAAGCAACTTCTGAAAGAACGCCCCCGTGCAGTCGGACTATCAGCGCCCGGCATGCCCCATGGCTCTCCCGGTATGGAAACCGGACGTGTCGACACTTATAACGTATTGCTGATCAGAAAAGCAGGAGATAAACGCAGTGCAACCGAAATTTATAACCGATACGGCCCGGGAAAATCTGGGGCAGCAGAGAAAACATCTGAAAACAGCACAACCGAGTCAGTTTTAAGGCTCAAATAACGTAATGCCTGCAAGAGTTCTACTGCTCGTATCCCTGTTGTTCCTCATTGTCGCCTGCTCGGAACAACGCGATACCAGGCAGACTGGTAATACACTGACACTCGATCAGATTCTGGGCAGAGATTTACCTCCGGAACAGGTCACACGCAATTTTGACCCCGAACAGATTGCACGTGGACAGGCTCTTTTCCGGAAAAATTGTGCAGCGTGCCATGGGCAAAATGCAGAAGGAACTCCCGACTGGCGCAAGCCTCTGGAGAATGGCAGATACCCGCCCCCGCCGCTGGATGGAACGGCACATGCCTGGCACCATTCCACGGAAGAGCTAAAAAACTTCATTTTAAATGGTGGCCCCCCGGGGGAAGGACGTATGCCAGGCTGGGCAGGGATACTGGAAGATCAGGAAATCGATGACATTCTGATCTGGATCAAATCCCTGTGGCCAGATGAAGTCTATCAGGGCTGGTATACCAGAATCGAGAACAGGCCGAAATAATTTGCTGGAACCACTCTTGTTGGGTTCTGCAGCCAGATCTTAAAGATTGTGTAGTGTCGCTACGCTGGCATATTCGTTCCATTGAAAGTCAAAATCCTGCACGGGAAACCATCCGCCGGCAAATTATCTGCCAGATAGCTTGCCGGCATTCTCTTCTTTGCTGCTGTAGAAAATTCAGATCACGAGCTCTCTCGGTACCTCCTCAACACGGAGGATACTGGCATTTACGCCAACGATATTGATTTCAATTGGCAGCATCAAAAAAGCACCGGAAAATGAACTAGTTTGTATCGTCCACTCGTCATATATCTGTCACGCACATATCATAATGTGACACCATGACGTCATAGGATTGAGTCCCAACCATGGCGGAGATCAGGATGATCGTGATCATGGAAGAAACAAGCATGCAAAAAATTATTGAAATACTCATCGAAAACGATTTGGATCGTTCAAGCGAGCCAAAGGAATGAGTTCAAAATCCGCGAATTACTATATGTCGGTCGAGCAACTGAATAATCTGGCAGGTAGCGACATTCAGGGATTGGTGCCGATACTGGACTGGGACGAGAACGAATACAATTTCGCAATCCTCGATTGCTTTGAGCAAAGCTTGCGAAAATCGCAAAGGCTATTGTTCGTGATTGATGAGCAAATGGCGCTGTTGACAACAGAAGGAATGGTTCTGAGCCAGCACGCCAGACCGGATACCCGATTTATCACGGAATTTCAAGAAGGGCCGGTAAAGGAAGCACTAACGGACCTGTCACCGCTCCGGGCGCTTCTCACCGTAGCGTCGGGCACAATGAGAAACGGAAAACTCACGCTGATCGATAATGAGGGCAAAACTCACGCACGAGCCGGGCTGCGGGAACTCATGCCAATCAGCGGCAAAGCAGTCGTACTGATCGCACCACAGGGGCTACGCGGCTACGATCAAGCGCTGGACGATCTGACAGCGCACATACGCACCAATGGCGGGACACCCTTGACCGCAGGCAACCTTTATCAGATGATTGATCACGCTTGTGTCGACTACGTTGCCAAGCCAACAGTCGATATCCATCAAGAGGAAACTGCCTTCGATACGGCGACCAACCTGATTGACAGCTATCTCCCTATCGTCCGGGTGAATGAATACGGCATCATCCATGATCTCGATACTGAGTTCCTGCATGACTACCGTATTGCCCTGCGCAAGATCCGCTCTGTACTGAGCCTGTTCAAGGGCGTCTATGACATTGACCAGACTCACCAACTCAAAATGCGCTTTTCCGCGCTGATGACTCCTACGGGGCCGCTTCGTGATCTTGACGTCTATCTGCTGGAGCAGGAATCCTTCTACTCTCTCGTGCCCCACACGATGCATAGCGGGCTGGATGCAATGTTTTCACTAATGCGCAGCAGGCGTATGAACGAACAAGCCCGCCTGGCGACCCATCTCAAGACCGGTCGCTACAAAAAAGAAATAAAGGCACTCACGAAACTGTTCTCGAAGAAGCGTAAGCTGAAACCAGGGCCCAATTCCAGTTGCACCTCCTACGATTTCGCCTGTGAACTGATCTGGAAACGCTATCGCAAGATCTGCCGCCTCGCCGCAACTATAAATGTCGCCACTCCAGACCAGGAAATCCACGAGTTGCGCATCGAATGCAAGAAACTACGTTATCTGATGGAATTCTTCGGCCCCATCTTCCCGCAGGAACCATTTGACAGCTTGCTGAAATCATTGAAACGACTTCAGGACTCACTGGGCCTGTTCAACGACTGCGTGGTTCAACAGATCAACCTTCAGACATTTGTCAATGGCCTCAGTGACGAACCGCATCAGCTCGAAATCACGCAGAGCATTGGTTCGCTGATTACCATTCAGTACCAGCGTCAATCCGCCGAGCGTGAAAAAATCACGAATGCCTTTGTACGTTTCAGCAGCGACCGCATGCAGCGGTCTTTCCGCACACTGTTCCAAAGTAGAAAGGAGTTCTGATGCAAATCGTTGCCTGTTATTCCAACAAAGGCGGAGTCGGGAAGACTGCTACCGCTGTCAATCTTGCCTATGCCTTCGCAACATCTGGCCGGAGGACGCTGCTATGCGATCTTGATCCACAAGGTGCATCAGGATTTTACTTTCGCGTAAAGCCATCGAAAAAATTGACAGAAGCGCGTTTTTTCGAGGATGTCGAACATTTTACCAAGTCGATACGCGGCAGCGATTACGACAATCTCGATATTCTGCCCGCGAACATGAGCTTTCGCGATTTCGATGTCTTTCTGTCGAAGATGAAAGACGCACGTTCACGTCTGAAAAAGGCTCTGAAGGCGGTAAAAGGTAATTACGATATTGTGCTGCTCGACTGTCCTCCCAACATCTCTATTCTGTCGGAAAATATCTTCCGCGCGGCAGATGCGGTCGTGACACCAGTGATTCCCACGACACTTTCGCAACGCACTTTCGAACAGTTGCTGGAGTTCTTCCGTGAACACGATCTGCCGATGGAAAAAATTCATGCCTTCTTCTCGATGATCCAGGGAACCAAAACCTTACATGGGGAGATGATCGTTGAACTGACACATAATTATCCCAAACGAATTATGGCCGCAAAGATCCCCTTCGCTTCCGAAATCGAGCGGATGGGAGTGGTACGAGCCCCTGTTCTCGCGACCGCACCGGACAGCCCGGCAGGTAAGGCATATCAGGCACTGTTCGATGAACTTCTTGAGCGGATAGTACCGTGACCGAGATCGAACGCAAATTTCTCGTGACAACTTTCCCTGACGGCGAATTGCACGCTGTTTCACTCCACCAGGGCTATCTGACTACCCCCACAGATTCGGCCGAGCTGCGCTTGCGTCAGCAAGGCACAGAATATTTCATGACGCTGAAATCCGAGGGTGGATTATCCCGACAGGAGTATGAAATTCAGGTCGATGTGGCTCAGTTCGAGATGCTGTGGCCTGCCACAGAGGGGCGGCGTGTAGAGAAAACTCGGTACAGTGGAAAGCTGCCCGACGGACAGCTCTTCGAACTCGATGTCTTTGCCGGATATCTGTCACCCCTGATGCTGGTTGAGGTGGAGTTCCTTTCAGAAGATGCCGCACAGGCATTCATACCACCGCCGTGGTTCGGGGAAGAAGTAACCGAAGACAAGCGCTACAAGAATAAGGCACTTGCTCTTTCTATCCCTTGAACGGCGGGCAGAAAGATTCAGGACATCTCATATTCGAATGCGGGTAAGGTTATGGGAGTCAGTTGCTTTTCTGTCCATCGAGGCGCACACCTCGACTGCCCTCAAACAGTTCAAATGGCGCGCCCAACACGATTCGAACGTGTGACCCCTGCCTTCGGAGGGCAGTACTCTATCCACTGAGCTATGGGCGCCTGGGAGAACCTGCTGATGCTCTGTTTCTCGTTCCATCAAAGAAGTTTAAGAAACGGTAGGGTAAATATGTAAGACTCTGGATGTCTTGTTACTGATCTGAAGCATTACCGTCAGGTACAGTGAACCAGAGAGAGTGATCTCAAGCCATCAGATAAAATCAGGTTCCGGATCGATCAATACTCCGGTCCGATAAACAACAACGGACACTGTAATACCTGTAAGAAAACAGGCCGCCGCAATTATACTACCTTCCAACCGCCATTTGAACGTACTGCAAGCGGAAAGACACAGGAAGCAGGCAACTATTTTTCTGTTTTCTGTTTTTCTGTTTCTTGTTCTTGATCTGGCCATGAAAAATATACGTAGCTTTTCTGTGGCACTTTGGCTTCCTCGAAACGCTTCAAAGCTTCACGATCCACATCTTTATCCCACCAGATTGCACGCGCTTCTTTTTGTTTTTCAATAAGTTCAGGGCGCTTTGCAAACAATTCCCGCATAAATTTGGTGTGTTCCGATTCGTAGAAATAATCCATACTGATTTGCTCCTGAAATCACTAATATATACAATCTGCTCCTCTTCCCTCTGGCAGCGGCTTTTTATCGCCATGCTCGCCTATTCTGAGCTTCTTGGCCATTATAAATCAGTATCAGTAACAAAATCACCAGGGAGGATAATATCTGATCGATGGACAGATATGAAAAATTCGCAGCACCTGCGGGCAAATTCATTTTGATAGGTTCTGGAAGTGTCGGATAAGGTTTCCTCCCGTTATTACTCAGGCATTTTGACCTTCCACGCGAACGCATTCTAATCATTACCGGTGACGAGACAGGAAGAGCACAAGCGGAAAAGGAACAGATTTCTTTCAGAGTCTGCCCGCTCTTGCGCTGATCGAATACTGCCATGAACGGGAAATACTCTATCTCGATGCCTGTATAGAGCCATGGCCGGGCGGTTATACCAATATTCATATTTCTCCTTCAGAACGCTCGAATTATGGTTTCCGGGAACAGGCACTGGCACTCCGCCAGAAACTCGGTAGCGGCACGACGGCAGTACTTTGCCACGGCGCCAACCCTGGTCTGATTTCTCATTGGGTCAAGCGGGCTTTGCTGAATATTGCGCACGACATTGAAGGCATTACCACCGTTCCCCGAACACAAGACGAGTGGGGTCAGCTTGCACAAAAACTGGATATAAAAATCATGCAATGCGCCGAAAGAGATACCCAGATCGCCAGACCGTTCATTACGCCTACCACCCCACCGATGCCACCATGCTGTCGATCAACGAATTCAGCGGAAGCAATTTCAGGCTGCAGGACAATGTACGCCTGCTGATGCATGACATCGAACAGGGCACTGATGCACTCGGGGTGGCATTAATGGGACACGCCGGGAAATCTACTGGTACGGTTCGATGCTATCGATCGAGCAAGCTCGTGATCTTGCTCCTTACAACAATGCCACCAGCCTGCAGGTAGCAGCGGGAATACTGGGTGGAACAGTCTGGGCTATCGAAAACCCGGAATCAGGGATCGTCGAACCGGATGAAATGTCATTTGAACGGATACTGCAGGTTGCCACACCTTATCTAGGAGATCAGAACAAAAGAGGATTTTTTGTCAGGGCAACCGATACGATATAGGCAAATACAATCTGTGCCAATATCCAGGCCATCACTTTTGCCCGACGTGTCTTACCCAGTCTGAAAGCAACGAGGCCAAGCATGATATAGATCAGCAGACCGATGATTTTAGCGGCCAGCCAGGTTTCGACGAGCGGGTTTCTATGGGTCAAAATCGCCAGCACAACAGCGCTTAGCAACAAAACCGTGTCATTGATATGCGGAGCAATCTTTACCCAGCGTTGCCGTAAACGGGAGGAAGCATTCAGCATCCATATTCCGCGCAATACGAATAACGTGTAGCTGATGGCTACGCACGTCACGTGCAGATGTTTCAGTATCAGATAGTCGATCATCATTTTCAGAAAAATGACCAGCCGTGACTTCCCGCAACGGCACCAGCAACGGTAATCAGGCTGAGACTCAGCAGCAGCCAGTGCATTCTCTGCATTCTGACTAGCGTAGCTTCAGGATCCTGTTGCGCATTTTCGCTGACTTTTTTATGCATCACACGCGGTTCCAGCACGAACAAAAACAGAGTGAATATGCCCCACACCAGCACCATGGCGTGCATCCACCAGAAGCGGATCTCAGTAAAGCGATGCCAGGCATCGAGAACATGGATCATATAAAAGCCGGTCAACCCGACCAGCAGCGTGGTGAACCGTGCCTGACGTGCAAAACGTTTCTCAATACGGTGAAAAATATCCATCCGGTCAAAAACCGGCGGCATTCTTGCGATTACCGGCAACAGCGTACTTGTCACCATCGCGACACCGCCTATCCACAGCACGACTCCCAGCACATGCAGCACTCTTGCCAGCACGAAATCATCCATCCAGCCACTCCTCCGGTTATCTAAACCGAATACGCCTTCCTATCTGATCAAATCCTGGCCCAGCCATACGCCTCATCATAATCAGAAAACACGACGACATCCGCATCGGTAAACATATTGGAAACCCATGCACTCCACGCCTGCCACTGGCTGTCAGTCACCACTGCCACTCGATTGATTTTACTGCCATGCTCACGCATGAACCTGATTTCCTTCCACGCGACATCCACCGAGTAGGACACCATATCACGCAAATCCAGCAGTAAATTGGCTTCCCCGTTGAAATGAAACTGGTAGAGCACCTGATCTTCAAATTGTCTGAAATCATCCAGGGTAAATTCCCCGATAACAGCGACCACGATAAGATTGCCGGTTTCTTCAATATTGATCATCGATCATAAGCTCCAAGTGATGAATGTTAGTCATAAACAAGCCACAACGCTGACGTCACCCGATATTCCGGCACCACCTTTCACAGAATATCAGTCATCCAGCGTAACGATGCTCGAATTGCGCACCGGTATTCCCCGGATACTCAGCAATCCCCCCAGTATGATCAGCCCCATTCCCGCCCAGGCAGAAACAGGCAGGCGTGCATCCCAGAAGAACAGATCCATCAATCCTGCGAACAGCACTGAACTATAGGAAAGTACTCCGACAATGAGAATATTGCTCCCCCGGTGCGCACGGGAAATAGCCAGCTGCGCCAGAGTTGCCGTGACCCCGATACCCAGCGCCAGTGTCAGACTTTGCAAACTGACCGGGCTGAACGCGGTAAATGTCAGCCATAAGCCGGTGGCAACCGTACATACCAGTGTAAAGTAAAACACGGTGAGCCAATCGGATTCACCCAGCTCACTCAACTGCCTGACATGGAAGTGCGCAATGCCTGCAAACAGGCCGGAGCCAATACCGATCAGCGCCAGATACCATTGACCTCCCGCCAGAGTGGGTCTGAGCAGAAAGATGACTCCTATAAAACCCACTATCAACGCCCCCGCCAGCAACCAGCTGAATTCCTCTTTCAGTAATATCATGGCCAGAAATGCCAGAAAAAGGGGCCAGGTGTTATTCAACGAAATCGCAGTCGCCAGTGGCAGCTGCAAAATACAGTAAAAAAACAGCAACACTCCACCCAATCCGGATAATCCACGCCAGCAATGGCTCTTCCAGTGTTCCGTCACGAGGGGCATACCATAAGCACGCATGACCAGAAAAGTTGTAATCACCCCCACCAGCGAACGGTAAAATACCAGTTCGGTATTGGAAAAGAATGCTGCAGCAAGTTTGACCAGCACTCCCATACAGGCAAACATAAAGCCTGCCACCAGCATCCATAATGAGGCCATTCTGGTTGCAAAACTCCGGCTCAGTACAGATGAGGCTCGATTTCACGGCGGAGGAAGCGGTGGAAATGCTCCATTCCTGCTTCCATCGGTTGCTGATATGGACCTGTTTCATTCACCCCCTGCTCATACAGCGCACGCCGGCCTGCCGTAATCCGCCTGCAGATCTCATCATCTTCTCTGGCTGTCTCCCGGTAGGCAGCTTGCTCTCTTTCCACAAACTCGCGTTCAAACAGGGCGATTTCTTCCGGATAATAAAATTCGACGATATTCATGCACTGCTCTATCCCGGTTGGCAGCAGCGTGCTGACAACGAGTGTATTCGGATACCATTCAAGCATGACATTAGGATAATAAAGCAGCCAGATCGCACCATGACGGGGAATCTGCTGATTATTCTGTTGCAATACCTGTGCGTGCCATTTCTGGTAAACCTCGGAACCGGCGTGACTGAAATCAGGATTCACACCAACGGTCTGCACGCTGTACCAGTCACCGAATTCCCATTCAAGCTGTCTGGTATTCACAAAATGGCCCAACCCCGGATGAAAGGGATCGACATGGTAGTCTTCCAGATAAACCTCGATGAAGGTTTTCCAGTTGCACTGATAGTGGTCGATCTGAACACGATCCAGTACATACCCTGAGAAATCCAGCTCGTTACGTGAGCCCATCCCTGCAAGATCCCGGTTAATGTCACGCTTGCCGGCAAAAATCATCCCGTTCCAATGCTGCAAAATCGTTTTACCCAGATTCAGGCAAGGATTCTTGCCGAAATGTGGTGCTCCCAGCAATTTGCCATCCATTGCATAAGTCCAGCGATGAATCGGGCACACTATATTTCTGGAACTGCCCCGCCCCTCCAGAATGGTTGCCTGACGATGGCGACAAATATTTGACAGCAATTCGATACCATTCTCGTTACGAACCAGGATTCTGGCATTGTTTTGTGTGGCCGGCACATAGTAATCACCCATCTCCGGCACCATCAATTCGTGCCCGACATACCCGGGCCCCTGGTCAAACAGCAACCGTTTTTCCAGCTCGAAGATCCTCGGATCTAAGTACCAGTCAACAGAAAGTTGCGGTTGTACAACAGCAGTATCAGGAGTTTGTACAAAGCTGGACATATATTTTCAGTACCACCTCTCAGTCAGGAATAAATATCAGAACCAACCGGGAAAGAATTAAATTTTATCGCGACAGAATACCTTAGCAGTGAATATGATCTTTTTCCACAAAATCAAACCGCAATGGCAAAAGAACATCCCTCGTCCGTAAATACCCCTGCCGCGGGTATGACGATGCCAAACGGACTGCGAACCTGCCACTTCAAGATTTAAACCACACTACTTTACTCATCGACTATAATCAGCCGCTGATATCAGGTTCACAATCTGCAAAGACCGTTAAAGTGGCGCATTATCCTCTTCTATTACAGGATTACAATTGTAATATACCGCCAATGAACGGATTGTCATGTCACAAATGATCTAACTCGCACCACTTCAATGAAATGAAAACAGATAACAAGCAAACAACCATTCAACTGCTCATCACAAGCCTGTTCGCATTGACTCTGACGGCTTGTGATAACCAGCAGGAAACCATATCGAATAAAAAACCGGTTGCACAGGCACAAGGGCCCACTACCGGGATACTGGCCGATTCGGCAGTAGAAGGGGTGTCCTACTCTGCCTCATCAGGTGCATCAGGTGTTACTGATGCAACCGGACTTTACAAGTTCAATCATGGTGACAGTATCGAATTTCATATCGGCAAACTGAATCTCGGCAAGATTCCCGGAACAGGGCTCACCACGCCGATCGAACTGGCTGCGGGTGATCGGAATAAACTGCTCAATCTGCTGGTTCTGTTCCAGTCACTCGATGCTGACAACAACCTCGCAAACGGTATTTCCATACCTAAAACTGCGGCTGATGCCCTGGATGCTTCACTTGATCTGAAAGCAGATCCCGGCACCTTCCCCTCTTCTCCTGCACTCGCTACTGCACGGGAAGCCGCTGGCATAGCCGGCAGCATTAAAACAGCGGATGAGGCCAATGCACATTTTCTGTCGCAGGCAGTCAACCTGCTGGGTGGCCATCTCTGGGTGAACCAGGATGACACCAGTTTAAATTTTTTCCGCTTTTCAACCGATGACAGCGGAGAATATCTCCATGGAATCGCCACACCGGACGATTCATGTGATGCAAACCGTGCATGCGGCAGCAAACTGATATTTACCGCCGGTGTGGAGTACGGAACAGCCAAAGCGACCGAATACGATGAACGAGGCTTCAAACTCGTCAGCACACCCGAAGTCGATACTGATCTTCAGTCAGGACTGTCTCATCCTCGCCCCAACTGGCGTGTTTATACCAACGGAAATGAGCTGATCATCTCCGATATCGTCATTGTGCAACGCGAAAGAGAACAGGCAAGTCTGTTCGGTGAATTGTTCCATATCTCGAAACCGATTGAGCTCAGTTCTGATGATGAAGTAGCCGAAACTACGGTGCAGGAAATTCGTTACCATAAAATGGATAACTCCCAGAGTATCGTTGGTGCCTGGACAGTGGACAAGGATTCGATCAAATCGCCCGTTTTCCTGTTCTTCCCCGATAACCGCTACATGCTGGTTGACCCGGTCGGCAGTGCTACACAGTCCACGCCGGCTGCATGCGCAAAACCCGGAGTCGAGCTGGCCACTTATGCATTTGATGCAACCAGCGGCACACTCAAATTATCCAGCTTTACCTATAATACGACCGGCTGCGCGGGTTTGTCAGAGTACAGTGGAAAACCGATCACCTTCAAAATTGATACTGGCGCACAAAACGCAACACTCTCTGGAGAAGGATTGGCGTCCATCACATTACAACGCCTCTCCAACTGACAGTATTTCTGAGAAACATCAATTTACCGGAAGAATATTCTGATCACGATGTTCTTCCGGTAAATCAAGTCCGGACATCTCCGGTATGGTAATCATCCGTGTTGCGCTCGATGTGCCGATTGACCAGCTGTTCGATTATCTCGCCCCGGATGCAGGCACGACAGATATTGGCCGGTGCGTACGTGTTCCTTTCGGTAGCCGGCAAATTTCCGGGATTATCATCTCTGTCTGCAAGACCTCGTCCGTCCCGGAAGGCAAACTGAAATACGCCGGTCAGATCGATCGTCAAACTCCTCCCCTGCCTCAACCATTGCTTGAGTTATTCGAGTTCTGCAGTCGTTATTACCATCACCCGATCGGACAGGCCGTCATGAATGGCTTACCCGTATTACTGCGGAAGTTCAAACATACCGCTAGCAGGAAAGAGCAGCCCCCGAGCTGGAGATTAACCGATACAGGTAAATCCATCACCCTTGCCGATCTCCCGGTTCGGGCAAAGGCAAAACGCCAGTTGATCTCCTTACTGTCCGAACACGGAATCATCCCTGCTGAAATCTGCAAGGCCATGTCATCGCATTCCCGCAAGCTGTTGCATGAATTCAAGGATCTGGGCTGGGTAGAACAATTCACTGCCTTGCCGGAAAAGGCTGTATTCAGTACGGCATCTTCCCCTGCTCCAACCGCTGAACAAGCGCAGGCCATATCCGAAATCCTTGACAGAACCAGAACGTTTACACCCTGGTTACTCAACGGCATTACTGGTAGTGGCAAAACGGAAGTCTACCTGCGGGTGACTGCTTCATTACTGGCACAACAAAAGCAGGTTCTGATTCTGGTTCCCGAAATCAATCTCACCCCGCAACTGGAAGCAGTTTTCAGGAAACGCTTCCCGGGAACAACACTGGTCAGCCTGCATAGCGGATTGAATAACAGTGAACGCTTGCAAGGCTGGCTGCAGGCACAACGGGGAAAAGCCGGAATCGTTCTGGGCACACGCCTGGCTATCTTTACCCCTATGCCTGAATTGAGCCTGATTATCGTCGATGAAGAACAGGATCATTCTTTCAAACAGCAGGATGGATTGCGTTACTCTGCACGTGATCTGGCAATTTATCGGGCCAGACAGGCCAATATACCCGTCATTCTTGGCTCAGCCACTCCTTCTCTGGAAAGCTATCACCAAGCTCGCACCGGCCGCTACAGGTTGCTGCAACTGCACTCACGGGCAATCAGCCAGGCTGCACTGCCAACCATTCGCTGCATCGATCTGCGTGTCATTCCAGCTCAGGAAGGATTGTCGGAACCAGTACTCGATGCACTGCGCCACTGCCTTGCCAGAAAACAGCAAAGCCTGGTGTTCATCAACCGGCGTGGCTATTCTCCGGTATTGCTCTGTAAATCCTGCCGCTGGATTGCAACCTGCAAACGCTGCTCCAGCCGTCTGGTCGTCCATTTACGTGACCGGCAACTGCGCTGCCACTATTGCGGTGACCAGCAACCTGTCTCACCGGCATGCCCGCAATGTGGAGATCCTGATGTCCTGCCGTTTGGTCACGGAACACAACGGGTCGAGGCAGCCTTAATCAGACATTTCCCGGAAGCACGCATCTTGCGTGTCGATCGCGACAGTATTCGCCACAAAGGCGCCTGGCAGCAGATGCTCGATCGCATTCACCGGGGAGAAGCGGATATTCTGGTCGGCACCCAGTTACTCGCAAAAGGACATGATTTTCCGAATCTCGCGCTGGTATGCGTGCTCAATGCCGATGCATCACTTTACAGTACCGACTTTCGTGCCGAAGAACACCTTTTTGCACAGTTGATACAGGTGGCAGGGCGTGCCGGCCGGGCAAATGTGCCCGGCAGCGTTCTGATTCAGACCGAATTTCCGCAACATCCGCTCTATCAGGCATTGATACGGCAAGATTACGCAACGTACGCGCAGACTCATCTGAAAGAACGCAAATCCGCCGGTTTTCCTCCTTTTGTTTACCTGGCGGTATTGCGCGCAGAAGCACCGGTATTAACAGATGCCCTGGAATTTTTACGACAGGCAGCTGCACTCGCAGCCGTTACGGAGAATTACCCTCATATCCAGCTTTTTGACCCGGTTCCCGCTCATATGACACGACTCAAGGGGCTGGAACGTGCTCAACTGCTGATTCAGGCCCGCTCACGCAGGCATTTGCAAACATTTCTGGGTGACTGGCATCAGCGTATCACTGCATTACCAGCCCACAGCAGAATACGCTGGCACCTGGATGTCGATCCGCTGACACTCTAATATCGAGTCAGGATAATCTGCGAAAACTCTCCTCAATCCCTGGCGCCACGAATCAGTAACACGGGAATCGATGCCATCCGTACCACTCCCTCAGCCACACTACCAAGCAGCAACCGGCTGAAGCCCGAATGACCGTGTGTACCGATTACAATCAGTTCTGCCTGCCAGCGTTCTGCTTCTTTCACCAGAAGACTGGCGATCCGCTCATTGTTCGATTGAACCAATCTGGTTTCGACTGGAATACCGGATGCGCTGACCATTGCGGCAGCTTCAGCAAGTATTTTCTCGCTACTGCTGTGGATCGTTTTTTGCAGTTCCTCGTAATTGAAATAGTTCTCATCGACCAGATAGATTGCATCCTCGTAAACATATACGAGTTCAAGACAAGCACCTAACCGCTTCGCCAGTTTGATTGCCTCCTGCAAAGCAGAATTGGAAGTAATACTGCCATCAACCGGAACCAGAATTTTCTGATACATCAACACCTCCTGCAAGAAATGCCTGAATCAATAATTGGTACCCATCTATCATTCATCTCAGGCGCTGCGCAAACGGGTGTACCTGATCATTATCACAACCAGCATGGGCAGTACGAAGCCTAAAACCGACACGGTAATCAGCAAAGTACCCAACTCACTGTAATCAGCAGAAACCAGTATTTCACCGGTTTCCGTATCTTTGACCTCACGAGTGACCGTAAACACCTGATTGATATATTTGGTTGCCAACTGTGAAGCAGATAAAGCCAGATTGGTAAAAGATGCCATGACGGCAAAAAAAGTCGCCTTGAGTTTTTCAGGTGCGGAATTGGCAATCCAGGCCAACATCGGAATCATCGATATCTGCCCCAGTGGCGATTCGAGAGCAGTATCGATCACCGCGATAAAGCGCGCATCGACGACTCCACCCGTATGCGCCGAAGTCCATTCGTGTAAACCGAAATACATGGAAATGACCGGCAGTGACAAAACGGTACCGGCAATAGTCAGCGTACCAATGACATAAGCCATCGATCGTTCAGACATGAAACGTCTGAAGATAAACATACCTGCAAGCGTTAATACTGAACCGATCAAGGAAAGTGTCGCCATAAATTGCTGATCGAAGCCCAACTCATCGATCATCCACCAGGTCGAACCGGCACCTGGTGCGGGCATGGCACGGAACACAAATACCAGCAAAGCAGTTCCTACCAGAACATTGCGCGCGTCGCTTTCCAGCTCGGCAGTCAGCTGCCGGATCAGAAACAGCACGATTGCCATCGACAGGCAGAATATGATTTCTTCAGCATAGGGAACCTGTACGAGCCCGACTCCCAGGGAAACGACGGTAAAAGCCAGCCCACCACCGAGTATCCACCAGTTGACAGGAGGTGCATCGTTATGTACCCCCAGCAGAATATCGATTTCATTGCGATCCAGCCCCCGGGCAGCATGCCGTTTCAGCTCACGCCATTTCAGCCACCCCGCCAGCCAGATTCCACAGACGGATACAAATGGAATCACGAGCGCAAGCTGATAAACAGTTAGATAGGCTGCCGTCTTGTCCACCTCCGAGAAGGAAGCAACGTCTTTCATGAGAACGACATTTGCGACTGCAACCAGGACGCCGCCACCAATAATGGCAACACGACCCAGCGTCTGCATCGTGATATGCATCTGCTTACGTTCTTCCAGATCGATCAGCCGACCATCCGGCTCAACGCGTGGTACGGCTTCCACGGTCATGGCATCGGCCACCACATCCTGCAGCACATAACCGAGAGGTGCCAGCAGGGACGCCAATACATACCATTGCGCCAGTGGCGCAAATTCACGCATGGCCTCATCATGCCCGAGCAACCCGATCATGATGAGCAGACTGGTCGCGATCAATCCTGCTCCCAGATAGACCAGCAGACTCTTCCAGCGCCACATCAAATCCACCAGATGACCCAGCGGCATTTTCAGCGCCCAGGGCAATGCCATCCAGAAGCCGAGTGCTGCCAGAAATTCTGCTGACAACCCCAGCCTTTCCTTGACGTAAAAAGTACCAACGATCCCGGTCAGGCTGGAAATACCGGCTGCCAGATAAACCATCAGGGGCGGCAGATAGGAAAGCCGCATCTCCCTGCCCAGACTCAGCAGATTGACATCAATCCACCGCACCACCGTGACAGGCAACCTTGTCACGGCAAACCAGATATCCATCTATAAATCAGCTGGGACGTTTACCGATACGTACCTGGATATCCTGCTGGCCTCCATGACGCAGGATGGTGAGGGTAGCCGATTTGCCAGGCGCAAGTGATGCCACCATATTCAGCATTTCAGACGAGTTAAAAACGGGTCTGTCATTTACCGCCACCAGAACATCCCCGGGTTTGATCCCGGCATCATCGGCCGGCCCGTTTTTGAGCACACCGGCAATCAGTGCACCTCCTGCTTTCTTCAAGCCGAACGACTCAGCCAGCTCCGGAGTAAGATCCTGCATGCTCACCCCCAGCCAGCCGCGTACCACACCACCTGTTTCGATGATCTGCTGCATGATCTGTTTGGCAGCATCCACCGGAATGGCGAATCCGATCCCGAGCGAACCGCCGGAACGTGAATAAATTGCTGTATTGATCCCAATCAGATTGCCTGAAGTATCAGTCAGCGCTCCTCCCGAATTACCGGGATTGATTGCCGCATCGGTCTGAATAAAGTTCTCGAATGTATTGATGCCCACCTGAGAGCGCCCCAGCGCACCGATAATCCCCATAGTCATCGTTTGCCCCACTCCGAATGGGTTACCGATTGCCAGTACGATATCCCCCACCCTGGCCTTTTCGGATTCACCGAAAGTAATACTGGGCAGTTCACTCAAATCAATTTTCAGCACAGCCAGATCGCTTTCAGGATCTGATCCGATGATGCGCGCCTCAGCGTTTCTTCCATCCATCAGTGCGACCTGAATCTCGCTGGCCGCTTCCACCACATGATGGTTCGTGAGAATATAGCCTTCAGGACTGACGATAACTCCTGATCCGAGGCTGCGCTCGGTTCTCGGGCCAAAACGGTCACCAAAGAACCGTTGGAAGAAAGGGTCATCCATGAACGGATGGGAAGGAGCTCTGACTTCCTTGCTGGTAAAAATATTCACCACGGAAGGCATTGCCACTTCCGCCGCTGTATGGAATCCGCCAGCACTCAGCGCTTGTTCGACATTTGCCCTGGTTGCTTCACGGATAGTCGCGAGCTTCCCGCGTGGAGTCCACGGCAGCAACTCGGGACGCAAAGTCGAAACAACGAAAAAAACGGCAAGGAGGACAGTTACAGTTTGTGTAAAAATCAGCCAGAGTCTTTGCATGGAAAATCCTGCGTTCCAAATAAACAGAAAAGGTATTATGCATCAAAATATGCTGGAGAATTATCTGAATGACTTACTCGGCATTCAGCAGTTTCGTGACTATTGTCCCAATGGTTTGCAGGTGGAAGGGTGTGCTTCGATACAAACGCTCATCAGTGGCGTAACCGCCTCACAAGCTTTGATACAGGCAGCAGTGGATTTGCGTGCAGATGCAATCATCGTGCACCACGGTTACTTCTGGCGGGGGGAAGATGCCTGTCTGCGCGGCATGAAGCGTCATCGTATCGCCACATTGATCAAACATGACATCAACCTTTATGCCTACCATTTGCCGCTGGATGCGCATACTGAACTGGGCAACAATACACAGCTTGGAAAAAAACTGGGAATAGTGGAAGCAGGTCGCTTCGGCGAACAGAATATCGCCGCTTACGGCCATTTTCCGGAACCAGTCAGCCTCGATGAGTTAAGCAACCTGCTGAACTCGGTGCTCGGCCGTAAACCGCTGATCATTGGCAATCCACTCAAACCCGTCCGGCATGTCGCCTGGTGTACCGGAGCAGCACAAAGCTATTTCGGGGAAGCGATCAGACTGGGCGTGGATATATTCATCACTGGTGAGATTTCCGAGCAGAATGTACATACCGCCAGAGAATCCGGCACGGCCTTTATTTCAGCAGGACATCATGCCACCGAGCGTTACGGGATACAGGCGCTGGGTGAGCATCTCTCGCAGAAATTCGGTATTGCACATCATTTCATTGAAGTGGAGAATCCGGTATGACTGTATACCGGCATGTATCAGGCACAGAAATCATGAACAAAAATGGCCTACCGTTCTCAAACGATACAGAAAGTACGACCTACCGGTTTTCATCTTTATCATCCAACTTCTTGCTTTTTTTACGGGGAAGCGTCCACCAGATGAGAAAAATAAATAATCCCAGCGCCAACGCTCCTTCGAGTGCCAAAACCCACATATTCTTTCCGGATAAAATGTTTTTACAAAGCAGCTACTTTAACCGATATCTGCTGAAAACCCAATTTACCGCCCTGCTGGTCTCGATTTCGTTCGGCCTGACAAGCTGCAAAACTGAAACGAGCATTACCACCCGGCCTGCTACCCCCCCGGCAAAGGTAGCTGCCATTCCCACTGATCCACAACCGGCACAACCCGCCCGGGATATGGGAAACAAAATAGAAAAAAGGTCACTCAAGGCTGCCAGCTGGTCGATGCTGCCGGGTTGGCAGCACGAAAACCTGATTCCAGCATGGAATACTTTCATACAAAGCTGCAAATCGCTCGAACGGCGCCCATCCTGGCAGGAAGTATGCGCACAAGCTACTACCCTCCGGCCTGCCAGTGAACGAGCGATCAGGAACTTTGTTGAAAACCACTTCGCCCCCTATCAGGTGACCAACCCGGACGGCACTACTACCGGGCTGGCAACAGGCTATTACGAGCCACTGCTCAAAGGCAGCCGCAAATACTCCAGCCGTTTCCGTTACCCGATTTATTCCGCCCCGGATAATCTGCTGACGATCGAACTGAAAGACACACAATCCGGAGCGGGGCAGACCTCGTTACGCGGTCGCCTGCAGGGACGAAAAATTATCCCCTACCACACCCGCGCCGAAATCGAGAACAACCGCAACCTGCTGAAAGGAAAGGAGCTGTTATGGGTTGAAGATGAAGTGGAACTATTCTTTCTCCAGATACAGGGATCCGGCCGTGTCGTGCTGGAAGATGGTGAAACCGTAAAAATCGGCTTTGCCGATCATAATGGATACCCCTACCACTCCATCGGAAAAATTTTGATCGATCGGGGCGAGCTGCCTGCCTGGAAGGTATCCATGCAAGCCATCAAGCAATGGGGTCGGCAAAATCCTGCCAAACTGAAACCTTTGCTCCAGCAGAATGCACGTTACATTTTCTTTCGTGAACTGCCGCCTGACCTCACCGGGCCGGTTGGCGCGCTGGGAGTACCTCTGACTGCCGGCAGAAGCCTGGCCATCGATCCGGAAAGCATCCCGCTGGGTGCACCGGTTTACCTTTCCACCACCTGGCCCAATACAGCACAGCCGCTCAATCGGCTGATGATCGCTCAGGATACCGGTAGCGCCATCAAAGGCGGAGTACGTGCCGATTTTTTCTGGGGACACAGCCCGGAAGCTCAGGTCCAGGCCGGGAAGATGAAACAGCAGGCTCAGATGTGGGTTTTACTCCCCAAACAATACCGGGAATAACGGCAGAAAACAGTAAGTGGGTCGGATACCAGGTTATTTACTTGCCGCCTGATCCAGCCGTTTTTCGATTTCCTGCTGCGGAATAAACCCGGGTACCACCGAACCATCAGCAAAAATCAGGGTAGGTGTTCCTGTAACCTTGTTTTCCCGGCCTGATTCCAGCAATTTCTGCAGTGGTGTTTGACAGCCCTTGCCGGCTGGAGCAACTGATCGCAGCATGAAATCATCCCATGCCTTGACCCGATCTTCAGAACACCAGATTGCTTCAGCCGTTGTCATGGAGCCGTTGAGAATGGGATAAAGCAGGGTATGGATGGTGACATCCGTCACATTGACCAGCTCTTTTTCCAGCCTTTTACAGTAAGGGCAATTCGGATCGGAATACACGATCAGCATGCGTTTTCCGTTTCCCTTGACTGTTTTCATCGCATGCTCCAGCGGCAGGGTATCGATTGCAATCCGCCGCGCATCGCGGATCTGTTGCATACGCTCGCTGGTCAGACTGACCCGTCGTTTGGCATCGACCACATGCCCCATAAAGAAATAATCTGCCTTCTTATCTGTATAAAACACTTCTCCGTCAATCACGACCTCATACAACCCCAGATAAGGGGTCTGGGCCACGCTCTCAATTTTGCTTTCTGGGAAATGGGCTTGAATGGTCTCTTTCAGATCAGCACTATCTGCCAGGACGATTCCGGCAAAAAACAGGCCCGGCAGAATCAATGAACGTAAAAACAAATGCATACCATTTCTCCAGTATAAAATCCAATATCCATAAAAAGATTCATCAGCTCAGCGCGTGGCGCATCAACCTGTTTTTCAGAAGTGGCAGACGGTTGGTAATCCCGAGCCCCACATTCCTGATGCGCATGATTGCCGCATCCTCACTGCCAAATAGTTTTTGCAGTCCGTCCGTCACCCATCCCATGGCAAGAATATCCTCCTTGCGATTACGCTCATAACAACGCAGCAAAGAAAATTCACCGCAATCCCCTATTCCACCAAACTGCTGTTGCAGGCGAACCAGTTCACGGACATCGCGCAATCCGAGATTTATTCCCTGGCCGGCAAGCGGGTGAATACCATGTGCCGCGTCACCAATCAAGGCCAACCTTGGTTTAACGAGTGATCTGGCACGTACAAAGTTCAACGGAAACCCAAGTGGCGCGGTAACGAGCCGCATGCTCCCCAGCTCATACTCCACTGCCCGGGCAACCCGGTCGCATAACGCCTCGGCGGACAGATTGAGCAGTTCATCTGCAAGTGCCGTATTCGCCGACCAGACCATGGAAACCCGTTTCCCCGGCAATGGCAGAAGTGCGAGAATGCCATCACGGCGAAACCACTGATACGCAATGTGATGATGCGCCCGCTCCGTCTCGAAATTGGCAACGATACCCGTCTGATAATAACTGTGACGGTCAACCCCGATTCCTGCCTGCTCACGCACCCGGGAATTGATACCATCCGCACCGATCAGCAAAGCTGTCTGCAAAACCGTACCATCCGCCAAAATCAGCTCGACATGAGAATTTTGCCAGGCAAGCGAGTCACACTGTGCAGGACAAAAAATCTGTACATTTTCCGCACCAGCCAATTCTTCCCAAACTGCATGCTGCAACTGCCGATTCTCGATAATACAGGCCAGTTCCGGCACACCACTTTCATAAGCGCTGAAATCGATTCTGGCAGCATTATCGTCTCCATGCACCCGCATTTCATGGACAGGCGTAATACGCGCTGCATTCATTCGTTGCCAGATACCGGAGGACTGCAAAAACTCTACACTGCCCGGGCTGATCGCATACACCCGCGCATCCCAGCCATCATCGTCGGGCAATGGCGCAGGCGGCCGTGATTCGATCAGCGCCAGCCTGAGCCCGCTACCTTTGAGAGCAGCCAGCAAACTGGCTCCTGCCAGCCCGCCTCCGATCACTACAATATCGAATTTCATCACTGGATCATCCTGAAAACCACGTTGAGTATACTGCCCGACTTGCTGCGCACTCGCCAAATATGTAGCAAAACAATGAGATAATGATTTATTTTCAGCAGGTTACGAATCCTGCCTGACAGATGGCCGGGACTCTCAGGATTATACTAAGGAACCTTCACTCGGATCACTGTTTTCAACGGCATTCAGAAAACAAGCTCAACCGGCAGATTACAGATTGGCAGCTTTATTTGCCATAGCTCAATCATCCTCGTTTTCTTCCATCAGAAGAGCTGTCCTGCCATTTCCATCGCAGCCAGACACGCAATCGTCTGAAGCTGTCTGTATCAATGCTGTCCGACAGGATAACCACCGTATAATAATAGTGTTTTGTTCGTTCCTTCCGCAGGCAGAGTACGGTCATGTAAAGAGCGACAAAAGTGCTGGTATCGATAACGGTATCAACGTATTCATCTGCACGGGTTTTCATTCTGCAGCCATTTCTACCTGTCAGATGCAGTGCGACGATGGATCGCGGTGAAATGAGCCATACATAGCGTCGCAAGTAATAATAGAGGCTGCCTGCCAGCAGTAAAGTGATGATAAGCTTCGTCACCGCAGGCAGCGCCAATGGCCAGAATACGCCGGCTGCCGTACAATGCGCGAGACTCAGCAGCACAGCCAGTCGGCTGGAAGGTTGCAACTGGATTGAAAGTTCATTCATCGACTGGTTACCGGATCACCCAATATAATGCTTTTTCCGCTTATCCATGAATTCCGACTGGTTTACATTTCTGACCCGCCGTAATGCCCATATCGAACAAAATCGGGTGTTGCACTTTGGACAACCTGCTGCCGAACTGGCACAAGCAGCATCAGGCCCGGTATTGATCGATCTCTCTCACCTTGGCCTGATCCGTTTTTCTGGTGAGGATGCACAAAATTTTCTACAGGGGCAGTTGAGTTGTGATGTCCGCTCGGTTGATTCCACACACGCCTGTCATGGCGGCTACTGCACGCCCAAAGGCCGTCTACTGGGCAGTTTCCTGTTATGGCAGGATTCCGATAACAGTTATCTGATGCAGCTCCCGGCTGAACGAGTGGAAACGATTGCCAAGCGCCTGAAAATGTTTGTGTTACGGGCAAAAGTATCGATCCGGGACAACACCGATGATTTCATTCGTATTGGTATTGCTGGTAAGAATGCGCTGCTATCGTTGCAAAACATGCTGCCAGATACGACCATTTCACCTGCGCCATTGGCTGTAACCTCCATTCCGGACGGGCAGATCATTTGTCACAGTGAAAACCGGTTTGAAATCATGACAACTTCAATCCAGGCACCTTCATTGTGGGAACAGCTGAACAAACAAGCACATTGTGCAGGTGCGGCAATCTGGGACTGGCTGGAAATCCGTGAAGGAATCCCCACCATCTTCAATGCCACTCAGGAGCAGTTCATCCCGCAAATGGTCAATCTGGATATCATTGGCGGAGTCAGTTTCAAGAAAGGATGCTACCCCGGCCAGGAGATCGTCGCTCGCACCGAATATCTCGGCAAAGTAAAGCGCCGTATGTACCTGGCTCACCTGGATGCAGATTCTTGCCAGAATATTGCAGTCGGCGATAGTTTATTCGGTACGGATACTGGTGATCAGGCATGCGGGATGATTGCTAACGCCGCACCTGTACCTGCGGGAGGAGTTGATGTTCTGGCCGTCATTCAGACCAGCAGCATGGAAACCGGCTCCATCCACTGGAAAACACCGAATGGCCCGCAGTTGACGATACTGCCTCTCCCCTATGCGATCACCTGATACTCTCGCCGGAACAGTGCTGCAGTACTGACTTGCGACCAAACCACCTTACCTCAGTAAACACTCAATCTGCTGTACCGTTACGCGTCAGCAACTGCACGATGCTGGTATGGCCCTGTTTTCTGGCCCAGCTCAGGGCTGTACCATCGGCTTCATTTCGGACCAGCGCATTTGCACCGTGTTTCAGCAGCAGCTCGACAGTATCGTAATGATTGCCACGTACAGCCATCATCAGAGCCGTCGTGCCGTTATCGGTCGTAGCATCGATCCTCACTCCGTAATTCAGCAGAAACTCAACGATTTCCTTATAACCTTTACTGGCGGCGTAGATCAGCGGATTCCATCCATCATGGTCGATTTTGGCACCTTTTGCGTATAGCCGCTTGACCAGATCCAACTGCCCGTAATAGCACGCCAGCATGGTAGCCGTCTCACCATATTTGTTGCGAAGCTCCGGATTTGCACCAGCCTCCAGCAGCAATCCACCCATTTCCGGATTTTTATTTCTGGCCGCCAGCATCAGGGCCGTTTCACTTTGCAGATCGCGCGCATCCGGGCTGGCTCCTTTCGTTAGCAAATCTCTGATACGATGAATCTTATTGTCTTCGACCGCTCGGATCAAATCCTCATCAACCCCGGCATGAGCGGGTGAATAGAGACAAAAGGCACAAAACAGAACGATGACTGATGCAATACTCCATTGTGTCCACAGGGATCTGTTCATCTCAAACCACCTTGAATAAGTTGAAGAAGTTGTTTGTCGTTACCGCAGCAATTTCGGCAAGCGTCGTTTCACGCAAACGGGCAATTTCCTCGGCAACATGCCGGACGAACGCCGGCTGATTGGTTTCACCCCGGTGAGGAACAGGGGCAAGATAGGGTGAATCCGTTTCGATCAGCATCCTGTCAGCGGGTACTTTTTTCGCCACCTCTTTGATGATTGCCGCATTCTTGAACGTCACGATTCCGGAAAACGAAATGTAAAAATTCAAATCGAGCGCACGTCTGGCGATCTCCCAAGATTCGGTAAAGCAATGCATGACGCCCCCAACGCTGGCTGCTCCCTCTTCTTCCATGATGCGCAGTGTATCCTCTGCAGCAGCACGGGTATGAATGATCAGGGGCTTACCGCACTGCCTGGCAGCACGGATATGTCGCCGGAATCGCTCACGCTGCCATTCGAGATCACCCTTCAATCGGAAATAATCCAGACCGGTCTCCCCCAGCGCAACGACCTTTGCGTGATCCGCCAGCTTCAGCAGCTGCTCCACCTCTGGCTCTGCTGTATCTTCATAATCGGGATGCACACCCACCGAAGCAAAGAGATTCGAGTGTGATTCAGCCAGAGCGAGCACACGCGGAAAATTTTCCAGATTGACGCCAACACATAACGCATGAGTAACCTGGCTGATTTGCATGTTCACCAGCAACTCATCCGGGCTGCTGGCGAGATCAGGAAAATCAAGGTGACAATGAGAATCGACAAACATAGGATTTACGAAACTGACTCTGATTTGGTTTTACAGTTAAGAATGGTATCAAGAAAATATAAGGAACCTCTGAAAAACTACCTGCGTTGCCATTTTTGCGTTAAAAATCGGTTTAAAATGCTCATTTATTACGTACAAACTCCGCTTTTTACTCGGCGCCAGCACCTCGCCCTACGGGCCAGCCTTACGGCTGTTCGCTACGCTTTGCTTGCGTCACCGGTTCTGCCTTGAACTGACTGCCTCGTCGACGTTTTTCAGAGGTTCCATAAGCGCTTCCGTCTATGATTCCGCGATCCTGCCGACTGTTGCGGATTTGAAAACAGCTTTATCCACATCCACCCAGCAGTTGGGGGTTTCGAACAGACGCACATGTTCCAGCTCCAGCCTGCCTGCGTATCTGTTCCGGAATGTGTGGTGCAATATATCGAAAGCAATCAGGGCGAGATTCTCAGCCGTAGGCTGCACTTCCAAAACAACCGTTTTATGATTTTCCAGAGATTGCAGAAATTCCAGCACACGAGTATCACCGGCGTAAACTAGAAAGGCATGATCCCATCGATCCACCAGGGCTTCCCTGATAATACGCTTGACATCAGAAAAATCCATGACCATACCTTGCTCCGGCACCCCGGCATCGGCGATAATACCCCCTGCAATCGTAACTTCCAGTACATAACGGTGCCCGTGCAGATTGCGGCATTGGCTCAGATGCGTGGATATACGATGGCCCGCATCGAATTCGAATTTTCGTGTAATCAACATCCTGGAAATTATAGCATTGACACCTTCTACCGGACGATTGAGCCAGGATGACCACAGCCGTGACAGCGCGGGACTAACCTACGTTTATCCGGTCGTTTCCCGCCGTGCAGGTGGCGTATCCATCGGCATCAATCTCAACCCCAACAACGCATGCAACTGGCGCTGCATTTACTGCCAGGTGCCCGATCTCAAACACGGCACTGCGCCAGTCATCGATCTGATCAGACTGGAGCAGGAGCTGCGTGATTTTCTGCACGAACTGGTTTATGGAAACTTCATGCAGGAGAAGGTCCCACCTGAAACCAGAGTCATCAAAGACATCGCCTTATCCGGAAATGGTGAACCGACCAGCGCACGGGAATTTGAACAGATCATCGAAATCATCGGCAGAGTAAAAGCTGATTTCCCTCTACCGGAAGAACTCAAACTGGTGCTCATCACCAATGGAAGTCTGATCAACCGCATGTATGTACAAAAGGGGTTACATCTGATGGCAGGGTTCAATGGTGAAGTCTGGTTCAAGCTGGACAGCGTTACGCAAACCGGACGCCTGCGCATCAACAACACCCGGGCAAGTCTGCAACGTATGCGCGACAATCTGCAAACAGCTGCATCACTTTGCCCGACATGGCTGCAGACCTGTGTATTCAAACTGAAAGGTGTACACCCGGATACCCATGAAACCGATGCCTATATCAGCTTTATCCACACTCTTTTGCAGGAAGGAACCCAAATTCGGGGAGTGTTACTGTACACCCTGGCACGCCCGGCTTTACAACCCGAAGCACCCGATCTATCGAAAGCCGATCCGGGCTGGATAAAAACCTTCGCCGGCAAAATCCGGGCACTTGGGATACCTGTAAGAACTGCCTTTTAACAACAGCAGTCGTTTGAAAATATCAGATTCATTTCAATTGTTTGGCTGATTTCTTGAGATTTTTATACAAATCGGGATACTGAGCCTTCAGCATTGCCGCAACGATTAAATCATCCCGCTTTATTTTAGTCAGATCGATATGTTCGACATGGACCAGCCTCAATAACTCTCTCACTGCCTTCGGCATTTCCCGTCCGCTTTCATAGCGTGAACCACCACTCTGGGTAACACCTACCTTGCTCCAGAACTCATGCTGATTCAATCCCAGTTTCTGACGAATTTCTCTCGGGTTAGGTATGCTCTTAAAAAGTTTCATTTTATTTTTTATTGAATATCAAAAATATAAGATGGTTATTCAGTGCAACATCATATTTTTGTTATCGTCATAAAACGGTTTAGCTTAAGCTCATCTATTCATTCATCAAGAATATTTTTACCCGCTTTTTTATCCTTTTAGCATGATCCTTGATCAGAACGATTATTCCCCAGGAATACTGCCGGCAATAAGCCAACGCCTTCCAATCAAACGGCTTGAAACGATACAGGACTCAACAACGCAATATCGATTGATAAACAGATTGCAAAAGAACTTGATTCAGATAACAGACTGACACAAACACCATTTACTATGAGATTGGAATATCAGAGAGAAGTTCGCCAAGTGCAATAACCCGGTAAAAACCGCTCAGGTGTTTAGTTCCGTTTTGGGATGGTGTATCACAACAGTGTGCGTACTCACCAAGGCAAAATGTGCTGCGGGCGCACCCCAATGCAAACTTAATTGACACAAAGGAGGTATGGAACGATAAAATTACCGCATTGAATAACTGAATCTGATCTAACAGGTACATCGTCAAATCGGGTAACTATCAGATCAAATCTGAACTACTACACAACAATGGGGCACAGCTCAGGCGGTACGCTATATCGACATATTGGAAGCCGCCTGTGCCGAGTTGGTCGAGACACCATCCCAAGAACAGGACTGCAGCTATATTCGACCAGGCTACCGCCGTCGCCATGTTGAACGCCATACTTTTACTACCGAATAGAGCCTTTCGGTATGGCCATCATCCGTATTCTGCACTATCGGCAGGACGTTCTCAGGCATCTGTAACATACGGCTTTGCCGGTACGTTAATTCTCCTCAGACGCTTTCGGGCTAAAAGCAAGATTTTCATTGGAAAAACAAAATAAACTATCTCACTGTCATCAGCCAAACCAATCAAATTACAGCATGAAATCATTTCTCAACTCATTCTTCTTCATACTTCTCACTACCATCGTATCCTGCACACCGTTATCAACCCCCAACCCCAAGGTTTCAGTCATCAGTTCGGTCGTTTTCGTTTCAGATTCCGGGCAGGCGGTACGGGCGATTTATCGGGATGATGACACGGTTACGCTTACCTTCCCGGACAACAGAATAGAGATGCTCAATCTGGCAGTTTCCGCATCAGGTGCACGTTATGTTTCAGGAACGAATGAGTGGTGGGAGCACCAGGGAGAAGCCACCTATTCTGTCAATGATGAACAGGTGTTCACGGGCAGACTGCAGCGCCAGCCTGCTAATTGAAGGAGTAACTGGGCGAATGCCCGGTTCTAAAGAAGTATATTACAGGGCTTCAAACACACCGGCAGCTCCCATCCCGCCGCCGATGCACATGGTGACCATGCCATATTTGAGTTTGTAACGTCGTAAACCACTAAGCAGGGTAGCCACCCGGATGGCACCGGTTGCGCCCAGCGGATGCCCCAGTGCGATCGCCCCTCCCAGTGGGTTGACTTTCGCCCGATCTAATCCGAGATCGTTAATTACCGCGAGACTTTGCGCAGCAAATGCTTCGTTCAGTTCGATCCAGTCGAGCTCATCCTGACGGATTCCGGTCTGTTGCAGCACTTTGGGAATCGCCTTGACAGGACCTACTCCCATGATTTCCGGCGGTACACCAGCCACCGTGTAGCCGATGAATCGCCCGATCGGTGTCAAATTGAAGCGCTGTAATGCTGCTTCGCTCACCACCACTACCGCGCCTGCTCCATCCGACATCTGTGAACTGTTGCCGGCGGTTACGGATCCCCGGGCGGCAAATACCGGGCGTAACCGGGCAAGTGCCTCCGCGCTGGTGTCTGCCCGGGGGCCTTCGTCGGTATCCCGAACGATAGCTGCATTGTGGATTTCATGCGTATTCAGATCCGGCCGGTTTTCCTGAACGGGATAAGGTGAAATTTCGTCCTTGAACTCACCCTGCTCGATGGCACGAATCGCGCGATGATGGCTTTCCAGTGCGAACGCATCCTGTTCCTCCCGGCTGACTTTCCACTGTTCCGCCACTTTCTCCGCAGTAATACCCATGCCGTAGGCGATGGCCACCTGCTCACTACCGTGTTTGAACAGCGCCGGATTCATCGCGACCTTGTTACCCATCATCGGCACCATACTCATGCTCTCGGTCCCACCGGCAATGATCACGTCCGCTTCTCCCAGCCGAATCCGGTCAGCCGCCATCGCAACTGCCTGCAGGCCAGAGGCGCAAAACCGGTTGATCGTCACACCCGGCACACTGACCGGCAGACCGGCCAGCAGCAGCGCCACGCGGGCAACATTGATTCCCTGCTCCGCCTCAGGCATGGCACAGCCGACGATCACATCCTCGATTGCCGCGGGATCGACCTCCCCACACTGTTTCAACACTGCCTGCAGCACATGCACCAGCAAATCATCCGGCCGCACATTCTTGAACATACCTCGTGGCGCTTTGCCTACCGGAGAACGTGTGGCGGCTACGATATAAGCATCCTGTACCTGTCTGGTCATGAGCTTCTCCTTCCATCCTTGAATTTTTGTTTCATTGCATCCATCTTCCGCGATTCCCAATCATTCCACTCAGTTCCGCAGCGGTTTGCCGGTTTTCAGAGTATGGGCGATACGATCCTGGGTTTTCTCGGTTGCCAGCAATTCAATGAAGGCGGTCCGCTCCAGTTTCAGCAACCATTCCTCATCCACCCGGCTGCCGGCGACAATATCGCCACCGCACATGACATGCGCAATCTTGCTGCCAATCAGATAATCATGTTCGGAAATAAATCCACCTTCCAGCATGTTGACCAGGGTACTTTTGATTGTTGCGGTTCCCGTTGCACCTGCCACCACAATCTCACGCGGACGCAACGGGGGACGGTAACCTGCCTCAGCCAGTGCAAGCGCCTGTGCCTTGGCAACATACAGCAATTCGAGACGATTCATAACGATCACATCGGCAGGTTTCAGATAGTGCATTTCCTTTGCCTGTTCCGCACTCTTCGCCAGTTGCGCCATTGCCACCGTCTGGAAATAATGTTTCAGATAAGGAAAAGGATCACCATCGACCGCATTACGCGCAGCACGCAAAGCAAACTCCTTGCATCCCCCCCCGGCCGGCAGCAACCCTACCCCCGCCTCGACCAGGCCAATATAACTTTCCATCGTCGTCACCGCACGATCACTATGCATGACAAACTCACATCCGCCCCCCAACGCCAATCCATCGACAGCGGCAACAGTGGGTATCAGGCTGTAACGGAGATTTTGTGAAACCTGCTGGAAATGTGCAATCATCACCTCCACTTCAGCCAGCTTGCCGGCCATCAGCATATCGGCCACATCCAGACTGCGAGCTGCCTGCAAGATAGCCGACTGGGTAGCGCCCCTGATCTGTTTGATGAATTTCTCGAATGCTGAAGGAGGAGCAGGTGGTGCTGGTGGTGCTGGTGGTGCTTCAGTTTTGGGCCGCTCGGTTGCCTTTTTCAGGTTGGCACCCAGTGAAAACGGTGGTTCGGTCTGCCAGATCACCAGTGCACGAAAATGGTGCTCAGCTTCGGTAATGGCCTGCTGCATTCCTTGCAACACCAGATTGTCAATTGTATGTTTTTTGGTCTTGAAACTGACGATGGCAACCTGGTCACCGGTATGCCACATACGTAATGCATCCGTTTCAAAAACCGTTTCACCATAAACGATTTCCTCGCCCACCAGCCCATCGGGAAAAAGCTGACGCCGGTACACCGGCAACTGCGAGCGCGGCTGCAAGCTTTCCGTTATCGGAGCATAAGAACCTTCTTGCGTATGTACCCCGGGGACAACACTCTGCCCGACTGTCTGTACCCAGGCTGGCAAGGGTATTTCAGCCATGGCCTTGCCGGCAGCAATATCCGCCTCTATCCAGCCGGTAACCGTATTCCACCCTGCTGCCTGCCACATTTCGAAAGGACCTCGTTCCCAGCCGAATCCCCAGCGTATCGCCAAGTCGAGATCACGCGCGTTATTGGCGATCGCTGCGAGATGTACCGCGCAATAGTGGAACAGATCCCGGTGAATCGCCCATAAAAATTGGGCCTGTGGGTGCGAATGATCATGCAGCGCAGTAAATCGGGCCACAGGATCTTTCTGCTTCAGCAATGCCTCAATTTCGTCGTCCACTTCGTTCTGTGCCGGCTCATAAGTATCCGTAACCGGATTCAATACATGGATGTCCTTACCTTGTTTCTGATACACCCCTTTGCCACTCTTCTGCCCGAGCGCACCATGATCGACCAGTCTCTGCAACCAGTCGGGAATAGTGTAGTAAATATGCCAGGGATCCTCCGCAAGGCCGTTCTGCATGGTTTGCACGACATGCACCAACACATCCAGCCCGACCAGATCAGCAGTGCGGAATGTGGCACTTTTCGGCCGGCCGATCAGCACACCGGTAAGTTTATCCACCAGATCGAACGCCAGGCCAAACTGCCGGGCATGATGCATGGTGGCCAACATGGAAAAAACCCCGATCCGGTTGGCAATGAAGTTGGGAGTATCCTTGGCACGAATGATCCCCTTACCCAGACTGGTCACCAGAAAGCTCTCCAGCGCATCGAGTACCGCTGCATCGCTTTGCGCGCTCGGGATCAACTCCACCAGATACATGTAACGAGGTGGATTGAAAAAATGGATACCGCAGAAACGTGGTTGCAAGGCCTCAGGAATAACCGCAGCCAGCTGATTGATGGAAAGGCCGGAAGTATTGCTGGCTAAAACAGCCTGGTCATGCAAATAAGTAGCAATTTTTTCATATAGTTCCGATTTCAGCTCCAGCCGTTCGGCAATCGCTTCGATCACAAGATCACAGTCCCTCAATTTTTCCAGATGCTGATCGTAAGTGGCCGGTTCGATACAGTTTGCCCGATCGATCACTGACAAAGGTGCAGGTTCCTGTTTCTTCAGTTTCTCGATCGCTTTCAGTACATTGGCATCGGGATTTCCAGATTCGGCCGGCAGTTCAAACAGTAAAGTCTCTATGCCGGCATTGACCAGATGTGCGGCAATTTGCGCACCCATGACCCCCGCTCCCAGTACTGCAGCCTTTCTTACGATGAATGGATTGCTCAAGATACCTCCTGCGTGATCAGATTTCAGGGCAAATACTACCTGCTCACAACAAGAGCAGGATCAATCCTGTTAAAAAGATTACAAGCATGAACCCCAAAGAGCAAGCTGTTACTGCCGGAGCTGATCATGCAGCTCGACCATGCCTCACGGGTTACTCATATGTTCCTGTGCAATAGCAAACAGATACGATTTTTTACCTGGTGGAAAAAGATAAATCAGCCGGAGATATTCTTTATCCACCGGCTGAGTGAAGGCAGATCAGTCTGAACGAGTGTCCGATCTGTCTGAAAAAGTGTGGAAACGCATTATTTTCAGAGGAAACCTGGAAGATCACTCGCTTGCGGACGAAGCATCCATACCGACACGTGCCAACCAACTCTTGACATATTCCTGGCCGACCAGCCCGGTCTTGGCTTCACGCTGATGGCTCTGATCATAAAAATAGGTACGCGGCACCTCGCCATACCAGCGCCGGTCGATCTCAAAACGCAGGCGTTCCGGCATATCCTCGGCAAACACCCACCGCTCAGCCTTGTTCAACCCGTAATCAGCAAGATGAGAAACGATCTCCGGCTCATCATCCGGCGTATCCGCCGCAATCAGCACCAGATTCAGATCAGGATGCTGCTGCTTGAATTCACCGAGCATTTTCAGTTCAGTCGGACAGTAAGTACATGTCAGCGACCAGAGAAACAGTACGAAAGGTTTGCCTGCATGCTCTTCCTGAATCTGCGCCATACTTCCGAGTACAAACGGACGTACACCCTCGGTCGCCGACGCAACACCAGCTATCGCCAACAGCCCTATAAACAGTAAACGACGTATCATAAGTCCCCCTCTGCATCAAAAAAGCGCACCCCGTCTCTGACACTGTTCCATACGACGAGCGGTTTATGTGCGCCTACTACAAATACCGGCAGATCGGCCGCCCCGCCGGTTGTTGCCATGGCCCGGGCTGCCGACCAGGTATCGCCACGATCCGCCGAAACGGATGTCATTAACCGATAGTCATTGCCATCAAATTCGCGCCAGACCAGATACACTTTCTTTTCGTGCGCGAATACGGCCGGATTACCCGGCTGAAAATCAAGGTTACCAAATGCATGCGGTGCGGTCATATTCTCACCATCAGCACGCCGGTAAAACAATCCGGGATTCTGCGGATTCCCGGTAAACCACACCAGATGGTGGCTGCCGGCTTCATCCACTGCAATGTCGCCACCATGATGAGGACAGGCATTGATTTCCCAGTTATCCTCACTTGCCCGCAACACTTTTGGTTGCGAATCCAGTCGTGCCAGCGCGAAATCACGCATGCCGCCCTCGAACACGTGCCGCCAGAACACAACCGGCACCCCGTCAGAATCAAGCGTCATGCCGATTCTGCAGCATTCGCAGGCATGATCGGCCAGTTTACGATTCGCAGAAAAACTCACCCCGCCATCTTCCGACACTGCATAGTAAACCGTGGTGCCAATATACTTCTGTCCGGTCTTGCCAGCCGCATCACGCTCACGTCCGTCGAACCAGGCCAGTGTCACACGGCCAGTGTCACCCAGTGTCAAGGCGCTGAATCCATGGCTGATTTCGCCGTGGTCATCGTTCACGGTCACGGGCTCGGAAAAAGTACGGCCACCATCAACAGAACGGGCAAAGCGGATATTCCCGGCAAACACCTTCGGCAGTGCCTGTACCCAGGTTACTGCGATCACTCCGTTACGCACCGCTATCTTCGGCCGGTTCTGGTTTTCCGCAAGAATTGCTTCAGGTTGCGGATTTACCGTTACACCTTCAGAAAAATGCTTGCCGCCATCTTCCGAGTGGCTCACCCGAATATGGCCATCCTGCATGCGTGCCAGCCACAATCTTCCTTTTTCATCAGATGCCACGGAAACAGCCATGCCGACCGATCGTGTACGCATTTCCGCCCACATTTTGTTCATATCGTGACCGGATTTTGCTGATTTGGACTGGGTGTCATGCACATGTTCAGCCGCTACAGTCAAAGGAATCACTGCAGAAATCACAGCGAGCGCAACAACCGTAATGAAATGTTTTACTGACATCATCGATTCCTTGAAGTTAATCATCCATCAAACCTGAATATGGAAACGACGATTATTTATATATAGCGGCAAAGAACTGCACAGCGAATCATATAAATAAATCGACCTGGCCGATTGTATCCTTACATCCGATATTCCAGACCCGCAAAGAAGGAACGGCCATCTCCCGGCAGGAATTGCGCCTGGTCGATTCCCCTGGCGTTGTCGATGACACCCGTGGTAGCAGCATACTTGCGATCGGTCAGATTGCGCGCCTCGGCAAACCAGGAAAAGCCGGTTTTGTTGCGCTTGCCGATCTTGAAACCCAACAGCGCGTAGGAGTCTGCATACACCGTATTGGCATGATCCACATAATACTTTTCGGGCGACCATTCCACGTTCGGGCCAAGGTAATAACCTTCCGGATGACGGTAGGTCAGCTCAGCCTTATAGAAATGACGCGGGATACCGGCCAGCTGGTTGTTGCCGAAAGTGGGGTCACCATCAAATTTGAAATCATTGAACAGATACATCTGGCGCAGATAAAACATTTTTGCCAGCTCTACATCCAGCCCCAGCTCAACTCCCTGATGTACCGTTTTACCCGCATTGACTGTACCCAGCGGAGAGCTGGTCACAGGATCGACCAAGGCAAGCAGCTCATTGCGCACATGAGCACGATACAGTGCAATGTCCCATTCGGCCATATCAAACAATCGGCCCCGGCTACCGACCTCAAACGTGATTGCGCGTTGCGCCTTGGCAAAAACGGGGGCGATAACCGGCCCGGCGGTCAGCTCGGAAAAACTGGGTGGCTCGAAACTGGTACTGACGTTGCCAAAAAATTGTATATCCGGATTCAGCTCATAAATCAATCCTGCTTTAGGCGTAAAGCGCTGATAGTTCTTGCTTCGATCCAGAGCGCCTGCAGTGAACAAATCCTTCTGCTTGCGTGTGGTATAGGTGTACTGCGCTCCGGCGATCAGCGAAAGCTCCGGCAACAGATAAAATTGATTCTCTCCATAAACCACATAGCTGCTGACATCCTGGTCAAACTTGGCGGTACGCACGCCTGCTCTGCCACCAACGTTGACGAACCGGTTATCCATCACGGTGCCCCAGGTCGGTTCGAAACCAGCCACAAAGCGATTGCGCCAGCCGGCGATCGGCATTTCATTGATATAGCGCAACCCCA
>WBZO01000289.1_pt1 | contig 118794 bp, 114 predicted proteins | sample 5204261 | NCBI WGS metagenome assembly WBZO01 (sample SAMN12412400, study PRJNA552823) | activated sludge metagenome | isolation source: activated sludge from anammox sidestream of wastewater treatment plant... | place: USA: North Carolina | collected 2017-09 | reverse complement strand
ACGTTGGTATTTCGGATGACCCGGCGACCGAAGTTTCGGGCGGATCGCTCGATCGGCTGCTTGTTGTCGCCGCACCATCCAACACCTCCGTGATCACGAGGTGTTGCGACGACCAGTTGAATCCGCCTTGCACCCCGTGGTCGGAGTGGATGATCCCGCCGGCCTGGTTCGCGGTTGGTGATGGCCATTCCCAGCGCGTTGGTGACCAGAGCGGCGGTCTGGCTGGAGTCGATCGACCAGCCGACCACCCGGCGGGAGAAGGTGTCGAGCACGACCGCGCAGTACAGCTTGCCTTCGTAGGTGCCGTCCTCGGTGATGTCAGTGACCCACAGACGATTTGGCGCCTCCCGGATGAACATCCGCTCGACAAGATCGGTGGCCGTCGGCGTCTCGTGCCGCGACCGGGGCCGCCGGTTGCCGGGCAGGCCCTTGATCCCCGCCCGGGCCATCAGCAGCTCGACCTGGTTGTGGCCGACGTGCAGTCCCAAGCCCAGGGTCAACTCGGCGTGCACCCGCCGACAGCCGTAGGTGCCGCGTGAGGCCGTGTGGACGGCCTGGATCTCCTCGATCAACCACGGTGACGGACTGCTCGGGCCGAGGGCGGGCGACGCCGCCATTCGTAGCAACCCGACTGGGCCACCGACAACAGCCGGCAGGCCATCTGCACGGGTAATCCCTCTGCGGCCATAGTGGCTATGGCCGCGTACAGCCTTTTGGGTCGTGGGGCTCCCGCAGCAGCTCACGGGCCTTTTTCAGGACCGCCACCTCGGTCTCGAGCTCGCGGATGCGTTTATTGGCCGCGGCCAGTTCGGCCTGTTCAGCACGGTTAAGGCCAGGCAGTTGACCGGTGTCGATCAGTTCCTGCTTGCGCCAGCCATAGATGGTCTGGTCGCTGATACCCAGATCGGCAGCGATCTGGGCGATGGGCGGCCAGCGGCCACCAGATCGAGCACCTTGCGGCGGAACTCTTCGGGATAACGCTTGGGCACGGACACGGCTCCTTCAGCGGACGTCGTGACCAAAAGTCAAACAAACCGACTCCGTGCAACCCAGGGCACATCGCAGTCTCCGGAATCGCCGGGACGGGTCACCGAGCCCGCAGCGCAAGGCCAGCGGCGCTCTTGCGCCGCCGCGTCCATCCCTCCAGCTCGGCTCGCTCGGCATCAGATAGTCTCCGCAGTAAGGACCACGGGTAAACTCACGTCAAACCTGAAACAGACGTATTGTCTCAACGTCCAAAATCTGTGCAGGGGGTCAGCTCAGCATTGGGGGATCAAGAAGGTGTGTGGTCTCGTCGGAAGCGCTTCCACTACACGTCAATCAGATCGGGAATGGCTGAGTGTCTCGCGCGACACTTTGATCCATCGGGGCCCGGACGATTGCGGGGAGTGGTGGTCCGACGATGGCCGCGTTGGCCTGGCCCATCGGCGACTTTCAATTCTAGATTTATCGCCCCAAGGCCATCAGCCCATGCATCTGCCCCAACGTGGGCTCTCCATCGTTTTCAACGGCGAAATCTATAACTTCGTGGAGTTACGCCGGGAACTGCAGAGTTCCGGGCACACGTTCCGTTCGGACAGCGACACCGAAGTCCTGCTGGCAGCCTATGCCGAGTGGGGCACCGATTTTCTTTCACACCTGAACGGTATGTTCGCCTTTGCACTCTTTGATGCCAGAGAGCAAAGGGTGTTATTGGGGCGTGACAGAGTCGGCGAAAAGCCCCTGTATTACCGAATACATGACAACACCCTGTTCTTTGCCTCCGAACTCAAAGCGTTCTTGGCGCACCCGTTCATGCCTCGGCGCATTGACCCCGAGGCCTTGGACTGTTACTTGTTGTTTGGTTACGTGCCAGGTGACCGCTGCATCCTGGAGGGCTACCACAAGCTGCCGCCCGCGCACGCCCTCAGTTTCGACCTGCGCCAGGGAGCAGCCACGACCTGGCGCTTCTGGGACATACCGGAATTCAACCCCGAGGAATCGGCCGATGAAGCCGACCTCGTCGACGAACTGGACGGGCTCTTACGAAAAGCGGTAAAGCGACAGTTGAGAGCCGATGTGCCGGTGGGAATCTTCCTCAGCGGCGGGATCGACTCCAGCCTCGTTACCGCCATGGCAGCCAGTCACCTCCAGCGGGTGCACACCTTCAGCGTCGGTTTTCCAGGTCACGATCACCTGGACGAGACGATCCATGCACGTCAGATAGCCAGATATTTCGAAACAGAGCACACCGAATTCGTAGCTGAGCCTGCCTCGGCCGAACTCATCCCGCTTTTGGCCCGCCAGTTCGACGAACCAATGGCCGATAGCTCGATGGTCCCCACCTACCAGCTCAGTCGCCTTGTGCGTGAGCAATGCACTGTTGCCTTGGGCGGAGATGGCGGCGACGAACTGTTTGCAGGCTACCCCCGCTACAGCCGTCTGCTTAAGCTGCAGAAGTACGGCAGGTATGTCCCGGCGTTTATCAAAAAATCGGTAGCCGAGAGCGCCGCACGCCTCCTGCCGGTAGGTCTCAGGGGTCGAAATTGGGCTCAGGCTCTTGATGTGGATTTGAGCCGCGGTATGGCGCTGCCTGCCACATACTTTGATGCCCGAACGCGCCGACAGCTCATGATCGGCCAAGGATCGTGGTCGACGCCGGCGGATGCAGTGTTGCAGACCGCTACCCCGTGTGAATCTGACCTACTCCAACGGGCTACCCGGCTGGACTTCGGCCAGTACCTGGCCGATGACATACTTGTGAAAGTCGATCGCGCCAGCATGCTGAACTCGCTGGAGGTGCGTGCACCGTTCCTCGATTACCAGTTGATCGAGTTCGCCTTTGGCCGCGTTCCCTCTCGACTGAAAGCCACCACGAGCCAGAAGAAAATTCTCCTCAAACATCTCACCCACAACCTGCTACCACCGGACTTCGACCGCCAGCGGAAACAGGGATTCTCGATTCCCAGCGCCAACTGGCTTAAGGAAGGGCCGTTCCGTGATCTGTACTGGGATGTGCTGACCGGGAGTGACTGCACTTTCGATCGCAAGACGGTCGGGACACTCCTCCGGGGGCAGGATCGAGGCCTCGTCAATGGCGATCGATTGTTCGCGCTAGTTCTTTTCGAGTTGTGGCGGGTCGCGTACGGGACCTACCTCTAGGAAATCCGGCTCTTCGCAGTTAGCAGTGGCATTGGCGCCGGTTGGGTGTGACCGGCCGTGATCGGCGGGTGCATGCCCACCGTACGCGTCGGCGTTGGTTGTCGGGGTTGCGGAAGCCGAACGCGATGCGGCCGACGTGTTTGACGATGCGGTTGCAGCCCTCGGTGCGGGCGGTGGTCAGCCCGGTCTGCAGGGTGGCGATGACGGGTGCTTGCCAGGTCTCGATGGTGCGGGCGAAGGTGATGACCTCGGGTACTTTGCAGGCGGCGCAGAATCGGTAGAACCGGTCCAGGGCGGCGTGGATCTCGTCGCACAGTCCGCCCCTGTCAGCGCACGAGAGTAGTTCGCGCAGAAGTTCTTTGGCGATCAAGGCCGCGGCGATGTCTTCGCCGGGGTCGGCGGTGAGCACCTTGGAGAACAAGGTGGCTCGCTGCTCGGCGGACAGCCGTTCAGCACCGCGTAGCAGTCGACGGCGGTTGATCCACTCGACGTCGGCTTTGCGGCCGCGACGGCCTGTTGGGCCAAGGTGACCCGGCGGCGCACCGCATCGACCATGTCGTTGGCTTTCTTGACCAGATGGAACCGATCAACGATCACGATCGCCCTGGGCAGCCCCAGTCGCACGGCGCGGGCGTAGACCACCGAAAGGTCGATGGCCACGTGGGTGATCTGCGCGCTCCAGCCGGGCTCACGCTGGGCGAGCCAGTCGATCACCGCGGCGGCGTCGGTTTCCCATTTGGCCTTGCCGCGGCGGGTCTGGTCGATGCCCAGCACCCGCACCGGGGCCGGCTCGGCCTGCAGAGCTTCATCAGCGACGGTGATGACTTCGTCGTACACGGTGTGCCAGCCGCAGCGGTAGTCCCCGGCCACCGCAGCGACCGAGCGGTCCTTGTCAAGGACCTCGGTGGCCATCGCCGCTTTGGCCCGAGGCGTGACCCGGGTCCGCGCCGGCACACCGGGGACCGCTTCGGTGAACACCTTGCGGCCGCACTGCGCTGGGGCACAACCACTTTCGCTTCCGCAACCGCAACACAGGCCGGTCCGGGCCGACCTGCACATCGCGCAGGCCGGTCGACACCCAGCCCTTCGACCTGGTGGAGCGTTCCCCACACTCGGGGCAGATCCCCACCCACTCAGGGGCAGTGCGCACCCGCACCAGCCGGACGCCGTCTGGAAGGCGCTGCACCGACTCGACGACCACACCGTTGAGATCGAGCAGCAGTGGACTACCGTCAACCATGCCCGCGTTCCTTGTTCTGGATGCCTGAAGAACACCCAGCTCACAGGGGTGCGGGCCCCCAATCAATCACCGATACGATGTCGGACAGCACCAGACCCCTATCAAGTGCGAAGAGCCGGAAATCCCGTAGGCGTGTTCCCGCGCAAACCCGATGGGGTTGTTTCAGCTATGCCGACGTCAGGGCCGACTGAGCGCCGAAACGTTGTCGTTGTCGGCCTGCACCGCGGCGAGCATGTTCTCGACGACGTTCTTGCCCAGCGCGGTGGCCGTCGGGAGTTCGATCGGGTACTGGCCGTCGAAGCAGGCACAGCACAGCCGGCTCGCGGGCTGCTCGGTGGCGGCGATCATGCCCTGCTGCGAGATGTAGCCGAGGGTGTCCGCACCGATCGCCTGCCGCACCGACTCGAGCATCTCGCCGTCGTCGGTCTGCGTTCCCGGGGCGTTGGCGATCAACTCGGCCGGGGTGGCGAAGTCGATGCCGTAGAAGCACGGCCATTTCACCGGCGGGGAGGCGATGCGCACGTGCACCTCGACGGCGCCGGCCTCCCGCAGCATCCGGATCAGGGCCCGCTGGGTGTTGCCGCGGACGATCGAGTCGTCGACCACGATGAGCCGCTTTCCGCGGATGACCTCTTTGAGCGGGTTGAGCTTGAGCCGGATGCCGAGTTGGCGGATGGTCTGCGAGGGCTGGATGAACGTGCGGCCGACGTAGGCGTTCTTCATCAGGCCCTGCCCGAACGGAATGCCGGACTCCTGGGCGTAGCCGACGGCGGCGGGGGTGCCCGACTCCGGGACGCCGATCACCAAGTCGGCGTCGACCGGCATCTCGCGGGCCAGCCGCCGGCCGATGTCGACGCGTGCGGCGTGCACCGACCGTCCGCCGATGACGCTGTCCGGGCGGGCCAGGTAGACGTACTCGAAGACGCAGCCCTTCGGCGTGGGCGGGGCGAACCTGCTGGAGCGGACGCCGTCGGCGTCGATGGCCAGCAGTTCGCCGGGTTCGATGTCGCGGACGAACGACGCGCCGACGATGTCCAGCGCCGCGGTCTCCGAGGCGACCACCCAGCCCCGGTCGAGTCGTCCCAGTGACAGCGGCCGCACACCGTGGGGGTCGCGGGCCGCGTAGAGGGTGGTCTCATCCATGAAGACCAGGCAGAATGCACCGCGCACCTGCGGCAGGAGTTCCAGGGCGGCCTGCTCGATGCTGGAGTCTGCCGCGCCCCCGGCCAGCAGCGCACCGAGGATGTCGGAGTCTGTGGTGGCGGCGCCCGGCGCGTTGTGGTTGATCAGGCCGGCTTTGCGGGCCCGCCGCGCGAGTTCGGCGGTGTTGACGAGATTCCCGTTGTGCCCCAAGGCAAGTCCGGTCCCCGCCGCGGTGTTGCGGAAGACCGGCTGGGCGTTCTCCCACGTGGTGGAACCGGTGGTGGAGTAGCGGCAGTGGCCGACTGCGACGTGTCCCGGCATGGCGGCCAGGGTCTGCTCGTCGAAAACCTGGCTGACCAGGCCGAGATCCTTGAACACCAGCACCTGCGAACCATCGGCGACGGCGATGCCGGCCGCCTCCTGGCCGCGGTGCTGCAGTGCGTAGAGGCCGTAGTAGGTGAGCTTGGCGACTTCCTCACCCGGAGCCCAGACGCCGAAGACGCCGCACTCTTCCTTGGGCGGTTCTTCCGGTTGGCCGGTCACGCGTCCTCCCTGACGGGTCGGGGGCGTTCCCGAGTCTACGGGGAGTGGGGGTCAAATCGGGAATCGAAACTCCCGTTGTGACTGCTGTGGCAGGCGGGATCAGGTGTGATCGAGCCTGGCCAGCGGAAGCCACCCGGCGACCTCACCGGCGCGCGAACCGGAGCTGGCCAGCCAACCTCCGCTTGCCGCCGCGTCGAAATCCGACAGTCCCGTCGCCAGCAGCAGCCACGTCCGCGCGTCGGTCTCCACCACGTTCGGCGGCGTGCCGCGGGTATGGGCCGGACCCGAAATGCATTGCACGGCAACGAAGGGCGGGATCCGCACCTCGACGCTGGCGCCGGGTGCTGCCGCGGCCAGCGCCCGTGCGGTCAGCCGCACCGCATCGCCCAGTGTCGCGCGGTCTGGCGCCCGGGTACTGTCGTCGCGCAACCAGTCCGCCACGGCCTCGACGGCCCGCCGAACGGCAGCCGGGTCGGGGGCGCGGCGGCTAGCCATCGCGCGGTCCCGATAGCCGCTGCACCGCCAGGACCGCGACCGCCCCGGCCTCGTTGATCGCCAGGTGGGCCAGCATCGGGGCCAGCAGGCTCCCCGAACGCTCCCTGAGCAGCGCAAACACCCAGCCCGCGGCGCCGGTGGCCAGGACGGTGCCGATGATCGGTTCGCCGGTCTCCAGCGCATCGGGCACGTGGGTGAGACCGAAGGTGACCGACTGCAGCAGCCGTCCCCCAGTGGGCCCGAAGGCGTCAGCGGCCACCGTCGCCAGAGCGCCGCGGAAGGCGGTCTCCTCAGACCAGACCGTGCCGAGGGGAATCTCCACGCCGAGCCAGCGGCCGGGGCGCTGCGGCAGGTCCCGGTCGCCCATCGCCGCACGCACCCGCGGCACCGCCGTCGTCACCGCCACTCCCGCGCTGACGGCGCCGGCCACAGCGGACCCGAGTCGCAGGCCCGACCGCAGCACAGGAGGCCGCAGTCCCAGGGAGCTGCGGGTGGCGACGGCCAGCGCCGTGCCGTAAGCCGCCTGCGCGACCGGGTGGCGCCGCCAGGGCCGGTCGAGTCCCGCGGTGAAGCTCCACCCCACAAGGGCGGCTACCAGCCCGAGAGCACGAATCTGTTTGCCGTTCAAGCGAACTCCGGTCCCCCGGCAGTCATCGCCTTGTCCAGGGCCCGGCGGATGCGGTCGGTGTCGAACGGCGTCCAGCCCTCCGGCGCCGCGACCGCCACCCAGCCGTCGAGCTGCTGGTCTCCGTAGTGATGGCCGTGTCCGGGCGGTGCGCCGGTGGAGTTGGTGACGTTCCCGGCCATATCCGCGGTCACCTGAAAGAACGTGACGATCGGATACCACCGCATCGCTCGTGTGCGGTCGAATCCGGGCGGCTCCTTGAGCCAGTCGGGCTTACGCAGGAAGAGGTGCGGCGACCACCACACCACCGGATCGGAGGCATGCTGCAGATACAACACGCGGGCTCCTTCCCAGGGCGGTGCGGCGACGGCCGCGATCTCCGCCGGGCCGGCCGCCTGGGCGAACCGGACGGTTCGGCCGTTGTCGTAGCGGGGCTGCACCTCCGGGGTACCGGGGTCGCGCCGGTCGGTCAGCGCCTTCCACAGCCGGCTCTCATTGGGCGGCCCCACCCACAGCACCGAGGAGAAGCCCATGTCCACGATGTCGGGCAGATAGCCGAAGGCGCCCTGCCCGGCCATCGACCCGAGGCTCTCGCCGTAGAGGGCCAACTTCGGCCGCCGGTCCGCCGGCCACTGCAGCCAGCGGTCGTGGATGGCGTGCACCATGGCGCGGCCCGCCTCCACCGACTTCTGCCGGTCAGCCAGGAAGGAGATCCAGCTCGGCAGGTAGGAGTACTGCATGGCGACCAGGGCGGTGTCGCCGTTGTACATGGACTCGATGGAGCGCGCGGCGATCGGGTCCACCCACCCGGTGCCGGTGGTGGGGACGATGACGAGGAGTCTGCGTTCGAAGGCGCGGGTGCGCTGCAGTTCCGACAGCAGCACCGCGACCCGTTCCTCGTTGGTGGCGCCGGACTGCAGGCCGGCGTAGATGCGGATGGGCTCCTTGGCCGGCTTGCCGTTGAGCGCGGAGAGTTCGACGGCCGTCGGCCCGGTGCCGACGAAGTTGCGCCCCTGCAAGCCGAGGCTGTCCCACCGAGCGAAGGACGCCGGGCTGCCGGATCTTTCGGGATCCTGCGGCTGTACGACCCCCGGGCGGGTCTTCGTGTTCTGAGGTTGGAAGGTGGCACTTGCCGTCGCGAGCAGTCCTCGCAGCAGCACACCGTTGACCAGGGTGATGATCAGGACGACGACGATCGCGGTGCCGGCGAACATGGCGACTTCGTCGCTGAGGTGCCACCGCCGGATCATCCACCGCGCCACGACCTTGATGGTGTCCTTGATCAGCCGGGCGCCGCCGATCAGGACGGCGCCGGTGAGCACCGCGACCGGCGCAGCCCGCAGGTACGTCGCCGTAACGGGTCCCTCGATGCCCATCAGGCCGGCGACCTGACGCTGCCACGCCGCGGCCGGAACGATCATCAGCAGACTCGCGGCGGCGGACAGCCCGTAGATGGCGCCGCGCAGTCCATAACTCACTGGGCGGGTGGGCGGCCACCACACCCGTCCCCGCAGGAAACGCCTGATGAGTCCACCGATGACCACACCGATGCCGTATCCGATAGCGGCGTTGATTCCGCCGATGATCCCGCTGTTCAGCCAGTCCCGTGGCAGCAGCGACGGCGTCAGGGACAGGCAGAAGAACAAGGCGGCGAAGGCCACTCCCGCCGTGTCGGGGCGCAGCCACCGCAGCACCCCGGCCGCGAGCGGGGTTCGGGTCATCCGAACAGACCGGGCAGCACCCCTTCTGAGGTGCTGCGCAGTTCCTCCAGCGTCACGGTGAAAAGCCCTTGCACCTCAACCGAATCCGACTCCGTATCGGAGACGCCGATCCGCGTGACCGGCAATCCGCGGGCTTCGCACATGGCCCGGAAGCGGCTCTCCTCGGTGCGCGGCACCGCGACCAGCGCCCGGGCCGCCGACTCCGAGAACAAGAAGACGAACGCGGCCTCTCCGGTATCGCGGCCTTCGGGAAGCACCAGGCGGCAACCGGTTTCGCCGGCCAGCGCCGCCTCCACGACGGCCTGGATCAGGCCGCCTTCGCTGAGATCGTGGGCGGCCGACGCCAGTCCGTCGCGGGAGGCGGCGACGAGGACTTCGCCGAGCAGCTTCTCGCGGGCCAGGTCGACCTTCGGTGGCAGGCCGCCGAGATGGTCGGCGGTGACCTGGGCCCAGATCGACCCGTCGAACTCGTCGCGGGTGTCGCCGAGCACGAACAGGGTCTCCCCCGGTTCGTTGCCCAGGCCGGTGGGAAGTCGCCGGCGGACGTCGTCGAGCACGCCGAGCACCCCGACCACCGGGGTGGGCAGGATCGGTGTCGCGCCGGTCTGGTTGTAGAAGCTGACATTGCCGCCGGTGACCGGAATACCAAGGGCCGCACAGCCGTCCGCCAGGCCGCGGACCGCCTGGGCGAACTGCCACATGACGCCCGGGTCCTCCGGTGAGCCGAAGTTGAGGCAGTTGGTGACCGCGATCGGGGTGGCTCCGGTGACGGCGACGTTGCGGTAGGCCTCGGCAAGGGCCAGTTGCGCACCGGCATAGGGGTCGAGTTGCGTGTAGCGGCCGGAGGCGTCGGTGGAGACGGCGATGCCGCGGTGGGTCTCCTCGTCGATGCGCAGCACCCCGCCGTCGGCGTGTTCCGCCAGCACCGTGTTGCCGCGGACGTAGCGGTCGTACTGCTCGGTGATGAACTTGCGACTGCACAGGTGCGGACTGCCCAGCAGCGCAAGCAGAGTCGCGCGCAACTCATCACCCGTCGACGGCCGCGGAAGCTTCGCGGAGCTGTCGGCGTTGAGCGCGTCCTGGCTCTCCGGCCGGGCCAGCGGTCGCTGGTACACCGGACCTTCGTGGGCGACCGTGCGGGGCGGGACGTCGACGACGGTCTCGCCGTGCCAGGTGATCTTGAGCCGCTCACCGTCGGTGACCTCGCCGATCACGGTGGCCAGTACGTCCCACTTGCGGCAGACGGCCATGAACCTCTCGACGTTCTCCGGCGTGACGACCGCGCACATGCGCTCCTGCGACTCGCTGGAGAGCACCTCGGCCGGGGTCATGTTCGCCGCCCGCAGCGGCACCCGGTCCAGGTCGATGGCCATGCCGCCATCGCCGGCGGACGCCAGTTCCGATGTGGCACAGGACAATCCGGCCCCGCCGAGATCCTGGATGCCCACCACCAGGCCGGCGGCGTACAGCTCCAGGCAGCACTCGATGAGGACCTTCTCGGTGAACGGGTCGCCCACCTGGACGCTGGGCAGTTTCTTGCGGCCCGCACCGCTCTCGTCGCCGGAGAACGTGTCCGAGGCCAGCACCGACACCCCGCCGATGCCGTCGAGACCGGTGCGCGCCCCGAACAGGATAATCTTGTTGCCGGCGCCGGAGGCGAACGCCAGATGCAGGTCCTCCTTGCGCAGCACCCCTACGCACATGGCGTTGACCAACGGGTTGCCCGCGTAGGAGGCGTCGAACACCGTCTCGCCGCCGATGTTCGGCAGGCCGAGGGAGTTGCCATAGCCACCGATGCCGCGGACCACCCCGTCGACCACGCGGCGGGTGTCGGGGGCGTCGGCCGGGCCGAAGCGCAACTGGTCCATCACCGCCACCGGCCGGGCACCCATCGCCATGATGTCGCGGACGATGCCGCCGACACCGGTGGCCGCACCCTGGTAGGGCTCGACGTAGGACGGGTGGTTGTGCGACTCGACCTTGAAGGTGACCGCCCAGCCGTCGCCGATGTCGACCACGCCGGCGTTCTCCCCGATTCCGGCCAGCATGCCGGCGCGCATCTCGTCGGTGGTGGTCTCGCCGAAGTAGCGCAGGTGCACCTTGGAGGACTTGTAGGAGCAGTGCTCGCTCCACATCACCGAGTACATGGCCAGTTCGGCGTCGGTGGGGCGCCGGCCCAGGATCTCCCGGATGCGCTGGTATTCGTCGTCCTTGAGACCCAGTTCCCGGAAGGGCTGGGGGTGGTCGGGGGTGGCGGCTGCGTGCTCGACGGTGTCGACGGTCTGCGTCACACGGCTGAGTCTAATGAGGGCGCGGGGCGGCCACGCAGAACACGTTGCCGTCCGGATCGTTCAGCACCACCCAGCGGAAGCCGCCGCCGACGTCGTGCCGGTCCACCACGACGGCACCGAGATCGACCAGTCGCCCGACCTCGAGGTCGAGATCAGCGGCGGAGAAGTCCAGGTGCACCCGGTTCTTGCCGGGCGTCGGATCGTCGACCCGCTGGAACCCGAGTGCCGGCCCCTTCGGCCGGGAGACCAGAACGAACTCGCCCGGCGCCAGCACCGCGACGTCGCCGCCGGCCGCCTCGGCCCACCACTGCGCGAGGCGCTGCGGATCGGCGCAGTCGACCGTGACCATCTCCACCCGCAGATTCATGTGTCCTCCTCCGGTGCCAGAAACGCTTGCAGCGCAGCGCTATACGCCGCTACGTCGGCCGCGCCCATGAGCTCACGCGCGGAGTGCATGGCCAGTTGCGGGGCCCCGACGTCAACGGTCGGGATGCCGGTGCGCGCGGCCGTCATCGGCCCGATGGTCGACCCGCACGGCAGATCGGCCCGGTGTTCGTAGCGTTGCAGCGGCACGCCGGCCTGGCGGCAGGCGAGCGCGAACGCGGCGGCGGTGCGGCCGTCGGTGGCGTAGCGCAGGTTCGGCTGCACCTTGAGCACGGGGCCGCCGTTGACGGCGATGAGGTGTCCGGGTTCGTGACGCTCGGGATAGTTCGGGTGGGTGGCGTGTGCCATGTCTCCCGAGGCGACCATCGACGCGGTCAGGAGCCGCAGGAAGTCCTCCCTGTCCCCGCCCCAGCCGGTCACGATGCGTTCCAGCGTGGTCAGCAGGAAGTCGGACTGGGCGCCGTGGTCGGAGGTCGAGCCGACCTCCTCGTGGTCGAACAGGGCCAGCACCGGCAGGTAGTCGCCCGGTTGGGCGGCCAGCAGCGCCTCGAGTCCTGCGTAGCAGGTGCCCTGGTTGTCCAGCCGTGGTGCGCTGACAAGGTCCTCGTCGACCCCGATCAGTCCCGAGGGAGTGAGGTCATGGGTCATCAGGTCCGCCGACAGCAGGTCCTTCGGTGCCACATCGAAGCGCTCGGCCACGTAGGTCAGCAGCGAGCGCGGCCGGTCCCCGACGCCCCAGACGGCGTTGACGTGACGTTGCGGGTCCAGGCTCACCGACCCGCGGTCCTCGGCGAGGTGGATGGCGAGTTGGGGCACCCGCAGCAGCGGCTCGTCGAGCCGGACCAGCCAGTGCGCGACACCACCCTGGGTGCCGGGGTCGCGCACCGACAGCCGTCCGCTCAAACCCAGGTCGCGATCCAGCCAGGAGTTCAGCCACGCCCCGCCGTAGGGCTGCAAGGCGACCACCTGCCAGCCCGCCACCACCCGGTCGGGATGCTGTTTGACACGAAGGTTGGGGCTGTCGGTGTGGCCGCCGACGATCCGGAACGGACCGCGCGGGGCGGTGCTGTTGTTCCACGCGATCAGCGAGCCGGAGCGGACGGTGAAGAACCGTCCCGTCGCCTCCGCACCGGACGGCCAGCGGTCGGTCTCGGCCAGTTCGGTGTAGCCGGCGTGGCGCAGCCGGCCCGCCACGGTGGCGCAGACGTGGAAGGGCGACGGGGACGCGTCGATGAAGTCGCACAGTCCCTGGGCGGTCGCCGCGGTCATGCTCAGACGGCCAGGATGGCGTCGAGCGCGGAGTAGAACATTCCCAGTCCGTCATCCGAGGGTCCGGTGAGCGGTTCGGTGGCGTGTTCGGGATGCGGCATCAGGCCGACGACACGGCCGTTGGCGGAACTGATTCCGGCGATGTCGCGCATGGAGCCGTTGGGGTTCTCCGCGTAGCGGAACGCCACCCGGCCTTCGCCTTCGAGTTCGTCGAGCACGGATTCGCTTGCCACGTAACGACCTTCGCCGGACTTCAGCGGAACCAGCAGTTCGGCCCCCCATTCGTAGCGCGAGGTCCAGGCCGTCGTGATGGAGTCCACCTTGAGCCACACGTCGCGGCAGATGAAGTGCAGACCCGCGTTACGGGCCAGCGCCCCGGGCAGCAGACCGGCCTCGCAGAGGATCTGGAACCCGTTGCAGATCCCCAGAACCGGCATGCCGCGGCGTGCTGCCTCGATGACCTCGCCCATGACGGGGGCGAACTTCGCGATCGCGCCGCAGCGCAGGTAGTCGCCGTAGGAGAAACCACCCGGAACCACCACGGCGTCGACGCCCTTGAGGTCCGCGTCGCCGTGCCACAGCCTCACCGCCTCCGCCCCGGCGAGCCGGACGGCGCGGGCGGCGTCGACGTCGTCGAGGGTGCCGGGGAAGGTGATCACCCCGACGCGAACGTTGATGCGCGATCCGCCTTCGGCTTCTCGCTGGGCGCTCGTCGTCACGACTGCTCCCGGGTGACCGACCAGTCCTCGATGACCGTGTTGGCCAATAGGGATTCGGCGATCTCGGCGAGTTCGTCGTCGCCGACGGTGTCGTCGACCTCGAGCTCGAATCGCTTGCCCTGCCGGACATCCGAGATGCCGGCGTGGCCGAGGCGGCCCAGTGCTCCGACGATGGCCTGACCCTGCGGGTCGAGGATCTCGGACTTCGGCATCACGGTGACAACTACCCGGGGCACGGGGCTCCTTCATGTCGGCGACTCGGGCGCCGACGGCGCTGATGTCGGCGGCTACGTGCGCCGATGATCCTACCGGGGTGATCAGGCGCAGGAGTCGAGGTAGGCGGCGCAGAGCGGCTCGCCGAGCGCATCGAGCACGGCGGTGTCGCCGACCATCGGCCACGGGGTCAGCGCCGGGGCGTCCGACCACAGCGACAACTCGGTGATGCTGCTGTTCACCGGGTCGGCGAGCAGGTACTCGTGCAGGATCACCGGCCCGCTGACGGCAGCGGCGAACCGGCCGGGTTCGTCGACGACCAGCGAGGGCGAGGCGGCTGCGTTGGTGGCCTGGCAGGCCCGCAGCGCGGACACCGCGGCGTCGAAGGTCTCCTGCGCCAGTTGGCCGCCGAGCCAGGTATCCCCGCGCCAATGCAGGACCTGTGCCTGCAACTGCCACTGACCGGGTGGATTGGAGACGGTCGCGCGCTCGGCGACGACATAGCTCCGCGGGTCCCCGGCGGTCGAAGGTGTGGCGCAGATTTCCTCGAAGCGGAATCGCGGGTTGCGGGCCGTGACGGCGAGGCCGGCGAGCTTCGGCCATTGGTAGACGGAGTTGAGCGGGATCGCCGACGGGGCCGCCCAGGCCGTCTCGGGAATCCGGTTACAGGCGGGCGGGCAGGTGCTGGCGGGCTCGGCCGAAACGGGGGGCGCGACGGCAGTGCAGGAGGCCACCACGACTGCTGCGAGGGCCATCCGCATGTGCCGCCTCCTCTAAGCGCACAATCGTAGGCATGGAATTGACGCATTTCGGTCATTCGTGCCTGCTGGCGGACTTTGGTGTCGCGCGACTGCTTTTCGATCCGGGCAACTTCTCGCACGGGTTCGAGGGCATCACCGGACTGTCGGCGATCCTGGTCACCCATCAGCATCCCGACCACGCCGACCCGCAACGGTTACCGGCTCTGGTCGAGGCCAACCCGCAGGCGGCGCTCTACGCCGACCCGCAGACCGCGGCGATGCTCGGCGGCGACTGGCGGGCGGTGCACGTCGGTGACGAGTTCACCGTCGACGGCCTGACACTGCGCGGGGTCGGTGGACGCCATGCCGTGATCCACCCGGAAATCCCGGTGATCGACAACATTTCGTATCTGGTCGGCGACGGTGAGCACCCGGCGAAGCTGATGCATCCCGGGGACGCGTTGTTCGTGCCGGGTGAGCCGGTCGAGGTGCTCGCCACTCCGGCGGCGGCCCCGTGGATGAAAATCTCCGAGGCGGTGGACTATCTGCGCGCGGTGGCGCCGCAGCACGCCGTTCCGATCCACCAGGGCATCATCGCCCCGCAGGCCCGCGGCATCTTCTACGGCCGGCTCACCGAGATGACCGACACCGACTTCCGGGTACTGCCCGAGGAGAGCGCTTTCCGGTTCTGATGACCCGAGAGGATTCGATGTGAGTACCGCTGATCTGGCAAGGCTTTTCGGGCTGGAGGGCAAGTCGGCTCTGGTCACCGGCGGCACCCGGGGCATCGGGATGATGATCGCCCGCGGCCTGCTGCAGGCCGGGGCCAGCGTGGTGATCAGTTCCCGCAAGGCCGACGCCTGCGAACAGGCGGTGGCGGCGCTGTCCGAATTCGGTTCGGTGCGTGGCGTTCCGGCGGATCTGTCCCGGCAGGACGAGTGCCTCCGGTTGGCCGCCGAGATCACCGGTCCGCTCGACATCCTGGTGAACAACGCCGGTGCGACGTGGGGGGAACCGCTGGAGACCTTCCCCGCGGCGGCATGGGACCGGGTGCTGGACCTCAATGTGAAGTCGCCGTTCTGGATGGTTCAGGCGCTGCTGCCCGCCCTGCGCGAGGCCGGCACCCACGACGGCCCGTCGCGCATCATCAACATCGGCAGCATCGACGGCATCCACGTCAGCCCGATGCCGACCTACTCCTACTCCGCCAGCAAGGCCGCCATCCACCAGCTGACCCGAGTCCTGGCCAAGGAACTTGGGCCGCAACACATCACGGTGAACGCGATCGCTCCGGGTCCGTTCCCGTCGAAGATGATGGCCGCCACCCTGGACGCGTTCGGCGAGGCCATCGCGGCGGGCGCGCCACTGCGGCGGATCGGCCGCGACGATGACATGGCCGGCGTCGCGGTGTTCCTCGCCAGCCGGGCCGGGTCCTACGTCAACGGGGCGATCATCCCGGTCGACGGCGGGATCGCCACGACGGCGAGTGGGACCGCGCGCTAAGTCGCGCCGGGTCCGTACCGCTCCGGATCCGCAGTCGCCAGCAGCCACGCGTACTGGAAGGCGGCTTCCTTCCACCGTTCGTAGCGGCCGCTGGTGCCGCCGTGGCCGGCGGCCATTTGGGTGCGCAGCAGCACCGGGTTCCGGTCGGTCTTGGTATGCCGCAGCGCGGCAACCCATTTCGCCGGTTCGACGTAGAACACCCGGGTGTCGTTGAGCGACGTCATCGCCAGGATCGCCGGGTACTCCTTGGCCTCGACGTTCTCGTACGGCGAATAGGACTTCATGTAGAAGTAGACGTCGCGGTCCTGCAAGGGGTTTCCCCACTCGTCCCACTCGGTCACCGTCAACGGCAGCGAGGGATCGAGGATGGTCGTCAGCGGGTCGACGAACGGCACGGCGGCCAGCACTCCGGCGAACAGGTGCGGCGCCATGTTGGCCACCGCGCCCATCAGCAGGCCGCCGGCACTTCCGCCGAGGGCCACCAGGTTCTCCGGTCGGGTGACGCCGGTGTCGATGAGATGAGTTGCGGCGGCGATGAAGTCGGTGAAGGTGTTCTTCTTCTCCAGCAGCTTGCCGCGCTCGTACCACATCCGGCCCATCTCGCCGCCGCCGCGGATGTGCGCGATCGCGAACACCATCCCCCGGTCCAGTAAGGACAGCCGTGCGATGGAGAACCGCGGGTCCTCACTGGACTCGTACGCGCCGTAGCCGTACAGCACTGCGGGGGCTGGGAATTCGATCCCCTGCCGGTAGATCAGCGAGATGGGGATGCGGGTCCCGTCTTCGGCGACCGCCCAGTCGCGCCGTTCCACATAGTCCTCGCGGCGGTAGTCACCCAGCACGGGCTGCTCGCGCAGCAGTGTCCGTTCACCGGTGGCGAGGTCGATATCGTAGATCCGCATCGGGGTGAGGAACGACGTGGCGCCGACCCGCAGGTGGGGCGCCTCCCAGTTCGGGTTGCCGCCCAGCCCGCAGGCCATCAGTTCGGAGTCGAAGGTGATCTCCTCCGGCGTGCCGTAGCCGTCGCCCTCGATGGGCCACAGTTGCAGCTTCGGCAGTGCGTCACGGCGGTAGTGCACCACCAGGTGGTCGGAGAACGCGTCGACGCCCTCCAAGCGCACGTCGTCGCGCTCCGGGATCAACGTCCGCTGCGCTCCGGGGTCATCGGCCGGGGCTTCGACGAGGGTGAAGTTCGGGGCGCCGTCGTTGTGGAGGATCAGGAACCGGTCCTGGCCGCCGACGACGGCGTGCTCCACGGAGTACTCGACGCCCTCGCGGCGCGGCAGCACGACGTGGAATTCGGCGTCCGGGTCGGACGCGTCGGCCAGCCTGACCTCGGAGGTGATCGACGAGCCCGCCGCGATGACGATGTAGGCGTTGCTGCGCGTACGGCCCACCGCCACCCAGAAGCGCTCATCCGGTTCGGTGAACACCTGCTCGGCGGGCGCCTGCGAGCCCAACCGGTGACGCCAGACCGTGTCGGGGCGCCAGGCGTCGTCGACGGTGGTGTAGTAGACGCATCCGCTGTCCGCGGCCCAGGTGACTCCGGCCGCGATGCCCGGAATTCGGTCGGGATGGAGCTGTCCGGTGCGTAAGTCCTTGAACTGCAGGGTGTATCGCTCGTCGCCCTTGACGTCCTCGGAGTAGGCAAGGATGTTGCCGTCGGGGCTGACCGTGCTGGCGCCGAGGGCGAAGTAGTCGTGGCCGTCGGCTTCGACGTTCTCGTCGAGCAGCACCTGCTCGCCGGGAATGTCGGTGTCCTCGTCGAACACCGGCGGAGTCCAGTCGTCCGGCCCGGCGATCGGGCAGCGGCAGTGCACGGCGTACTGCCTGCCCTCGAAACTGCGGCCGTAGTACCACCAGTCGCCGCGCCGCAGCGGGACCGACAGGTCGGTCTCCTTGGTGCGGGACTTGATCTCGTCGAAGATCTTCTGCCGCAACGGTTCCTGGTAGGCGGTCACCTCTTCGACGTGGGCGTTCTCCGCCTCGAGGTGAGCGATCACCTCTGGGTCGGACTTGTCCCGCATCCACTCGTAGGGGTCGACGAATTCGTCGTCGTGGTGGAACCGCCGGGTGTCGATCCGTTTGGCGACAGGTGCGGCGGTATCACTCCGGTGCGCGCTCATCGGCTACCGATCCAGTCGCTGAACTTCAGGCCCGAAATCCGTTCGTAGGCTTCGATATAACGCTGACGGGTCGCATCGACGATCTCGGCAGGGAGCGGCGGTGGCGGCTGGTCCCCGCGGCGGTCCCAGCCGGAGTCCGGGCCGGTGAGCCAGTTGCGGACGAACTGCTTGTCGAAGCTGGGCTGCACGACGCCCTCGGTGTAGGTGTCGGCGGGCCAGTAGCGCGACGAGTCGGGGGTGAACACCTCATCGGCGAGGACGATTTGTCCCGCGTCGTCGACGCCGAATTCGAACTTGGTGTCGGCGATGATGATGCCCTTCGCCAAGGCGTGGTCGGCGGCCTGGCGATAGGTCTGCAAGGTCAGGTCGCGCAGTTGGTCTGCCCGGGCGGCGCCGACCAGTTCGGTGGCGCGGGCGAATGAGATGTTCTCGTCGTGGGCGCCGAATTCGGCCTTGGTGGCCGGTGTGAAGAGGGGCTCGTCGAACTTGCTGGCCTCCACCAGGCCGGGCGGCAGGCCGATGCCGCACACCGCGCCGGTTCGCTGATAGTCCAGCAGGCCGGACCCGGTGAGGTAGCCGCGGGCGACGCACTCGATCGGCACCATGTCCAGGCGTCGCACCACAAGGGCGCGGCCCAGTACCTCGGCGGGGATCCGCGGATCGTCCGGCGGTCCGGCGAGGTGATTGGGCGCCGACACCAGGCCGAAGAAGAAGACGCTCATCGCGGTGAGGATGCGTCCCTTGTCGGGGATGGCGGAGTCGAGGATGAAGTCGAAGGCCGAGATGCGGTCGGTGGCGACGAAGAGCAGGTGGTCGTCGTCGATGCGGTAGAGCTCGCGTACCTTGCCGCTCGCCAGATGCTGATAGTCGGACAGGGCGGGACGCACCGCGCCAGCCTAGCGGGGCGACGATGCGGCGCAGCGACGCGAGCCGCTGAGGAGCCCCGCCGATCAGGTTCAGCGGGGCGACGATGCGGCGCAGCGACGCGAGCCGCTGAGGAGCCCCGCCGATCAGGTTCAGCGGTGAGCCTGGGGTCCGCTGTGCTGGGATCGTGCCATGAAGTCGCGCTTCCTGCCCTACGCCACCACCCCTGTGCGGATGACCGCGCAACTGGTGAGCGACGTGCTCATCGCCGTCTGGATCACTGTCTGGGTCATGGTCGGGCTGGCCGTGCACCACGCCATAGCCACGATCGCCGGGGTGGGACGGCAGGTCAACGACAGCGCCAACGGGATCTCCGAGAACCTCAACTCCGCCGGCGACAGCGCCGACCGCATCCCACTGGTCGGCGACACGGTGGCCAAACCGCTGCGGGCCGCCAGCGAGGCGGCCCTGGACCTGGCCGGGGCGGGGCAGAACCTCAACACCACCGCGACGTGGCTGGCGGTCCTGCTGGCGATCGCGGTCGCCGCCCCGCCCATCCTCGCCGTCGGAATGCCGTGGTTGTTCCTGCGCATCCGGTTCTTCCGGCGAAAGTGGACGGTGATCGCGCTGGCGCAGACTCCGGCCGGGGAGCAGCTGCTCGCGCTGCGGGCGTTGGCGAACCGGCCGCTGCGCAGGCTGACCGAGGTGAGTGACGACCCTGTGGGAGCCTGGCGGCGGCAGGACCCGACGGCCGTGCGGGGACTGGCCGCGCTGGAACTGCGCTCGGCCGGGGTCGCCCGGGTGACGGCGAGCCGGTGACCACCGCGGGGGGAGGTCACACCGTGCTTTTCGCCGCCGCACGGCGTTTTGCTTGAATATGCCCATGCGGAGGGAAGACGGGGGACGCGACGTCGTTGTCGCGATTCTGGCCAAAGACAAGGAAGTGACACTGCCGCTGTACCTGGGGTGCCTCAACGAGCAGACCTTCCCCAAGGACCGGATTCACATTTACATCCGCGCCAACGACTCCAACGACCGCACCAACGAGATTCTCCAGGAGTGGGTCGCCGAGTACGGGGGCCTGTACAAGTCCGTCACGGCGGACTACTCCGATATCGGGGGCTTGCGCCAGTACCAGAACCACGAGTGGAACAACCATCGCTTCTCTGTCCTCGCCCAGATCCGGCAGGAATCAGTGGAATTCGCCCGCCGGTTGGGATGCGACTACTTCGTCTTCGACCTGGACAACTTCATCATTCCCGAGACGCTGCAGAACCTGTACGACTCGGGCCTGCCGGTCGTGGGTCCCCTGCTTCGCGGGGTGCACTCGGTGTACGCCAACTACCACTTCTCCACCGACGCGCACGGCTACTACTTCGGCTGCAAGGAGTACTACGACGTTCTCGACGGCAAGATCCGGGGTTTCATCAACGTCAACGTGATCCACTGCGCCTACCTCATCCGGCATGAAGTGCTCGAACACGTCCGCTACGACGACGGCACGGCGCGGTTCGAATATGTCATGTTCTCCGATCACCTGCGCGAACGCGGCATCGGTCAGTACCTCGACAACCGGCAGATCTATGGTCTGGTCGCATTCCTGGGCGGGGAGTCCGAAAAGATTCACGGCGGTTTCGATCACGACGACTTCGTCAGACGGCTGATCAATCTCTCGACCTTCACCACGAAGATCGTCAACGACTGTCCCGACCGCTGGTATCCCGAGGATCAGGAGGCCCTAGGGCCCCCCGGCTGAGAAGTCACAGAATGTCCCCCGGGACGTACTTCGCCGCCTCCGGGTTGTCCCGCACCAGTGCGTCGACCGCGGCCGCCACCGCGTCGACCTGCGCGCCCGCCGCCCCGGTGAAGGACTGCTTGTCGGCCAGCGCGGCGTCCAGAGCCGCGCGGTCCAGCGGCAGCCGCGGGTCGGCCGCCAGCCGGTCCAGTAGGTCCGGTTCGGCGCCGCGCTCCCGCATCGCCAAGGCGACCGCCACGGCGTGCTCCTTGATCACCTCGTGGGCGGCCTCCCGTCCCATGCCGGCCCGCACCGCGGCGATGAGCACCTTGGTGGTCGCCAGGAACGGCAGATAACGGTCGAGCTCACGCTGAATCACCGCGGGGTAGGCGCCGAACTCCGCGAGCACCGTCAGGAACGTCTCGATCATGCCGTCGATGGCGAAGAACGCGTCGGGCAGCGCCACCCGGCGGACCACCGAGCAGAAGACGTCACCCTCATTCCATTGCGCCCCAGCCAATTCCGCGGTCATCGAGGCGTAGCCGCGCAACACGACCTGCAGCCCGTTGACTCGTTCGCAACTGCGGGTGTTCATCTTGTGCGGCATCGCCGAGGAGCCGACCTGCCCTGGGGCGAAGCCTTCGGTCACCAGTTCGTGGCCGGCCATCAGCCGGATGGTGTGCGCCATCGAGGACGGGCCCGCGCCCAATTGCACCAGCGCCGAGAGGACGTCGTGGTCCAGCGACCGGGGATAGACCTGGCCGACACTGTCCAGCACGGCGGCGAAGCCGAGGTGCTCGGAGACCCGGCGCTCCAAGTCGGCCAGCCGGACGGCGTCGCCGTCGAACAGGTCGAGCATGTCCTGGGCGGTGCCCATCGGGCCCTTGATCCCGCGCAGCGGATAGCGGTCGAGCAGCTCTCGGATGCGGGCCAGCGCGATCAGCGTCTCCTGCGCCGCGGAGGCGAACCGCTTGCCCAGCGTCGTCGCCTGGGCGGCGACGTTGTGGCTGCGCCCGGCCATCACCAGGTCGCGGTAGCCGACCGCCCGTTCAGCCAGTCGCGCGGCCACCGCCACTCCGTGGGCGTGCACGAGCTCCAGAGCACGCCGGATCTGCAGCTGCTCGACGTTCTCGGTGAGGTCGCGGCTGGTCATCCCCTTGTGCACATGCTCGTGGCCGGCCAGGGCGTTGAACTCCTCGATACGGGCCTTGACGTCGTGGCGGGTCACCCGCTCACGGGCGGCGATCGACGCCAGGTCCACCTGCTCCAGGACGCGCTCGTAGTCGGCGATCGCAGCCTCTGGAACGTCCACTCCGAGTTCGCGTTGCGCCCGCAGCACCGCCAGCCAGAGGCGGCGCTCGGCCACGATCTTCGCCTCCGGCGACCAGATCGCCACCATGTCGGCGCTGGCGTACCGGTTGGCCAGGACGTCCGGGATAGCAGGGGATCGGGTCACGGACCGAAAGTTTACGGTTCTCCCCGTGTACTACGTCGGCGTCGACCTCGCCTGGGGTGAGCGCAACCCGACCGGGGTCGCCGTAGCCGATGTCGACGGCGCGGTTCTCCACGTCGGGACGGCCCGCTCGGACGACGACGTTCTCGCCCACCTCGAGCCGTTCCTCGGCGGGCCGTGTGTGGTGGCCTTCGACGCGCCGCTGGTCGTCACCAACCCCACCGGCAACCGCCCCTGCGAGGCCGCGCTCAACCGCGACTTCCGCCGCTTCGACGCCGGCACACACCCGGCGAACACCGGGTTGGCGTGGTTCGCCGACGGCGGTCGGGGCGCTCGGTTGTCGGCCGCCCTCGGCTTGGACCTCGACCCCCGATCGACGGCGACGCGCAAGGCGCTGGAGGTGTATCCCCACGCCGCCGCAGTCGCGTTGTTCGGCCTCGAGAAGACGTTGAAATACAAGCAGAAGCCCGGCCGGGACTTCGCCACCCTGCGCTCAGAGTTGTTGCGGCTCATGGCTTTCATGGAAGGCCTGGACGGGCTGACCCTCACCGACTCCGCCGACTGGCGCACCCTGAGGACCGCCGTCGGCCAGGCCTCCCGCAAATCCGAACTGCGCCGCGCCGAGGACCCGGTCGACGCGGTGCTGTGCGCCTACATCGCGCGGTACGCCACGCTCCGACCGCAGGACATCGCCATCTACGGCGATACCGACTCGGGCTGCATCGTCACGCCCAGGCTTTCGAGGTCGCGGTGAGATCGCTGACCTGGTGCAGGAACCGGCGCACGCGTGCGGGGTTCTCCGGACGCTGCCAGCCGAAGGTGGTCGGCCGCTGCGCCCGGTCATGCCAGAAGTGGCCCGGCTTCGACACGGGCCGGGTGGCCACCAGCCAGACCACGGTGTCGGCGCCGTCGGCGAGGTCACGCAGCAGCGGCTTGGTGATGACCCGGAACCGCGGCAGGTACTCGGCCACCCCCGGGGTGTCCACCCAGCCGGGGTGCATGCTCTCGACCTTGACGTCGGTGCCGGCCATCCGGTGGGCCCATGCGTCGGCGAGCACGACCTGCATGCGCTTGGTGCGGGCGTAGGTGCGCACCCCGTTGTAGTCGTGGTCGGACTCGAGGTCCTCGACCACCAGAGGCGCGCTGTACATGCCGCCGGAGGACACGAACACCACCGACGAGCCGCGGGCGGCCCGCAGCAGGGGGAGCAGACGTTCGGTCATCAGGTGCGGGCCCAGGATGTGGGTGGCGAACTGCAGCTCATGGCCCTGCGGGGTGACGAACCGTTCCTTGGGCATCAGCCCGGCGTTGTGCACCAGACCGTCGAGGGCCGGGACCCGGTTGCCGAAGTCGGTGGTCCAGGCGGCCACCGCGTCGAGATCGGAGACGTCGCACACCTCCCCGATGACCTCCGAGCCCGGAACCTCCGCGGTGATGTCGGCGACCGTGCGCCGGACCTTCTCGGGGTTGCGTCCGAGCACGTGGACCGTCGCCCCGAGCCCCGCGAACGCCCGGGCCATCTCCCGGCCAATGCCGGCGGTGGCGCCGGTGACCAGGACCCGTTTGCCGAGCATGGAGTCCGGAGCCGGGTCGGCCGGCCACCAGTGCCTGCGCAGGCCCGAGCCGATCTTGGTGTAGCCGAGCACCAGGGTGCGGTCCATCGCGCCGTCGAGGATGCCCGCCACCGGGCGGGTGACATCGAAGATCCCCATGTCAGATCCGGTCGTCGATGGGTGCCAATACGTCGATCACGTCAACCAGAGTGGCACGAACGCTTTCCCGCGGCCCGTCCGCATCGTCCACCAGTGCGGTTACGACCGCCCCGTCCACCGAGTAGAGCAGGGCGGTCATCATGTCGGCGCGGGTCCGGCGGCCCGATCGCGCCATCGCTTCCTGCACGGCGTCGATGCGCTGGCGCATCAACCGTTGTTCGACGTCGCGGAGTTCCGGGTGGCGGGCGCAGGCAAGGTAGCGCTCGTAGCGGGAGATGAGCTGATCGCGATTCGGCTCGCCGGCGAGGAGGTCCACCAGCAGGTCCGCGGCGGCCTCGGCGCCGCGGCGCCGCCGCGGCAGTTCGGAGACCCGGGCCCGCAACGCGGCCACCTCCGCGGTGCCGAGATGGTCCACCGCCGTCTCGATCAACTCCTCCAGCGACGAGAAGTAGTAGGTCGTCGACGCCAGCGGCAGACCCGCGCGATCGGCGACGGCGCGGTGGCGCACCGCCTCGAATCCGCCCTCGCACAACAACTCAGCGGCGGCACAGACGAGCGCATAACGTCGGCGCTCCCCCTTCGGCGTCACCGCTGCGGTCATCTTCGCCATGCTGCCAGCAGCACGGCCGGCTACATCGTGGATTTCCCGAAGAAGTGGCTGGTGAGACAGCCGGGACAACTGCACTGGCAAGATGGCCGAATGCCAGACATGAACCGCCGCAGTGCGCTGCGTCTCGGCGCCGGTGCCCTCGGGGCCGCCGCACTGGCCGCCGCGCGCAAACCAGGACCGGCCGGCGCCGACCCGGCCGCCCCGACGATGGTCACCGGAACGTTGATCTCCGCCGCGCGCGGAGGTGTCCCGACGAACTGGGCGATCGCCCGCCCGCCGGGCCAGACGCGCCCGCTACGGCCGGTGATCGCCCTGCACGGCAAGGGCAGCAGCGCGGCCTCGGTGATGGCCGGCGGCGTCGAGGGCGGCCTGGCTCAGGCGGTCCAGGCGGGCCTGCCGCCGTTCGCGGTGGTCGCGGTGGACGGCGGCGGCGGTTACTGGCATCGCCGTGCCTCCGGTGAGGACGCCGGCGCCATGGTGCTCAACGAGCTGCTGCCGATGCTGAGCGAGCAGGGTCTGGACACCTCGCGGGTGGGATTCATGGGGTGGTCGATGGGCGGCTACGGCGCACTACTTCTGGGCGCCCGGCTCGGTCCGGCTCGCACCGCGGCGATCTGCGCGGTGAGCCCGGCACTGTGGCTGTCCTCAGGGGCGGCGGCACCGGGCGCGTTCGACGGCGCCGACGACTATGCGGCCAACAGCGTCTGGGGCCTGCCCGCGCTGGCGTCGATACCGATCCGCATCGACTGCGGCGACAGCGACCCGTTCTACGCCGCCACCAAGGCCTTCATCGCCCAGTTGCCCAACCCACCGGCCGGCGGATTCTCGCCGGGCGGGCATGACGGCGCTTTCTGGAGCTCGCAGCTGCCCGGCGAGATCGCGTGGATGGCACCGCTGTTGACAAATGGGCCTCGTTAGACGATGTCGACGGCGTCGAGGAACCTCGCGCCGTAGTCGGTGTCGCCGGTGACGGTGACATCCCGCTCACGCCAGTTCGCCCGCTGGGTGCCCCATTCCGGGAACTCGGCGGCGACACCGGTGATCTGCGCCTCCGCCGGCTGGGTGCGGCCGGGCGTAACCGCGCCGGAAGTGTCCACCCGCCATGAGCCGCCGCCCGGCCCGGTGAGCGTGAGCGCCAGCGGGCGGTCGAGCCAGGCCGGTTGCGCGGCGATCAACTGGTTGGCCAGCACCGCCGTCATCCACTCCAGCACGGCGGCCATCCGGTTGCCGTCGATGTCCGCGACGCTGCGGCCCAGCGCGGGAGCCATGTCGAAGCGCAGATGGGTGTGATGGTCGAACACCAGCGCGCTGGGAAACAGTCGGGCGGGGAAGCGGCCGAGTTCGGCCAGCGGCATCTCCAGCCGCCCCAGCGGGGTCTGCACCATGGTCGGCACCACCGCGCCGAAAACCCTGCTCCACCTTCGATATTCGGTGAAAACCTCGGCGGGTGTCCGATCCCGGCGGGCGGCGACCAGTTCGTCGTTCGCCGCCTCAATGTCGTCGCCGCGCATGAGCTTCGCCGCGTGGCGGGTGAACATCGCGTGGCAGCCCGAGCCCATGTGCGCCACGACGTCGGCGATGCTCCAGGCGGGTGCCCGGCTGTTCATCCGCCAGTCGGCCGGCGCCAGGGACTCGCAGAACGCCAGGACGTCGGCCCGTTGCGCCCGGAATGCGGCGCGCCGGTCCGGCCCGGTCACAGTGCGATCCGGCCCTGCGCGGCGGCCAGGGCGATGTCGGTGCGAAAGTGACTGCCCACCAGGCCGATTGACGAGATGAGACGGTAGGCGGCCGCTCGGGCGGCGTCCAGATCGGGCCCGGTTCCCACGACCGACAGCACCCGCCCACCGGAGGAGATGACGGCCCCGTCATCGCGCTGCGCCGTTCCGGCGTGCAGGACGCCGTCGGCGTCGGCTCCGGTGATGACGCCACCGGTTCGCGGTGTTCCCGGATAGTTCTCGGCGGCCAGCACGACCGTGACGGCATAACCGTCGCGCCACTGCGGCGGCGGGAAGCCGGCGAGTGTTCCGGTGGCGGTGGCGTGCAGCAGCTGTCCCAGTGGGGATTCCAGCAGGGCGAGCACGGCCTGGGTTTCCGGATCGCCGAAGCGGCAGTTAAATTCGACGACGGCGGGCCCGGTGGAGGTGATGGCCAACCCGGCGTAGAGCAGCCCGGAGAACGGGCAGCCGCGCCGAACCATCTCCGCAGCAACGGGTTCCACGATATCGCGCACGATCGCTGCCCTGACCTCCTCGCGCAGCCAGGGCAGCGGCGCGTAGGCGCCCATACCGCCGGTGTTGGGTCCGGAGTCACCGTCACCCACCCGCTTGAAGTCCTGGGCCGGCAACAGTGGAACCACCGTGGCGCCGTCGACGAGACAGAACAGCGACACCTCCGGGCCGTCGAGGAACGACTCCAGCAGCACCGGGTGTCCGGACTCCAGCACCTCGGCCGCATGGGCACGCGCGGTCTCGCGGTCGGTGGTGACCACCACGCCCTTGCCGGCGGCGAGGCCGTCGTCCTTGACCACCCAGGCCTGCTGCCCGGCGGGCGGCCCGAACCGGTCGAGTGCGGCGTCGAGGTCCGCGGGATTGTCCACGGTCTCGCAGGCGGCGGTTCGCACGCCCGCGGCGGTCATCACGTCTTTGGCGAAGGCCTTGGATCCCTCGATGAGGGCGGCCTCCTTCGAGGGCCCGAAGCAGGCGATGCCGGCGGCACGCACCGCGTCGGCCACGCCGCGGACCAGCGGCACCTCCGGCCCGATCACCACGAGATCGGCCTTGATGCGCTGTGCCAGCGCGGTCACGTCCCCGGGGGAGCTCACGTCGACGTCGTATTGGGAGGCGATCGCACGGGTGCCGGCATTGCCCGGCGCGACGGCGAGGAATTCGACGGCGGGGTCCTTGCGCAGGCCCCGGAGCAGGGCATGTTCGCGGGCACCGGATCCGATCACGAGGACGCGCACGGTCTCACACCCTAACGATCACCAGGTGTCGACGAACCGACGGGCGGTCGGCAGGTCGCCGCGCGCCGCGGCGGTGGCCAGCGTCGTCGCGATGAGGCCGCGGGTCTCGGCCGGATCGATGACGTCGTCGATCTCGAAATGCATTGCGGCGTTGAGGGCCTTGGCATTCTCCTGGGCCGCAGCGGTGGCCTGCCGCACCACCTCCTCGCGTGCGGTGTCGTCGGCGATGGCGTCGAGTTCCTTGCGCAGACCCAGCCGGACCGCGCCCTCCAGACCCATCGGCCCGAGGTGTGCGCCGGGCCAGGCGACGGTCAGCAGCGGCTCGTGCAGGCTGCCGCCGGCCATCGCCTGGGCGCCGAGCCCGTATCCGCGGCGCAGGACGACGGCGATCATGGGAACCCGCAGCGCAGCACCGGCCACCAGCATGCGGGAGGCGCGGCGCACCAGGGCCTGCGACTCGGCGGCCGGCCCGACCATGTAGCCCGGGCAGTCGATGAGGGAGACGATCGGGATGCCGAAGGTGTCGCACAGCTGCAGAAATCGGGCGGCCTTGTCGGCGGCGGCGGCGGTGATGGCGCCGGCCATGACCATGGTGTTGTTCGCGATGACGCCGACCGGCCGGCCGTCGATACGGGCCAGTGCGGTGACCATCTCGGGGGCGAAGCGCTCCCGCAGGAACGTGACCGAACCCGCGTCGGCCAGCGTGGTGATGATCGGGGTGATCGGATAGGCGCGGCGGGCGCGTTCGGGAACCATTGCGCGCAAGGCGTTTTGGTCACCGGCCGTGCCGGGTGTTCCCGGGCCGGCGAAGTAGCCGAGGAGTGTCTTGGTGACCTCGACCGCGGCGGCTTCGTCGGGGACGACGACATCGACCACACCGTTGGGTGCCTGCATCGATATCGGACCCACCTCGTCGGGTGCCACCTCGCCGAGCCCTCCCCCGGCGATCATCGCCGGTCCGCCCATCCCCAATGAGGCGTCCTGGGTGGCCACGATCAGATCCGAGCAGCCGGCGATCACCGCGTTGCCGGCAAAACAGCGGCCCTTCACCACCGCGATCCGCGGCACCGCCCCGGACAACGACGCCCACAGCGCAAACGCCCGCACCTCCAGGGAGGAGACCGTCGGATAATCGGTGTCGCCCGGGCGTCCGCCGCCGCCCTCGGCGAAGAAGACGGTCGGCAACTGCAGGCGCTCGATGATCTCGAAAAGCCGGTCCTTCTTGAGGTGGCCGAACACGCCCTGGGTTCCGGCCAGCACGGTGTAGTCGTAGGACAGCACGGCGCAGGGCCGGCCGTCGATCCGTGCAGTGCCGGCGATCATGCCGTCCGCGGGCGTGCGGGCGATCAGGTCGTCCAGCTCGCGGCGGCGGCGTTGCGCGGCCACGGTGAACCGGCCGTACTCGATGAACGATCCTGCGTCGACGAGGTGGGCGATGTTCTCCCGGGCGGTGCGGCCACCGGCGGCGTGGCGGCGCTGGACCGCCTCGGGCCGGGCGGCGTCCTCGGTCAGCGAGCGCCGGCGCAGCAGTTCCTCGAGATGGGGGTCGGGGTCGCTCATCAGGAAGACGGTAGCGGCGCGACGATGCGGAGCGAAGCGACGAGGAGGAGCGACGCCATCAGAACCAGCGGCGCGACGATGCGGAGCGAAGCGACGAGGAGGAGCGACGCCAAGCGACAGCCGTGATCCCGGCCTACGATGAGTCGCACCCCGGGAGGTGTGCGGTGCAGGTTGAACTGAAGAAGGCCCTCAGCCAGCGGCAGCTGAGGATGATCGCCATGGGCGGCGTGATCGGGGCCGGCCTGTTCGTCGGATCCGGGGTGGTGATCAAGGGCACCGGGCCGAGCTGTTTCCTCACCTACCTGCTGTCGGGCCTGTTGATCGTTCTGGTCATGCGGATGCTGGCCGAGATGGCGGTGGCAAACCCGTCGACGGGGTCGTTCGCCGACTACGCGCGAAATGCGTTGGGTGACTGGGCGGGATTCTCAGTCGGATGGCTGTACTGGTATTTCTGGGTCATCGTCGTGGGTTTCGAGGCCATCGCCGGCGCCAAGATCATCCACTACTGGGTCGACATCCCGCTGTGGCTGACGGCTCTGGTGCTGCTGATAGCGATGACGGCGACCAACCTGTTCTCGGTCTCCTCCTTCGGCGAGTTCGAGTACTGGTTCGCCGGCATCAAAGTGGCGGCGATCATCGTCTTCATCACCCTCGGCTCGTTCTACGTCCTCGGCCTGTGGCCGCACAAGCACATGGACTTCTCCAACCTGTGGTCGCACGGCGGATTCTTTCCCCTCGGGGTCGGGGCCGTCACCGTCGCGGTCGTCACGGTCATCTTCTCGATGGTTGGCCCCGAGATCGCCACGATCGCCGCCGCAGAGTCGGCCGACCCGGAGCGGGCGATCGCCAAAGCGGCGAACTCGGTGATCGTGCGGATCGCGATCTTCTTCGTCGGCTCGATCTTCTTGATCGTCACCATCCTGCCGTGGAACAACAACGACGCCGGTTCGTCGCCGTTCGTCGCCGCGTTCACCAAGATGGGGATCCCCTACGCCGACCAGATCATGAACGCAGTGGTCCTGACCGCGGTCCTGAGCTGTCTGAACTCCGGTATGTACACCGCGTCGCGGATGCTGTTCGTGCTGGCCGCCCGCCGGGAGGCGCCGGCGAAACTCGTCGAGGTCAACAGCCGCGGCGTCCCGGTCTTTGCAATCTTGTTGTCGGCGTTCATCGGTCTGCTGTGCGTCATCGCCGCCGCCTTCTCCCCCGACACGATCTTCGCGTTCCTGCTCAACTCCTCCGGCGCGATCATCCTGATGGTCTATCTACTGATCGTGGTGTCACACATCGTGTTGCGCTACCGCACGCCGGACGCCGAACTGCGGCTGAAGATGTGGCTCTTCCCGGCGCTGTCCCTGCTCACCGGCGCGGCCATCGTGGCGATCCTCACGCAGATGTACTTCCAGCGAGATCTGCGGTCGCAGTTGGTGTTGAGCCTGCTGGCGTTCGCCGTCGCGCTGGTGTTCTTCTTCGCCAACAGCTGGTTCATCGCCCACCGTTCGGCCCCGCCGGTGACGGCACCGTCCACGGCACCGCATCGGGTGCTGGTCCTGGCCAACGACAGCCTCGGATCAAACGAGCTGCGGGAGGTGATGCGTGAGATCCACGCCGACAGGGACACCACGTTCCAGGTGGTGGTTCCGGTCAGTCCGGTCGAGACCGGTGTGGCGGCCAGCCATGGCCCGCTGGATGTCTGGGAGGAGACCCGCCAGGTCGCCGAGCGACGACTGGCCCGGATCCTGGGCCAACTCCACGCCGAAAGCCTCACGGCGGAGGGGGTTCTGGGGCACCAGAACCCGGTGCAGGCGCTGACTGCCGCCGTCGAGTCGTTCCGGCCCGATCAGATCGTCATCGCCACGCCTCCGCCTGAGGATTCGGTCTGGCACCATTACAACGTGATCGACCGCGCCCGCAGCGACTTCGGACTTCCGGTGACACACGTCGTGGCCGACTCCCATGTCTGAGCCACCGCCCCCGCCGTGGCCCGGTTATCCGCCGCCGCCCTATTACCCGCCCCCGCCTCCCCCGCAGCGCAATGCCGGCGACGTCACCGCGTCGATCATCACGATGGTGCTGACAGTTGTGCTGGTGTGCGGCGGCGCCGTGATGGGCCTGTTCTCGCTGGCGTTTCTGGATCACTGCCCACCGGCCACATGCAGTGTCGACGGGGCGGTCACGGCGTCGATGACGACGGTCGTCATCGCCGGCCTGATCGCCTTTGCCGGCATCGTCGCCACGATCGTGCGTCTGGTCGTGCGAAAAAGGGCCTGGCCGTTCGCCATCGGGACACTGGGCCTGTGCCTCGGTGTCTTCTTCCTGGGTGCGATGGCCTTCACGGCGGCGGTCAGCTAGTCGACTTCCTTCGCTTGGCGACGACCTTCTCCACCACCGAGTTGAAAGTCGACCCGAGTGGGAAGCCGACGTAGTGGGTGATGAAGATCGCCATGGCCCGCAGTTCCTCCTCGGTCATCTCCTCATTCGCCAGCGCGGCGTTGACCTGGATCTCGGCGAGGTCGGGCAGGCCGAGTGCGGTCACCACCGACAGGGTCATGATCCTCTTGTCCCGCATGGACAGTCCCGGCCGGCTCCAGATGTCGGCGAAAAGGTGGTCGGCGGTCAGCGCGAAGTAGTCCCCCGGTAGGTCGGGCATCTCCCAGCCGTAGACCTCGTTCATCTTGGCCAGGCCCTTGCGGCGGCGTTCGTCCATTCCCGTGAGCTCCTCACTGATCCCGGTCGTGCGGCACGCCCAGCCCGGCTGCCAGGTTGCGCAGGGCGATCCGCGCCAGTGGAAGGTCGGCCTCGAGTGAATCGCCCAGAGCCAGAGCCAGGTTCAGGTCCTTCTCCCCCAGCGCGCGAGTGTGGGCGAAGGTGTCGTAGAGCCAGTGCCCGGGCTCGAGCTCCTGGGTGTTGTCCCGGATCATGATCGCGCCGGGGCCCATGGTGAGCGCGTCGGTGTGACGGACCACGCGGCCGAGCTGCTGCAGATCCAGACCGGCCTTCTCGGCGAGCTGCAGGGCCTCGCAGGCCGCGGCAAACCCGGTGAAGGTCAACATGTTCCGGGCGAGCTTCATCCGGGTCCCCGCGCCCGGTTCACCGGCGTGGACGACCAGCGAGGCCCACTGTTTGAAGGCCGGCTTGACGCGCTCGTACACCTCCCGCGGCGCACCCACCATGGTGGCCAGTTCACCCTTCTGGGCGGCGCCCGCCCCGCCGCTCACGGGGGCGTCGATGACGTGGATACCACGGGGCCGCAGGTCGTCGGCCAGTTCCTCGGCGGTCCGGTCGGAGATGGTCGAGTGGATGGCGATCACGGTTCCCGGTGCGGCGTGTGCGGCGAGTTCGGCGACCACCTCGCGGACCTGGGCGTCGTCGAGCACGGTGACGTCGATAAGGTCCGCCGCGGCGACCTCGGCCAGATCGGCGGCGACGGTGGCGCCGGCCTCGGCGAACGGCGCCATCGCCTCGTCACGGACGTCGTAGACGGTCAGGCCGCCGGCCCAGTTCACCAGACGCATGGCCATCGGGGCGCCCATGCTGCCCAGTCCGATGTAGCCGATGCTCGGTTGGTTCACCTCGTGGTCTTCGATGGGGTCACTCAGTACGTCACTCATTCGACTTCGCACCTCCAGTCATGGCCGGATGATCTGTCCGCCGTCGACGTTGAAGATCTGGCCGGTGATCCACTTGGCCTGGTCCGACAGCAGGAACACACACATCCCCACCAGGTCGTCGGGCTGGCCCATACGGCTGAGCGGAATCCGCTTCACGATGTCGTCGACCATGGCGGCCGGGGTGGTGGTCCGGTTGGCTTCGGTGTCGATCGGGCCGGGGGCGATCGCGTTGATCCGGATGTTCTGCCAGCCCAGTTCGCGGGAGAGCTGCTGGGTCAGGCCGTTGACGCCGACTTTCGCCAGGCCGTAGTAGTTGGCGTACAGCCATGCCGCGGTGGACGATTGGTTCACGATCGCGCCGCCGCCGCGGGCCGCCATGTTCTTGTAGACCGCGCGGGTGCAGACCAGCGCGCCGTCGAGGTTCACGCTCATGAACCGCTTGTAGTAGTCCCAGTCCACGGTCAGCAGCATGTCCAGCTTCATCCCGCCGAAGATCGCGGCGTTGTTCACCAGGAAGTCGATGCCGCCGAACTCCGCGACCGTGCGGTCGGCCATGGCCGCCACCGAGTCCGGTTGGGAGACGTCGACGGCCACGGCGACGGCCCGGCCGCCCTCGGCCTCGATCCCGGCGGCCACCCGCTGGGCGCCGTTGGCGTTGATGTCGGCCACCACCACCGCGGCGCCCTCCCGGGCGAGTGCCTCGGCGTAGGCCTGGCCGATGCCGCCGCCGGCCCCGGTGACGATCGCCACCTTGTCGTCGAACTGTCCCACGGTTTCTCCCTCGGTGCGGCTAGACCGCTGTCGCAATGGATTTGAGCTCGAGGTACTCCTCGAACCCGGCCAAACCCATCTCCCGGCCGACGCCGGACTGTTTGTACCCGCCGAACGGCACGTCGGCCGAGTACCAGACGCCGCCGTTGACGTTGACGGTACCGACCCGCAGCCTGTCCGCCACCGCCTGCGCGCGTTCGGCGTCGGCGCTGAACACCGTGCCGGACAGCCCGTACGGCGAGTCGTTGGCGATGCGGACCGCGTCGTCGTCACCGTCGTGCGCGATGACCGTCAGCACCGGCCCGAAGATCTCCTCGCGAGCCACCCGCGCGTTGTTGTCCAGGCCGGCGATCACTGTGGGCTCGATGAAGAACCCGCGATCGCGGCCGGCGGGGCGCCCGCCTCCGCAGGCGAAGCTTCCACCCTCGGCGATCGCCAGGTCCAGGTAGGACTGCACCCGGTCGCGTTGCCGAGCGGAAATGACTGGGCCGCAGATGGTTCCGGGCTTGGTCGGGTCACCCGGCTTGATGCCCGACATCGTCGCCGCAGCCGCGGCCACCGCGGCGTCGTACTGCGCCCGCGGCACCACCAGGCGGGTGGTGATGGCGCAACCCTGCCCCGCGTGCATGGACGCGGTGAACGCCGCCATCGAGCAGGCCGCCTTCAGGTCGGCGTCGTCCAGGACCAGGAACGCCGACTTGCCGCCGAGCTCCAGGAAGACCTTCTTGACCGTCGGCGCCGCCGCGGCCATGACCGCGCGCCCCGTCGCGGTGGAACCGGTGAAGGACACCATGTCCACCCGCGGGTCGCTGGTCAGCATCGCGCCGACCGCGTGGTCCTCGGAGGTGACGATGTTGAGCACGCCCGGCGGCAGGTCGGTGTGCTCGGCCGCCAGCTCACCGAGAACCGCTGCGCACCAGGGGGTGTCGGGCGCCGGCTTCAGCACGATGGTGTTGCCGGCCGCGAGGGCCGGGCCGATCTTGGCGAGGTTGATCTGGTGGGGGAAGTTCCACGGAGTGATCGCGCCGACCACCCCGACCGCCTCACGGACCACGGTTCGCCGGGTCTTGATGCCCATCGGTGCGGCGACACCCAAATCGGTGCGCCAGGCATAGGACTCGGCGGTGTCGGCGGGGAAGCTGAGGTCGGCGACCGGGCCTTCCAACTGTGCCGCGGCGGTGAGCATGCGGGGAGCGCCCGCCTCGGCCATGGTGATCTCACGGAGCGCCTCGACGTTGGCGCGCATCGCGTCCTGCAGCTGCCGGATGCAGCGCACCCGAAGTGCCGTGTCGGTGGACCAGTCGGTGGAATCGAAGGCGCGTCGCGCGGCCGCGATGGCACGGTCCATGTCGTTCGCGTCGGCGTTGGCCGCGGTGCCCAGCACCTCCTCGGTGGCCGGGTTGACGGTCGGGAACACCCCGGCGCCGCCGGGCGTCAGGGTCCCGTCGATGTAGAGGTCGCTCGTGCGCTCGGACGCGATCGCCATCCGCACCTCCTGGTGGACACCTGTCTGATACAACCCTGTCGAACCATAGCCGCAGCCGAAACGGGAGTGCAAGGCAGGAGCCCACACGATGCACTGTGACGTGCTAATTCAGCGTCGCTGCTTGCATCGGCGCCGCATCCGCCCGTACGGTGGACATGTGTCCAGTGATGGCGTGGCGGTGGCCCCCGAACGCACTGGGGCGACGCGCCGTCCGCGCCAGGAGGAGACCGTCCGCAAACTGGTGCGCGCGGCCCTGGACACCCTGCGGGAGTCGTCCTATGCCGACCTGACCGTGCGCGCCGTCGCCGCGCGGGCTCAGGTGGCGCCCGCGACGGCCTACACCTATTTCTCGTCCAAGAACCACCTCGTCGCCGAGGTGTACCTCGACCTGGTCCGGCAGGTGCCGTACTTCACCGACGTCAACGACACCCGCATCAACCGGGTCCAGCAGGCGTTGCGCAGCCTGGCTCTGGTCGTCGCCGACGAGCCCGAGGTCGCCGCGGCCTGCACCACCGCACTGCTGAGCAATGACGCCGCCGTGCGGCCGGTGCGCGAGCAGATCGGCACCGAGATCCACCAGCGGATCAAGTCGGCCCTCGGACCGGATGCCGACTCCCGCACGGTCTCCGCACTCGAGATGAGCTACTTCGGCGCCCTGGTGCACGCCGGCAGCGGCGTGCTCACCTACCGGCAGATCGCCGACCGGCTCGGCTACGTGGTCGGGCTGATCCTCGACGAGTCGGAGTCCCGATGAGCACCGGCACCGTCGACCTCGTTCTGGACCCCTACGACTACAGCTTCCACGAGGACCCGTACCCCTATTACAAGCGGCTGCGGGACGAGGCCCCGCTGTACCGTAACGACGAGCTGAACTTCTGGGCATTGACGCGGCATGCCGACGTGCACAACGGTTTTCGCAACAGCACCGCACTGTCGAACAAGCTCGGGGTGTCACTGGATCCGATCTCCCGGACGCCTGAGGCCTACCGGACGATGTCGTTCCTGGCCATGGACGATCCCGCCCATCTGCGGCTGCGCACACTGGTCTCGAAGGGTTTCACTCCGCGGCGCATCCGCGAACTCGAACCACGGGTGGCCGAACTGACCCGCGCGCACCTCGACACCGCCCTGGAGAATGAATCCTTCGACTACATCACCGAATTCGCCGGCAGGCTGCCGATGGATGTGATCTCCGAGCTGGTCGGTGTGCCGCAGCAGGACCGCCAGCACCTGCGGGCGCTGGCCGACGCGGTCATGCACCGCGAGGACGGTGTCACCGACGTCCCCAAGTCCGCTCTGGTCGCCGCCATGGATCTGCTGGTCTACTACGCCGACATGGTCAAACAGCGCCGCCGCACACCGCACGACGACCTGACCTCCGCGCTGCTGGAGGCCGAGGTCGACGGCGACCGGCTCGGCGACGACGAGATCATGGCATTCCTGTTCCTCATGGTGGTCGCCGGCAACGAGACGACCACCAAACTGCTTGGCAACGCGGTGTATTGGGGCGGCATGAACCCCGAACAGCTGGTGGGGGTGCACGCCGACCACTCCCGCATCCCGCTGTGGGTCGAGGAGACGCTGCGCTACGACACGTCCAGCCAGCTCCTGGCCCGGCTGGTGGATGAGGACATCGAGTTCTACGGCACCACCCTGCACCCCGGGGACACCCTGCTATTGGTGCCGGGCTCGGCACACCGCGACGAGCGGGTGTTCGACAACCCCGACGATTTCCGCATCGGCCGCGACATCGGTTCGAAGCTGCTGAGTTTCGGCAGCGGCGCACACTTCTGCCTCGGCGCACACCTGGCGCGGATGGAGGCCCGGGTGGCACTCACCCAGCTTTTCGAGCGTATCAGCGGCTACCAGGTCGACCAGGCGAACGCTGTGCGGGTGCACTCCAGCAGCGTCCGCGGCTTCGCCCATCTCCCGATCACCGTGACGAAGGCCTGACACCGCATGCCGAGATTCGACCCGCACCCCGCCCGCCGGCCGACGATCATCGCGGGCGCCTCCTCCGGCATCGGCGCCGCCACCGCGACCGAACTGGCCGCCCGCGGCTTCCCGGTTGCCCTCGGCGCCCGGCGGGTCGACAAGTGCGAAGCGCTGGCCGAGCAGATCCGCAACGAGGGCGGCGAGGCGATCGCGCTGCCGCTGGATGTCACCGACCCGGATTCGGTCACGCAGTTCGTCCACCGAGCCGAGGAACAACTCGGCCAGATCGAGCTTCTCATCGCCGGCGCCGGTGACACCTTCTTCGGCCGGATCTACGAGACCGACACCGATGCCTTCGAGGCGCAGATCCAGATCCATCTCATCGGCGCCAACCGGCTGGCCACCGCCGTGCTGCCCGGCATGGTGAAACGGCAACGCGGCGACGTGATTTTCATCGGGTCCGACGTCGCGTTGCGGCAGCGTCCACACATGGGCGCCTACGGTGCCGCCAAGGCCGGACTGGTCGCCATGGTGACGAACCTCCAGATGGAACTGGAGGGCACCGGCGTTCGGGCCTCGGTGATCCACCCCGGACCCACCCAGACCGGCATGGGCTGGAGCCTGCCGCCGGAGACCATCGCACCCGCCCTGGAGGACTGGGCCAGGTGGGGTCAGGCCCGGCACTCGTTCTTTCTGCGCGCCGCCGACCTGGCCCGAGCGGTCGCCTTCGTCGCCGAGACCCCGCGCGGCGGCTTCGTCGTGTCGATGGAACTGCAACCCGAGGCGCCGCTGTCCGACGCCCCGCGGGAACGTCAGCAACTGAAATACCCGGAGGAATAGTGACGACCCAGACGCTCAGCGAACCGCGCCGGGTCTCCGGCGGCGAGGACGAGCACGGCCACCTCGAGGAGTTCCGCACCGACCCGATCGGGTTGATGCGGCGGGTGCGTGACGAATGCGGTGACGTCGGCTACTTCCAACTCGCCGGCAAGAAGGTGATCCTGCTGACCGGCGGGCAGGCAGGAGAGTTCTTCTTCCGCGCCGCCGACGAGGACCTCGACCAGGCTGAGGCCTACCCGTTCATGACGCCGATCTTCGGCAAGGGGGTGGTGTTCGACGCCAGTCCCGAGCGGCGCAAGGAGATGCTGCACAACTCCGCGCTACGCGGTGATCACATGAAGAGCCACGCCCGAACCATCGAACGCGAAGTCCGCCGGGCCATCGAAAACTGGGGCGATACAGGCGAAATCGACCTGCTCGACTTTTTCGCCGAGCTGACGATCTACACCTCGACGGCATGCCTGATCGGCCGGAAGTTCCGCGAACAGCTCGACTCCCGGTTCGCCGAGTACTACCACCTGTTGGAGCGCGGCACCGATCCGCTGTGCTACGTCGATCCCTATCTGCCGATCGAGAGCTTCCGTATTCGCGACGAGGCCCGGGAAAAGCTGGTGGGCCTGGTTCAGGAGATCATGAACGACCGGATCGCCAATCCGCCCGACGACAAGGCCAGGCGCGACATGCTCGACGTGCTGGTGTCCATCAAGGACGACGACGGCAACCTCCGCTTCTCCGCCGACGAGATCACCGGCATGTTCATTTCGCTGATGTTCGCCGGGCACCACACCAGCGCCGGAACGTCGGCGTGGACGCTGATCGAACTGATGCGCCATCCCGACATCGACGCCGCCGTCCGCGCCGAACTCGACGATCTCTACGCCGATGGCCAGGAGGTGAGTTTCCATGCGCTGCGCCAGATTCCGAAGTTGGAGAACGTCATCAAGGAGACCCTGCGACTGCACCCGCCGCTGATCATCCTGATGCGGGTGGCGCAGGGCGAGTTCGAGGTCGAGGGACACGCCATTCACACCGGCGACTTCGTCGCCGCCTCCCCGGCGATCTCCAACCGGATCGCCGAGGACTTCCCCGATCCCGAGGCGTTCGACCCCTCCCGATACGACAAGCCGCGGGAGGAGGACGTGCTGCACCGGTGGACCTGGATCCCGTTCGGGGCCGGCCGGCACCGCTGCGTCGGCGCCGCCTTCGGCACCATGCAGATCAAGGCGATCTTCTCGGTTCTGTTGCGGGAGTATGAGTTCGAGATGGCACAGCCGCCGGAATGCTACCGCAACGACCACTCCAAGATGGTGGTCCAGCTGGCCCGGCCCGCGAAGGTCCACTACCGCCGACGGGGCGGCGCCGAATGAGTGGTTACCGCGTCGAGGTCGACCTCGACCTGTGCCAGGGCCACGCCATGTGCGAGCTGGAGGCCCCCGACTACTTCCGCGTTCCCAAGCGCGGCACCGTCGAGATCCTCGACGACGAGCCGCCCGACGACGCCCGAGCCGAGGTCGAACGTGCCGTCGAGGCCTGCCCGACCAGAGCCCTGTCGATCGTCGACATCACCCAGGAGGAGAACTGATGGCCGCGCCCACCCGTGAGCAGTTGGAGGACTTCGTCGCGCGCTGGCTCGACGTCAACCGTGCGGCCGAGCGCAGCGGGGACTGGACCCCACTGGCCGACTTCTACACCGACGACGCCACCTATGGATGGAACATCGGGCCCAGGGAAGACGTCATGTGCGTCGGCAAGGACGAGATCCGCGAGATCGCCCTGGGGCTGGAGATGGCCGGGCTGCAGGGCTGGACCTACCCGTACCAACGGGTGCTCATCGACGACAGGATCGGTGAGGTCGTCGGGTTCTGGAAGCAGGTCGCCACCGATCCAGAAGACCCGGCTGGAACCTCCTTTGAGATCTACGGGATCGGCGGCAGCTGGTTCCGGCTCACCGGCAAGGACGGCCGGGCACTGATCGAATGGCAGCGCGATTTCTTCGACTTCGGCCATGTGCAGAAGCTCTACATGGAACTGATCAAGGCCGGGAAGCTGTCGAAGGGCATGCAGGACCGTATCCAGCGCAGCCTGGCCGGAGAGAAGCTCCCCGGCTACTACCCCATCGGCCAGGCCCCGGTACCCATCTGGTGACTTGACACCCGTCAGGTCATAGGATGACCTCACGTGATCAAGACCACGTTCTGGATCTCACCCCATCGTCTAGCGGAGGTTTGCAGTGAAGACAAAAGGCGCCCTGATTCGGGAGTTCAACACGCCGTGGACGATCGAGGAGATCGAGCTCGGCGATCCCGCGCCGGGCGAGGTCAAGGTCCAGATGGAAGCCTCCGGACTGTGCCACTCCGACTACCACCTGGTGACCGGCGGCATCCCGATGCTGGGCTTCCCCGTGCTGGGCGGCCATGAGGGCGCCGGTGTCGTGATCGAGGTGGGCGAGGGCGTCGAGGGCGTGGCGGTCGGCGACCACGTCGTCATGTCGTTCATCCCCTCCTGCGGCAAATGCCCGTCGTGTCAGGCCGGCCTGCGCAACCTGTGTGACCTCGGCGCCGGACTGCTGGGCGGCGTGGCCATCGCCGACGGCACCCACCGGATCCACGCCAACGGCGACCCGGTGTTCCCGATGACCCTGCTCGGCACCTTTTCCCCGTACATGGTGGTCCACGAGTCCTCGGTGGTGAAGATCGACAAGGACATCCCGTTCGAGTTCGCCTGCCTGGTGGGCTGCGGAGTCACCACCGGCTACGGGTCGGCCACCCACACCGCCCAGATCAAGCCCGGCGAGGACGTCGCGATCGTCGGCGTCGGCGGTGTCGGCATGGCCGCACTGCAGGGCGCGGTGAACTCCGGCGCCCGCTACATCTTCGTCATCGAACCCGTCGAGTGGAAGCGCGATCAGGCGCTGAAGTTCGGCGCGACCCACGTCTACGAGGACATCTTCGCCGCGATGGCCGGCATCGCGGAGGTGACCGGCGGCTTCATGGCCAAGAAGGTCATCGTCACCGTCGGCGAGGTGCAGGGCGCCGACGTCGAGAACTACATGATCATCACGTCCAAGTCCGGCACCTGCGTGATGACCGCCATCGGCAGCATGACCGACACCAACGTCACGCTGAACCTCGCGATGCTCACCCTGATGCAGAAGAACCTGCAGGGCACCATCTTCGGCGGCGGCAATCCCTACTACGACATCCCGCACCTGCTGTCGATGTACAAGGTCGGCAAGCTCAACCTGGCCGACCTGGTCACCCGTCAGTACCGCCTCGAGCAGATCAACGAGGCCTTCGAGGACATGATCGAGGGCCGCAACATCCGCGGCGTCATCCGCTACACCGAGGCCGACCGGTAGATCCCTTGTCCGAGAGCACCGTTGCGCTGACGCCCGCCATGGCCGCCTCCCAGGCGTCCTGGCGGTGTGTGCAGAACCACGATCGTGAGGGCTGGCTGGCCCTGATGGCCGATGACGTCGTGATCGAGGACCCGATCGGCAAGACGGTCACCAATCCCGACGGTCTGGGCGTGCGCGGCAAGGACGCGGTCGCGGCGTTCTACGACACCAACATCGCGTCAAACACGTTGCGGGTGACGTGCGAGGAGAGTTTCCCGTCCAGCTCACCCAACGAGGTGGCCCACATCCTTGTTCTGCGTAGCGAATTCGACGGTGGCTTCACCAGCACCGTGCGCGGGGTGTTCTGCTATCGCGTCGACGACGACCGGCTGATCACCAACATGCGCGGCTACTGGAACCTGGAAGGCATGCAGTTCGGTCGGCGTGACTGACCTCACCGGGTACGGCACCGTCGTGGTCGGCGGATCCCACGGCATCGGAGCCGCGGTGGCGACCCTGCTCGCGGAGTTGGGCGCCGGGGTGGTCGTCAACGGCCGCGACGCCGACGCCGTCGACGCCTGCGTGGATTCCATCACCGCCTCCGGTGGCGCCGCTCTGGGGCACTCCGGTCCGGCCGACGACGAGTCGGTGGCCCAGGCGCTGATCAGCCTGTGCGAGAACGAATTCGGCCGGATCGACACCCTGGTGAACTGTGCCGGCGCCGCCGAGCCGCCCGGCTCGTCGATCCTGACCGTCAGCGCGGGCGAGTTCCGCGAGCTGATGGACGTCCATCTCGGCACGGTCTTCGCCACCTGCCGCGCCGCCGCCCCGCGGATGGTCGCCGCCGGCGGCGGGTCGATCGTCAACACCAGTTCTTTCGCCTATCTCGGCGATTACGGCGGCACCGGCTATCCGGCGGGCAAGGGCGCCGTCAACGGGCTCACCATGGCGATCGCCGCCGAACTGCGCGAGCACGGCGTGCGGGCCAACGTGGTGTGCCCCGGCGCCGCCACGCGGCTCTCCACCGGGCCGGACTACCAGCAGCGCATCGACACCCTCCGCCTGCGCGGCATGCTCGACGACCTCAGCGCCGACGCCGCACTGGCGCCGGCCCCGCCGGAATACGTCGCCCCGCTCTACGCCTACCTCGCGGGGCCGACCTCGCAGGGCGTCACCGGCCAGATGTTCGTTGCCGCAGGGGGATTCATCGGCCGCTTCGACCGCCCCACCCCCAAGCCGCTGGCCTACCGAGACCACCGCGAGTCACCACCGTGGACGGTCGCCGAAATAGGCCGGATGGTCGACGGCGTCAACCCCTAAGCTGACGCCCATGGCCTCTGTCTTCACCATGATCATCAACGGCGATCTGCCGGGCCGCTTCGTCTACGAGGACGAAGAGGTGGTCGCGTTCCTCACCATCGAGCCCATGACACAGGGCCACACCCTGGTGGTGCCCCGTGCGGAGGTCGACAACTGGCAGGACGTCGACCCGGCACTGTTCCACAAAGTCATGGATGTGGCGCAGCGCATCGGCAAGGCGGTCTGTTCGGCGTTCGGAACCGAGCGCTGCGGCTTGATCATCGCCGGACTGGAGGTGCCGCATCTGCACGTTCACGTCTTCCCGGCGCGCAACCTGACCGACTTCGGCTTCGCCCACGTCGACCGCAACCCGTCGCCGGAGTCGCTCGACGACGCTCAGGCGAGAATCAAAGCCGCACTGGCCCAGCAGAACTGACCGCAGGTTCAACCGGCGCGTTCACCGCCCGGGGCATGGTCACCCGAAAACAGCAGCCACGGCCCGGGGCCGTCGTCACCGTCACCCGGCCACCGTGGGCACGCACCAGGGAATCGACGATCGACAACCCCAGCCCGGCGCCGCCGCTCGCCCGGGTGCGGGAGGCGTCCGCGCGGTAGAAGCGTTCGAACACCCGGTCGGCATCCTGCTGCTGCATGCCGGGACCCTCGTCGGCCACCTCCAGAACCGCGTCGCCGCCGGAGGTGCCCACCCGGACGGTGACGGCGGCTCCGGCGGGCGTGTGCTGCAGGGCGTTGGCCACCAGGTTGCCCAGCACCTGCCGCAGCCGGGCCTCGTCACCGATCACCTCCGGGGTTCCCGGGCCCTTGAGGAACTCCAGGGCGATGGAACGCGACGGTGCGATGGACTGCGCGTCATGCACCGAGTCGCTGGCCAGCGCCAGCAGGTCCACCCGGTTGCGTTCCAGGGGCCGCTGCGCGTCCAACTGGGCCAGCAGGAGCAGGTCCTCGACGAGACCGGCCATCCGCTTGGACTCGCTCTCGATGCGCGCCATGGACGTGTCGACGTCACTGGACGCGCCCTGCCGGTGCAGCTCGGCGAAGCCGCGGATCGTGGTCAGCGGGGTGCGCAATTCGTGGCTGGCGTCGGTGATGAACCGGCGCATCCGCTCCTCGGACAGGCGGGCCTTCTCGGCGGAGGCGTCGGAGGAGGCGACGGCACGCTGGATCTGGGCCAGCATGCCGTTGAGCGCCAGCGAGAGCTGTCCGACCTCGGTCTTCGGATCACCCTGGGGCACACGGCTTTCCAGCTGTCCCGCGGCGATGGACGCAGCGGTCTTCTCGACCTCGACAAGCGGCTGCAGGCTGCGGTGCACCACCCAGTAACCCGCCACCCCGAGCACCAGAAGGACCGCTGAGCCGATACCCAGCTGCAGCAGGACCAGGGCCCGGACGGTGGCCTCGACATCGGAGAGGTCGACCGCGACGGTGATGAGCTCGCCGCCGGCGCTGTGCACCGAGACCGCGCGCCAGCGCACCCGCGAGTCGCCGATCGATCCGATGGTCACCGGAACCGGGCCGACGTCGTTGGTGTCAGGGAGCACCGGTTGCGCCTTGCGATCGTTGATGGCCATCCACACGTCGCCGCGGGTGTCGACGCCCTGTACGTAGAAGTTCGACGGCGGCCGCGCGGGATTCGGCCCCTCGTCGGGCGGCACGTCCTGACGCGGCTCCTGGGCCCAGCCGGTCGAGGCGTCGACCAACCGCTCGTCGACCCTGCTCATCAGGCTGTGCCGAAGAATCGACGTGACGGCGATGCCCGACGCCAGCAGGCCGCATCCGACCAGCAGCAGCATCGCGGCCACCAGGCTGACCCGCAACGGCAGCGCGCGCATCGGGTGGGCCGTCATGTCCTTATTGTCGGGACCGGCGCCCGGGTGCGCTATCGGGGCTCCCGCAGCACATAGCCCACCCCGCGCAGGGTGTGCAGCAGTCGCTTCTCACCGGTGTCGATCTTGCGGCGAAGGTAGGACACGTAGGACTCCACGACGTTCACGTCACCACCGAAGTCGTAGCGCCACACGTGATCGAGGATCTTCGGCTTGCTGAGCACGGTTCCGGCGTTGATGACGAAGTAGCGCAGCAGGGTGAACTCGGTCGGCGACAGCGACACCGGCTCGCCGGCCTTCCACACCTCGTGGGTGTCCTCGTCGAGTTCGATGTCGGCGAACTTCAGCCGGCGCGGACCGCCCTCCCCGTCGCTGGCGGCCTTGCCGGCGCGCCGCAGGATGACCCGGAGCCGTGCCACCACTTCTTCCAGACTGAACGGCTTGGTGACGTAGTCGTCACCGCCCAGCGTCAGCCCGGTGATCTTGTCCTGCAGGCTGTCTCGCGCGGTCAGGAACAGCGCCGGTGCGTCGATGCCGTCGGCCCGCAACCGGCGCAGCACGCCGAACCCGTCCATGCCGGGCATCATCACGTCGAGGATCACCGCGTCGGGCCGGATCTCCCTGGCCAGATCCAGCGCAGCGGGGCCATTGGTGGCGGTGTGCACCTCGAACCCCTGGAACCGCAGACTCACCGCCAGAAGGTCGACGATGTTGGTCTCGTCGTCGACAACCAGGATTTTGCCCTCCGGAGCACCTGTGGGGCTGGGACGGGGAGCTGACTGTGGGGTCGCTGCGGACATACCTCTAATCTCCTCCGACGCCGGTGAACACAAGCTGGATACCCGCTGTGAGGTACCTGTGAGTGGATCGGCCCTGTTGGGGCCGCGTGCGTACCTACACTTGGCCGATGAATTGGGCGAAAACGCTCGCCGACATCGCGGCCACGCCGGTGCGCGTGGGCCTGGCCGCCGCCGACGCCGGGGTAGAGGTCGCCGCGGCAACCCTTGACCTGGCCAAACGCAGTCTCGGCGACACGACCGTCCCATCCCCCAGAGACTCCGTCCTGCACATCCTCGGCCTCGACGACACCGTCGAACGGGCCAACCGGCTCGCCGACCTCGTGGAGGACGACGCTCCGCTGGGCCGGGCCCTGTCCCCCGACGGCCCGCTCTCCCGGCTGATGCGCCCCGGCGGCCTGGTCGACCGGTTGCTCGCCGAGGACGGGATCGCCGAGCGACTGCTGTCCGAAGGGGGGCTCGTCGACCGGCTGACCGCCAAGGACGGGCCGCTGGAACAACTGGCGTCGGTCACCGACACCCTCAACCGGCTGGCGCCCGACCTGGAATCGCTGGCTCCGACCATCGAGACGCTGCGGGAAGCCGTCGTCACCCTCAGCCTGGTGGTCAACCCGCTGAGCAACATCGCCGAGCGCATTCCGCTGCCCGGGCGGCGGCACTGGCCGTTCCGCGACGACGACGAGTGACCGGATAGGCTGTCGCGGGCGCGTGATTCACCGCCCGCAGGCCTCCTTAGCTCAGTGGTAGAGCACTCGCCTTGTAAGCGAAAGGTCGTCGGTTCAATCCCGACAGGGGGCTCCGGCCGGCGCTCGCCATCGATCCGTCCACGCGGCCGGGACCGTGGCACCATGTTCCGGTGATTGCTCCCCGGTTGGTGGCCGCGGTGTGCCTGGCGATGTCAGCGGTGGCCTGCAGCACGAAGGTCGACGGGATCCCGCACGCGGCCGGCCCCACACCCGGAGGCGGTGACCACGCCGAGACGGTCGCGTGGGCGCCGTGCGATGCGGGGAAGGACTTTCCCGCTGGCGCGCAATGCGGCACATTGGCCGTGCCCGTGGACTATTCACAGCCCAATGGGGCCCAGGCCAACCTCGCGCTCATCCGGTTCGGCGCCACCGGCGCCAAGATCGGTTCGCTGGTGGTCAATCCCGGAGGTCCCGGCGAATCCGGCGTCGACACCGCCGCCGACATGGTTGACCTTCTGCCACAACCGATTCGGGAACGTTTCAACTTCGTCGGCTTCGACCCGCGCGGCGTCGGGGCATCGACTCCCGCGGTGCAGTGCAACTCCGACGCCGAGAACGACGCGGAGCGGGCCGATCCCCAGGTGGACTACAGCCCGGCCGGTGTGGCGCACATCGAGTCCACCGAAAAGAAATTCACCCAGCGCTGCCTGGACAAGATGGGGAAGGAGTTCCTGGCCAACGTCGGCACCGTCAACGTCGCGAAGGATCTCGACGTCCTACGGGACGCGCTCGGCGACGAGAAGCTGACCTACCTCGGCTACTCCTACGGCACGCTCATCGGTTCGGCGTATGCCGAGGCCTATCCGCACAACGTCCGCGCGATGATCCTCGACGGCGCCGTCGATCCGACGGTAGACCCCGTCGAGTCCAATATCGAGCAGGCCGCCGGTTTCCAGAAGGCGTTCGACGACTACGCCGCCGACTGCGCGAAGTCACCGCAGTGTCCGCTCGGCACCGATCCGTCCAAGGCCGTCGCGGCGTTCCACGGTCTGGTCGACCCGTTGGTCACCAAACCGGCCCGGACCGCCGATCCGCGCGGCCTCGGCTACAGCGACGCTCTCACCGGGACCATCGACGCGATGTACTCGCCGAGCCTGTGGCCGGACCTCACCAAGGGACTGAACGAATTGCACAAGGGCCGCGGCGACACCCTGCTGAAGCTCGCCGACGAGTACATGGAGCGCGACGAGGACGGCCACTACAACAACTCCAGCGACGCCGAGACGGCGATCAACTGCGTGGATCAGCCGCCGGTCACCGACCGGAAGAAGGTCATCGAGGAGGATCGCCGGACACGCGAGGTGGCGCCGTTCATGAGCTACGGGCAGTTCACCGGCAACGCCCCACTGGACACCTGCGCGTTCTGGCCCGTCCCGGCTACCAGCACCCCCCACCGGCCGTCGGTGCAGGGGCTGCCTCCGGTCCTGGTCGTCTCGACGACCGACGATCCGGCCACTCCCTATCAGGCGGGCGTCGACCTGGCCGCCGAACTCCACGGCGCGCTGCTGACGTTCGAGGGCACCCAGCACACCGTGGTGTTCGAGGACGATGCCTGCGTCGACGGGTACGCGACCAGGTACCTGATCGACCTCACCCTGCCGCCGAAGGGCACAAAGTGCTGAATGCGATTGAAGCGCAGCACCATTCAGTACCCACGATTCAGACCAGCATCTCCGATTTCGGGATCTTCGGCATTTCGGTGGTGATGCGCTGCATGGTCCCCAGGAATGACGGCAGCAGTTCCGGGTAGACGATCGGCTTGCCGTTGTTCAGGACCGCGACGGAGATCGCCCGCTGTGGATCGGCCCACGCGAGCATGTTGGTGAATCCGAGATGCCCGAAGGCGTACTGGGTGTCGAGTCCGTAGAGGCAGACGACGCGCGCCCCGAGCATGAGTCCGTAGGAGAAGCGGGTCGGATAGGCAAGGGACAGGTCGATTTCCAGGTGGGAACGCTCGAGCAGCGCCCGGCGGATGGTGTCGGCCTCGATCACCCGGACCCCGTCGAGTTCACCTCCGCACCGCATGATCTCGAAGAACCGGGACAGCTCGAACGCCGTCGTCACGATGTTGGCCGCCGGCACGATCCCGGTCAGGAATCGGGGGTCGTTGGTCAGATGGACCAGCTTGTCCAGACCGACTCCCAGCGCGCGGGTGAGCATCGTGGAAAGCGGTGGGGCGGTGGGCGGTCCGGTGATGTAGTTGCGCGCGACCCTGCCTACGTCCTCAGCCGCCACGCCGTAGTTGGTCCATTGGAAATCCAGGGGGTCGAGGAACTCCTCGGCCAGCACCGTGCGGATGTCCTGGCCGGTCACGGCGTGCACGATCTCGCCGAGAATGAAGCCACCCGAGACCGCATGGTAGGCCAGGTATTTTCCCGGCTTAGCGAACGGCTCGGCATCGGACAGGATTTCGATCAGAAACTGGCGGTCGGCCAGGCGGTCGAGATCCAGGGCGCTGGAGGGCAGGTTGGGCACCCCGGCGCGGTGAGCCAGGACCTGCCCGATTGTGATGCGATGCTTGCGGTTCTTCTCATACCCCGGGATGTAGTCGGCGACGGGGTCCTCGAGCGTGAGCAGGCCGCGTTCGATGAGCTTGTGGACGACGAACGCGGTGATGGCCTTGGAGAGCGAGTAGACGCAGAACGGTGTCTGCACCGTGGCGGGGACTCGTGGGGTGTCCCTGCCGTCGCTGGGGCCGTTGCCGCTGGCATGACCGATCGCGCGGTTGAGGATCACCGCGCCGTGACGCCGGACGCAAACCTGCAGGGCCGGGTGCACGCCGCTGCGGTACCAGTCCCTGACCGATGACCAGATGGCCTCCACCTGACGGCTGGTGACGTCACCGGCCTCAGGGGGCTCCTCGGGTCCGATGTCGGTGATGGAGTCGAGGTCCTTGGTGACGTAGATGCGCCGCAGCGGGTCGGGTATGCCCAATGGCGGCCTGGGGAGTGGGGGGATCAGCGACGCCATGGCCGAATGCTATTCGCGGACCCGCGCCGATTCGCCGAAATCACCGTTGCGGGCTGGGCGGCAGCACGCCGGGGTGGACCACGATGAGCCGGGCTGACCAATTGGTCAATTTTTTTCGCGAATTGCTGCCGGTACTGCTAGCTTACCGACCAGCACCGGCGGATCCCGTCGGGAATGCGCCGTTCGAATGGAGCCTCTGTGACCGGTTCACCTGCCGTGATGCAGTCCTCCTGGCAGCAGATTCCGCTCCCCGGCGCAGCCCTTGCCGTCATGGAAGCCGATCGTGAGCAACTGACGCTCCTGTTACGCGGACTCGCCTCCCGGCTGGATGAACTGGACCGGCGGCTGGCCGACCTGACGTGGCGCCGGCAGCGCCCGCATACCGGTGGCCGTTTCGGTGAAACATTCTGTGAGCGAACCGCTCTGGAGGCCGAGCGGGATCGCCTGACCGACCGGCTTGCCGTCCTTGCCCAGCGGCTCAATCTACTCGACCGCACACTTTTCGGAGCCGGCGACGACGACCCGCCCGCCTCGCTGGTCGGCACGTGCCCGTACTGCGGCTATCCCAGCCTCGGCTCGGGCCTGTGCGCCTTCTGCCGTCCTCATCTGGCGCGCTAGCCCGACCGTCTCGCTCCTCCTCCGGCGCTACGCGCCGGCATCGTCGACTCGACTGAGCTAGCACAACCGTCTCGCTCCTCCTCCGACGCTACGCGCCGGCATCGTCGACTCGACTGAGCTAGCACAACCGTCTCGCTCCTCCTCCGGCGCTACGCGCCGGCATCGTCGACTCGACTGAGCTAGCACAACCGTCTCGCTCCTCCTCCGGCGCTACGCGCCGGCATCGTCGACTCGACTGAGCCGCGGCGCTTCTGCTACGCCGGCCCGATGCGCTCGGAGTCGTGGATCAGCAGCTGCCCGTTGACGGGAGCCACGCTCAGCCACCGGTTCTCGGTGTCTACCCGGCCGTCGCGAAGGACGTAGCGGATCGTGGCGACCACGCTGGTGGCGTCCCGCGGGCTGACCGACAGCACCGACACCGAGCCGATCGTCGACCAGAAGCCCAGATAGCCGTCGAGCCCATTGCGTTGCTGATAGTGGACGTCGAGTTTGTTCCACGCCCCGCGGGCGTTGCCGGGCAGGTCGGCGTAGAAGCCGGTCACCAGATTCTTCATCGCGTCGAAGGTCACCGCCGCTGGCGCCGATGACGTCGTCGCGGTCGTGGTGGGGGTCGTCCTGGTGGTGGTCGGAACCGAGGACGTGAGCGGACGCGATGTCGACGTCGTCGCCGCCGAGGGCGTGGTCGGCTCGGGGTGACGCGGCCACACCGCGAAGACCAGCGCACCCAGGATCGCGACGAGCGCCGCGGCGGCAACCAGCCACGGCCACCGCGACGGTGCGGCCTGCTCCGGCACGGCCTCATCGATGCCGTCGGCCGAAAGATCGGCGGGAAGGTAGGCGGTGTTCTGCTGCCGGGGCACCGGCGCCGGCTGGGCGGGCGGCGGCAGAGCCGGCCGCGGAACGGGCGGGGGCGCAGCGGCGAGGAAGGGACCGGCGGACGGGGCCGCGGCCGCGCGCAGGGCGTCGGCGAACTCGGTGCAGGTCCGGAAGCGGCCGGCCGGGTTCTTCGACAACGCTTTGGCCAGAACGGGATCCAGCCGGCCCAAGGCCGGGCGGAAGTCCCCGAGCCTGGGCGGCGGGGCGTTGAGGTGCTGGCCGATCACCACCGCGGCGTTCGAGGAGCCGAACATGGGTGAGCCGCTCAGCAGGTGGTAGGCCGTCGCCGCCAGGCTGTACTGGTCGGCTCGTCCGTCGAGGCGCGCACCGGTGAGCTGTTCGGGCGAGGCGTAATTGACCGTTCCCACTGTGACGTTGGTGGCGGTCAGCCCACTGTTCTCACCGACATCCCGGGCAATCCCGAAGTCCGCCAGCACGATTCGGCGCCGGCCCCGTTCGGGATTGGTCAGCAGGATGTTCTGTGGCTTGACGTCACGGTGCAGCAGTCCGCGGGAGTGCGCGTAATCGAGGGCGTCGCCCACCGCCGCCACGATGTCGACGACCTCCCACGGCGGCATGCCGTTGGGATAGTGCTCCCGCAGCAGACGTCCGGCATCCGGGCCGTCGATGAAGTCCATCGAGATCCACAGCTGCCCGTTGAAGTCGCCCCGGTCGTGGATGCCGACGATATGCGGGTTGTACAGGCCGGCGACAAGTTCGGCCTCCCGGTTGAACCGCGCCCGGAACTCCGGGTCTGACGACATCTGGGGCGGGAGGATCTTCAGCGCGTCCTGTCGCGGCAGGCGCGGATGCTGAACCAGGTAGACCTCACCCATGCCGCCGAAGCCCAGCGGCCGCAGAATCTGAAAGCCGGCGAAAACGTCGCCATTAGCCAGCGGCATGGGACGAGATGGTACTCAGGCGAGCACCTTTCGCTGTGGTGTTCAGTCCTCTGCGCCTTCGACGGGCCGCCGCGACGCGTCGCGGTCACCGAGGAGCGGCCGGCGCACCTGCTGATGCCCGTGGACCCCTTCCGCGTAGGCCGTTTCGGCGTGCTGGGAGAAGTCCACGCCGCTGGCCTCGTCCTCGGCGCTGAGCCGGAAACCCATGAATCGCTCGATGACCTTGCCCAGGCCGTAGGTGACCGCGAACGCGTAGACCGCGACCACCACCATGGCCAGGGCCTGCTTACCGAGTTGCCCGAGCCCGCCGCCGTAAAGCAGGCCCTGCGGGCCGCCGGTCATCACCGCGGTGGCCAGAATCCCGATCAGCAGGACGCCGACCACGCCGCCGACGAAGTGCACGCCAACGACGTCGAGTGAGTCGTCGTAGTTGAGTTTGAACTTCACCCCGATGGCGAACGCACAGACCACGCCGGCTGCCAGACCGACCAGCGCAGCGCCGAGGGTGTTGACGGTGCCGCAGGACGGGGTGATGGCCACCAGTCCGGCGACGACGCCGGAAGCGGCGCCGAAGGTGGTGGGCTTACCGTCGCGGACCTGCTCGACCGTCAGCCAGCCGAGCATCCCGAGGCAACCCGCGACCAGAGTGTTGAGGAACACCGCCGCGGCCACACCGTTGGCTGCCAGCGCCGAACCGGCGTTGAAGCCGAACCAGCCGAACCACAGCAGGCCCACGCCGAGAAGCACGAACGGCAGGTTGTGCGGGCGCATGGCCTCTACCTTGAAACCGATACGCGGGCCGAGGACCAGCGCAAGGGCCAATGCCGATGCGCCCGAGACGATTTCGACGACGAGGCCACCGGCGTAGTCGAGCACGCCCATCTTGAACAGCCAGCCGTCCGGACCCCAGACCCAATGGGCCACAACCGAATACACCAGGATCGACCACACCGGAACAAACACCATCCAGGCGGCGAACTTGGCGCGGTCGGCGATCGCCCCGCTGACCAGAGCGGCGGTGATGATGGCGAAGCTGAGCTGGAAGGTGGCGAAGAGCAGTTCCGGAACTGCGCCGTGCAGGGTGTCCGGGCCTATCCCCTGCATTCCCGCGTGGGCCAGGCCGCCGATGAATCCCCCGGTGGAACCTTCGGAGAAGGCCAGGCTGTAGCCCACGAGCAGCCATGCCACCGTGACCAGCGGAATGGAGATGAAGCTCATCATGATCATGTTGAGCACACCCGTGGTACGCACCATCCCGCCGTAGAAGATCGCGAGTCCGGGCGTCATGAGCAGCACCAGGGCGGTGCTGGTCAGCAACCACGCGGTGGCGGCAGGATCAATGGCCACGATGACGACTCCTTCGGCTCACCGCCGTGGAGCCGGCTCCGTCGACGGTCGACGACGAGGATGTCGGCGCGGTGTTTCAGAAAAGCGGCGCGGGTGTTTCAGGCATGTTTCCGCGCCGGCCGGCCCGTCACCACCCGAACGAACCGGGGCCGCCCTTGAACGGCCCGACGACCCAGCTGGTGATCCATCCACCGTAGAAGCCGCCGGGCTGCGGAACGACGGTCTCGCCGTTGACGGTGCAGCGGTCGACCTGGCCCGCCATGACGGCCACCGCGCCGGCGATGGGTTCGAAACCCGGTGTGGGCTGCGGATAGCTCCACGCCGCCTGCTGCGCGACCTTCGCCGCGGTCACCAGATCGAAGTACCGGGCCTGCCCCTTCCACTCGCACCAGGAGCTGCCGGGTGCGTCGCGCAGCACGGTCGGGGCGAACGCTGCGCGGGGCAGGTAGTAGGTGGGCGGGTGGCTGGTCTCCAGCACACGCCAGGCGTCGTCCGTCGTGGCGATCAGCTCGCCGCCGAGCTCGATGGTGATCCGGCCGCTGAACGGCTCGAGTCGCGGCGGTCGCGGGTAGTCCCACACCGATTCCTGACCCGGACCGGGTTTCTCCGGTTGTGGACGCATCCGGCTCCTCAGACCACGCCGCGCAGGCCGTCGGCGCCGAAGACGGGGGCCAGCATCGCCGACATATCGGGGCCGCGGCGCAGGCCGTGCCCGCCGTCGACGTTGATGACCTGTCCGGTGATCCAGCTCGCCGCGTCGCTCAACAGGAACATCGCCAGGTTCGCGATATCGGTGACCTCTCCGATCCGGGGCAGCGGGGTGCACTGCCGGTAGTCCTCGCTGACCTCCGGGGAATCGATGATCACCTGGACGAGGTCGGTGCGGATCAGTCCGGGGCGGATTCCGTTGACCCGCACCCAGGACGGGCCGAGTTCGTCGGCGGCCAGCATCATCAGATGGTCCAGCGCGGACTTGGTCACCCCGTAGGCCCCGAACCAGCGGTGCACGTTGCTCGCGGCGATCGAGGAGATGCCGACGAAGGACCCGCCGCCGGCCCGGACCAGCTCGCGGGCGGCGTGCTTGAGGACGTACATGGTCCCGTTGACGTTGAGGTCGACGGTGCGCCGCCAGGCCTCCGAGTCGATCTGGGTGATGGGGCCGATGGTCTGCGAGCCGCCCGCGCAGTGCACCACTCCGTGCAGGCGTCCGTTCCAGGCGGTGGCCGCCTCGACCACCCGGGCCACCTGGTCCTCGTCGGTGACGTCGGCGGATTCGAAGCGGACGGCGCCGGGCGCACCGGCCATCTCGTCAGCGGCTGCCGCGAGACGGTCGGCGCTACGGCCGACGATCACGACGTATGCCCCCGCCCGGGCGAGGCCTTCTGCCACCCCCTTGCCGATTCCGCTACCGCCACCGGTCACCAGGTAGGTCCGGTCTGCGAGATCGAGCTGCATGGCAATCGTCCTTGCGTTGTCAAGAATTCGCGGTTCTGGGCACCCGCGACTCACACTAGTGTCGGATGTAACGCCTTTGTCACAGCCCGCGACAGTAGAGATTGACCTGCTACTGCACCCGGATGACGGGGCAGCCCATCAACAGAAAGCACGATCATGGCTACCCTTACCACCCTAACCAACCGAGTGCTGGTCGCCGGCGGCTTCGCCGTCGCCATGGCCGCCGCGCCGGTCGTGGTCGCTCTGTCCGCCCCGGCAGCTCCGAGTGGTCCCGCTCTGGCCGAGTGCCCGTCCACCGAGATCCTGGACCCGGTCAGCGGCGCCTGCCAGCCCATCCAGGACGTCGCCCCGCCGACCCAGAACCCGATCAACCCGGAGAACGCCCAGCTGGCCCCCGGCGCGATCACCGAGGGCACTGGCACCGGCAATGCCGGACAGCTTCCCGAGGTGGCGGGCATTCCGTGCAACGGGACGAACATCGGCCAGTGCATCGGACTGCAGGAAGCCACCGGCGGCAACAACCCGGGCGGCGTGACGCTGCCGCATGTTCCGGTCGGGGTTCAGCCGTAGCGACCATGGCAAACGCACGGCGTGCGCTGACCGCCGGCGCGCTGACAGCCGGGATGATGCTGGGTATCGCCCCGGCGGCGTTCGCGCTGCCACCGCCTGATCCCGATCCGGCGGTGCCGGCGCCCGATCCGGCGGTGGCCGCAACCGGTTCTCCGGTCGAGTCGGGAACCACCGGCTGCCAGGACGGCCAGGCGATGCAGGACGGCAACTGCGTGCCCGCGATGTCGGCGGTGCCGAGCACGGCCGGTGGCGGCGCGGACGACTCGGTGCCGATACGCGTGACCGACACCCAGACCTCGACCTTCACCACCGGCATCGGAGCCGACCTGGTTCCCAACCTCAACGGCACACCGTGCACGGGGTACTGGTCGTCGATGGCCTGCGACGCCGCGGGCGACTTGCCGGCGGTCCAACCCCGCTCGACGCTGTCCACCAGCCCCTAACCGCCGCCCGCCGCGGCCGGTCTGACCTAAGGTTGAGCTATGCCTGCGAAAACCAACCCTGCGGATATTGACGACGTGGAGCCGCTGGCCGACAGTACGGCGCGGCAGGCACGTCGCGTCGTCGCTGCCTACGCCACCGACGCCGACGAGTGCCGCGTGTTCCTGTCCATGCTCGGCATTGGACCCTCAAAGCTCGAGGCCTAGGTGGTCGGCGGAGACGCCGGATCACCCACCGTGTCCGGGAACTCCGACTTCGTGGTGGTCGCCAACCGGCTGCCGATCGATATGGAACGTCTGCCCGACGGCACCACCAAGTGGAAGCGCAGTCCGGGCGGACTCGTCACCGCGCTCGAACCCCTGCTGCGCAAACAGCGCGGAGCCTGGATCGGGTGGTCCGGTGTCGTCGACGGCCCGGAGGACCCGATCACCGAGGACGGGCTGCAGTTGTACCCGGTCCGGCTGAGCGCCGAGGACGTCACGGAGTACTACGAGGGATTCTCCAACGCCACCTTGTGGCCGCTCTACCACGATGTGATCGTCAAGCCGATCTACCACCGCGGGTGGTGGAACCGCTATGTCGAGGTCAATCGCCGATTCGCCGAGGCCACTTCGCGCGCCGCCGCACCGGGCGCCACGGTCTGGGTGCAGGACTACCAGTTGCAGCTGGTGCCGAAGATGCTGCGGGAGATGCGCCCGGACCTGACGATCGGCTTCTTTCTGCACATCCCCTTTCCGCCGGTGGAGCTGTTCATGCAGATGCCGTGGCGGGCGGAGATCATCGACGGGCTGCTCGGCGCCGATCTGGTGGGCTTCCACCTCGCCGGCGGCGCACAGAACTTCCTCTACCTCTCCCGTCAGCTGGCCGGCGCCGAGACCACCCGCGCGTCGGTGGGCGTGCGGTCCCGGTTCGGCGAGGTCTGGCTGGGCGACCGGACCATAAAGGTGGGCGCCTTTCCCATCTCCATCGACTCCGCGGATCTCGACGGCATGGGCCGCAACCGCGAAATCCGGCGGCGCGCCAAGCAGATTCGAGCGGAGCTGGGCAGTCCCCGCAAGCTGCTGCTGGGCGTCGACCGGCTGGACTACACCAAGGGCATCGATGTTCGGCTCAAAGCCTTTTCCGAATTGCTCGCCGAAGGCCGGATCAAGGGCGACGACACCGTTCTGGTGCAGTTGGCCACACCCAGCCGGGAGCGTGTCGACAGCTACCGGCTCCTGCGCAATGAGGTCGAGCAGCAGGTGGGCCACATCAACGGCGAGTACGGCGAGGTCGGCCATCCGGTTGTGCATTATCTGCACCGGCCGGTGCCGCGCGAAGAACTGATCGCCTATTTCGTCGCCGCTGACGTCATGCTGGTCACGCCCCTGCGGGACGGCATGAACCTGGTGGCCAAGGAGTATGTGGCGTGCCGCAGCGACCTGGGCGGAGCGCTGGTCCTCAGCGAATTCACCGGCGCCGCAGCCGAATTGCGACGCGCCTACCAGACCAATCCGCATGACCTCGAGGGCGTGAAGGACGCCATCGAAGCGGCCCTCAACCAGACACCCGAGGAGGGTCGGGCGCGGATGCGTGCGATGCGACGCCAGGTGCTGACCTACGACGTCGACCGGTGGGCCCGGTCGTTCCTCGAGACGCTGGCGGCCACCAAGAGCTAGGCGGGAGACCGTCGCGTGGCCGACCCACCGAGCGACATGCTAGTCACCCATCAGACCGATGACCCCGAAACTTTTCTCCGGGTCGCGGTCGGCGAAATAGTCGTGCATCGCGGCGCTGAGGTCGGCCGGGTCCCACGCGTCGCCGTCGGCGTGGAACCGGTGCTCGGCGGTCGGCGCGGCAACCAGCGTGACCGTTGGGCCGTAGACGATGAAGACCTGACCGTTGACATCCGCCGCGGCTGGCGATGCCAGAAAGCGCACCAGGCTGACCACGTGCTCGGGCGACAGCGGGTCGATCTGACCCTCCACCAATTCCGGGGCATCGCCGAACACGTCGGCTGTCATCGCCGTGCGCGCGCGGGGGCAGATCGCATTGGCGCGAACTCCGTAGCGCCCCAACGCTTTCGCGGCGGTCAGCGTGAGCGCGGTAATGCCGGCTTTGGCGGCGCCGTAGTTGGCCTGCCCGGCCGGACCGGAGAGCCCCGCCTCCGAGGAGGTGTTGATGATCCGCCCGTAGACCGAGCCGCCGGCGTCCTTGGCCTTGCCCCGCCAGTACGCCGCGGCGTTGCGGGTCAGCAGGAAATGCCCGCGGAGGTGAACCGCGATGACGGCGTCCCAGTCCTCGTCGCTCATGTTGAACAGCATCCGGTCACGCGTGATGCCGGCGTTGTTCACGACGATGTCCAACCCGCCGAGACCGTCGGCGCAGGAGATGATCTCGTCGGCGGTGGAACGCTGGCTGATGTCTCCGGTGACGGCGACCGCCTTGCGGCCGGTGGCGGCGATCTCGTCCATCACGTCCGAGGAGTCCATGGCCTTCGGCATGTCGTTGACGATGACGTCGGCGCCGGACCGGGCCAGCCCGATGGCCTCGGCGCGGCCGAGTCCCGCGGCCGCTCCGGTCACGACGCCTACCCGTCCGGACAGGTCGGTCAGTCCGGCCTGATGTGCAGACAACGAATGCCTCTAGTCTTTGCGGCTCAGCGCGGCGCGAGGGCACTCGGCGATCGCCTGCTCGGCGCGCTCCTCGGCGTCGGCCGGAATGGGATCGGCGGTGACCATCACGTAGTCGTCGTCGTCGAGTTTGAACAGTTCAGGATCGATTCCCACGCAGATGGCATTACCTTCGCAGCGATCGCGGTCGACGACGACGCGCATGACAACCTCCTAGGCCGACGGTCGGTGTATCGGTGAATCACGATACGTCCATTACCGCAGTCTAACGGCGCTGGACCCTCAGACTAGAACGTGTTACAACCGTGAGAGGTGGCGGTCTGCCGCCCACTCGTCTCATCGGAGGTCCAGCGGATGCGGATCAGTTACACACCCGAGCAGGAGGAGTTGCGCCGCGAACTGCGGGCGTACTTCGGACGGCTCATGACATCCGAGCGCCAGGAGGCCCTAACCTCCACCGCCGGGGGCGAGATCGGCGTCGGCAACGTCTATCGCGAAACCGTCTCGCAGATGGGCCGCGACGGCTGGCTGGCCCTGGGCTGGCCCGAAGAGTACGGCGGCCAGGCCCGTTCGACGATGGACCAGCTGATCTTCACCGATGAGGCGGCCATCGCCGGTGTGCCGGTTCCGTTCCTGACGATCAACAGCGTCGCGCCGACGATCATGGCTTACGGCACCGACGAGCAGAAGAAGTTCTATCTGCCGAAGATCGCCGCCGGCGACATCCACTTCTCGATCGGCTACTCCGAGCCCGAGGCCGGGACCGATCTGGCGAACCTGCGCACCTCCGCGGTCCGCGACGGCGATGACTACGTGATCAACGGCCAGAAGATGTGGACCAGTCTGATCCAGTACGCCGACTACGTCTGGCTGGCGGTGCGCACCAACACCGAAGCCAAGAAGCACCGCGGGATCTCCGTGCTGATCGTGCCGACCTCTGCCGAGGGATTCTCCTGGACCCCGGTGCACACCATGGCCGGCCCCGGCACCAGTGCCACCTACTACTCCGACGTGCGGGTCCCGGTCGGCAACCGCGTCGGCGAGGAGAACGGCGGCTGGAAGCTGGTCACCAACCAACTCAACCACGAACGGGTCGCCCTGGTCTCCGCGCAGCCGATCTTCACCGCACTGACCCAGGTCCGGGAGTGGGCGCAGAACACCAAGGACGCCCACGGCGAGCGGCTGATCGACTCGCAGTGGGTCCAGCTCAACCTTGCCCGGGTGCACGCCAAGGCCGAGTACCTCAAGCTGATCAACTGGGAACTCGCATCCGCCCAGGCCGCCGCGCCGTCGCCGGCCGACGCCTCGGCGGCCAAGGTGTTCGGCACCGAACTGGCCACCGAGGCCTACCGACTGCTCATGGAGATCCTCGGGCCGTCGGCGACACTGCGCCAGGATTCACCCGGGGCGCTGCTGCGCGGCCGGGTGGAGCGGATGCACCGGGCGGCTCTGATTCTGACCTTCGGCGGCGGCACCAACGAGGTGCAGCGCGACATCATCGGCATGGTGGCCATGGGCCTGCCCCGGAACCGCTGAGCAGGAGACGAACATGGATTTCACCAGAACTGAAGCGGCCCAGGATCTTTCGGGCCTGGTCGGGACAATCGTCGATGCGGTGTGCACCCCGGAGCATCAGCGCCGGCTCGATGATCTCGACCAACGACTCGACACAACTCTGTGGCGCAAGCTGATCGACGCCGACATCCTCTCCACTGCAGCACCCGAGTCGGTCGGCGGCGGCGGGTTCGGGGTCTTGGAGCAGACCGCCATCCTCACCGGACTCGGCAGGCAACTCGCTGCCGTGCCGTACCTGGAATCAGTGGTGCTCGGCGCGGGGGCGCTGGCCCGGTTCGGCTCTGTGGAGCTCCAAAAGCATTGGGCGGCAACGGCAGTAGCGGGCGAAAAGGTTCTCACGATCGCCCTCGACGGCGAGCTCGGCGAGGCAGCGGTGCAGGCGACCTCCGCCGGTAGAGGGTTCCGGTTGACCGGTTCGCGCACCCAGGTGCCCTTCGGACCGGTGGCCGACGCGTTCCTGGTTCCCGCCGAAACCGATTCGGGCGTGAGGGTATTTCTGGTGAGCTCGGCCGATCCCGGAGTGTCGGTGGCGCCGTTGCAGACGACCGGCCTCAACAGTTCCGGGCAGCTCGGCCTCGCCGGGGTCGAGGTCGGCCCAGACCGCGTCGTCGGCGGCGCCGAGGTGCTGAACTGGCTGCGCACGCATCGCGCCGTCGGTCTGACGGCCTATCAACTCGGCGTGCTGCAGCGGGCGTTGGAGCTCACCGCCGAATACGCCCGTACCCGTGAGCAGTTCGACCGTCCGATCGGCAGCTTCCAGGCCGTGTCGCAGCGGCTGGCCGACGGGTACATCGACCTGCAGGGCCTTCGGCTCACGCTGCAGCAGGCCTCCTGGCGGCTGTCCGAGGATCTGCCGTGTGACGTCGAGGTCGCCACGGCCGCGTTCTGGGCGGCTGATGCCGGCCACCGGGTCGCGCACACCGCCGTCCACGTCCACGGCGGCGTCGGCATCGACATGGACCATCCGGTGCACCGGTACTTCATCACCGCCAAGGAGACCGAGTTCGCCCTCGGGGGGGCCACCGCGCAACTGCGGGTGATCGGCCGGGAACTGGCCGACGCACCTGCCTGATTCGGTGCTACCCACCGGGAGGCCTGAGTCGTTGCTGCCCACCGTCACCCAGCTGCTGGGTCCGCTGGCCGAGGTCGATGACCGAGGCGTCCGTTCCGTCGACGGCCCGATGGTGACGTGGCGGCAGCACACCCAGGAGGCCGCGAACCTCGCAGCGCTGTTGCGTTCCCGCCTCGATGCGGACCGGCCGCCGCACGTCGGCGTCCTGCTCGGCAACACACCGCTGTTCTCCGCGCTGCTGGTGGCCGCCGGGCTGAGCGGCGTGGTGCCCGTCGGGCTCAACCCGACCCGGCGCGGCGACGCGCTGTGCCGCGACATCGCTCACGCTGACTGCCAGCTGGTGCTCACCGACACGGCCTTGGATTCCCTCGGCGCGGGCGCCATTCCGGACGGGACCCCGGTCCTCGACGTAACCGTGCCCGCGTGGTCGGAGGAACTCGACAGCTTCGCCGGCTCGCCCGTGCGCTTCGCCGACACCGGGGCCGACGACCTCTTCATGCTGATCTTCACGTCGGGAACAAGTGGCGACCCGAAGGCGGTGCGCTGCACCCACGAGAAGGTGGCGGTCCCGGGAGTGATGCTGGCGCAACGGTTCGGCCTGACCTCCGACGACGTCTTCTATCTGTCCATGCCGCTGTTCCACTCCAACGCCGTCATGGCGGGGTGGGCACCGGCGGTTGCGGCCGGCGGATCGATCGTGTTGCGGCGCAAGTTCTCCGCGTCGTCGTTCATCGACGACGCCCGGCGGTTCGGCGCCACGTACGCCAACTACGTCGGCAAGCCGATGTCCTACATCCTGGCGACGCCGCCGCGGCCCGGCGACGCGGACAACTCACTGCGGATCATGTACGGCAACGAGGCCGCACCGCGCGACATCGGCCGCTTCGCCGCACGGTTCGGCGTGACGGTGATCGACGGATTCGGCTCCACCGAGGGCGGGATCGGCATCGCCCGAACCCCCGACACCCCCGAAGGCTCACTCGGCCCACTACCCGGGGAACTGGGCATCGTCGACGTCGAGACCGGCGAACCGTGCCCGCCCGGCGTGATCGGCGAACTGGTGAACCTTCAGGGCCGCGGCCAGTTCCGCGGCTACTACAAGGATCCGGACGCCGAAGCCGAACGGATGGCGGGCGGCATCTACCACAGCGGCGACCTCGCCTACCGCGACGACGACGGCTTCGTCTACTTCGCCGGCCGCCTGGGCGACTGGATGCGCGTCGACGGCGAGAACCTGGGCACCGCGCCGATCGAACGAATCCTGATGCGCTACCCCGGCGTGGTCGAGGCGGCGGTGTACGGCATTCCCGACCCGAATGTCGGCGACCGGGTGATGGCGGCGCTGGTGTTCGCTGATGATCAGCGGGACAACGCTTTTGACCCGAACGTGTTCCAGACGTTCCTGGCCGAACAGCAGGATCTCGGCCCCAAGCAGTGGCCGTCTTTCGTGCGGGTGGCCGACTCGCTGCCGCGGACGGAGACCTTCAAAGTGGTCAAGCGACTGCTGTCGGCGGATGGGTTGGACTGTTCAGACCCCGTCTTCGAAATACCGCAGTCGGCTTCGGCCCGCGCTGGTGACTCACCGCTGAGCTGAGCCGTCTGCCCGACGGATTCTTCCAATCGCGGGTGATGGCGGTGCCGCGGTCGTAATATGCGGCATCGGCAAATTTTTAGGTTTGCCCACCTGCTGAGGCGGTGATCGCGATGAACAGATACGCGCGTGTGTTCGCAACATCTTTCGTTGTGGGACTTGGTCTGCTCGGATCGCAGCCGGCGGGGGTAGCCCTCGCCGACAGCACGCAGGCCGACTCCGCCCCGGCCGGCCCGAGCGCCGGAACTGAGCGGCCATCGACGACGAGACCGCCGGTTAGGGGCGCACGGGCGGTCGCATCGTCGACAGACGCGCCAGTCCGCGCGCCGTCCCCGGCGGCCACCAGTTCGCGAGCCCGATCGCAGATCGAGGTCGCCCAGCCGGAAGGCACGACACCGAAACATAACCAGGCGCCTCCGGTCGACGGCGCACTCCTGCGCAGCCAAGTGCCCGTTGCCGCCGGACCCCAACGGGCCCCGGCCGCCGCGCCGGGCGGGGGTCCGCAGGCGTCCGCCACTCTCTCGACTGCACCTTCAGCGGGCCCCGCCGAAGCCGCGCCGCCACTGTCCCCGAACCGGGCTGACGCGACGCCCCCGGGTCCGGCCCCGGCAGCGGCCGTCGGACAGCTCAAACAGCCCTTGCAGGTTCCGGAAGTGCTCAAACCCGCCCAGGCGATCCAGATCGCGGCGGCCCGCGTCGCCAACTTGCTTGACGGGCTCGGCACCCAGCTCTCCGGGCTGCCGGCCAGTCCGTTCAGCGATTTCCTGGTCGGTGCGGTCTGGCTCGTCCGCCGAAACCTGCTGCCGGTCGGCAGCGGGGTCGGGCTGTGGGGGGCGGCGAGCTGTGTGGCGAGCAAGAACTGCTCGGGGCAGAACCTCAAGGGCGCCGACTTGGCGAAGAAGGACCTCACCGACGTTGATTTCAGCAAAGCCGACCTCACCGCGGCGAACCTGACCGACTCGAAACTGATCAGGACGGACCTCACCGCGGCCAACCTGACCGAGGCTGACCTGAACCGAGCGGTGATGGCGTACACCCAGACGACGGGGACGGTCTGGAACAACACCACCTGCCCCAATGGCTCGAAGTCGAGCACGGGATGCGGCGGCTCCCCCGGTCTGATCTCCTCGGACTGGCTGCGGGTCGACCAGGAAACCGGGGAATGGAACGGCGATGAACCGGTGCTGGTGTCTGTCGTAGTCCAGACGACACTCGGCACGGCAGGAAGTACCTCGGTGCAGATCGTTCCCGAGAATCCGCATGAACTCGGCTCGGGGGTGAAGGTCGGCAGGACAGTCGGAATCCCCAACTCCACCGGTGACCTCTTGTTGAATTCGGTGAAACCGTTGTCGCTCACCGACCTTGTCAACGCCGCCGAGAAAGGAACGCCGGTACCGATTCCCGTCGTCGTCACGGCGACCCTGGCTCTCGAAGGCGACTTCAGCACAGCGGCGGGCGCACGACGGCAGGTGGATCTGGTCGCCGAACAGCTGCGTAACAATGCCGCCAAGGAGCTGGAGTCCACCAAGATCTATATCGGCGGCCCGGTGACGGAAGTGAAGGTCGTCAATCCCGGCACCGGGTACACCTCCGCCCCGACGGTCAAGCTCACCGGCGGCGTCAATCCGCTCGGCGGGAAGGACGCGGTGGCGGTCGCGGACCTGACGTGCACCGGGTGCGGCATATCGACCATCAAGGTCACCGACGGTGGAACCGGATACATCACACCTCCCCAGGTCGAGATCAGCGGTGGCGGCGGTTCGGGAGCCAGCGCGACGGCGGTCCTGAGCCCGAACGCCAACATCACGGCTGTGATGAACGATGCGATCGAGCGCCTCTACGCCGCTGTCAAGCCCAGCACGAAGACGATCGTCGACCTGATTTGCAGTCGCATTTTGCAGTGGATTGGCGCGGGCGGCGATCCCGACGACCCGGTCGGTGTCAGCCTGACCGCGCTTATTCCGGTCGACGACACCGTCGTGAACGCTCTCGACCTCGCGTCCGGCGACGCCGGGTTCGCAAAAGCCGCCGGACTCGATGATCAGTTCCTCAAACTCCGCACGGACGATGTCGGTTTCGGCCCAGTCAAAATCCCCATGCCTTGGTATAAGTCGGACATCACCGTCGGGTTCCGCACCATCATCCAAACCCGTTATGGCCTGTTGGTGCCGCCGGAGTCCCTCAAGAAGAATGAGGGCAAGTCACCGGATCAGATGACGCCCCAGTCCTGGGAGACCATCTATAACGGTCTCTGGGCCGATAACGGCTGGGCGAAATACGTCGTTGGCACACAGGCCTGGCCGCAGATCACCTGGCGCCCCTGATTCAGCCGGCGATCGACGGCATGACGGCCTCGATCACATGCGGTCCGGGCTCGCCGAACGCCCACTGCAGCGCGGCGGCGAGTTCCTCGGCGGAGTTCACGCGCCGGGCCGGCACGCCCATACCCTCGGCGATCTGAACGAAATCCATTGTCGGGCTGGTCAAGTCCAGCAGTGACTCGGCTTTCGGCCCGGGGGGCTGATCCTGCGCCGCAGCACCGACGCGCTGGAGTTCGATGCGGAGGATGTCATAGGCGCGGTTGGCGTAGATCACGGTGGTGATGTCCAGCCGTTCGCGGGCGTGGGTCCACAGCGCGGCGATCGTGTACATCGCCGAGCCGTCGGACTCCAGGCACAGCACCGGCCGATCGGGTTCGGCCAGCGCGGCGCCGATGGCCACCGGCAGCGCGTACCCGATGGCGCCGCCGGTCAGCGTCAGCCAGTCGTGCGCCGGAGCGCCGGCGGTCGCCTGCGGCAACAGGAAACCAGAAGTGTTGGATTCGTCGACGACGATCGCACGCTCGGGCAGCAGGGCGCCGATCACGTCGGCGGAGGTCTGCACCGTCAAGGGGCCGCTGGGCAGCGCAGGTCGGGATGCCGCTGCGGTGGGGGCGACGGTGTCAGCGGCGAGCCGGTCCGCGAACTCTGTCAACGCCGCGGCCGCACCGACCGGACCGGCCAGCATGTGCACCGTGCAACCCTCGGGTACGAGGTCACTGGGCTTGCCGGGGTAGCCGAAGAACGTCACCGGGGACACCGCGCCGGCCAGGATCAGGTGGCGCGTTCCTTCGAGTTGGGCGACGGCCGCCTCCCCGAAATAGGCGACGCGATCCACCGCGGGAATTCCTGCGCCGCGTTGCAGCCGGGTGGGGAACGTCTCGCAGAACAGTCGCGCGCCGCAGCGTCGGGCCAGCCGGGCGGCCGCTTCAAGCCCTGCCCCACGGGTCGCGTCGCCGCCGATGAGAATCACCGTCGAGTCGCCGGAAGCCAGCGCCGATTCGATGTCCGCGGTGTCGGCCGCAGCCGGGAGTGGCTGCTGCTCAACGCTTCCGGCGGAGTGCGCCCCGTCCGACCAGGAGACGTCGGCCGGCAGGATCAGCGTCGCGATGCGCTGGTCGGCGCGGGCGAACGCGATGGCCGCGGCGGCGTCGTCCGCCACCTCGCCGGGATCCATGCTGCGGCGTACCCAGCCGGACACGGTGCCGGCGACGGAGTCGATATCGGACTCCAGTGGCGCGTCGTACTTCTTGTGGTAGGTCGCGTGATCACCGATCACCACCAGCATCGGCACCCTGGCACGGCGGGCGTTGTGCAGATTCGCCAGGCCGTTGCCCAGACCGGGTCCCAGATGCAGCAGCACCGCGGCGGGATCCCCGGACATGCGGGCGTATCCGTCGGCGGCGCCGGTGGCCACGCCCTCGAATAGGGTTAGCACACCGCGCATTTCGGGCACCGTGTCCAGCGCGGCGACGAAGTGCATCTCGGAGGTGCCCGGGTTGGCGAAGCAGAGCCGAACGCCGCCCGCAACCATGGTGGTGATCAGTGCCTGGGCTCCGTTCACGCGCCCCGTCCTTTCAGCTTGGTGAAGACCCGTTCGGCATTTCCGCCCAGATAGTCGGTCCGGGTGTCCTCGGACAGGCCCAGCGCGTCCAGCCCGTCAAGGGCGTGGGAGTGGCCGATCATGGGAAAATTACTGCCGAACAACACTTTCCGGCCACCGGTGCGGGTCTTCATGAACCGGACCAGTTCGTCGGGAAGGCGCCGGGTGGTGTACGCCGAGGTGTCGATGTAGACGTTCTCGTGCTTGCGGGCGACCGCGATCATCTCCTCGGTCCACGGGTAGCCGATGTGGCCGCAGACGATCGTCAACTCCGGGAAGTCGATCGCGACCTGATCGATGTAGGGGATCGGCCGACCGGTCTCCGACGGGCGCAGCGGACCGGTATGGCCCACCTGCGTGCAGAACGGAACGCCGAGTTCGACGCACTCCGCGTAGAGCGGGTAGTAACGGCGATCGGTCGGCGCCGCGTTCCACAGCCACGGCAGCATGCGCAGTCCGACGAAGCCGTCGTCGCGGACCCGGCGGCGCAGTTCCCGGACCGCCTCCATTGGACGGTCGAGGTCGACGGCGGCCACGCCGGCGAACCGGGTCGGATGACTCCGAACCCACTGCGCCACCAAGTCATTGGAGATGAGGTCCTGGCCGTAGGGGCCGCGCCAGGCGGTGAGCAGTCCGACGTCGACACCCGCGGCGTCCATCGAGGCGATGGTGGCCTCGATCGGCGGATCCTCGGCGGGGATCTGCCCGCCCGTCCAACGCAATAGCGAGGCGAACATCTCCGCGGACAGAAACGCGCGGGTGGGGTGCTGAATCCACGCGTCGATGATCATCGGTTCGACACTAGAGCGCGACGGCTCAGGCGTCGCGGATATCGTCCAGTCGCCGGGTGGCGGCGTCATACCCGGACACCAAATCCGCGATGATCACGGCCGCGGGCCGGATCTCGTTCATCCGGCCGACGATCTGCCCGACCGGCATGGCAACCGCCGTCGGATCCTGCGACTGACTCATCCGCTGATGCGCCTCGGCCACCAGCACGTTCTGCAGCGGCATCGGCAGCGGTTCGGGGGCGCCGTCGGCATCCCACGCGTCGGTCCAGCGGCTCTTGAGCAGCCGGGCCGGCTTGCCGGAGTAGATCCGGCGGCGCACCGTGTCGCTGGACGTGGCGGCCAACAGCGCCTGCTGGATCACCGACGGGCCGTCGGCGGCCCGGACACCGAGGTCGTATTCGGCGGCGGTGAGGAAGGCCGAGCCCATCCAGACGCCGGACGCCCCGAGCGCCAGGGCCGCCGCCACCTGCCGGCCGCTGCCGATACCGCCGGCGGCCAGCACGGGCGTGTCGCCCACGGCGTCAACGACTTCGGGCACCAGGACCATGGACGCGATCTCACCGGTGTGCCCGCCGGCCTCGTACCCTTGTGCGACGACGATGTCAACGCCGTTGTCGACATGCCGACGGGCGTGGGCGGCGGTGCCGGCCAGCGCCGCCAGCGGCACCCCGACGGAGTGGGCCTGGTCGATGACGTCGGCCGGCGGAGAGCCAAGGGCGTTGGCGATCAAGCTGATTCGGTGACCCAGCGCCACGTCGACATGCGAACGGGCGACCGAGTGCAACCACCCCAGAACGCCTTCGTTGCCGCCGCCCTCCTCGGGCAGCGGTGGAACGCCGAGATCGGCCAGCGTCTTGGCGACGAACTCCCGGTGGGTCTGCGGGATCAGCTTGCCGATGTCGACCGAGGTTCCCTCGGTCGGCACTTTCGCGGGCATCACCACGTCGACCCCGTAGGGCTTGGCGTCGGTGTTGGCGTCCATCCAGTTCAGCACCGACTCGAGTTCGTCGGGCTGGTTGAAACGCACGCAGCCCAGCACGCCCATGCCGCCGGCGCGGGTGACCGCGGCGGCCACCTTCTCCGAGGGGGTGAAGACGAAGATCGGGTAGTCGATGTCGAAGCGGTCGCACAGTTCGGTGCGCATCAATTGGCTCCGGAGTGCTTGGCGTGCACGTCGTCGGCGGGGCGCTGTTCGGTGACCTCTTTGGCCCACCTGTAATCCGGTTTGCCGGCCGGTGAGCGTTTCACGTCCTCGACGATCCAGAGGCTGCGCGGCACCTTGTATCCGGCAATGTGGTTGCGCACGAACGCATCCAGCGCAGCCAACGTCGGACGGGTGCCGGCGCGCGGCGCCACCACGGCGGCCACATGCTGGCCGTAACGCTCGTCGGGCACACCGACCACCAGGGCGTCGAACACATCGGGGTAACCCTTGAGAGCGGCCTCCACCTCCTCGGGATACACCTTCTCCCCGCCGGTGTTGATCGAAACCGAGCCCCGGCCGAGCATCGTGACGGTGCCGTCCTCCTCGACCATGGCGTAGTCGCCGGGGATGGCGTAGCGCACCCCATTGATGGTGCGGAAGGTCTCGGCGGTCTTCTTCTCGTCCTTGTAGTAGCCGACCGGGATGTTGCCGCGTTTGGCCAGGATCCCGCGGACCCCGGAGCCCGGCTGCACCTCGTTACCGTCGTCGTCGAGCACGACCGTGTTCTTGTCGATGGTGACACGGGGTCCGCCGGCCTGGGTCTGTCCCTTGGCCACCATGCTGGTGCCCCCGAAGCCGGTCTCCGAAGACCCGATGGAGTCCGTGATCACCCGGTTGGGCAGTAGTTCCAGGAAGCGTTCTTTGAGGCTCGGCGAGAACAGCGCGGCGGTGCTGGCGAGCAGGAACAGCGACGAGAGGTCGCGGTCCTCCACGGTGCCCTCGAGTGCGTCGAGCAGCGGGCGGCCCATCGCGTCGCCGGTGAAGAACAGCAAATTAACCTTGTGCCGCTCGACCGCCTTCCACACCTGCTCGGCGTCGAATTCCGGTGCCAGCACCACGGTTTGGCCGGCGAAGAGCGCCATCCAGGTGGCCGACTGGGTGGCGCCGTGGATCATCGGCGGGATTGGGAAACGGATCATCGGCGGAGCGGCGGCAGCCTGCTTGGCGTGGTCGTACTCGTCGGCCACGAACTGGCCGGTGGCGAAGTCGGTGCCACCTAGCAGCACGCGGTAGATGTCCTCGTGTCGCCACATCACGCCCTTGGGGAAGCCGGTGGTGCCGCCGGTGTAGAGCAGATAGATGTCGTCGGCGCTGCGCTCGCCGAAGTCGCGCTCGGGTGATCCCTCGGCGAGGGCGTCGTCGAAGTCGACCCCGCCGTAGCGCCGGAAGTCCTTGTCGCTGCCGTCCTGGACGACCAGGACGGTCCTGACGTTCGGGGTCTCCGGCAGCACATTGGCCACCCGGTCGGCGTACTGCCGCTCGTGCACCAGCGCCACCATGTCGGAGTTCTCGAACAGGTAGCGCAGTTCGCCCTCGACGTAGCGGTAGTTGACGTTGACCAGGATCGCCCCGGCCTTCACGATGCCCAGCATCGCGATGACGATCTCGATGCGGTTGCGGCAGTACAGGCCGACCTTGTCGCCCTTCTGGACCCCGTGGTCGATGAGGTAGTGGGCGAAGCGGTTCGCCTTCTCCTCCAACTCGGCGTAGGTGATCTGCTCGTCCCCGCAGATCAGGGCGACGCGGTCGGGCACGGCGTCGATGGCGTGCTCGGCGAGGTCAGCGATGTTCAGGGCCACGATCCCCAAATTAGAACGTGTTACATTTTTTCTCAAGCACGACTGGAAGGCGGAACTCATGGCGGACGCTCTGATCGAGCAGCGCGGACACGTCCTCATCGTGACGATGAATCGCCCCGAATCCCGCAACGCCCTGTCCGGCGAGATGCTGTCGATCATGGTGGAAGCCTGGGACCGGGTCGACAACGATCCCGACATCCGGGTCTGCATCCTCACCGGCGCCGGCGGCTACTTCTGCGCGGGCATGGACCTCAAGGCCGCCACCGCCAAGCCGCCGGGCGACTCCTTCAAGGACGGCAGCTACGACCCGTCGCGCATCGACGGCCTGCTCAAAGGGCGACGGCTCACCAAGCCGCTGATCGCCGCGGTCGAGGGACCGGCGATCGCCGGGGGCACCGAGATCCTCCAGGGCAGCGACATCCGGGTGGCCGGCGAGAGCGCGAAGTTCGGCATCTCCGAAGCGAAGTGGAGCCTGTACCCGATGGGCGGCTCGGCGGTCCGGCTGGTGCGCCAGATCCCGTACACGATCGCCTGCGATCTGTTGCTGACCGGCCGGCACATCACCGCGCGCGAGGCGCTGGAGTACGGGTTGATCGGCCATGTGGTGCCCGACGGGCAGGCCCTCGACAAAGCCCTGGAGATCGCGGAGGTCATCGCCAACAACGGGCCGCTCGCGGTCCAGGCGATCCTGCGCTCGATCCGCGAGACCGAGGGCCTGCACGAGAACGAGGCCTTCAAGATCGACACCAAGATCGGCATCGGGGTGTTCCTGTCCGAGGACGCCAAGGAGGGCCCGATGGCCTTCAAGGAGAAGCGGGCGCCGCAGTTCAAGATGCGCTGAACGACTGCCGAGCATGAGCTTTATGCACGCCAACCGGGGGCCGAAAACCGTGCATAGGCCCCACGCTCGGGGCTAGACGAGCACTGGCGCCGACGGCGTGAACACCACCGGCATCGCCTCCAGTCCGCTGACGAAGTTCGCCGGCCGCAGTGGCAGGGGTGAATCGTCGGCCAGCCGCAGATCCGGCAGCCGCTGCAGCATCTTGCGCAGCATCGTGGTGAGCTCCAGGCGAGCAAGCTGATTGCCCAGGCAGAAATGCGTGCCGAAGCCGAAGGCCAGATGGCTGTTGGGATTGCGGTCGATGCGGAAGTTCTCCGGGTCGGCGAACATCGACTCGTCGAAGTTGGCCGACTCGAACAGCAGCAGCATCTTCTCGCCCTCGCGCAGCTGCGTTCCGTGAAAGTCGATGTCACTCATGAGGGTTCGGGCCATGTTCTTCACCGGAGACGTCCACCGCAGCATCTCCTCGACGGCACCGGGAATCAGGCCCGGGTCGGCGAGGAGCCGCTCCCACTGCTCGCCATTGCGCAGCAGTTGTTCGGTGCCGCCGGTCAGGGTGTGGCGGGTGGTCTCATCCCCGCCGATGAGGATCAGCAGCGTCTCGAAGACGATCTCGTCGTCACTCATCCGCTGGCCGTCGACCTCCGCGTTGACCAGGATCGAGAACAGGTCGCCGGTGGGTTCGGCCCGCCGCTTCGCCGTGGTCTGCATGGCGAAGCCCGAATAGCCGGCGAAGGCGTCCATCACCGCCTGCAGCGCCGCCTCGTCGGCGCTGGCGCTCAGCCCGCACACCAGGTCGTCGGACCACTTCAGCAGAGTGGCCCGGTCCTGCGGCAACACACCGAGCATGTCGCCGATGACGGCCATCGGCAGCGGGGCGGCGAGATCCCGGACGAAGTCGCACTCCCCCCGTTCGCAGACCGCGTCGATCAGGGTGTCGCAGAGCGTGTCGATGCCGGCGATCTTGTCGGTCAACTGCTTGCGGGTGAAGCCGGCGTTGACCAGCTTGCGGCGCAACAGGTGCTGCGGGTCGTCCATGTCGATCATGTAGGGCATGGCCGGCTGGTCGGGCCGGATGCCGCCGGTGTTGGAGAACACCTCGGGGTTGCGCTCGGCGTCGAGCACCGCCTGGTACGTCGACGCGGCCGCCAGGCCGTTGCGGTCCCGGAACACCCGCTCGTTGGTCCGCATCCACCGGTAGCTCGCTCGGGCGCCGCCGTCGGCGAAGAAATTGCCGTCGGTCAGATCCACGTCGGGTTTCATCGGATCGCCTTCCGTCGTTCTTCCGTTGCGCTCCCGCACGGCATTACAGTGGCACCATGCCCGGGGCCCAGCACACCATCGCCGGCGTCGTGCTGACCATGCCCGTGCGGATTCGCCGCGCCGACGTCCACACAGCAATGTTCTCCGTACCGGCCGAGGACGCCCAGAAGCTCATCGACTACAGCGGCCTGCGGGTGTGCGAGTTCAGGCCCGGACGCGCCGTGGTCACCCTGATGCTCGCCCGCTACCACGACGGCGATCTGGGCCGCTACCACGAGTTCGGCACCTGCGTGATGGTCAACCGGCCGGACTCGAGCGCCCGCGGCATGAAGGCCCTGAGCGAGGCGGCGGCCTTCATCCACCATCTGCCGGTCGACCAGTCCTTCACCCTGGAAGCCGGACGCACCATCTGGGGCTTCCCAAAGATCATGGCCGACTTCACCGTTCACGATGCGAACCCGTTCAGCTTCGAGGTCCGCGAGGGGGGAGCCCTGATCGCCGGAGTCGATTTCAAACGGGGCGTGCCGGTTCCCTCGCCACGAAAAGGCCCGCGGACGCTGACGACCTACGCCCACGCCGACGGCGCCACCCGTGAGGTGCCATGGGAGATGAAGAACACCCACGTGCGGTTCCGCCCGGGCGGAGCGCAACTCCGGCTGGGAGACCATCCCTACGCCAAGGAACTGGCTTCCCTCGGCTTGCCGAAGCGGCCGATGGTGTCCGGCTCCGTCGGCAATGTGGAGATGACGTTCGGCGACGCGCACGTGCTGCGCTGAGGTCATAGCAAAGCGGCCACTTCGCGGACCTGCTCGGGGCTGCGCGCCCCGATCACCATCATCGTCACCCCGGCCGCCTCCCACACCGCGATCTGCTTGCGGACGAAGTCGACGTCGCCGACGATTGCGGCGTCGTCGACCAGTTCGTCCGGGATGACCTTGGCGGCCTCGTCCTTACGGCCGGAGCGGAACAGCTTGGTGACGTCCTCGACCACCTCGGCGTACCCCATCCGCCGGTAGACCTCGGCGTGGAAATTGGTGTCCTCCGAACCCATTCCGCCCATGTAGAGAGCGAGGAAGGGCTTGATCATCTCGAAGGTGCCGGGGCGGTCGTCGGTGATCACCACCTGAGCGGTGGCACATATCTCGAAGTCGGCCCGGCTGCGGCGCGCGCCCGGACGGGCGAAGCCCTCGTCGAGCCATTCGTTGTACATGTCCGCCAGCCGCGGCGAGTAGAAGATCGGCAGCCAGCCGTCGCAGATCTCGGCGGCCAGCGCGACGTTCTTCGGACCTTCGGCGCCCAGCATGATCGGGATGTCGGCGCGCAGCGGATGCACGATGGGCTTGAGCGCCTTGCCCAGTCCGGTGGTGCCCTCCCCGCTCAGCGGCAGCGGGTAGTGCGGGCCGGCACTGGTGACCGGGCCCTGGCGGGCCCACACCTGCCGGACGATGTCGATGTACTCCCGGGTGCGGGCCAGCGGCTTGGGGAAACGCTGGCCGTACCAGCCCTCGACCACCTGGGGTCCGGAGACGCCCAGGCCGAGGATGTGCCGCCCGCCGGACAGGTGGTCCAGCGTCAGCGACGCCATGGCGCACGCGGTCGGGGTGCGCGCCGACAGCTGAACCACGGAGGTGCCCAGCCGCATCCGCGTGGTCTCCCGCCCCCACCACGCCAGCGGGGTGAACGCATCCGAGCCCCACGCCTCGGCGGTGAACACGGTGTCGAAGCCGGCCTCCTCGGCCGCGGCCACGAGTTCGGCGTGGTTGGTGGGCGGCTGCGCGCTCCAGTAGCCGAGTTGCAGGCCGAGCTTCATGCAGTGTCACCTTCCTGCCCCGGCAGGGGGCGGCCTTCTGTCACCGTTGCGTTCCTTGCGACGATTCTTAGAACCTGTTCTACTCGATGCTGTGAGCGTGAGCCAGAGCACTCCACCCGCAGTAAGAGCCCTCATAGATTCGCACGAGCCCCCACTTTCCGCGCCGCTGACACTGTCATTCGACTACACCCGTTCGGTGGGACCGACGCTGGGCGCCTTCTTCACCGCGCTGCGCAGCAGGCGCATCGTCGGAGTTCGCGGCTCGGACGGACGGGTCCACGTGCCCGTCGTCGAGTACGACCCGGTGACCTACGCGCCGCTCACCGAGATCGTGCCGGTCTCCAGCGTCGGGACGGTCCTGTCCTGGACCTGGCAGGAACATCCCCTGGAGGGTCAGCCGCTGGACCGGCCGTTCGCCTGGGCGCTGATCAAGCTCGACGGCGCCGACACCGCGCTGCTGCACGCGGTGGACGCCAGGGTCGACACCGGCGACCGGGTGCACGCGCACTGGGTCGACGAGCCGGTCGGGGCGATCACCGACATCGCCCATTTCGTGCCGGGCGACGAGCCGGAACCGGTCGACGACGACGTCGACGAGCGCGACCCGGTGACGATGATCGTCGCACCGACCAGCATCTCGATCCAGCACACCGCGTCGGCCCCGGAGAGCACCTATCTGCGGGCGCTGCAGCAGGGCACCCTGCTCGGGGCGCGCACGGGTGACAGCGGCAAGGTGTATTTCCCTCCGCGCGAAGCGGATCCGGCGACCGGCAGGGCGCTCGATCAGTTCGTCGAACTTCCCGACACCGGGACGGTGACGACGTTCGCGATCATCAACATCCCGTTCGCCGGGCAGCGGATCAAACCGCCGTACGTGGCGGCCTACATCCTGCTCGACGGCGCCGACATCCCGTTCCTGCATCTGGTCACCGATGTCGACGCCGCCGACGTCCGAATGGGGATGCGGGTCAAGGCGGTATGGAAGCCACGGGAGGAATGGGGCCTGGGTATCGACAACATCGAGAATTTCCGGCCCACCGGCGAACCGGACGCCGACTACGACAGCTACAAGCACCATCTCTAGAGGAGGGACCTCCCCGATGAGCGCTTGCGCGAAGAGGAGATAGCAGATGACCAGAGAAGTGGCCGTCGTCGGCTTCGCCCACGCACCGCACGTCCGCCGCACCGAAGGGACCACCAACGGCGTGGAGATGTTGATGCCGTGTTTCTCCCAGTTGTACGGCGAGCTCGGCATCAACCAGCGCGACATCGGCTTCTGGTGCTCCGGATCTTCGGATTACCTTGCGGGCCGGGCTTTCTCATTCATCTCGGCGATCGACTCGATCGGCGCGGTGCCGCCGATCAACGAAAGCCACGTCGAGATGGATGCCGCCTGGGCGCTCTACGAGGCCTACATCAAGGTGCTGACCGGTCAGGTGGACACCGCCCTGGTGTACGGGTTCGGCAAGTCCAGCGCGGGGACCCTGCGGCGGGTGCTGGCCCTGCAGACCGACCCGTACACCGTCGCACCACTGGTTCCCGATGCGGTGTCGATGGCCGGCCTGCAGGCGCGTCTCGGCCTGGACGCCGGGAAGTGGACGCAGCAGAAGATGGCACGGGTGGCACTGGACTCTTTCAACGCGTCGCCGCGCGTCGACTCGGTGGAGTCGGCCGACAGCGTCGAGGAACTGCTGGAGCGGCCGTACTTCGCCGATCCACTGCGCCGCCACGACATCGCGCCGATCACCGACGGCGCCTCGGCGATCGTTCTCGCCGCCGATGACCGTGCCCGCGAACTGCGCGAAAGGCCCGCCTGGATAACGGGTTTCGAACACCGCATCGAAACGCCCGCGATCGGAGCGCGTGACCTGACCGAGTCACCGTCGACGGCGGCGTCGGCGAGGGCGGCGGCCGGCGGGGACCCCGGCTCCATCGAGGTCGCCGAGATCTCCGCGCCGTTCAGCCACCAGCAGCTGATCCTCACCGAGGCGATCGGACTCGGGGCGTCGACCAAGATCAACCCCTCCGGCGGCCTGCTGGCCGCCAACCCGATGTTCTCGGCCGGCCTCGAACGCATCGGCTTCGCCGCCCGGCACATCTTCGACGGGTCGGCCGGGCGAGTTCTGGCTCACGCCACCAGCGGCCCTGTGCTGCAACACAACCTGGTCGCGGTGCTGGAAGGAAAGGACGGGCGATGAGCCCCTCGCGCGAAGAGCACACCGGCGCCGTGTCGGGCAAGCACCTGGCCGCCGTGTTGGGCACCGGGCAGACCAAGTACGTCGCCAAGCGCTCCGACGTCTCGATGAACGGCCTCGTTCGCGAGGCGATCGACAAGGCGCTGGCCGACAGCGGTTCGACGTTCGACGACATCGACGCCGTCGTCGTCGGGAAGGCACCCGACTTCTTCGAGGGCGTGATGATGCCCGAGCTGTTCATGGCCGACGCCATGGGCGCCACCGGCAAGCCGCTGATCCGGGTGCACACCGCCGGATCGGTGGGCGGCTCGACCGCGGTGGTGGGGGCCAGCCTCGTGGAATCCGGCAAGTACCGGCGCGTGCTGGCGGTGGCGTGGGAGAAGCAGTCCGAGTCGAATGCCATGTGGGCGTTGTCGATTCCTGTGCCGTTCACCAAACCGGTCGGCGCAGGCGCCGGCGGGTACTTTGCCCCGCACATCCGCGCCTACATGCGCCGTTCGGGGGCCCCCGCGCACATCGGCGCCATGGTGGCGGTCAAGGACCGGCTCAACGGCGCCAAGAACCCGCTGGCCCATCTGCATCAGCCGGACATCACGCTGGAGAAGGTGATGTCCTCTCAAATGCTCTGGGATCCCATCCGTTTCGACGAAACATGTCCGTCATCCGACGGTGCGGCGGCGATCGTGATCGGCGATGAAGCGGTGGCCGACAATCGCGTGGCACAAGGGCATCCGGTGGCCTGGGTGCACGCCACCGCGTTGCGCACCGAACCACTGGCTTACTCGGGGCGCGATCAGGTCAACCCGCAGGCCGGCCGCGATGCGGCCGCCGCATTGTGGAAGGCCGCCGGCATCACCAGCCCGATCGATGAGATCGACGTTGCCGAGATCTACGTCCCGTTCTCCTGGTTCGAGCCGATGTGGCTGGAGAACCTCGGCTTCGCGCCCGAAGGCGAGGGCTGGAAGCTCACCGAGGCCGGTGAGACCGCCATCGGCGGACGGATTCCGGTCAATCCGTCCGGTGGCGTCCTGTCGTCGAATCCGATCGGGGCGTCCGGCATGATCCGGTTCGCCGAGGCGGCCATCCAGGTCATGGAACAGGCGGGCGATCACCAGGTGCCCGGGGCCCGCAAGGCCCTCGGCCACGCCTACGGCGGCGGCTCGCAGTACTACTCGATGTGGGTGGTGGGGGCCGACAAGCCCGAACACTAGGAACCGGCGATCATCGCCGGCGAAGCCATTCGGCCACTTGGTCTTTCACCGCAGGATCCACCGGCTCGCGCATCATGCCCAGGTACTCGGTCAGATCGGCGAGGTGCTCGTTCGCGGCCGGAGTATCCAGTTCCTGCCATCGATCGAGGTAGGGCTGGAGGGGGACGTCGCACCAGAAGGTGAAGTCGATCAGCGTCGGCGCGTCGGAGAAGTAGCCCAGGCCGGCCGGGAAGCTTGTCAACAGTCGGTCCCACAGCGCATCGACGAGTTCGCGCACCACGTCGCGTTCCTCCGGCAGCCACGAAGGCGTCCGGCCCTTCAGCCGAGCGAGGCTGAAAGCGAAGACCGGCGAGTCTTCGAGGAGCAGCAGCTCGATCAGGCGGGGGAAGAAGTGCCGGAAATCGTTGTCATCCAACGACATCACGTGGATCGCTTCGAGGTGCATCAGGGAAAGCGTCCGCAGCGGGACCCGGCCCAGTTCCGCGCTGGTCCACTCCGGAGCGCACTGCTCGCACACCCACAACTCGGTGGGGCGGTCGTACCGGGCGAACTGCTCGTAGAGTCGCTCCACGATCCGGCGCATGGACGGCGAGATCAGACGTCCGGAACGATCTCTTTGAGGCCGGTGAGATAGCGCTGCCCCAGATCCCGGTAGGCGTGCGGGTTCGCCTGAACCCAGGCCTCGGCGCGGGTTCCTTCGATCGGACCCTTGACCTTCGCCGGGGCGCCGGTGACGAGCACTTCCGGCGGGATCTGGGTTCCGCCGACCACCAGCGAGTGCGCCGCGATCAGGCTGCGCGCACCGATCACCGCGCCGTCGAGCACGGTGCAGTGGTTGGCGATCAGCGCCTCCATCCCGACGTGCACGCCGTGGATCGTGCACATGTGTGCGATCGTGGCGCCGGGGCCGACGTCGACCGGGATCCCCGGTGGCGCGTGCAGCACCGAGCCGTCCTGGACGTTGGCGCCCTCGCGGATGACCACCGGCGCGTAGTCGGCGCGCAGCACCGCGTTGAACCACACCGACGCCCCCGCCTCGACGGTGACGTCCCCGATCAGAACCGCGGTCGGCGCGATGAACGCGGTCGGATCCACTTTGGGGGCACGGCCCTCGAACTCGTAGATCGGCATGGCTCAGATATACCCCACACAGCGCCGTCGGCAGGTGTGATGTTGCGGGACCGGAGCGCAAAACTGTAACGTGTTCTAATTAGGGACACACACGGAGGGCCGACATGACCGACGTTCGCGATATCGACACCGGGACGCTGCCCGACCGGTATGCGCGTGGTTGGCACTGCCTGGGTCCGGTGAAGAACTTCCTGGACGGCAAGCCGCATCCGGTGCATGCCTTCGGCTCGAAACTCGTGGTGTTCGCCGACTCGTCGGACAACCTGCACGTGCTCGACGGTTACTGCCGGCACATGGGCGGCGACCTGTCGCAGGGCACCATCAAGGGCGACGAGGTGGCCTGCCCGTTCCACGACTGGCGGTGGGGCGGGGACGGCAAGTGCAAGCTGGTGCCCTACGCCAAGCGGACTCCGAAACTGGCGCGCACCCGCTCCTGGCACACCGATGTGCGCGGCGGCCTGCTGTTCGTCTGGCACGACCACGAGGGCAACCCGCCACAGCCGGAGGTCCGCATCCCCGACATCCCGGAGTGGTCCAGCGGGGAGTGGACCGACTGGAACTGGAACACGATGCTCATCGAGGGCTCCAACTGCCGCGAGATCATCGACAACGTCACCGATATGGCGCACTTCTACTACATCCATTTCGGGCTGCCGACGTACTTCAAAAACGTCTTCGAGGGCCACATCGCGTCGCAATATCTGCACAACGTCGGCCGGCCGGATGTCGGTGGCATGGGAACCGCCTACGGCGAGTCCCATCTGGACTCCGAGGCCAGCTACTTCGGACCGTCGTTCATGATCAACTGGCTGCACAACACCTACGGCGACTTCAAGGCCGAGTCCATCCTGATCAACTGCCACTACCCGGTCACCCAGGACTCCTTCGTGCTGATGTGGGGCGTGATCGTCGAGAAGCCCAAGGGCCTCGACGAGGCCATGGTGCAACGCATTTCGGACGGCATGACCAAGGGTGTCAGCAAGGGCTTCCTGCAGGACGTGGAGATCTGGAAGCACAAGACCCGTATCGAGAACCCGCTCCTGGTCGAGGAGGACGGCGCGGTCTACCAGATGCGTCGCTGGTATCAGCAGTTCTACGTCGACGTCGCCGAGGTCACTCCGGAGATGACCGACCGGTTCGAACTCGAGGTCGACACCTCCAAGGCCAACGAGAAGTGGAACCTCGAGGTCGAGGACAACCTGCGCCGTCAGGCCGAACAGCCGACCTCATGATCGATCAGCCCGACGTCGACGGCCTGACCCGCTCGATGCTGCTCTTCGTCGGCCCGCATGGCGACGAGCACCTGCCCGAAGACGGCGACGACGTCATGACATGGGCGAAGGCGCCCGACTTCGCCAATGATCCGCAGCGGGCCGCCGCGGTGCAGGAGGCGACCCGCCGGGACCGGGAGCGCTATCTCACCGCGGGCCTGGCCTGTGTCGACTGCCGGTTCTGCCACGCCTCGGTGAAGGTCAAGAAACTGGGCGCCCCCTACACCGCCGTGCAGTGGAACGCCGAGGCGTCGGGACGGTGCGCCTACTTCGCCGAAGTGCGGGCCTCCGGCGGCAACAGCGCGCGAGTGCCCTCCTGCCCGAGGCTGGGCGACAGCATCAAACATGCTGTGGCGGAGGGGGTTCTGGAAGAGTACTCCAGCGCGCCGGCGCCGGGTGACGGTTAATTCTTTCGCCGCGAGCGGGCGCAAACTTCCCCGAAATGCTGCCTATTTGGGGAAGTTTGCGCACCCTCGCGCGGAGTGGGAAACCGCGCGGTGGGAGTGCCGGCTACGGCTACAGCCCCTTGAACCGCTCCTTGACCTGATCCTCGGTCAGCCCGTAGTCGGCCAGCGAGTAGGTGTGCTTCGGGGCGCGCGGGCCCTGTTTGCTCTCCTCGTCGGTCCGCTCGATGGCGTTCCTGGCATCGTCGGTGAGGTCTATCCCGAAGTGGGAGTAGATGTTCGCGACCGTGCCGATCGGGTCCTTGATGAGTTCGAAGTAGTCGACGTCACAGAACTGCGCGGGGTTCCGGGTGGCCCGCACGGCGTTGAACCGCTCCAGCCCGCGCGACCAGGTCTCCAGCGAGTCTGCCCCGATCGTCGCGCCGACGAAGCTGTTCGACCAGCCCGCGGTGGTGTGCTGGGCCAGTGAGCACATCGACGCCATGATGGTCTCGGCGGGGCGATGACACTGGATCACCAGCGCGTCAGGATAGGTCGCGAACAGTGCGTCCAGGGCGAACAGATGGCTGGGATTCTTGAGCACCCAACGCTTCTCGGGATCATTGAGCCCGATCAACTGCAGGTTCCTGCGGTGTCGCTGATACGGCCTCGTCCAGTCCTGTCGTGCCAGCCACTGCGCGTAGGTCGGGACGTGGGCCAGGGTCTCGTAGGACACCGAGTGCACCGACTGTCGCAGCAGCTGCCAGCACTCCTCGACCTCGTCGGCGGTCATGTAGTGCAGACCGGTGTAGTCGGGGTTCTCCTCGTGTGCCTTCTTGAACCGGGCGTCGAGTTGCGCGAAAACCGGGTTTTGCGTCCATGTTTCGCGCGGCGGCCGGGGCTGCGGGAATTCGGCGAGCCACAGCTCGAGGCCCTGGTGGCGGGGATCGCCGCAGAGCAGCCTGTGCAGCGCGGTGGTTCCGGTGCGCGGCAGGCCGGTGACGAAGATCGGCGCGGTGATGGGGACGTCGAGGTACTGGGGGTGTTGCTTCCACGACATCTCGCTGAGCAGCCGGGCGACGAGGGCGTTGCGGAGAAAGAACCGCGACATCTTGGAGCCGAGTTCAGTGAAGTCGGCGTCGCGGCGGTAGGACTCCAGCAGCACCGACAGCGCTTCGATGTAGTTGTCGTCGTCGGTGCCGAAGTCGTCGAGGCCGACGGCCTTGACTGCGGAGGCTTTCAGGTCCTCGACGGTGCCGACGTCGGTGCGCGCCATACTCATCAGGCCTTGTATTCCCCGCAGTTCACATCCAGCGTCGCCCCGGTGATACCACTGGAGAGGTCACTGGCCATGAACAGGATCGCCGAGGCCACCTCGTCCTCGGTGGGCAGCCGCTTGAGATCCGATGCCGCCGCCGCGGCGTCGTAGATCTGCTCGACGGTCGTGCCGTACTTGCCAGCCTGGTGGGCGAAGTAGCTCTGCAGGGTGCCACCCCAGATGTAGCCCGGTGCAACGGAATTGACGCGGATACCCTGCGGACCGAGCTCGGTGGCCAGCGACTGCGACATGGCCAGCAGCGCCGCCTTCGCCGTCTTGTAAGCGCCGTACTTGGGCTGTGAGTGCCGGATCACCATCGAGTTGACGTTGACCACCGATCCCTTGGCCTCCGCCAGTGCGGGGGTGAAACCCTGGGTCATGCGCAGTGCTCCCAGCACCGTCAGCTCGATCGCATCGCGGATGTGCTGGAACGTGGTGTCGGCCAACGGCTTCATCGACGGCACCCGGAAGGCGTTGTTGATCAGCACGTCCACCTTGCCGTAGGCGGCCAGGGACTCCGCCACGAGGTTGTCCACCTGTGCGTCGTCGGTGATGTCGGTTCCCACCGCCAGCGCCCGGCGGCCCAGATCGGTGACCTGCTTGGCCACCTCGTCGAGCCGGTCCACCGAGCGGGCCGCCAGCACCAGATCAGCGCCCGCCTCCGCACACCGGCGAGCCAGGGTGGTGCCCAGTGCCGGGCCGACCCCGCTGATCACGACGACCTTGTTCTCCAGCATGCCCGCCATCGGTCAACCCACCATCCTGTTCTGAATCTGCACCTGGCGCAAAGCGATTCGCGCCCGCCAGTCCTCGTCGGCAATCCGGTTCTCGTCATAGTAGGGAAGGAGCTCGGGCACCGAGGCGACGTCGGCCAGCTCGACCGTCGGGCCGTCGGCCTCGGTCAGCTCGCGCGACACCCGCTGCCACCGGAACTGCAGGAAGCCCTTGCGGTGGCCGGTCGTCTCCACCCAGTTGGTGACGCCGGGGCTCCGGTCGGCCACGACGATGCGGATCTTGCCGTCCGGATCCGCCTGTGCCTGAGTGCCGTTCAGCGACGTCTGGTGGTTGATGTAGTCCAGCGAGATGTACCACAGGCTGCCCAACTGGAACCCGAGGTACGGCGCGTCGGTGACGGGCAGTGTGATCACCAGCGCCTGATCAGGGGCGAGGTCGAAGTGGCCGGCCGACGAATACTGGGTGGCCAGCCCGCCCGGGGTCAGCCGCGGCGCGACCATCGTGTTGACCGGGATGTTCATGTAGAACCACTGCGGGAACTGCAGCCAGGTCTTCACGCGCTGCACCAGTTGTTTACCCGCTGTGGCCCAGCGCTTTTCGATGAGCTCGTGGGTCAGCGGGGGCGGGGCGGTGCCGGCGGTGTCGGTGCGGGCGATGGCGATGTACCCGCGCTGCGCCGACCAGTCGTTGTACACCTCACGGATGACCAGCTGCGCGTTGCTCGCCGGGGTGAACCGCCATTCGTACGTCCCGTCCGGGGCGACGTCGAGCCGGCGGTCGTCGAAGGCCGTCTCGCTGTCGGGCACGTTGGCGTCGGTGTATTCGCCGCCGAGTAGCTGAAAGCTGAGATCGGTTGTGGTGCCGCGCTTTCCGGTGACGACGTATTCGTGGCCGGCTTGCACCCTGGTCCCGAAGTAGAGGGTGTCGGGGTTGTCCAGGCCCATCTTGGTGAACGGGCCGGTGCCGGACTGCAGGAAGGGGTGGTCGCGGTCGTAGTCGAAGGCGATGTGCGTGCACGCGGCGATACACCAGGCGAGATACTGCAGTCCCTCGAGGAGGTCTGCCTCGGTCTCGATATGGGGTGCCTCGCGGACCAGGCGTTCGGCTTCGGCGATCGAATCGGTGAACGACTGCGAGTAGACAGGATCATTCGGCGGTCCCAGCTTCCCCTGGGCTCCGCCCAGCCTCGCTGAACCGCCGGCCTCAGCCACGCTCCTTCTCCTGCTCGCGCTTGATCTCCAGGGCGATGTCGATCAGCTGATCCTCCTGGCCACCGATCAACTTGCGTTGCCCCGCGCGGTGCAGAAGCTGGTGGGCCGGGACGCCGTACCGCTCGGACTGCCGGATGGCGTGTTTGAGGAAGCTGGAGTAGACGCCGGAGTAGCCCATGATGAGAGCGTTGCGGTCCAGTAGGCACTCGGCCGGCATCGTCGGGGCCACTACGTCTTCGGCGGCGTCGGCGATGTCGAAGAAGTCGATTCCGGTCTTGACGCCGATCTTGTCGAACACCCCGATCAGCGCCTCCACCGGGGCGTTGCCCGCCCCGGCGCCGAAGCGGCGGACGCTGCCGTCGATCTGCTTGGCCCCCGCACGCACGGCCTCCACGGAGTTGGCAACGCCCAGACCGAGGTTTTCGTGGCCGTGGAAGCCGACCTGCGCGTCATCACCGAGCTCGGCGACCAGAGCCGACACCCGATCGGCCACCTGGTCGAGGACCAGCGCACCGGCGGAGTCGACGACGTACACGCACTGACAGCCGGCGTCGGCCATGATGCGGGCCTGCTGGGCGAGCTTCTCCGGCGGAAGGGTGTGGCTCATCATCAGGAATCCGACTGTCTCCAGACCGAGTTCACGGGCCAGCCCGAAGTGCTGGATGGAGACGTCGGCTTCGGTGCAGTGGGTGGCGATACGGCAGATCGAGCCGCCGTTGTTCTGCGCTTCGCGGATGTCGTCCTTGGTGCCGACGCCGGGGAGCATCAGGAACGCGATGCGGGATTCGGTGACCGTCTCGGCGGCGAGTTTGATCAGTTCCTGTTCGGGCACCTTGGAGAATCCGTAGTTGAAACTGGATCCGCCGAGGCCGTCACCATGGGTCACCTCGATCACCGGCACGCCCGCGGCGTCGAGGGCGGAGACGATGGCGTGCACCTCCTCCCGGGTGAACTGGTGTCGCTTGTGGTGCGAGCCGTCCCGCAGTGAGGTGTCGGTGATCCTTACGTCCCAGATGTGCTCGCTCATCGCGTCCCTCCGCTGACCGCGCTGCTGCGTTCCTTGGCCATTTCCTCGCCCACCTTCGTCGCGGCCGCCGTCATGATGTCGAGATTGCCCGCGTAGGGCGGCAGGTAGTCGCCGGCACCCTCGACCTCCAGGAAGGTCGTCACCACGTGCCGGCCGCCGTTGACCACCGAGGGCTCGTCGAACTGCGGTTCGTTGAGCAGCCGGTAGCCGGGCACGTAGGTCTGCACCTCGGCGACGACGTCCTGGATGGACTGGGTGATGGCGTCGTGGTCGGCGTCCTCCGGGATCTCGCAGAACACGGTGTCGCGCATGATCATTGGCGGGTCGGCCGGGTTGAGGATGATGATGGCCTTGCCGCGGGCGGCGCCGCCGATGGTCTCCACGCCCTTGCTGGTGGTCTTGGTGAATTCGTCGATGTTGGCCCGGGTGCCCGGCCCGGCGGACACCGAGGCGACAGAGGCGACGATCTCGGCGTAGGGAACCTCGACCACCCGGGACACCGCGTAGACCATGGGGATGGTGGCCTGGCCCCCGCAGGTCACCATGTTGACGTTGGGGGAGTCGAGATGGTCGCGGAGGTTGGCCGGCGGGACGACGCCGGGTCCGACCGCGGCCGGGGTGAGGTCGACGGCGGTGATACCGGCCTCGCGGTAACGCGGGGCGGCGGCCTTGTGGACGTAGGCGGACGTGGCCTCGAACACCATGTCCGGCAGTTCGCTTTGGCCCAGCAGCCAGTCGACGCCTTCGTGGCTGGTCTCCAGACCGAGCTTGCGGGCCCGGGCCAGGCCTTCGCTGTCGGGGTCGATGCCGATCATCCAGCGGGGCTCGAGCCAGTCCGAGCGAAGCAACTTGTAGAGCAGGTCGGTGCTGATGTTGCCCGAGCCGACGATCGCGACCGACTTCTTCTGCGCCGATTCCTTCTGGGCCACGCGGCTTCTCCTGGTTATTCGAATGACAGACGGACCGAACCGAGCCCGGCGAAGTCGGCGACGAACGTGTCGCCGGGGCGGACGTCGATGGCGCGGGTGCACGACCCGGGCAGGACGATGTCGCCGGCCTTGAGGCGCACACCGAAACTGTCCACCTTGCGGGCAAGCCAGGCCACCGCGGTCACCGGGTTGCCGAGAACGGCGTCGCTGCGACCCTCGGCCACCACCTCGCCGTTGCGCGTCAGCACCGCGTCGATCGCCGTGATGTCGATGTCCTTCGGCGACACGCGCTCGGGACCGAGGACGAAGCCTGCCGAGGACGCGTTGTCGGCGATGGTGTCGCACAGCCCGATCTTCCAGTCCTTGATCCGGGTGTCGATCAGTTCGATCGCGGGCGCGAAAGCGGCGGTGGCGGCCAGGACGTCGTCCTCAGTGCACCCGGCGCCCGGGAGGTCGTCGGCGAGGATGAACCCGACCTCCACCTCCACCCGGGGAAACAGGTACTTCGCCGCCGGGACCGGGACGTCCTCGAAGACCTCCATCTCGGCGAGCAGGTGGCCGTAGTCCGGTTCGTCGACGCCCATCATCTGCTGCATGGCTTCCGAGGACAGCCCCACCTTGTGCCCGACGACGGCGGCACCCCCGTCGACGCGCTGCCGGATGTTGATCAGCTGGATCTCGTAGGCGTCGACGACGTCGATGTCCGGGTGGGCGGCCGTCAAGGGGCTCAGTGGCACCCGGGTTCGCTCGGCCTGCGCCAGTTGGGCGGCGAGATCGGCACGGGTGTCGCTGCTGAGCATTCGCACCGGTCCCATCGACTCAGGCGGCCGCCAGTAGCGCCCGCACCCGGCAATTCTATAACGTGTTCTAGTATGAGCGCCCAGGAGTTCGACGTCGTTGTGGTCGGAAGCGGCGCGGCCGGCATGGTCGCTGCCCTCACTGCCGCCCATCAGGGACTATCTGCCGTCGTCGTGGAGAAGGCTCCGCACTTCGGCGGGTCCACCGCCCGCTCGGGCGGCGGGGTGTGGATCCCCAACAACGAGATCCTCAAGCGTGCCGGACAGTCCGACACCAAGGAGGCCGCGCGCACCTATCTGCACACGATCATCGGCGACGTGGTGCCGGCCGAGAAGATCGACACCTACCTCGAGCGCAGCCCCGAGATGCTGTCGTTCGTCCTCAAGCACACGCCGCTGAAGATGTGCTGGGTGCCCGGCTACAGCGACTACTACCCGGAGGAGCCGGGCGGGCGGCCCGCCGGGCGCTCGATCGAGCCGCAGCCGTTCGACGCCAGGAAGCTCGGCCCCGACGAGAAGGGTCTCGAGCCGGCCTACGGCAAGGTGCCGCTGAACGTCGTTGTGATGCAACAGGACTATGTGCGGCTGAACCAGCTCAAGCGTCATCCCCGCGGCGTGTTGCGCAGCCTGAAGGTGGGCGCGCGGACCATGTGGGCCGGTGCGCGGGGCAAGAACCTGGTCGGGATGGGGCGCGCCCTGATCGCCCCGCTGCGAATCGGGTTGCGGCAGGCCGGAGTTCCGGTGCTGCTCAACACCGCGCTGACCGACCTCTACGTGGAGGACGGGGTGGTTCGCGGTATCTACGTGCGGGACACCACCGCCGGTGAGACCGCCGAGCCCAGGCTGATCCGGGCGCGGCTCGGAGTGATCCTGGGCTGCGGCGGTTTCGAGCACAACGAGGCGATGCGACGGAAGTACCAGCGCGAGCCGATCGGCACGGAATGGACCGTCGGCGCGGTGGCCAACACCGGCGACGGGATCGTGGCGGCCGAAAAGCTCGGGGCCGCTTTGGAACTCATGGAAGACGCCTGGTGGGGGCCGACGGTGCCGCTGGAGGGTGCACCGTGGTTCGCCTTGTCCGAGCGCAACTCCCCCGGGTCGATCATCGTCAACATGTCGGGCAAGCGATTCATGAACGAGTCCATGCCCTATGTCGAGGCGTGCCACCGGATGTACGGCGGGCAGTACGGCCAGGGCTCCGGGCCTGGCGAGAACGTGCCGGCGTGGCTGATCTTCGACCAGCAGTACCGGGACCGGTTCATCTTCGCGGGTCTGCAGCCGGGACAGCGGATTCCGAAGAAGTGGATGGAGTCCGGCGTGATCGTCAAGGCGGACACCATCGAGGAGCTGGCACAGAAGACGGCCCTGCCGCTCGCCGAATTGCAGGCCACACTCGAGCGGTTCAACGGGTTCGCCCGGTCCGGTGTCGACGAGGATTTCCACCGCGGCGAGAGCGCCTACGACCGCTACTACGGCGATCCGACCAACAAGCCGAACCCGAATCTGGGCGAGATCTCCCATCCGCCGTACTACGCGGCCAAGATGGTGCCAGGCGACCTGGGAACCAAGGGCGGCATCCGGACCGACGTGCACGGCCGCGCGCTGCGGGACGACGGCTCGGTGATCGAGGGTCTCTACGCGGCCGGCAACGTCAGCTCGCCGGTGATGGGCCACACCTACCCCGGGCCGGGCGGCACCATCGGACCGGCGATGACGTTCGGGTACCTGGCGGCGCTGCATGTGGCCGGCGCCGCTCGGCCGGCGACTTCACACACCGGAAAGGGCTGACATGCCAATCGATCTCGGGGTTGCTGTGGGTGCCGAGCTGGAACCGGTGGAGTTCTCCTGGACCAGCAGCGAGGTCCAGCTCTATCACCTGGCACTCGGGGCCGGGGCCGACCCGATGGATCCCCGGGAGCTGCGCTACCTCACCGACGGAACGCCACAGGTGCTGCCGACGTTCAGCAGTGTGGCGGCCAGCTTCCACATGACCGAGCCGCCGAGGGTCAGCTTCCCCGGCATCGAGATCGAGTTGAGCCGGGTACTGCACGCCAGCGAGGCGGTGACAGTGCCGGGCGCTCTGCCGCCGAGTGGAACGGCGCGGGCGATCACCCGCATCACCGACGTCTGGGACAAGGGCAAAGCCGCGGTCATTCTGAACGAGACGACGGTCACCGACCCCGGCGGCACGGTCCTGTGGACCACCCGGCGCTCCATCTTCGCCCGCGGCGAGGGCGGCTTCGGCGGGGAGCGGGGCCCGTCGACATCGGTCTCGGCGCCCGACCGCGCGCCGGACTTCGAGATCGACATCCCGGTGCTGCCGCAGCAGGCACTCCTCTACCGCCTGTGCGGGGATCGCAATCCGCTGCACTCCGATCCCGGATTCGCCTCTGCCGCCGGGTTTCCCCGGCCCATCCTGCACGGCCTGTGCACTTACGGCATGACCTGCAAGGCGCTGGTGGACAGGCTTCTGGACGGCGACGCCTCCGCCGTCGGCTCCTACGGCGCCCGTTTCGCCGGCGTCGTCTTCCCCGGCGAAACCCTCCGGGCCGGCGTCTGGCGCGACGGCGGGCGTTACGTCGGCGTCGTCACCGTTCCTTCGCGCGACAACGTGACTGTGCTGTCGGACGTGGAGCTGACACCGGCGTAGGCCTGATCCTCGCGAGCGTCGCTCCAGCGTCACGCTGGTCGACGAACGTTGCTCTGGAGCGACGCTCGGCGCGCGATGGCACTCCGCACACGCTGCAGGATGTCCTCGCGGCGGTCGCCGGCTACCACCCTCACAACGATCCAGCCGAGGCGATCCAGCTTCTCCAGGCGCCGGACATCCCAGGTGTATTGGCGGCGGTCGGTTCGATGCTGTTCGCCGTCGTACTCGACTGCGACACGCAGGTCGCGCCAACCCATGTCGAGATAGGCGATCAGCGTGCCACGCGCGTCGCGGACTGGAATCTGAGTCTGCGGCCGCGGCAGCCCGGCATCGATGAGCAGGAGTCGCAGCCAGGTTTCCCTGGGCGACTGTGCTCCTGCGTCGATCAGCGAGAGCGCCCGGCGGGCGCTGCGTATTCCGCGGCGGCCTGGATAGCGTTGAAGGAGATCGGCGGCATGTGCCGGATCGAACCCGGCCGCCGCGGCCAGGGCATCCAAAGCGGGCACCGCCTGGCCGATCCGGTACCAGCATCCAATATCAAGAGCCGTGCGAACCGGGCTCGTGACCGGGATCTCGCCAAGATGGACGACGTCATCTGCGGCGATCCGATCGCCGCGGACTTTCACGCCGGTGGGTGCCGTGCGGTTGCTGTGCAGGACATCGACCGGCTGATCGACGTCGACCCAGGCGGCTCCGTGAAGCGCCGCCGCTGCCAGTCCGGCCACCACTCCTGAGCGGCCTGACCACAACCACGCTGCCTTCGCCAAGACCGCAGGCGCCACATCCGATTCGCGGTTCACGTACACGTCGGGGAATAACCGCCGACACCGCGAGCGCAATGCGGTCTTCGTCAGAGCGCCCGCGGCCACAGCCTCGCTCCCGATGAACGGCTCACTCATGGCCAGAGTCTGCAAAGCCGCGCCTGTCCACCGCCAGTCACCTCGCGAGCGTCGCTCCGGAGCGACGTTGGGCGTCGAACGCGGCGCTGGAGCGACTCTCGGCGGAGAGAGCGCCTACCCGAGGATCAGGCCCGACGTCGGGACGCCGGTTCCGGCGGTGACGAGGACGTGCTCGACGCCGCCGACCTGGTTGACCGAGGTGCCGCGCAGTTGGCGCACACCTTCGGCGATGCCGTTCATGCCGTGGATGTAGGCCTCACCGAGCTGACCGCCGTGGGTGTTGATGGGCAGCCTGCCGCCGATCTCGATGGCGCCGTCGGCGATGAAGTCCTTGGCGTCACCCTTGGCGCAGAAACCCAACTCCTCCAACTGAATCAGCGTGAAGGGGGTGAAGTGGTCGTAGAGGATCGCGGTCTGGATGTCGGCGGGCGAGAGCCCGGACTGGGCCCAGAGTTGGCGGCCGACCAGACCCATCTCGGGCAGGCCGTCGAGTTCCGGACGGTAGTAGCTCACCATCGAGTACTGGTCCGGGCTGGAGCCCTGCGCGGCGGCTTCGATGATCGCCGGCCGGTGCTTGAGGTCCTTGGCCCGTTCCGCCGAGACGACGACGATCGCGACGCCGCCGTCGGTCTCCTGGCAGCAGTCCAGCAGCCGCAACGGCTCGGCGATCCAGCGGGAGGCCTGATGCTCCTCGATGGTGATCGGCTTGCCGTAGAAGTACGCCTTCGGGTTGTTGGCGGCGTGCTTGCGGTCGGCCACCGAGATGGCCCCGAAGTCGCGGCTCGTCGCACCCGAGAGGTGCATGTATCGCCGGGCGATCATCGCGACCTGGGCGGCCGGCGTCGACAGGCCGTGGGGATAGGAGTAGGAGTTGTCCACGCTGGTGGAGTCCGCGCCCTGGATGAGCCGCAACTGGACCTGGCCGAAGCGCATGCCGGAGCGTTCGTTGAAAGCGCGGTACGCCACAACGCAATCCGCCACCCCGGTGGCCACCGCCATGGCAGCCTGCTGGACGGTGGCGCAGGCCGCCCCGCCCCCGTGATGGATCTTGGAGAAGAACTTCAGCTCACCGATACCGGTGGCGCGGGCCACGGCCACCTCGGTGTTGGAGTCCATCGTGAAGGTCACCATGCCGTCGACGTCGGCGGGAGTCAGTCCCGCGTCGTCGAGAGCGTCGAGCACCGCCTCAGCGGCCAGGCGTAGCTCGCTGCGGCCGGAGTTCTTGGAGAAGTCGGTGGCGCCGATGCCGGCGATCGCGGCCTTGCCGGACAACTCGCCGGGCATCAGGCACCCCCGAACGTGAACGTCGCCGTCGCGACGACGTGGTCGCCGAGGCTGTTGCTGCCAACGACTTTCACCGTGACCAGCCCGTCGTCGACCCCGGTGACCTCGCCCTTGAAAGTCACGGTGTCGTAGGCGTACCACGGCACGCCGAGGCGCAACCCGATCGACTTGATGATCGCCGTCGGCCCGGCCCAGTCGGTGATGTAGCGCTGCACCAGACCGGTGTCGGTGAGGATGTTGACGAAGATGTCCTTGGACCCCTTGGCCTGGGCCTTGTCCCGGTCGTGGTGGACGTCCTGGTAGTCACGCGTGGCGATGGCCGTCGACACGATGAAGGTCGGGTCGCCGTAGAGCGACAACTCCGGCAGTGTGGCGCCGACCTCGACGGTGGGCGTGCTCATGGGGCAGGCTCCCAGACGTAGAGGGTCCAGGCGGGTCCGCCTTCCCCGGCGGGGAAGTCGATATACGTTGCGCGGACGGGCATTCCGATTTCCACGGTCGACGGGTCGGCGTTGCGAAGCTCACCGAGCATCCGCACTCCCTCCTCCAACTCCACAAGTGCGATCACGAAGGGCAGCGTCCGCCCGGGCACCTGCGGGGCGTGGTGGACCACGTAGCTGAACACCGTGCCCTCACCGCTGGCGACCACGTAGTCGACCGGGGCTCCCTTGTCCTGCCACACCGCGGGAACCGGCGGGTGCTGCAGGGTGCCGTCGCGCCGCTTCTGGATGCGCAGTTCGTGCGCATTGACACCCTCCCAGAAGAACTCGGTGTCCCGGGACACTGCCGGACGCATCATGAGTTCGGGATCGAGGTCGGCCGGGACAGCCGCAACGGCAGGTGAATCCGATTGGGCCGGGCGGAATTTCAGGATGCGCCAGATCATGTCGGCGACGTCCTCGTCGCCCACCGACCAGGTGATCTTCTGGGTGATGAAGAAGCCCTCACCCAGTGCGGTCTGCTTCGGCCCGATGACCTCGGTGAGTTCCGCGGTGACGCTGACCTCCTCGCCGGGAACCAGGTACCGGTGGTAGGTCTGCTCGCAGTTGGTCGCGACGACGCCGATGTATCCGGCGTCGTCGAAAAGTCCGATGATCTTGCCGAGCGGGTCGTCGTCGGGACGCACGCCGCCGAGACCCACCATGGTCCAGACCTGGATCATGGCCGGTGGGGCGACGACGCCGGGGTGGCCGGCCGCCTTGGCAGCGGCCTCGTCGGTGTAGATGGGGTTGCGGTCGCCGATGGCATCCAGCCAGTGGTCGACCATCGGCTGGTTCACCGCGTGACGGGCCTTGCGGGGCTTGCTCTTTCCCGATGTCTTGATCTGCTCGGCCGCCTCGATGATCGCGTCGGTGCCGCTCACCTAACTGCTCTTCTCTTCGCGCATGCGCTCACCGCGGAACCCTCGGCACGTTCAGGCCCGCAGCGGCGACCTGTTCGCGCATCACTTCGTTGACCCCGCCGCCGAAGGTGATGACCAGACTGCGCTTTGTCTGCGAGTCCAGCCATGCCAGCAGCTCGGCGGTCTCGTCCTCGGCCGGGTTGCCGTACTTGCCGACGATCTCCTCGGCAAGCCTGCCGATCCGCTGGATCCGCTCGGTGGAGAACACTTTGGTGGCGGCGGCGTCGGCAATGTCGACGGTCTCGCCTGCAGCGGCCACCTGCCAGTTGAACAGTTCGTTGATCCGCCAGACCGCCCTGATCTCGCCGAGGGCGCGGCGCACGTCGTCGCGGTCGATCGGCGTGACGCCGTCGCCGCCGGGCTTCGACGCCCACGCGTGCACGCGGTCGTAGAGGCCGGCGATCTTGCCGGCCGGGCCGAGCATGACGCGCTCGTGGTTGAGCTGGGTGGTGATCAGCCGCCAGCCCGCGTTCTCCTCCCCGACGAGCATGTCGGCCGGAACGCGCACATCGTTGTAATAGGTGGCGTTGGTGTGGTGGGCGCCGTCGGACAGGATGATCGGAGTCCAGGAATAGCCCGGGTCCGTGGTGTCGACGATGAGGATCGAGATCCCTTTGTGCTTGGCGGCTTCCGGGTCGGTCCGGCAGGCCAGCCACACGTAATCGGCGTCGTGACCGCCGGTGGTCCAGATCTTCTGACCGTTGACGATGTACTCGTCGCCATGGCGCACCGCCGCGGTCCGCAGCGACGCGAGGTCGGTGCCCGCCTCTGGTTCGGAGTAGCCGATTGCGAAGTGGACCTCGCCGGCCAGAATCGCCGGCAGGAACTTCTTCTTCTGCGTCTCGGTGCCGTAGACCATCAGGGTCGGACCAACGGTCTGCAGGGTGACAGCAGGCAGTGGAACGTCGGCGCGCGCAGCCTCGTTGACGAAGATCTGCTGCTCGATCGGACCGAAGCCCAGGCCCCCGTACTCCTTAGGCCAGCCGACACCGAGCTTGCCGTCGGAGCCCATCCGCTTGATCACCGCGCGGTAGGCCTTGCCGTGCCGGTCGACTTCCATCTCCTTGGCCTCATCGGTGGAGATGAGGGTGGCGAAGTACTGACGCAGCTCCGCCTGCAGATGCCGCTGCTCGGGGGTGAGTTCTATGTACATTGCGCTCCAACCAATTCCAGACGGTGTGCGGGTCCGCCGAGCAGGCGGGTCAGATCCTTGATCGACGAGTAATACCGATGCATGGGGTAGGTGACGTCCATCCCCATCCCGCCGTGCAGGTGGTGGCAGATCTGCATCGCCGGCGGAGCCTGGGAGGTCAGCCAGTAGGCCAGGATGTCCAGGTCCGCGTCGGCGTCACGGTCCTCCGACAGCTGCCAGACCACCGCGGTGGACGCCAACGCCACTGTGCGCGAAGCGATGTAGACCTCGGCGAGTTGGGCGGCAACCGTTTGGAACGTCGCCAGCGGGCGCCCGAACTGATGCCGATTGGACACGTAGTCGGCCGTCAACCGCACCGCGCCCGCGACCAGGCCCGCGGCGTACGCCCCCACGGCGGCCAGCACCAGCTGATTCAGCCGGTGAACGCTCCCATCGGCCAACACCGCGTCCGCCTCGACCGCAACGTCACGAAACTCGACGGCACACTCCGCACCGCCGGCCGAGGTCGGTGTCGCGATCAGACGCACGCCGTCGGCTTTCGGGGAGATGACGACCACGCCGGCGTCGGTGCTCACCAGCATCCAATTCGCCTCAGCGGCATAGGGAACGGCCACTTTGGTGCCGGTGAGCCTGCCATCCCGGAGCGTGGCCGCAGGCCGCTCGGGCAGCGCCACACCCGGTTCGTTGACCGCGCCGGTCAGTATCGCGCCCTTGGCGACGCCGTCGAGGTACCGGTCCTGCTGCGCGTCGGAGGCCAGGTCCACCAGCGGGAGGAGACCGAAACCGAGAGTGGCCAGCGCCGGTGAGATCAGCCCGTGCCAGCCGATCTCGGTCAGCGCCGCGGCGATCTCCGGCAGCCCGACCCCGTCACCGCCGAGACGCTCGGGGACGCCGAGCGCCGTCACGCCTCCGGAAACCAGTGCAGCCCAGCTGTTCTCCCGATCGAGCACGGCGTTGACGACATCGGCGACAGCTTGCTGCTCGGGCTCCGGAGTGAAGTCCAACGGGATCTCCCTTAGATGTGGGTTTTACGACGCGGTGGAACCGGAGTAGTCGACCGGCCAGTGCTTGATGCCGTTGAGCCAGCCCGACCGCAACCGCTCGGGGGTTCCGAGGGATGAGAGGTCCGGCATGTTGTCGGCGATCGCGTTGAACATCAGGTCGATGGTCATGCGAGCCAGGTTGGCTCCGAGGCAGTAGTGCACCCCGGTGCCGCCGAAGCCGACGTGCGGGTTCGGGTCCCGCAGGATATTGAACTTGTGAGGTGTGTCGAACACCTCCTCATCGAAGTTGGCCGAGCGGTAGAACATCACCACACGTTGGCCGGCCTTGATCGGAACACCGCCCAGCTCAGTGTCTTTGACCGCGGTGCGCTGGAACGCGGTTACCGGTGTGGCCCACCGGACGATTTCGTCGGCGGCGGTTGCCGGACGCTCCCGCTTGTACAGCTCCCACTGGTCGGGGTTGTCGAGGAAGGCGATCATCCCGTGCGTGATCGAGTTGCGGGTGGTCTCACTGCCCGCGACGGCGAGCATCAGCACGAAGAAGGCGAACTCGTCGTCGGAGAGCTTCTCGCCGTCGAAGTCGGCGTTGATCAGCGCGGTGACGATGTCATCGCCGGGGTTCTCCGCCTTGATCGCGGCCATCTGCATGGCGTAGCCCAGCATCTCCATCGACGAGGCGCGGCCGTCGATGTGCGCGAACTCCGGATCCTCGTTGCCGGTCATTTCGTTGGTCCAGCGGAACAGCTTGGCCCGCTCGTCCTGCGGCACGCCAAGGAGGCCGGCGATCACCTGCAGCGGCAACTCGCACGACACCTGCTCGACGAAGTCACCGGCGCCGTCGGCCGCGGCGGTCTTGACGATGTGCTCGGCACGCTGGGTCAGCTCGGCGCGCAGCCGTTCGACGGCGCGCGGGGTGAAACCGCGGGAGATGATGCGGCGCAGCCGGTCGTGGTGCTCGCCGTCCATGTTGAGCAGGATGACGCGCTGCATGTCGATGTCCTCGCGCACCATGTCGTCGGCGAACTGCGGCAGCGCGGTGTTGGGACCGGAGTGGTAGACGTCGCTGCGGCGGGAGACTTCCTTGACATCCCTGTGCTTGGTGACGACCCAATAGCCGCCGTCGTTGAACCCACCCTTGCCGATCTTCTGCTCACACCACCAGACCGGGGCGATCTTGCGGAGTTCCGCCAGTTCCTCGATGGGCAACTTCACGACGTTGCGGTCGGGATCCAGGAAGTCGAATCCCTCGGGAAGCTGGGGCGCCGGCATCAATGCTCCTCAATAAACGACATGTTCTAGTCCCCAGTAAAACATGCCTCCACCACAGACAAAAGGCACCAAAGCATCCTTGCTTGTCAGAGGACTGAAACGTGTTCTAGCCTGGCCGCATGGGTAATCCTGTCATCGTCGAAGCCACCCGCAGCCCGATCGGCAAGCGCAACGGCTGGCTGTCCGGACTGCACGCCACCGAGTTGCTCGGGGCCATGCAGAAGGCGGTGGTGAGCCGGGCCGGCATCGACGCGGGGCTGGTCGAGCAGGCCATCGGCGGCTGCGTGACGCAGTACGGCGAGCAGTCCAACAACATCACCCGGGTCGCCTGGCTGACGGCGGGTCTGCCCGACCACGTCGGCGCGACGACGGTGGACTGTCAGTGCGGCAGCGCGCAGCAGGCGAACCACCTCATCGCCGGTCTGATCGCCGCCGGGGCCATCGACGTCGGCATCGCCTGCGGTATCGAGGCGATGAGCCGGGTGGGGCTGGGCGCCAACGCCGGGCCCGACCGCTCCAAGATCCGGGCGCAGTCCTGGGACATCGACATGCCCGATCAGTTCACCGCCGCCGAGCGGATTGCCAAGCGCCGCGGCATCACCCGCGCCGACCTCGACCACCTCGGGCTGATCTCCCAGCAGAAGGCGAAGCGGGCGTGGGACGAGCACCGGTTCGACCGGGAGATCTCGCCTCTCGAAGCCCCGGTGATCGGCGAGGACAAACAGCCGACGGCCGAACGTCACATCGTCAGCCGCGACCAGGGCCTGCGCGACACCACCGCCGAGGGACTTGCCGCCCTCAAGCCGGTGCTGGAGGGCGGCATGCACACCGCCGGCACGTCCTCGCAGATCTCCGACGGGGCCGCCGCGGTGTTGTGGATGGACGAAGACAAAGCCAAGGCGCTCGGTTTGACGCCGCGCGCCCGCATCGTCGCCCAGGCGCTCGTGGGCGCGGAGCCTTACTACCACCTCGACGGGCCGGTGCAGTCGACCGCGCGGGTGCTGGAGAAGGCCGGCATGAAGATGGGCGACATCGACCTCGTCGAGATCAACGAGGCGTTTGCGTCGGTGGTGCTGAGTTGGGCGCAGGTGCATAACGCCGACATGGACAAGGTCAACGTCAACGGCGGCGCCATCGCGCTGGGCCATCCGGTGGGCAGCACCGGCAGCCGGCTGATCACCACCGCGCTGCACGAGCTGGAGCGCACTGGTCAGTCGACGGCATTGATCACCATGTGCGCCGGCGGGGCGTTGTCCACCGGCACCATCATCGAGCGGATCTAGTCCGATCGACGATGCGGAGCGTAGCGACGAGGAGGAGTCGGACAATCGAGTCCGGCTGACCGACTCAGTGCGCGTCGTGGCCGCGCAGGCCTATATCGACGCGCTGGTCAGCCACGACAGCGACGCGGTTCCGTTCGCCGCGGACTGCACCCGGGTGGAGCAGGGCGTCAAGAACGGCTTCTCGGGAAATCATCTGCGCCGCAGCCTGACTCGGGGTCCGCAGTACCGCATCATCGCCGACGTCACACCGGCCGAGTTCAGCGTCGACGGCGACACGGTGCGGGCCTGCTACAGCGTGCTGACGAAGGTGTCGTTCGCGGGACGACGTGCCGCCGCCCGGGTGGACGAGACGTTCGTGATCCCCTCCGACGGCCTCATCCGGCACATCCGGGTTAGATTTCACCCGACAGTCGTTAGGAGCCCACGCATGGCCAAACCAGCACCACGGGGCCTGAACTCCCCACGGACCAACACCATCATCAAGTGGATGTCGAAAGCCAACACCTGGCTGTACAAGAGGACCGATGGGAAGATCGGCGGCACGTTCCTGCAGGGTGCGCCGGTGGCACTCCTGACCACGACCGGGCGCAAGACCGGTGAGCCCCGGGTGAGTCCGCTGCTGTATCTGCGCGAGGGGAACCGCATCGTGCTGATCGCCTCCAAGGGAGGATCGGCCAGCAACCCGATGTGGTATCTCAACCTCAAGGCGAACCCGGACGTCACCGTCCAGATCAAGGACGAGGTGCTCAACCTCACCGCCCGCGACGCCACCGAAGAGGAGCGCGCGCACTACTGGCCGAAGATGGCGTCGATGTACACCAGCTTCGACGACTACCAGTCCTGGACCGACCGGGTGATCCCAGTCGTCATCTGCGACCCGCGGTAGGCCGACCTCACCGCGCCCAGCGTCGCTCTGGAGTGACGCTGGGCGCCGAGCGTCGAACTGGCGCAACGCTCGGCGGGGTGGCGGACCAGGTCGGCGGGACTAGGCCCCGTAGACGGGTACCGGCGGACGGCCCTGCGCCAGAAGACTTCTGACCACGGGTCCGAGTTCGCCGGGCTCCCAGCGAGCACCCTTGTCGACCTCGACGCCGTGCTGCCAGCCCTCGGCCGCGCGAATGATGCCGCCCTCGACCTCGAACACCCGGCCGGTGACGTCGGCGGACTCCGCACTCCCGAGCCATACCACCAGCGGCGAGATGTTCTCCGGGGCCATGGCGTCGAAGCCGCTGTCCGGCTTGGCCATCATGTCCGCGAACACCGTCTCGGTCATCCGGGTGCGGGCCGACGGTGCGATGGCGTTCACCGTCACCCCGTATCGGCCCATCTCGGCGGCGGCCACCAGGGTGAGCGCGGCGATGCCGGCCTTGGCGGCGCTGTAGTTGCCCTGCCCGACGCTGCCCTGCAGCCCGGCACCGGAGCTGGTGTTGATGATCCGGGCGTCAACTTCCCTGCCTGCCTTGGCCAGGCCGCGCCAGTAGGCGCCGGCGTGGCGCATGGTGGCGAAGTGCCCTTTGAGGTGGACGGCGACGACGGCGTCGAACTCCTCCTCGCTGGTGTTGGCGATCATCCGGTCGCGGACGATGCCGGCGTTGTTCACCAGGACGTCCAGGCCACCGAACGCGTCGACCGCGGTCCGGATCAGCCCGGCGGCCTGCTCCCAGTCGGCGACGTTGGCTCCGCTGGCGACGGCTTCGCCTCCGGCGGAACGGATTTCGTCGACGACGGCCTGGGCGGCACTGCCACCTCCGGCCGGTGAGCCGTCGAGACCGACGCCGATGTCGTTGACGACGACCCGCGCACCCTCAGCCGCGAAGGCCAGCGCGTGCGCCCGGCCGATACCGCCGCCGGCGCCGGTGACGATGACCACCCGTCCGTCGAGCAACCCCATTTAACGTGTCTCCTTCGTGTTGGCACTGGATGCGGACAGGAACGCCGGCGGCTCGCCGCCACCGTGGACGGGCAGCGTCGATCCGCTGATATACGACGCCGCATCGGAAGCCAGAAAAGCCACCGCCCAGCCGATGTCAGCCGGGCGCGCCAGCCGACCGAGTGGGACGGTGGCCGCCACCGCCGCCTGTGAGTCGGCGTCACCGTAGAACAGTTCGGCCTGCTCGGTGGCGACCATCCCGGCCACCACGGCGTTGACCCTCACCTTGGGGGCCCACTCGACGGCCAGCGTTGCGGTCAGGCTTTCCACACCGGCTTTCGCGGCACCGTAAGCCGCGGTTCCCGGAGACGGGCGACGACCGCTCACACTCGAGATCGAGACGATCGCGCCGCCCCGGTCCTGAGTCTGCATGACGGCGTTGGCCGCCAGGGAGACGTTGAGCATGCCCAGCAGGTTGAGTTCGATGACCTTCTGGTGGAAGCGCGGCGACGCATCGGCGGCCAGCGCGAACGGCGATCCGCCGGCGTTGTTCACCACGACATCGAGTCGGCCGTGCCGCTCCACGACAGCGTCGACCATGACCCTCACCGCCTCTGCGTCGCGAACATCGCAGGCGTGGAACTCATACGGCAGCCCGTCCACCGCGCGGCGCGCGCAGGTCACGACCACTGCGCCCTGGCCGGCGAACACCTCGCTGATGCCCGCGCCGACACCCCGCACACCACCGGTGACCAGTACGACGCGACCGCCGAGACCGAAATCCACCGTGCTAGCCTACCAAGCAAGTGCTTGCTTAGGAGTGCCATGACGATCACGTCCACCCCCGTCGAGCCCGGCATCGTCGCCGTGACGGTCGACTACCCGCCGGTGAACGCCATCCCCTCACGCGGCTGGTTCGAGCTTGCCGACGCCATCACCGCGGCGGGCCGCGATATGGACACCCACGTGGTGATCCTGCGGGCCGAGGGCCGCGGCTTCAACGCCGGCGTGGACATCAAGGAGATGCAGCGCACCACCGGCTTCACCGCACTGATCGACGCCAACCGCGGGTGTTTCGCCGCGTTCAAGGCGGTCTACGAGTGCGCGGTTCCGGTGGTCGCGGCGGTCAACGGGTTCTGTGTCGGCGGCGGAATCGGTCTGGTGGGCAACTCCGACGTGATCGTCGCCTCCGAGGACGCGACGTTCGGCCTCCCGGAGGTGGAACGCGGCGCCCTGGGCGCGGCCACCCACCTGTCCCGGCTGGTGCCGCAGCACATGATGCGCCGACTGTTCTTCACCGCGGCCACCGTGGACGCGGCCACGCTGCACCAGTTCGGCTCCGTCCACGAGGTGGTGCCGCGGGCCGAACTCGACGAGGCCGCGCTGCGGGTGGCGCGCGATATCGCCAAGAAGGACACCCGGGTGATCCGCGCCGCCAAGGAGGCGTTGAATTTCATTGACACCCAACGGGTTGACTCCAGCTACCGGATGGAGCAGGGCTTCACCTTCGAACTGAACCTGTCCGGGGTGTCCGACGAACTGCGCGACGACTTCGCGGGCACGAAGAAGGCCAACCAATGACCGGCGGGCAGGAGCGAAGCGACCGGGGGATCGGATGAAGGACAAGAGAACGACCCTCGACGAGGCGGTCGCCCACGTCGAGAGTGGCATGACGATCGGGATCGGCGGCTGGGGGTCGCGGCGCAAGCCGATGGCGTTCGTTCGCGCCCTGCTGCGCACCGGCGTCACCGATCTCACCGTGGTGACCTACGGCGGCCCGGACCTCGGTCTGCTGTGCTCGGCCGGGAAGGTCAGCAAGGTCTACTACGGTTTTGTCTCCCTGGACTCCCCGCCGTTCTACGACCCGTGGTTCTCCAAGGCGCGGACCACCGGCGCGATCGTGGCGCGCGAGATGGACGAGGGCATGCTGCGCAGCGGATTGCAGGCTGCGGCACAACGACTTCCGTTCCTGCCGACCCGCGCCGGGCTCGGCAGTTCGGTGCCGGACTTCTGGGAGGGTGAACTGAAGACGGTTCGCTCGCCGTACCCGAGTCCAATCCCCGAGTCGCCCCGATCCGGCCCGCCGGACGGCGACGGCTTCGAGGAACTCATCGCGATGCCAGCCCTCCGCCTCGACGCGGCCTTCGCCCACCTCAATATCGGCGACCGCCACGGCAATGCCGCCTACACCGGCATCGACCCGTACTTCGACGACCTGTTCCTGATGGCCGCCGACCGCCGGTTCCTCTCTGTCGAACGGGTGATTCCCACCGACGAGCTCGTGAAGTCCGTTCCGCCGCAGGCACTCCTGGTCAACCGAATGATGGTCGACCACGTCGTCGAAGCCCCCGGCGGGGCACACTTCACCACCGCTGCGCCGGACTACGGCCGCGACGAGAAGTTCCAGCGCCATTACGCCCAGGCCGCCGCCGACGGGGACAGCTGGGCACAGTTCGTAGCCACCTATCTTTCCGGTAGCGAGGCGGATTACCAGGCCGCGGTGCGCCGGTTCGCAGAGAAGGAGGCGGGAGCGTGATCCGGGTCAGCAGAGCCGACGTGTGCGCCGTCGCCTGCGCGGAGCTGTTCCGCGATGCCGGGGAGATCATGGTCAGCCCGATGACGACGATGGTGTCGATCGGTGCGCGGTTGGCCCGGCTGACGTTCTCCCCCGACATCCTGCTCACCGACGGTGAGGCCCAGCTCCTGGCCGACACCCCCGCGACCGGCGGGACCGGAGCGGTGGAGGGCTGGATGCCGTTCGGTCGGGTCTTCGAGACCCTGGCGTGGGGCCGGCGCCATGTGGTGATGGGCGCCAACCAGATTGACCGCCACGGCAACCAGAATCTGTCGGCCTTCGGCCCGCTGCAGCACCCGACCCGGCAGATGTTCGGGGTGCGGGGCGCGCCGGGCAACACCATCAACCATGCGACGAGCTACTGGGTGGGCAACCACTCCAGTCGCGTGTTCTGTGCCGCCGTCGACGTCGTGTCCGGAATCGGCTGGGACAAGGTCGATCCCGACAACCCCGCCTACCGTTTCGTCAACGTCCACCGGGTCATCAGCAACCTCGGGGTGTTCGACTTCGGCGGTCCGGGCCACACCATGCGCGCGGTGTCCCTGCATCCCGGCGTGGAGCCCGACGACGTCCGCACCAACACCTCCTTCGAGGTGTACGGGCTCGACGAGGCGCCCAGCACACGGCTGCCCACGGGCGAGGAGCTCGAACTGATCCGCACCATCGACCCGAAGGGGTTGCGCGACAAAGAGGTCAAGCTATGAGGATCCGGACAGCACTCACCCGCCTGGTCGGCGTCGAGCACCCAGTGGTGCAGACCGGCATGGGCTGGGTCGCCGGAGCCCGCCTGGTCTCCGCGACCGCGAACGCCGGCGGGCTGGGAATCCTGGCGTCGGCCACCATGACCATCGACGAACTCGCGACCGCGATCACCAAGGTGAAGGCCGCGACGGGCAAGCCCTTCGGCGTCAACATCCGAGCCGACGCCGCCGACGCCGGTGACCGGGTCGACCTCATGATCCGCGAGGGAGTCAAGGTCGCGTCGTTCGCGCTGGCGCCCAAGCCCGAACTCATCGCGAAACTCAAAGACGCGGGGGCCGTGGTGATCCCGTCGGTGGGCGCCGCCAAACATGCTCGCAAGGTCGCAGGCTGGGGAGCCGACGCGGTGATCGTGCAGGGCGGCGAGGGCGGCGGTCATACCGGCTCGGTCGCCACCACCCTGTTGCTTCCCTCGGTGCTCGACGCCGTCGACATCCCTGTGGTAGCCGCAGGCGGGTTCTTCGACGGCCGCGGACTGGCCGCCGCACTGTCCTACGGCGCGGCCGGGGTCGCCATGGGAACAAGATTTCTGCTCACCAAGGACTCCACCGTCCCCGATGCGGTGAAGCAGCGCTATCTACAGGCCGGTCTCGACGGGACGGTCGTGTCGACCCGCGTAGATGGGATGCCGCACCGGGTACTGCGCACCGGACTCGTGGAAGATCTTGAAGGTGGTTCGCGGGTAAAGGGATTCACCGCCGCCATCGTCAACGCCGCGAAGTTCAAGAAGATGTCCGGCATGACCTGGTCCTCGATGCTCCGTGACGGACTGGCGATGCGGCACGGGAAGGAGTTGACCTGGTCGCAGGTGCTGATGGCGGCCAACACCCCGATGCTGCTGAAGGCGGGTCTGGTCGACGGCAACACCGGCGCCGGAGTGCTGGCCTCCGGTCAGGTCACCGGGATCATCGAGGACCTGCCGTCGTGCGCCGAACTCATCGAGCGCATCGTCGGCGACGCAATCGAGCACCTAAGGGCCGCGTCAGCCCTGATCGACTGACGTCCGGTTCAGAACTGGCGAGTCGGCGTGATTCGCCCCTTGACGCCCAACTCGCGCGCCCGGTCGGTGAGTTGCTGATATTCCTCCGGCGAGATGGTCTTGCTTCGGGTGAGGATGTAGCCGCTCCGGCCGGAGGGATCACTGACGAGCGCCCAGCTGTAGTCCGGCGCGGTCTCGAGGATGGTGTAGTTGCCCGGGGGTGTCGCCGACGGCGGACGCGGCGAGAAGAAGCCGACGTTCAGCGCGGTGTTGTTCTCGTTCACCGCCACTGCCGACCCGGTGATCGAGGAGCGCGGTCCTCGGTTGAAGAAGTAGTTTCCGGAGTTCTGCACCTTGATGGTTCCGTCCGGGTTCAGGGTGTAGGTGGCCTTGGTGTTGACCAGGCCGATGGAGAAGAACTGCTTCACGCTGCCCTGTTCGTAGTACGTCCCGGCATACTTCGCCGGATCGACGGGAACACTGGACGGCGCAACGGATTTCGCGACGACGGACTGAGCCGCGGCGGGCTCCGGAGCGGGGGCCGCCGCTTTCACCGAAGATGCCGCCGGACCCGGCGTGGCGGTCACCGCACTGGCTGGCGCCGGGGTTTTCTTGGCCGGCTTGGCGGCGGGCACTCGCACCGCCGCTGCGGCAGCCGGCCTCGCGCCGACGGTCCGGGCGCCACCTCTGTCAGCACGTGCAGGCTGAGCCGGCTCGTGCGCTGCGGAGCGCGCCGTACCGGCATCTCCCCTGGCGTCGGCGGCGGCAACTCCCGCGCCGCACAACAGCCCGGCGCCCATCCCGGCGGCAAACGCCCCGGACACCAACCACGTACGAACTGAAGACATGACGAACCCTTTCCGTGGAGGCCTGCCGGATGGCGACCCCTTGTTCTCACGCGCCGGTTCGGAGAACCGCGCTATCGGGAGTCATTCGGAGCGACCCCATGCTCGGATGGGTTGTGTGGGATCGAACACATTCCCCGCGGGCGTAGGGTCGGACCCATGGGGATCGCACCGGAAAGCTGGCCGGGACCGTTTCAGGGGTTAATCCGGACGTCGAACAAGTACCTGCTCAACCCGCTGATGCTGCGGTTGGCGGGAAAGAAGTTCTGGTACGCGTCCATCGTGGAGCACACCGGGCGCCGCTCCGGAAAGCACTACTCCACGCCTATCGTCGCCGACCGGGTGGGCGACCAGCTCATCGTTCCTTTGCCGTACGGGACGCAGGTCGACTGGGTGCGCAACGTCTTGACCTCAGGCGAGGCAACCGTCGTGAGCAAGGGCCGGACCTACCACGCCGTCTCCCCCGAACTCATCGGCTCCACCCAGGCCCTGCCGCTGCTGCCGCACAGCCGGCGCCGGACGTTCGAGCGGGTCAGCATCGGCCATTTCCTGCGGATGAGGATCGCCTCATAGCCGCTCGATGATGGTGACGTTGGCCGTCCCACCGCCCTCGCACATGGTCTGTAAGCCGTAGCGGCCGCCGGTGCGTTCGAGCTCATTGAGCATGGTGGCGAACAGCTTTGCGCCCGTCGCCCCGAGCGGATGCCCCAGCGCGATGCCGCCGCCGTTGGGGTTGACCTTCTCCGGGTCGGCCCCGGTTTCCTTGAGCCAGGCCAGGACAACGGGGGCGAAGGCCTCGTTGATCTCGACGACGTCGATGTCGTCGATCGACAACCCGGTCTTGTCCAGGGCGTAGCGGGTCGCCGGGATGGGCCCGGTCAGCATCAGCACCGGGTCGGCGCCGCGGCAACTGATGTGGTGAATACGCGCCCGGGGCTTGAGTCCGTGGTCCTTGACCGCCTGCTCCGACGCCAGCAGCACCGCGCTCGCGCCGTCGCAGATCTGGCTGGCCACCGCCGCCGTCATCCGGCCACCCTCGCTCAGCGTCGGAAGCGCCGCCATCTTCTCCAGCGTTGTGTTCCTGGGTGTTTCGTCGACCGCGAAGCCCTCGACCGGGACGATCTCTCTCCCGAAACGGCCCCCGCTGATGGCGGCCAAGGCGCGCTCGTGGCTGCCCAGGGCCCAGCGCTCCATGTCGTCGCGGGAGATGTCCCAGCGCTCGGCGATCAGTTCGGCGCCACGGAACTGGGAGATCTCCTCGTCGCCGTAACGCTGCAACCAACCTTTGGACTCGGCGGTGGGGGTGGTGAAGCCGAACTGCTCGCCGACGATCATCGCCGAGGAGATCGGGATCTGGCTCATGTTCTGCATGCCACCGGCCAGGATCAGGTCGGCGGTGCCGGCCATGATCGCCTGTGCCCCAAATGAAATCGCCTGCTGGCTGGAGCCGCACTGGCGGTCGACGGTGACGCCGGGGACCTCCTCGGGGTAGCCGGCGGCCAGCCAGGTGAGCCGGCCGATGTTGCCGGCCTGACCGCCGATGGCATCCACACAGCCGACGATCGCGTCGTCCACGGCGGCGGGATCGACGTCGTTACGATCGAAGATCCCGCGGAAGGCGTACACCCCGAGGTCGATCGGGTGGATCCCGGCGAGCGACCCGTTGCGCTTGCCCACGGGGGTGCGGATCGCGTCGACGACGTATGCCTCAGGCATGTTGGGACTCCTCTTCGGTGGCGGCGGCGATGCCGCCGAGAACGATCGAAAGATATTGTCTGCCAACTTGCTCAGCGGTCAACGGGCCACCCGGCGTGTACCAGCGCACCGATACCCAGGTGGTGTCCCGGATGAACCGGTAGACGAGATCGACGTCGATGTCCGGACGGAAGCATCCCTGCTTGATGCCCTGCCGCAGTACGTCCACCCACATCTTGCGCTGGCGCCGATTGAGTTCGGAGACATAGGAGAACCGCGGCTGGGACGAGAGCCGCTTGGCCTCGTCCTGGTAGATCACCACCTCGGCGTGGTGATTCTCGATGGCATCGAAGGAGGCCATGAACAGGCCCTTGAGCCGCTCCATCGGGTCCGGTTGGGTGTCGATGATCTCCTGGTACCGGGCGAACAGCCAGTCGAGAAAGCCGCGCAGCACCTCGTCGACCATCTCCTCCTTGGAGGCGAAGTGGTGATAGAGGCTCCCGGACAGGATGCCTGCGGCGTCGGCGATATCGCGGACGGTGGTGGCGCGCAGTCCGCGTTCGGCGAACATCGTCGCGGCGAGCCCGAGAAGCTCGTCACGACGGGTGGCCGGCGGCGGGCTGGTCATGGATGCTGGCTCGACACCGAGATCACTTCACCGGTCAGGTAGCTGGCGTAGTCACTGGCCAGGAAGGCGATGGTGGCCGCGACCTCCCACGGTTCGGCGGCACGGCCGAACGCCTCGTTCTCGGAGAGCCGGTCGAGCAGATCGGCGGAACTGGTCTTCTCGAGGAAGCGGTGCCGGGCGATGCTCGGCGACACCGCGTTGATCCGCACGCCGTATTCCACGGCTTCGATTGCGCTGCAGCGAGTCAAGGCCATCACGCCGGCTTTGGCCGCGGCATAGTGGGCCTGGGAGTGCTGCGCCCGCCAGCCGAGCACGCTGGCGTTGTTGACGATCGCCCCGCCATGACCGGCGCTCCGGAAGTAGGTCAGGGCGGCCCGGGTGGCCCGCATCACCGAGGTCAGCGACACGTTGAGCACGCGGTCCCACTCCTCGTCGGTCATGTCGATCACCGGTGTCTGGCCGCCCAGCCCGGCGTTGTTGACCACGACGTCCAACCGGCCGAAACGCGCGGTGGTGGAGTCGATCAGGGCGTCGATCTGGGCCGAGGACGTCACGTCGCAGACGACGCTCTCGACCCGGCCGAGTCCCAAGGCGGACAGTGAATCCCGGGTTTCGCCGAGGCGCCGCTCATGGTGATCGGAGATCATCACGTCGGCGCCCTCCAGCAGCGCGCGACGGGCGGTGGCCGAGCCGATGCCGGTGCCGGCGGCGGCCGTGACGACGACGACCTTCCCGGCCAGCAGGCCGTGGCCCGCGACTTCCTCCGGCGGCGTGGACAGTGACGCCATCAGCCTCTCGCCTCCCGGGGCAGGCCGAGCACCCGCTCGGCGATGATGTTGCGCTGGATTTCGTTGGAGCCCCCGTAGATGGTGTCGGCACGGGAGAACAGGAACAGCCGCTGCCACTCGTCGAACTCTCCGTCGCGCAGCACCATCCCGGCCTTGCCCTCGATGTCGAAGGCGAGCTCACCGAGATCGCGATGCCAGTTGGCCCACAACAACTTTGACACGCTGTCCTGGCCGGGTAGCTCGTCGTCCATGGTCGCCATCGCGAAGGACCGCATCGCCTGCAGTCCGGCCCAGGACCGGGTGAGCCGCTCCCGGATCGACGGGTCGTGGATGGCACCGCAGTTCTTGGCGAGTTCCACCAGACCGGAAAGCTCACGGGCATAACGGATCTGCTGACCGAGCGTGGAGACACCGCGCTCGAACTGCAGCGTGCCCATCGCCACCCGCCAGCCGTCGCCGGGTTCGCCGACCACCAGGTCGGCGTCGGTGCGGGCGTCGGTGAAGAACACCTCGTTGAACTCCGAGTCGCCGGTGAGCTGGACGATGGGGCGGATCTCGATGCCCGGCTGATCCAGTGGGACAAGGAGATACGCCAGGCCGCTGTGGCGTTTGGAGCCCTTCTCGGAGCGGGCCAGCACGAAGCACCACTGGGCCCAGTGCGCCAGGGACGTCCACACCTTCTGGCCGTTGATGATCCACGAGTCGCCCTCCAGCACCGCCATCGTGGAAACGTTGGCCAGGTCACTGCCGGCGCCGGGCTCGGAATAGCCCTGGCACCACAGTTCGGTGACGTCACGGATGGCCGGCAGGAAACGTTGCTGCTGTGCGGGAGTCCCGTAGGCGATCAGGGTCGGCCCGACCAGCTCCTCGCCGAGGTGGTTGACCTTGTCCGGGGCGTCGGCGCGGGCGTACTCCTCGTAGAAGGCCACCCGGTGGGCAACCGACAGACCGCGCCCGCCGTGCTCGACCGGCCAGCCCAGGCAGGTCAGCCCGGCGGCCGCGAGGTGGCGGTTCCAGGCCAGCCGTTCCTCGAAGGCCTCATGTTCGCGGCCCGGGCCACCGAGGCCCTTCAGCGCGGCGAAGTCGCCGACCAGATTGTCGGCGAGCCACTCCCGGACCTCTGCCCGGAACTCCTCGACATCCACCCCTGTAGGCTAACCTACCAAGCACTTGCTTTGGTGGCCGGGCGGACATGACCAGGCATTCCCCAACCAGAGGAGCATCGCGATGACGGGCCTGCTGACCACCCCGGCGGTGCTCGACCGGATGGCGTGCGATTTCGCCGACCATGACGCCGTGGTGACCGACGACCGGACCCTGACCTTCGCCGAACTGCGCGAGGAAGTCCGGCACACCGCCGCAGCGATCGCGGGCCTGGGCGTCCGGCCCGGTGACCGGGTGGCGCTGTGGTCGCCCAACACCTGGCATTGGGTGGTGGCGTGTCTGGCGATCCATTACGCGGGAGCTGCCGTCGTACCGATCAACACCCGCTACACCGCCGAGGAGGCGGCCGACATCATCGGCCGCACCCGCGCCTCGCTGCTCTTCGGGATGGGGCGCTTCCTCGGCGCCGACCGGGTCGCCGAACTTGACCGCGGTTCGCTTCCAGCGCTTCGTCACATCGTCCGCTTTCCCATCGAGCACGCCGACGGCAGCTGGGACGAGTTCCTGGCCGGACCGCAGCCCCCACTGTCGGAGGTCGACGCCCGCGCCGCGGCCGTGCGACCCGATGACGTCTCCGACATCCTGTTCACCTCCGGAACCACCGGGCGCAGCAAGGGCGTGCTGTGCGCACACCGGCAGTCCCTGTCGGGCTCGGCGTCGTGGGCCGCGTGCGGTGAGATCACCAGCGCCGACCGGTATCTCTGCATCAACCCGTTCTTCCACAACTTCGGCTACAAGGCCGGGATCCTGGCCTGCCTGCAGACCGGGGCGACGCTGATGCCGCAGCTGACATTCGACGCCACCGAGGCGATGCGTACGGTGCAGGAGCAGCGCATCACGGTCCTGCCCGGGCCGCCCACCATCTACCAGACGCTGCTGGATCACCCGTCCCGCAGGGACTTCGACCTCAGCTCGCTGCGGTTCGCCGTCACCGGCGCAGCGATCGTTCCGGTGGTGCTCATCGAACGGATGCAGAGCGAACTGGACTTCGACATCGTGCTCACCGCGTACGGCCTCACGGAGGCAAGCGGTTTCGGCACGATGTGCCGGCCCGACGACGATCCGGTGACGGTGGCAACCACCTGCGGCCGTCCGATCGCCGACTTCGAGCTTCGCCTGGGCAATCCGGACGAGAGCGGCGCGGGCGAGGTGCTGCTGCGGGGCCCGAACGTCATGCTGGGCTACCTGGACGACCCGGAGGCCACCGCCGCCGCCGTGGACGCCGACGGCTGGCTGCACACCGGCGACATAGGCACCGTCGACGACAACGGCAACCTGCGGATCACCGACCGGCTCAAGGACATGTACATCTGCGGCGGGTTCAACGTCTACCCCGCCGAGATCGAGCAGGTCCTCGCCCGCCTCGACGGGATCGCCGACGTGGCGGTCATCGGCATTCCGGAGGACCGCCTGGGCGAAGTCGGCCGCGCCTTCATCGTGCGGCGGCCCGATGCCGATCTGTCCGAGGAGGACGTGATCGCCTACGCACGAAGGCATCTGGCCAATTTCAAGGCCCCCCGGTCGGTGGTCTTCCTGGAACAGCTTCCGCGTAACGCCGGCGGCAAAGTGGTCAAGCCCACCCTGCGAGAGATGGTGTGATGGATCTGGATTACGACGCGCAGACCTGCGCGTTCCGCGACGAGGTGCGCAGCTTCCTGGCCGCCAACACCGCCGAGTTCCCGACGAAGTCCTACGACACCGCCGAGGGATTCGCACAGCACCGCCGCTGGGACCGGGTGCTGTTCGACGCCGGCCTGTCGGTGATCACCTGGCCGGAACGCTACGGCGGACGAGATGCGAGCCTGCTGCAATGGGTGGTGTTCGAAGAGGAGTACTTCCGGGCCGGCGCCCCGGGACGCGCGAGCGCCAATGGGACCTCGATGCTGGCCCCCACGCTGTTCGGCCACGGCACCGAGGAACAGCGGCTACGGATCCTGCCGAAAATGGCCAGCGGCGAAGAGATCTGGGCACAGGCCTGGTCGGAGCCGGAGTCGGGCAGCGATCTGGCGTCGCTGCGGTCCACCGCCACCAAGACCGCGGGCGGCTGGCTGCTCAACGGCGAGAAGATCTGGAGTAGCCGGGCGCCGTTCGGTGACCGGGCGTTCGGCCTGTTCCGCTCGGATCCCGACTCGCAGCGTCATCGCGGCCTGACATACCTGATGTTCGACCTGCACACCGACGGTGTGACGGTCCGACCGATCGAACAGCTCGGCGGCGCAACCGGTTTCGGCGAGATCTTCCTCGACGACGTGTTCGTCCCCGACGACGACGTCATCGGGGAGGTGAACGAGGGCTGGCGCGCGGCGATGAGCACGGCCAGCAACGAACGCGGGATGTCGCTGCGCAGCCCGGCACGCTTCGTCGCCCCCGCGGAGCGCCTGGTGCGGGACTGGCGGGAACACGGCGCCGACCCCGCGTTCGCCGACCGGGTGGCCGACGCATGGATCAAGGCACAGGCCTACCGCCTGCACACCTTCGGGACGGTGACCCGGGTCTCGGAGGGCGGCGAACTGGGCGCGGAATCGTCGGTCACCAAGGTGTTCTGGTCCGACCTCGACGTGGCCCTGCACCAGACGGCGCTGGATCTGTGTGGCCCGGACGCCGAACTGGTGGACTCCTGGACCGACGGGCTGCTGTTCGCCCTCGGCGGCCCGATTTACGCCGGCACCAACGAAGTTCAGCGCAACATCATCGCCGAACGTCTCCTGGGCCTGCCCAAGGACGGAGCGAAGGCCTGATGAAGTTCGCGTTGGACCAGGAGCAGCGGGACTTCGCCGCCAGCATCGACGCCGCCCTCGGCGCCGCGGACGTTCCGGCCGCGGTCCGATCCTGGGCCGCCGGTGACCCGAAGCCCGGACGGGCGGTGTGGAACCAACTGGCCGATCTCGGCGTCACCGCGCTGGCGGTGCCGGAGCGTTTCGACGGGATCGGCGCCCACCCGGTCGATCTCGTCGTCGCCGTCGAGGGTCTCGGACGCTGGTGCGTACCGGGTCCGGTGGTGGAATCCCTTGCGGTGGCGCCGATTCTGCTGGCCGACGACGACCGGTCGGCGGCGCTGGCCTCCGGTGAGCTGATCGCCACGGTCGCGTTGCCGCCGGCTGTACCCCGCGCGGTCGACGCGGACGTCGCCGACATCGTCCTGCTTGCCACCGACGCGGGCCTGACCGAGGCCTCGGCCGGTGCGCAGCACGAGTCGGTGGATCCGGCACGTCGCCTCTTCGACGTCTCCCCGATGGGCGACGTCCGAGCGGCCGACGTCGCGCGTGCCTACGAGTTCGGCGCACTGGCTACTGCCGCCCAACTCGTCGGTGCGGGCCAGGCGATGCTCGAGATGTCGGTGGAGTACGCCAAACAGCGCACCCAGTTCGGCCGGGTGATCGGCAGCTATCAGGCCATCAAGCACAAACTGGCCGACGTGCACATCGCGGTGGAACTGGCCCGCCCGCTGGTCTTCGGTGCGGCGCTGTCCCTGGCCGACGACTCACCGCACGCGGCGCGGGACGTCAGCGCCGCCAAAGCCGCCGCGTCCGACGCCGCACTGCTCGCGGCGCGCACCGCGCTGCAGACCCACGGCGCCATCGGCTACACCGCCGAGCACGACCTCTCGCACTGGCTGCTCCGGGCCCAGGCGCTGCATTCCGCATGGGGCGGCCCGGTCACACATCGACGCCGACTCCTGGAGTTGCTGTGACCACACCCGAAGAACGTCAGATGCTGCGGCAGACGGTCGCCGCACTCGTCGACAAGCACGCCGGCCCCGAGGCCGTGCGCCGTGCGATGGAGTCCGAACGCGGCTACGACGAGAACCTCTGGACCATGCTGTGCGAGCAGGTGGGCGCCGCGGCGTTGGTGGTTCCCGAGGAGTTGGGCGGGGCTGGCGGCGAATTGGCCGACGCCGCAGCGGTTCTGGAGGAGCTGGGTCGCAATCTGGTGCCGATGCCGCTGCTGGCGACCACGCTGGCCGAACTCGCCCTGCTCGCGGCCGACGACCCCGACACCGGCACCCTCGAACAACTGGCCGGCGGCACGCTGATCGGCACCGTGGCCTTCGACCGGGATTACGTCGTCAACGGCGACGTCGCCGACGTGGTGCTCGGCATCGAGGACGGCCGCGTGGTCCGCTGGACCGACGTGACAGTCGAGCCGCGGACACCGTTGGACCCCACCCGCCGGCTCGCGCGGATCACCCCAGGCGGCAGCACGGTCGTCGGCCCCGATCCCGGCCTGGCCGACATCGCCGCGGTCCTCCTTGCCGCCGAGCAGGCCGGTGCCGCGGCCCGCTGCCTGGACCTGACCGTGGAGTACACCAAACAGCGGGTGCAGTTCGGGCGCGCCATCGGCAGCTTCCAGGCACTCAAGCACCGCATGGCCGACCTCTACGTCGCCGTGCAGTCCGCACGCGCCCTGCTGGGCGATGCGGTCGCCGACCTGACACCGGTGAGCGCCGCCCTGGCCCGGCTGGCAGCGAGCGAGGCGTTCTGCACCGTCGCCGGCGAGGCCATTCAGCTCCACGGAGGCATCGCCATCACGTGGGAGCACGACATGCACCTGTACTTCAAACGCGCGCACAGCAGCGCTCAGCTCCTCGGACCGCCGCGCGAACAGCTGCGACGCCTGGAATCCGAAGTTCTCTGAAGGTGTCATAGCCTGGGCGGGTGAGCGGTAACGTCGCGCGCCGGGCCGGTATCCCCCCGTTCTACGTCATGGACGTCTGGCTGGCCGCCGCGGAGCGGCAGCGGACCCACGGCGATCTGGTGAACCTGTCCGCGGGCCAGCCCAGTGTCGGGGCGCCCGGGCCGGTGATCGCCGCCGCCGAGCGGGCATTGCGGTCCGGTCCACTGGGATACACCGTGGCCCTTGGCATTCCGGAGCTGCGGCAGGCCATCGCCAACTCGTACCGCACGAAGTTCGCCCTCGACGTCACCGTCGACGACGTCGTGCTGACCACCGGTTCCTCGGGCGGGTTCCTGCTGACTTTCCTGGCGTGTTTCGACGCCGGCGACCGGGTTGCCATCGCCAGCCCGGGATATCCCTGCTACCGCAACATCCTCTCGGCCCTCGGCTGCGACGTCGTCGAGATCGAATGCGGTTCGGAGACCCGGTTCCAGCCGACCGTCGGGATGCTCGCCGAACTCGACCCGCCCGTGCAGGGCGTTATCGTCGCGAGCCCGGCCAACCCGACCGGCACGGTGATCCCGCCGTCGGAACTGGCCGCGATCGCGCAGTGGTGCGACGCCGAAGGCGTGCGGCTCGTCAGCGACGAGGTGTACCACGGGCTGGTGTATCCGGGAGCGCCGGAGGTTTCCTGCGCCTGGCAGACGTCCCGCAATGCCGTTGTGGTGAACAGTTTTTCGAAGTACTACGCGATGACGGGCTGGCGGCTGGGCTGGCTGCTGGTGCCCGCCGAACTGCGCCGATCAGTCGACTGCCTGACCGGGAACTTCACCATCTGCCCGCCGGTGCTGCCGCAGCACGCCGCAGTGGCCGCCTTCACCCCCGAGGCGATCGCCGAGGCCGACGGGCACCTGCGCCACTACGCCGCCAACCGGGAGACCCTGATCGCCGGACTGCGGCAACTGGGACTGACCCGACTGGCGCCGGCCGACGGCGCCTTCTATGTCTACGCCGACGTGTCGGACTTCACCGCGGACTCGCTGCGGTTCTGCGAAACGCTGCTCGCCGAAACAGGATTGGCGATCGCGCCCGGCATCGACTTCGACACCATGCGGGGCAACTCGTTCGTCCGGCTGTCGTTCGCCGGCCCCGCCGATGACATCGACGCGGCCCTGCACCGGCTGGGTCCGTGGCTGAGCCGCTGACGGTCTAGACCCCCGGGTCGTCGTAAGGATTCAGCAGCTTCGTATATACGAGGTCCTGGCTCTGATACTCCTGCAGAATCTTGGGCGTGTAGTTGAGCCGTCCCCAGATGGTGGCGTTAACGCCGGTATCAAAGGTGACGGTCAGCTTTCCGGTTGTGGGATCGACGGTGCCGCTGACCGGCTTCGCGGGCGCCGCCGGATTCTTCGAGGTGAACTCCAGCGAGTTGTCCGGTTTGACGTCGTATTCGGCGAGCCAGGCGTCGCCCGGCCCGTACAGGCTGCCGCTCACAAATCCCCGCGACGACGGAACGAACGGCATGGCGACCGTGGTGGATCCGCCCCCGGACACCCGTTGGGTGTCGACCTTCGTGACGGCCGGTGAGCCCGTCTGGTAGGTGACCGAGAGGGTCGGGTTGTAGGAGGTGGTGTTGTAGCTGGGCCGGTCACGCCCCAATGACCAGAACGACAGCAGGCCGACGCCGTTCTGCTGGGCCCACTTGATGACCGTTGTGCCCGTACCGCTCACCTCGGCCGGCGTGATGGCCTCGACGGTCGCGGCGTCACCGGGGGTGTATCCGGGCGGGGTGCTGCCGGCGATGTAGAGGGTATCGTCCTGACCGACCATCAGCGTCACGCCGAGTTTCTTGAACGCGTCGGCGCGGTCCGTCGCCAGGCCGTAGTCCACCAGATAGTCGACCGCGCCCTTGATCGGGAAGCCGGCGACGTTGATCCCGGTGTCGGCTTCGGCGATGAGCATGTCGACCATGTTCTTCTTGTTGGCCAGCATGTACTTGTAGACCTCTTCGCCGTAGTCGAAGGCCATCATGTTCCACGTGCTGACGTTCAAATTCACCTGCCCGGCGGAGACGATCAGTCGCCCCGGATCGGTCTGCGGCGCCCACCCGGTGTTGGGTCCGATGGGCAGCACGTAGGACAGCTCCATCCCGGGGAAGACGTTCTCGTCCTGGATCGCCTTGAAGACGCGGTTGCGCTGATTGACGATGCCCCACTGGCTGATGCCGAGCGCCGGGCCCTCGATGTCGAGGTCAAATTTCCGGATGCCCATGTCGTAGAAGTACTTGATGGCCTCCTCATAGGCCTTCTTCATCGCAACGAAGCCCTCGGGATAACCGAAGCTCACGATCGTGTCGGCGTCGACATACTGAGACCCGAGCGGCTTGTCGAGGGTGATGTTGATGGCCGTGACGTTGTTGCCGTCCGTCACCAGCGCACCGCTGGTGGCCTTGGGCACGTCGTAGCGGGCAACGTGGGTGAACGTGAACTTACCGGTTGCGTCCACGGTGTAGAGATCGGTCGCCCCGCCGTAGATCCGGAACTGCCCGGCGATGCTGCCCGGCTCGATCGCGCTGAGGTCGATCGGCGTCTTCAGGGGCAGATTCACGACGGTCTGACCCGTCGCCGGAACCACGTTGCTTGCGGTTTCCCCGGCCTTGCCGTTGAGCTGTCCGATCTCAATGCCGTTCTGGCATGCGGTGATTCCGCCGAAGGACACGATGGTCTTGAGTCCCTTGGCCAGCGCTGCGGCGATGTCGGCCTGAATCGCCTGACCCTTGGGGGAGCTGAAGGTGTCTTCCGGCGAGGGCGCGCTGCCCCAGATGTATTCCCCGCCGGCGTAGTTCTGGTTGACGAACGCCAATGTGGCGGCTTGGATTCCGGTCTTATCCATGGTGGCGACGAGACTTGGCTTGCCGGGCACATTGGGGTCGACGCTGTCGTTCATGTACCAGGTCTCGGAGCGCTGCTTGATCGAGCCCATGTCGATGTAGGGGGCGAACGTCTGTCCCGGCACGGGGCAGGACAGTGCGCACGCGCCCCCTCCGCCACCAGAGCCGTCGGCGCCGGGTGTGCCGTTGTTCGGGAAGAGGAACAGGATGCGTCCGGTTCCGGCGGTTCCGCCCATACCACCCTGGCCGTCGGCGCCGCCGGGGACCGCGGTGCCGCCGTCTCCGCCGTCGCCGCCGTCTCCGCCCCGGCCCATCACCCAGCTGCCGTCGCCGCCGTTACCGCCGTTGCCGCCCTTGCCGCCGTTGAGCGGACTCGTCGTCCTCAGCAGCAGCAGTTGGCCGCCGGATTCCCTCGGGAACACCTTGAATCCCTCGGGCGCGGTCACCGGCACCGGCGAGCCGATGACCAGTTGGTAGACCTCGTCGTTGCTCAACGAGTTGGCCTGCACGTCGAACAGCCACGAGCCCTGTCCATAGACGGCGGAGGCGTCGATGATTCCGCTCGACTCCCACTGGCCGCCCTTTGCGGGATTGTCGGCGCTGGTCGGCCAGACCAGCGCGGCCGGCAACTGGCTCTGCTGAGCCACCGCGGCGACCAGTTGGCCGGTGTTGGTGTCGTACTGCCAGATTCGGGCCTCACCGCCGGTCGGGTTCTCCGGTGTCCAGTCGAAGGGCGCCTTGCCGCGCATCTCCCGGTTGGGGTTCTCCTGGATCATCAACTGGCCCTGCCGGTTGGTGTCGAGGTTGTCCGGGTTGATCACGCCGTCGGTGGCTGTCGTCGCCTGCAGCAGTACGGTGATGCCCCCGCCGGCGAGCGGATCGGTCTGGTCGTCGAGCTGCATCTGGTAGACGCGCCCGTAGAAGTTGGGGCTGGTCTGGGCATCGGCACCCCCACCTGTCGCGGTGAAGTAGAAGATGCCGGCCTTGGTCTTGCTGACGGCGACGTCCTCGACCCGGGCGAAGTTGAAGGCGTTCTCGGACTTCACGTAGTTCTGAAGATTCTGTTCGGGGCCGACGGCGATGTCCTTCGGGATGAGCACCCATTCGCCCTGCAGGGTGCCGTCGCCCTTGCCGAATTGACTCTCGCTGGTGATCCGCTGATCGCGGGCCCGGAACACGTAGAGGTCGCCGTCAACCAAACCGTTGCGAATCATCGGGTTGGGATCGTCTGGATGCTTGGTGCCCGCCCACAGATAGAGCTGGCTGTCGTCGACGCCCTTGTCCTCGGGGATGGCCAGGTAGGTCTTGCTGTTGTCGGGAGTGGGAATGACGACCGCGTTCTCCTGCTGGAAATGTCCCATCTGAGGGAGCACGTAGGCGACTCCGTCGGCCACCGCGACCCGCTCGCCGCCCAAACCGTCGAAGGTGGGGTCCGGCGGTCCGGAACTGTTGGCGCCGTCTTCCTCGCCGGTGAAGAACACCCGGCCAAGCAGACCGACCTCTGGGCCGCCGAGGTAGGCCGAGCAGAACTTGGCGAACTTGAAGGTGTTGGTCGAAAGGTCGGCCCACTGTGCGGTGAGGTCGTCGAAGCTCTGGGTCGCGACGTTCCAGCGCTTGACCTGGGTGAAGGCCTGATTGGCGGAGAGCACATCGCCCGTCTGGGGATCGAGGATGATTTCACTGACGTCGGAGCCCTTGATGCCCTGCTGACCGACCACCGGGATGGTGACGGGCCACGTGCCGGGGTCGGGACCGGTTTGCCGGTTGGCGAAGAACTCGTGGTTCATGAACAGGTGAACGAGTCCCTGGTCGTCGGTGTAGGCGCCCAGGCCGTCGGGGATCCCGGTCAGCCGGTATCCGTTGTCCGTCAGGCCCGTTCCGGACAGTTCAGTCGTCTCCCCGACGGTGAAGAGCGGCTCGGTGGTCACCCCGGCGACCAAGGGGACCGTATACGGACCCTGGCTCGTACTGGGGTCGAACCCTGTGGTGCTGGGATTGCCGTCGGCACCGTTGCCCCCGCGGCCGCCGTTGCCGCCCAGGCCCCACACCGAGAACCGGCCCACCGAGCCGCCGTTGCCGCCGTTGCCTCCGACACCGGCGATCGAGGTGGCGTCTCCGCCGTCACCGCCTGCCCCGCCCAAGCCCTCGAACAACCCGCCCTGCCCGCCGGCGCCGCCGTCCTGTCCGGGCAGGCCGTCACCGCCGCGGCCGCCGTTGCCGAACCAGACCGCGGAGCCACCGGTGCCGCCGTTGAAGCCGTTTCCGCCGTTACCGAGAAGCCCCGCTTTGCCTCCGTTGCAGACGGTTTCGCCGACGCATGTCTTCGCGTCGTAACTGAACCCGTTTCCGATCAGGATCCCGCCATCGGGATGGTCAGCGGTTCCGTTGCCGAAGAACTTCCTGATGGCATCGGCCAGGGGTTGTGCGCCTTGGGCTTTGGCAGGTTCGGAGGTGGTGAGGGACTTGGCCGTGGTCGCCGCCGGGCCGGCCTGCAGTTCCCGCCGGCTAAAGGCGGCCGCGGCCCAGGCGAACGGCGCGAAGGCGGGACTGCCCGGGTTGCCCTTGATACCAAGCCACGACAGGACATCCGGTCCATTGCCCGACACGTTTCCGGTGGCGGCCGCTGGGGCTGACGTCATCGCGGGGATCGCGGCGGCGGGAGCCGCCACCGACGTGCGCGCCACCACAGCAGCGGATGGCGAGAATCTCTGGGCCAGAGTTGGTTTGGGTGCCGTGGCGGCTGATGTGCCTGCTGAGGGGGCCGCAATGGAAGCCGAGCGTGTAGCGATGACCGGCAGGCTGATCGTCTGGGCCGGCTGCGGCGTACTCGGTGCCGGCTTCACCGATGAGGGGAGGTCCGGGAGTTGCGGTGCGGACCGGGTTGTCCGGGTGACCGCACTCGGCGCCGGAAGCCTGGTCTGCGATGGTGCACTTGTGCGAATGCCACTGCCCTGGGAGTCATTTCGCGGAGTACGAGGTGAGGGCGTGGACCCGCGAGCGGGACCTGCCACCGGCCCTGACGGCTCGGCCGTGCCGGAGTTGCCTCCGTCCGTCGGAGCCGCCCACGCAACACCGGGAACGAATCCGATGCCTAGCCCGACACCCAGGGCGACGGCCAGGGCCCCCACTCGACCGATGTAGCGCGCTGATGCCGAGTCCGAAATCGCTGCCACTTGAGCCCCTTTGATCGAGCCGATCGAGGCGGTTGACGTTAACAGCAATTTCGCAGCCGCGGACCGTTGTCAACGAAAGCGTCATTTATAAGTCGGATTACGGGCCGATTGGGGCGTCGACCGCCTGAGCCGGTGATCGCGCTCGAGCGAATTCCCTAGGCACTGAAGGAGATTGGCCCGATGGTTCCGCCCCCGCTGATCGGGATATCGCCCTTGATGCCCTGGCTGATCGTCATGCTCGGGAAGTGCGTGAGCGGTCCGATGGGCTGACCGAAATCACTGTCGACCAACGTAGAAACGCCACCCAAGCGTTGGTACAGCAGCGCCTGAACGGGGACCGAGTTCTAGACGAGTTCTCTACTCCGAAACGCCTATCGCCGGGATGGGGAATCTAGCCGGAGATGTGGATGGGGCCGATTGTTCCGTTTCCGCTGAAGGGAACGTTGTCGGTGATGGTTTGGCTGATTTGCATGCTCGGGAGCAGGGTGAGCGGTCCGATGGGCTGGCC
>WBZO01000288.1_pt1 | contig 119224 bp, 97 predicted proteins | sample 5204261 | NCBI WGS metagenome assembly WBZO01 (sample SAMN12412400, study PRJNA552823) | activated sludge metagenome | isolation source: activated sludge from anammox sidestream of wastewater treatment plant... | place: USA: North Carolina | collected 2017-09 | reverse complement strand
ACAGGTCACCCGCCGCGGTGTTGGAGGCTTTGAGATACGCCTGCTGGCTCCAAACGCCGCCGCTGCGCCCGAAGATGTACGCCGCCCCGGCATTATTAGCCGAGTTGTCGCTCCCGTCGCCGTTCACCCCGGTGGCGCTGCTGGCTTCAAGGTACGCCCCGACCACCACGGTGTCGCCAGAGACCGCCACGCTGTAGCCAAACCAGTCATCCGCATCGGTGTTGGAGGCTTTGAGATAGGGACCGGCTTCAATTTGCGCCTGGATGCTGAGCCAGTCGGCGGCGCTGAGCCCGGCAGGGGTCTGCCCGGCGGGGCTCTGCCCCGCTGCGATGCGCTGGCTCTGACCCGTCGGGATGCTCGCCGCGGCTGGCGCGGCGCCCGCCGCCAGCGGGGCGGGTACCGCGCTCAACAACAGGAGCGCCAGCAGGGTCAACCAGCGGCTGAACCTGCCCAAACTGCATAGGCTGCACTTCTGAGGTCTCATTTTCGTTTGTCTCCTTCTTTGGCTGAAAGCACGCTTGGGTTTCCTCATCAGCGATTATACAACCGTTGCTATACCTCAACGAATGCGTTCGCCCGGTTGCTTTTCCAGCGCGGCTCTCCCCCAGGTGCAGCGATTTTCGTGTGTTTTGCTCCAAATGTGGTTGCCCTGCCCGCCCCTCCTAATCTTCTTTCACACCTGCTTGCGGATCGCATAGAAGATCGGAAGCGCGGCGAGCTGCATGACCACCGAAAAGGCGACCAGCGCCGGCAGCGAGATGTCGTACAGCACGCCGATCAGCAGGCTGCCCAGGAACCAGAAAACGCCGTAGCCGGCGTTGAAAACGCCGTAGGCGTAGCTGCGCCGTTCGGGCGCCGCCAGGCTGCCGACCGCGGCGCGCATGATCGATTCCTGCGCCCCCATGCCGATCCCCCACAGAACCATGCCCGCCACCGCGGCGTTCACCCCGCCTAGGAACACCAGCGGCGCAAACCCGGCGGACAGCGCGGCGACCAGCATCATCACCACGATCCCCAGGCGGTCGAACAGCCGCCCAAAGACGAGCGCCGCCAGCGCGTCCACGCCCATCGCGAGCGCGTAGAGCAGCGGCGCCGCCGCCGGGGCGATCAACGCCGTGCGCTCGAAGTGGTAGGCGATCAGCGGGAAGTCGGCAAAGCCGGCGGCGATCAGGCAGGCGCCCAAAATGTAGAGCCAGAAGGCGCGCGTAAAGCCCTGCGTCTGAAGCTGCGGCGCGCGGATCTCGAGGTCTTGCGGGCGCGGGTAGAGCCAGCGCGCCGCCGTCAGGGTCGCCATCGCCAGCACGACCGGGACGAGCAGCAGCGCATAGCTGAAGCGGTACCCGGCTCCGAAATGCAGCGCCGCGGCGACGATGAGCGGACCGCTGACCGCGCCGATCTGATCCAGCGCTTCGTGCAGCCCAAAGCCCCAGCCGCGCCCCATGTGCTGCGTCCCGTAGGACAGCATGGCGTCGCGCGGCGGCACGCGGATAGCTTTACCGACGCGTTCGAGCATCATCAGCGCCGCCGCGGTTTGCCAGTTGCCGGTCAGCGCGAGCAGCGGCACGGCAAACAGGTTGACCGCATAGCCGATGAAGGTGATCGCCCAGTAGCGGTGGGTTTTGTCGCTCAGCAAGCCGGAGAAGAAGCGCAGCGCGTAACCGATCAACTCGCCCGCGCCGGCGACCAACCCCACCAGCGCGCCGCTGGCGCCCAGCACCGCCAGGTAAGAGCCGTTGAGGCTGCGCGCCCCTTCGTAGGTCATGTCGGCGAACAGGCTCACCACGCCCATCAGCACTACAAAGCGCAGCGCGGCGCGGGCTAAGAGCGGGCTGGCTTTTACGGGGGCTTCCGGGGGGCGGGGGTGATCCATCGCGTGCGAGCCTCGAGGCGCAGGATATTTTACGCCGCCGGTAAGGCGGCGTCAAGCGATTGGGCGCTCTCGCGGCGGGCGCGCGATTGTTCTGACTTGTTTTACCCCCCCCTCGGTCCCCCCAAATCCGGGCGAGGTTTATCCGTCCGGATTTGGGGGGAAGAAAGCCGAACAAATTGCGGATTGGCGGGTAATTTCCCCCAATCCTCTTGACATCCAAATTCAGCGGGAGTAAAATAGCGAAGTTTGTTAATGATTAAGTTAGTTAACCATTAGGTTTGTGAAACGAGAATCGCATGTCCCAAATTGAACTTGTATCGGAAGAAACCAGCCTGGAGCGCGTGATCGAGCGCTTCTGGGAGACCGTCCCGCCGCTCTGGTGCCAGATCCGCGACCACATCCGCCAGTCGGCTGCCGAGCGCTTCGACATCACGGTGGAGCAGTTCCACATCCTGCGCCACGTGCGCGCCGGGTGCGGCTCGATCAGCGAGTTGGCGCAGGTGAAACGCATCAGCCGCCCGGCGATCAGCCAGACGGTGGAGCTGCTGGTCGCCAAGGGCTTGCTCACCCGCGTCCAGAGCGCCGCCGACCGCCGCTTCGTCCAGATCGAGCTGACCGACGCCGGGCGTGCGCTGCTGGAAGCCGTGTTCGAAGAAACCAGCGGCTGGATGCGCCGCCGGCTCGGACGGCTGAGCCGCGCGGAGCTCGACCAGGCGGCGCGCGGGATGCAGATTCTGCAAGCCGCGTTCAAGTCCGAACCCTAAATCCCTGCGCCGCCCGTTATTTTGGCGCGGGCGCGGCGCTTTTATAGAACCGAGGCGTTTATCGTCGTATGAAACACATCCAAAAACTGTTACCTTTTGTCAAACCTTACTGGGGGCGCAGCCTGCTGGCGCTGGTCTTTTTGCTCGCGGTGGTCGGCATGGATTTGAGCATCCCGCGCCTGATCCAGCGCATCATCGATCAGGGGATCGCGCGCAACGACATGCAGGTGGTCGTGCAGACTACGCTGATCATGCTGGCGATTTCGGTGGTGGACATGCTGTTCGCGGTGCTGAACAACATCCTCTCGGTGCAGGTGGGCGAGAGCGTGGCGCGCGATCTGCGCGCGGCGCTGTTCAAGAAGATCCAGGCGTTCTCGTGGGGCAACCTGGACACGCTCAACACCGGCGCGCTGATGGTGCGGCTGGCGAGCGACACCACCATCTTCCAGCGGCTGGTGCAGGTCTCGCTGCGGATCGGCACGCGCGCCCCGTTCCTGATGCTCGGCAGCCTGATTCTGATGTTCAACACCGACCGGCGGCTGGCGTTGATGATGCTGCCGCTGCTGCTGCTCACCATCCTGATCATGACGGTCTTCATCTCGCGCATGGAGCCGCTGTTCCGCAGCGTGCAGCAGAAGATGGACCGCTTGAACGCGGTGCTGCAAGAGAACATCGCCGGGGTGCGCGTGGTCAAGTCATTTGTGCGCGAGGATTACGAAGGCGAGCGCTTTGGTTCGGTCAATAGGGATTACGCCGACCGCAGCGTGCGCGTGATGCAGTTCCTGTCCACGATGATCCCGATCCTGACCATGTTTATCAGCGTGGGGATCGTGATCGTGATCTGGGCGGGCGGGCTGCAAGCCATGCGCGGCAGCCTGACGATGGGGCAGATCGTGGCGTTCAACAACTACTTGATGACCACGCTGGGACCGCTGACGATCATGGCGATGGTCGCCAACGTAGTCGCCGCCGGCGCCGCCTCGGCGGAGCGGATCAACGAAGTGCTGGAAACGCCGGTCGAAATTACCGACCCAGCCGAGCCGCTCCATCTGACGCCGGGCGGCAAGCGCCGCGTGGCGTTCGAACACGTCTCTTTCCGCTACAGCGGCACGGACGACGACCCGGTGCTGGCGGACGTCAGCCTGACCGCCGAACCGGGGCAGACGGTGGCGATCTTGGGGGCGACCGGTTCGGGCAAATCCACGCTGGTCAACCTGATCCCGCGCTTTTACGACGTGAGCGCCGGGCGCATCACCATCGACGGGATCGACGTGCGCCAGCTCAGACAGGACGATCTGTTCGCCCAGGTGGCGATTGTGCCGCAGGAGTCGATCCTGTTCACCGGCACGGTGCGCGACAACATCCGCTACGGGCACCCGACCGCCTCCGAGGCGGAGGTGATCGAAGCCGCGCAAGCCGCCCAGGCGCATGATTTCATCACGCGGCTCAAAGAAGGCTACGACACCCCGATCGAGGAGCGCGGCGTCAACCTCTCCGGCGGGCAGATCCAGCGCATCGCGATCGCGCGGGCGCTGCTGCTGCGCCAGCCGATCTTGATCTTGGACGACAGCACCAGTTCGGTGGACGTGGAGACCGAGAACAAGATCCAGAACGCGCTCAAGTCCTACTTCGGCGCGGCGACGGTGTTCATCGTCGCCCAGCGCATCAGCACCGTGCTGAGCGCCGACAAGATCGTGGTGATCGACCGCGGGCGCCTCGCCGCCGAAGGCACGCACGCCGAGTTGATGCGGACCAGCCCGATCTACCAGGAGATCTACGCGTCGCAGTTGGGCAACGGTTTCAGCCTCGAACAGCTCGAAGGGCTCGCACCGCGCGAGCTGGCGAGCGCCGGAGGTGAGCGATGAGCGGCAATCACAATTCCCCGCCCGCCCAAGACCGCACCGCCATGCGCACCACGATGATGGGGCGCGGACCGATGCGCCCGGCGCGCTTCGAAACTGCGCGCGACCCGCGCAGCGCGCTGAGCCGCCTGGCGGCGTATCTGCTGCCGTTCAAGACCGCCATCCTGATCGTGGTCGCGCTGGTGCTGATCTACACCCTGCTGGGGCTGTTGGAGCCGTACCTGCTGGGCTACGCCATCGACAATTTCATCGCCACTAAAGACGCCGCCGGGCTGGCGCGCATCTCGATCTTGCTGCTAGTAATCTATCTGCTGGACAACGGTTTTCAGGCGGTTTCCGCCTGGGTGATGGCGCTGGTTTCGCAGCGCGCTTTGCAAAGGCTGCGCGACGACCTGTTCCAGCACATCCAGGGGTTGAAGATCCGCTTCTTCGACACGCACACCACCGGCGAACTGATGAGCCGCCTGACCAACGACATCGAGGCGATCAATCAGGCGGTCTCGCAGAACGTGGTCTCGCTCATCGCCAGCGCGCTGTCGATGGTCGGCATTGTAATCGCGATGTTCTTGATGGACGTGTACCTGGCGCTGGCGACGCTGATCGTGGTGCCGCTGATGCTGTGGTTCGCCAATTTCGTCGCCCGCTACACGCGCAAGGGCTTCCGCGACCTGCAGTTGGAGCTGGGCGGGATGAACAGTGTGATGGAGGAGTCGATCAGCGGGGCGCGGGTGATCAAAGCCTTCCGCCGCAACGATTCGGCGGTCGCCGACTTCGAAGAACACAACCGCAAGGTGTTCAAAGCCGGCGTGTACGCCAACAGCTACGCGCTGCTGCTCATGCCCATCACCACCCAGCTCGGCAACCTGTTTGCGATCGTGCTGGCGGGGATGGGCGGTTACCTGGCGCTGAAAGGCTTGGTGACGGTCGGCACGATTGCGGCGTTCATCAGTTATTCGCAGAAGTTCGTCACGCCGCTGCGCCAGATCGCCAACATCTACAACTCGATCCAGGCGGCGCTCGCCGGGGCGGAGCGGGTCTTCGAGATCATCGACACTGCGCCCGAAGCCCCCGACGCCCCGCGCGCGGCCGCGCTCGAAAGCGTGCACGGCGCGGTTTCCTTCGAGGACGTGGGTTTCGGTTACCTGCCCGGCAAGCCCGTGATCAAGGATTTCAACCTGCAAGTCGCCGCGGGGCAGACGATCGCGCTGGTGGGACACACCGGCGCCGGCAAAACTACGATCACCAACCTGCTCAACCGCTTCTACGACGTGACCAGCGGTTCGATCAAGGTGGACGGGATCGACCTGCGCCAGATCAAGCGCGCCGACCTGCGCGGGCAGCTCGGGTTGGTGCTGCAAGACACCTTCCTGTTTTCGGACACGGTGATGGAAAACATCCGCTATGGGCGGCTGGACGCCAGCGACGCGGAAGTGATCGAGGCGGCGAAGATGGCTGCCGCCGACCCGTTCATCCGCCAACTGCCGCAGGGTTACCAGACCCAGCTTTCGGAGCGCGCCAGCAACCTGAGCCAGGGGCAGCGCCAGATGCTCTCGATCGCGCGGGCGATCCTGGCGGACCCGGGGATACTGATCCTGGACGAAGCCACCAGCAACGTGGACACGCGCACCGAGGCGCGCATCCAGTCGGCGCTGCTGCGGCTGATGGCGGGGCGCACCAGCTTTGTGATCGCCCACCGGCTAAGCACCATCCGCGAAGCCGACAACGTGGTGGTGATCGACGACGGGCGCATCGTCGAGCAGGGCAAACACCAAGAACTGCTCGACAAGGGCGGCTTTTACCACAACCTGTATTTCAGCCAGTTCAAGGGGCAGGCGATCTGAGCGCCGGTTCTTTGGCTTATTGTTTCAAAAAAACCTTCGGGTTGTGGAAGCCCGAAGGTTTTTTGTCGGGGTTTATGGCGCAGTAAAGCGCAAGCTAGAGACCAGCTTGTGCGAGTTCTTCACCCCCCCCTTCAACCGTCTGCAGCTCTTGCAGGTAGTGCGCCAGGCGCTGACGCAGGCGCGCCGCCTGGTGCGGGCGCTCCGCCTGGTCGAGCGCCTCCGCCAGGCGCTGCCACTCGCGCGGGTCGAGCTCCCCCTGCTCGTAATACGCCTGTTCGAGCTGGACGGCGCGCACGCTGAGCGGGTGGTTGGGGTAAGGCGAGACGCTGGCGAAATCGCGGGTGCGGGCGACGCGCGCTGCCGCGTCGCGCAGGTCGGCGATGCGCGGGAACCAGGCGGAACGGTCGATGTGGCGCTCGACCGCCTGGCGCACCAGCCACGCCGGGATGTCGCTCAGCCGCTCGAGGTAGAGCTGCAGCGTGTCTGCCTGGGGGGCGCGGTCGGGGTATGCTAGCAGCAACAGGTTGAGCGCGGCGAGCTTTTCACGCGTCTCGAGGGTCGGCATATTTTTCAATCAGCTCTTGGATGGGGTTGGGCTTGTGCGCCGGGCTGCCCGGCGGGTGGCAGCGCGTGCACGCCGCGGGTCCGCCGCGGGCGTACAGCTCCAACATGCCGGGGATGTTGAGCGGGTTCCAGCCGTGGGCAAGCCAGTGTTCGAGGCTGGCTTGCCAGCGCGGCAGGTCGCGCACCTGCGCCTGGATGAGCTGGCGCTGGGCGGGGTTGGGGCGCCGCCCGACGACCCGCCGGTAGGCGTCGAGCGCGTCGGTGGGGGGCGGCGCGGCGGCGTCTGGGCTGGCTGGTGGGTTTTTGATTTTTCGGAACGGCGCCGCGCGCGATTCCTCCAGAGGGATTGATGATTCTGGATTAAGGGTTAAAGAGGGGCTGCGTTCTGAATTATCATAATCCACAGTTTCACGCCGGTTTACGGGGGGTTTTAGGGGCTGGCTCCCCGGTTTTTCCGCCGGTTTTTGTGAACTTTCAGAACGCGGCGCGGCGCTGGATTCTGGGATTTCAGAATCCGCGGGCGCGGCGGGCGGGGCGTGGAACTGCGCCGGAAAGCTCAGCCGGATGCGCCCCGCGCCGGCGGGCTGCCAGTCCAGGACGCCGGCGCGGCGCAGGCGCGCCAGGTGCAGGTTGAGGATCGATTCGCACTTGCCGACGCGCTGCGCCAACTCGCGGCGCGGCAGCGGCGGCACGCCTCCCGCGCCATCGGCGAGCGCGTAGAGCAGCAGCCAGGTGCGCAGCGCGGCGTCGCTGACCTCCGGGCAGCGCAGCAGCGTGAGCGGCACGGCGAGGTGGGTCTGGGCGGGCGTGGCGGGCGGGGCAGGGGGCATGGGCGGGTCTCCTGGGCGGCGGGGGGCTGGGCGCGCCGCGGCGGGCGCTGCGGTTATTATAACTCGAACATACGTTCTAATCGAGCCGCTGGCAGGGGGAAATGCGGGGGATCGGCGGAGTAGCGCCGCGGGGGAGAGAAAAAAACGGGGCGGCGTTGGCGCGCCGCCCCGCTGTATAGGTTCGTCCGGGCGCGGGTTAGCGCCAGCCCAGGTCGAAGCGGTCCAGGTTCATGACTTTATCCCAGGCGGCGACGAAGTCGCGGGCGAATTTCTCGCCGGCGTCGGCGGCGCCGTACACTTCCGCCAGGGCGCGCAGTTGCGAGTTGGAGCCGAAGATCAGGTCGACGCGCGTGGCGGTCCACTTGAGCTCGCCGCTAGCGCGGTCGCGCCCCTCGAACAGGTCGCCGTCGGGCGTCGTGGGCGTCCAGGCGGTGCGCATGTCGAGCAGGTTGACGAAATAATCGTTGGTCAGCGCTGCGGGGCGGTCGGTGAACACGCCGTGCGGCGACTGCTCGTAGTTGGCGTTCAGAGCGCGCATCCCGCCGATCAGCGCGGTCATCTCGGGGGCGGTCAGCGCGAGCAGTTGCGCCCGGTCAACCAGCAGCTCCTCCGCCGGGACGGCGAACTTGCCCTTGAGGTAGTTGCGGAAGCCGTCGGCGGCTGGTTCGAGCACCGCAAACGATTCGGCGTCGGTCTGCTCCGGCGCGGCGTCGGCGCGGCCCGGGGTGAAAGGCACGCTCAGGTTGTAGCCGGCGTTCTTCGCCGCCTGTTCGACCGCGGCGCAGCCGCCCAGCACGATCAAATCTGCCAGCGAGACCTGCTTGCCGCCGCTCTGGGCGCTGTTGAAGCGCGCCTGGATGCCCTCCAGCGTCTCCAGCACCTTTTGCAGTTGGGCGGGCTGGTTGACTTCCCAGTTCTTCTGCGGGGCGAGGCGGATGCGCGCGCCGTTGGCGCCGCCGCGCTTGTCGGAGCCGCGGAAGGTGGCGGCGGACGACCAGGCGGTGTAAACGAGCTGCGGGATCGTCAGCCCGGACGCCAGGATGGCGGCTTTCAGGTCGGCGATGTCCACCGCATCGATCAACTGGTAATCCACTTCGGGGATGGGGTCCTGCCAGATCAGCACTTCGGCGGGGACTTCGGGACCGAGGTAGCGCGTGCGCGGACCCATGTCGCGGTGGGTGAGCTTGAACCAGGCGCGGGCGAAGGCGTCGGCGAAGACGTCGGGGTTCTCATAGAAGCGCCGCGAGACCTTTTCGTAGTCCGGGTCCATGCGCAGCGAGATGTCGGTGGTGAGCATGGCTGGCGCGTGGCGTTTGGAGGGGTCGTGCGCGTCCGGCACCGAGTTAGCGCCCATGCCGTGTTTGGGGATCCACTGGTGCGCGCCGGCGGGGCTTTTGGTCAGCTCCCATTCGTAGCCGAACAGGTTCCAGAGGAAGTTGTTGGTCCATTTGGTGGGGGTGGAAGTCCAGGTGACTTCGAGCCCGCTGGTGATCGTGTCGCCAGCCTTGCCGCTGCCGTGGCTGCTCTTCCAGCCCAAGCCCATCTGCTCGAGCGGGGCGGCTTCGGGTTCGGGACCGACCAGCGCCGCGTCGCCGGCGCCGTGGGTCTTGCCAAACGTGTGACCGCCGGCGATGAGCGCCACGGTCTCTTCGTCGTTCATCGCCATGCGCGCAAAGGTCTCGCGGATGTCTTTCGCCGCGGCGAGCGGGTCGGGGTTACCGTTAGGTCCTTCGGGGTTGACGTAGATCAAGCCCATCTGCACCGCGGCGAGCGGGTCTTCGAGTTCGCGGTCGCCGCTGTAGCGTTTGTCCGCCAGCCATTCGCCCTCGCTGCCCCAGTAGATGTCCTCCGGGGGTTCGTACACGTCTTCGCGCCCGCCGCTAAAGCCGAAGGTCTTGAACCCCATCGACTCGAGGGCGCAGTTGCCCGCCAGCACCAGCAGGTCTGCCCAGGAAATCTGCTTGCCGTATTTTTGCTTGATGGGCCAGAGCAGCCGGCGGGCTTTGTCGAGGTTGGCGTTGTCGGGCCAACTGTTGAGCGGCGCAAAGCGCTGCGCCCCCGCGCCCGCGCCGCCGCGCCCGTCGCTGATGCGGTAGGTGCCGGCGCTGTGCCACGCCATGCGGACGAAGAGCGGTCCGTAGTGACCGAAGTCCGCCGGCCACCAGTCCTGCGAGTCGGTCATCAGCGCGTACAGGTCGTTTTTGACGGCTTGCAGGTCGAGCTTGCTGAACTCTTCCGCGTAGTTGAAGCCCTCGTCCATGGGGTTCGCCGCGGGCGAGTGCTGGTGCAGCATCTTGAGGTTCAACTGGTTGGGCCACCAGTCGCGGTTGGACGGTCCGCTGCTGACAGTGGGTTTGTGCACCGGGCAGCCTGAGGGGTTTTGGGTTTCTTCCATTGAACGTACTCCTTCTGAAAAGTGTATGAATGAACTGGGTTGAACGGGTTTTCTGCGCAGGTTTCGATGCAGGTTTCGCTAACTATTTTCAACAAAGGGAGGTTTACCTCCCTGATTGACAGTCCGGACACAGCCCGTAAAACGCGATTTGCGGGCGCAGGATCTGATAACCGGAAGCGCGCTCGAGCGCGCGCAGCGTTTCCGGGTCGAACGCCACTTCGGCGTCGATGATCTGGCTGCAGTTCAGGCAGATCAGGTGGGGGTGCGGTTCGGGGCGCTGACCGTCGTAATGACTGTCGCAGCGCAGGTCGATCTCCAGCACCTGGTTCATCTCTTTGAGCAGCGCGAGGGTTTTGTAAACCGTCGCCTGGCTCATGGTGGGGAATTGGCGTTTGACTTGGGCGTAGAGCTGGCTGGCGCTGGGGTGTCCCTCGCTGCGCGCGATCAGGCGCACCAGCTCCAGGCGCTGCGGGGTGAGGCGGAAATCGCGCTCCTTGAGGGCGGCGACGAGCTGGTCGTAGCGCAGGTCTATGTCAGTAGTAGGTATCATCTGAGAATAATTCCTAATGGATAATTGTTATTGATTATAGCAGAGATCCGCCGGGTTGGCAAGGGTGAATTTGGGCGCGCGCTCACCTCCCTCGGTCCCCCCAAATCCAGGCGGATGAAATCCGCAGGATTTGGGGGGAAGAAAGACGATCAAATTGCGAATTAACGGAAAGCCAGACACCCTCCCCAAATTCAGGCGAGATTTACCCGCCTGAATTTGGGGAGGGCCGGGGTGGGGTCGAACGGGGAGGGCCGGGGTGGGGTCAGCCCGCGCCTGCCCCCTGGGGGGAAAAGCGGGGGATTTCGTTCCCCGAACGTTGAATTAGAACATGCGTTCTTGTATACTGGGCGCGAGGCGCACCCGCGCAGTCAATCGGCTGAGCGTGTGCCGGACGAAAGGGAAACCTGCAATGACGCCTGAACTTCTTTCTGCGATTGCCGCGGCGCTGCTGTCGCTGGCGGCGTCGTACCTGCCGGGGTTTGCCGGCTGGTACGAGAAGCTCGATTCGACGGCGAAGCGGCTGACCATGCTCGGGCTGCTGGCGGCGACCGCCGCGGCGGCGTACGGGCTGGCGTGCGCCGGTTACGGCGAGCGGCTGGGGCTGGCGCTCACCTGCGACGCCGCCGGGCTGGAAACGCTGATCCGCTCGTTTGGGGCGGCGCTGGCGGCAAACCAGAGCGCCTATCTGATCACCCGTCCGAGCAAGGAGAGCCAGAATGGGCGCCGCGTCCCAGCCGGCGGCTAAACCCCAGCCGGCGGCTAAACCCGCGCCGAAGCTGGAGATCCACGAGGAGATCGAGATGCTGCGCAGCGCCACGCGGCGCAGCTTCGAAATCTTTTCGCGGCTGGCGAACGCCGGCGACGACCCGCCGCCCACGCGCGAAATCTGCGAGGCGCTGGGCGCGCTGGGGCTGGCGGCGGTGCGCACCAGCGCGCTGCTGCGCGCGCAGCTCAAGCTCAGCGGCGGGCAGGGGGCGCTCTCGCAAGAGCTGGAGGCGGCGCTCAAGGGGCTGTATCACGACTGGAGCCTCGACCTATGATCCCGCCCGGCTGCCCGATCCTCGCCGACGTGGACCGCTTCGAGCGCCATTCGCAGGGGCTGGCGCGCGCCATGCGCCAACTGTGGCGCGATCTTGCCGCCTGCCGCGGCTGCCCCAACGCGGCGGACTGCGAGATCCTCCAGACCCTGCACGCCAAAATCACCCGCGCGATCCAGGAGATCAGCGACGAGTGGAACCTGACCGAACTGGTTCAAGAATAAGGAGCGCAAAACATGGCAATTTCGGGACAAAAAATCGTGACGACCGCCGGGACGGCGGTGACGCTGGGCGATCAAGCCGTGTGCGCCCCGCTGCTGGTCAAGGCGCTGGACACCAATACCGGCGTGGTGGCGCTGGGCTGCGACGGCGCGGGCGACGTGACGCTCGCCAACGGCTTGCGGCTGGAGCCGGGCGAGGCGGCGGCGTTTGCCTTTGTCGGCTCGCTGGCGAACGTCTGGCTCGACGCGGCGGTGAACGGCGAGGGCGTCTGCTGGCTCATCCTGGCGGCGTGAGCGATGCTCGCCCCCGGCTGGGCTTTACGGCGCTCCGCCCCGCTGCGCCGTCCGCGCGCGGGACCGTCCGGCTGGCGCGCCGCCCTGCAGAGGCGCATGACTGATCTGAGCGAAATCCTCCGCGCAAACCTGAGCGACATCCGCACCTTCAGCGCCAACGCCTCGGGGGTGCGGCTGCGCTCGTACCAGCAGCACGCCGCGCTGAGCATCGTCAATTCGGTGCTGCACAAGCGCGGGCTGTCCTTCGTGGTGATCTTCCCGCGCCAGTCGGGCAAGAACGAGCTGCAAGCGCAGCTCGAGACCTACCTGCTGACGCTGTTCTCGCGCCTGCCGGCGGAGATGGTTAAAGTCTCGCCGACCTGGAAGCCGCAGACGCTGAACGCCATGCGGCGGCTGGAGCGCATGCTCAAGCGCAACCTGCTCACGCGCACGCTGTGGCGCAAGGAGCAGTCGTACATCTACCGCGTGGGCGCGGCGCGCATCGCTTTCTTGTCCGGCTCGCCCACCGCCAACGTGGTGGGCGCCACCGCCAATCTGCTGCTCGAATGCGACGAAGCTCAGGACGTGTCCATCGAGAAGTGGGACAAGGAGATCGCGCCGATGGCTGCCAGCACAAACGCCACGCGCGTCTTTTGGGGCACCGCCTGGACCGCCCACACGCTGCTGAGCCGCGAAAAGCGGCTGGCGCTCGCCGCCGAGCAGCGCGATGGGGCGCGGCGCGTGTTTCAGATCACCGCCAACGAGGTGCGCGCCGAAGTGCCGGCGTACGGCAAGTTTGTGGACGGCGAGATCGCCCGCCACGGGCGCAGCAGTCCCTACATTCGCAGCCAGTTTTTCAGCGAGGAGATCGACGAAGCCGGCGGGATGTTCACGCCCGAACGGCTGGCGCTCATGCAGGGCGCGCACCCGCCGCGCTCCGCCCCCGAACCCGGGCGGGTCTACGCGTTCGCGCTCGACGTGGGCGGGGAGGACTTCGCCGCCGGCGGCGACGCCGCGGGTCGGCGCGACGCCACCGCGCTGACGGTCGCCGAGGTGGACCTTTCCGCCGCCGACGAAGAGCTGCAACTCGGACCGCGCTTGCTGGCGCGCTTTCGCAAACAGTGGGTGGGGCTCAGCCACCTGGAGGTCTTCCGTCAGATGAGCGCGCTGGTGGATCTGTGGAGCCCGCAGCGGGTGATCGTGGACGCCACCGGCGTGGGCGAGGGACTGGCGTCGCTGTTGTTGCAGCGTTACGGGACGATGGTGACGCCGTTCAAGTTCACCCAGACGGCAAAGTCCGAGCTGGGGTGGGGGTTCATCGCCGCGGTCGAGAGCGGGCGCTACAAGGAACACGCGCCCGGCGCAGGGGCGGGCGAGGCGGAGCGGTTGCAGCGCCTGTTCTGGGAGCAATGCCGCGGCGCGGGCTTCGAAGTGCTGCCCGGACCCGGGCGCATCTGCCGCTGGGGCGCGCCCGCCGCGGCGCGCGGCGCGGCGGGCGAACCGCTGCACGACGATCTGCTGCTCTCGGCGGCGCTGGCGGCGCACCTGCTGGGCGAGCGCTGGGGCAGCGCCGAGTCGGCGGTGATCCGCTCCTACGACCCGCTGCAGGATATGCAATTTTGAGCCTCAGCCCGCAGCGGCTGGCGCAAGGATACTGGAAAGGATGGCAGAAAGGATGACGAAAAGGAGAATGGATGAACTACCCGCTTGAAAAACCGGCAATCACCCAGGAGTTTGGCGCAGACCCGGCGAGCTACGCCCGTTTTGGCTATCCGGGGCACAACGGGCTGGATTTATGGACGGCGCGCGAACCGCCCTACGTTTATAACATCGAGCAAGGCGTGGTCGAGAAGGTGGGCTGGGAGGAGCACGGCTACGGCAAGTACGTGGTGATCCTGCACGCCGGCGGCTGGCGCACCTATTACGCTCATCTGAGCCAGGTGCACGTGCTGCCCGGCAGCCGCCTCGCCGCCTCGACCGCGCTGGGGTTGATGGGCGCGACCGGGTTTGCGCGCGGCGCGCACCTGCACCTGGGCGTGCGCTACGCCGCGGCGCGTGCCCCGGCGTACAAGGGTTACGTGGACCCGCTGCCGCTGCTGCGCGGCGAACCGCTGCGGCTGCTCAGCGGCGCGGGCGGGGAAGAGGTGATCCTGTAGCCCGCCGAAGCCGCCGCGCCCACGCCGCCCGCCGCGCAACCGCCCGCCGCGGCGCTGGTGGGCGTGCCGCCGGCGCTGTTCGTCGCCAAGCGCGGCAACAAGACCCTCTACCGCATGCGGCGCTATTTCTAAACCCAGGAGCGAGCGAATGACCGATACCCCAATCCAAATTGCCGGCGACAAGATCCGGCTGGCGCTGGCGGGCGAGCTGGCGGGCAAGACCGCCGCCAGCGCGACCTACCGCGCCCGTTTTGTGCGCGCCGGCAGGGCGCGCGGCGCGCCTGGCGCGGAGCTAATCATCGAGGCGCAGGCGCTCGAACGCGCCGCGCCGCAGTTCGACCGCTGCGCGGTGTTCCTCGACCACGCCGGTCTCTTCGAACACCCCTCGCTGACCCGCCTGGCGGGCGTGACCGCCGAGCCGGTCTATAACCCGCAGGAGCAGGCGCTCGAGGGCTGCATCCGCCTGAGCAGCAGCCCCGCCGGAGAGCTGGCGCGGGCGCTCATCGACGAGCTGCTGGCGGCGCCCGACCGCGCCCCCGACCTGGGCTTGTCGATCGTGTTTTACGGTCAGTTTGCGCCGCGGCTTGACCCCGATCAGCCGCGCCGCGTGACCGCCATCCGCCAGGTCGAGAGCGTGGACCTGGTCTTCAAACCCGCCGCCGGCGGGCGCATTTTGGAGAAACTCAGCGCGTTGAATGAGGCTTTCAATCCAAACCCGGCAGGCGCTGCGCCTGCCAAAGGAGCTAACCAACCCATGCAAACTCAAGCCGAACCCCAACCCATTACCAATACCGAACCGGCGGACAGCCCCGCCTGGGCGGAGGCGCAAACCGCCGCCGCTGCGGACGTGCTGATCGCGTCCTCGGGCTTGCCCGCCCCGGCGCGCCTGCGCCTGAGCCAGGCGCGTTACCGCAGCCCCGCCGAACTCCAGAGCGCCATCGACGCCGAGCGGGCGTATTTAGCGACGCTCGCCGCCGACCGCGTGATCGACATCGGCGGCGCCGCCCCGCGCTCGCCCCAAATCTCCGGCGGGCTGTCCAGCCTGGATCAGATCGGGCTCGCGCTCGACGGGCTGGTGCAGGGGACGCGCCCGCGCCGCGGCGTGCAGCCGCTCTCGGGCGTGCGCGAGCTGTATCATCTGCTTTCGGGCGATTACGAGATGACCGGCGTGTATCAGGGCGAGCGCGTCAGCCTGGCGAACGTGAACTCGTCCACGATGGCGAGCCTGGTCGCCAACGCGCTCAACAAGGCGGTGATGGCGGAGTTCCAGCGCTACCCGCAATGGTGGGCGCCAATCGTGAACCCGATGGACTTCGACAGCCTGCAGGCGGTGCGCTGGACCACCCTCGGCGGCGTGGGCGAGCTGCCCACCGTGGCGGAGGGCGCGGCGTACACCGAACTGACCTGGGACGACAAGTACGAGACTGCCGCGTTCGTGAAAAAAGGCGGCTACCTGGGGCTGACGATGGAAGCCATCGACAAGGACGAAACCGGGCGGCTGCGCGCCGCGCCGCGCGCCCTGGCGCAGGCTGCCTGGCTGACGCTCAGCAAGTCGATCTCGTCCATCTTCACCCAGGCGGCGGGGGCGGGACCCACGCTGGCGGACGGCACGGCGCTGTTCCACGCCACGCGCGGCAACGTCGGTTCGGCGGCGCTGAGCCTCACCAGTTGGAACGCGGCGCGCAGCGCGATGCGCAAATTCAGCGAGCTGCACAGCGGCGTCCGGCTCGGCGCGCTGGCGGCGCCCAAGTACCTGCTCGTGCCGGCGGATCTGGAGATCACCGCGCTGCAAGTCATCGCCTCCGAGCACGACTACACTTACGCGCTGGCGAACGGGCAAGCCGCGCCAGCCAACGTCAACGCGCAGGGCGGCAGCCTGGCGGAGCGCATGGCTTTTGCGCGCGAGCGCGTGATCGTGGTGGACTTGTGGAGCGACGCCAACGATTGGGCGGCGGTGTGCGACCCGATCCTGTACCCCACGATCGGCGTGGGCTTTCGTTACGGGCGCACGCCCGAGATCTTCTCGGTCGCCAGCCCCACCGCCGGGCTGATGTTCACCAATGACACGCTGCCGATCAAGGTGCGCTTCGTCTATGCCTGCGGAGCGGTGGACTGGCGCGGGATGTACAAGGCGAACGTCGCCTGACAGGCAGGCGAGGCAGGCGGAAGTGCAAGGCTGCATCCTCGGCGACGCGCTGTTCCTGGCTGCCCTGGTCGTATGGGCGACCGGCTGCCTGCTCTATTCGATCAAAACCACGCCCGAAAAGGAGTTTTTCAAGATGAACCGTGTTTTCCAACAAACGCTCAACCTGGGACCGGCGCTGGCTGCCAACCACAGCTTTTCGTTCAAATCGCCGTTCGACTGCCAGCTCGTCCACGTGAGCCTGTGTAACTCGACCGCCAACGCCGGGACGCTGAAGATCGGCATCCCGGCTGACGACGACTACTACCTCGCCGCGAAGAGCTTTGGCGTGAGCGGCGCGCCCGCCGAGGCAGCCACGCCCGCCGGCTTCGACGGGGTGGGGGCGGGCGGGCAGTACCCGCACGTCGAGAGCGGCGCCACGCTGCTGGTCACCATCACCGACCACGCCTCGCACATGGCGAACGCGGCGGTGGTGTTGACCTTCACCGAGGGCTGAACCGGAAGCCGCAGGCGCGCCGCGTCTGCGGCTGCACCTTTTTTACACTCAAAAGGAGGCGCCCGATGGGCAACCGTCACCAGAGCCGTTCCGAAGCCTACGACCTGGTTCGTTTCTACTACCGCGGCTTCTGCCAGGCGACCCGCACGACCGCGTTCAAGGTCGCGCACAACAACTACACCCCCGTCCCCTTGGACGCGGACAATTACGACCTGGTGCGCCCCAACGCATCGCCGATGCACAACCCGGCGGTGAACAACGAGCGCGTCTACGCCCGCCGCGACGGCGTGTACCTGATCGCCGCGCACGCGGTCTGGGCGTCCAACGCCACGGGGGTGCGGGTGATCTACATTGCGCGCAACGGCGCGAACATCGCCGCCGACCGGCGCGCCGCCCTCTCCGGCTACGATACCGCGCAGCAGGTCAGCACGATGCGCTACTTGAACGCCGGGGATTATGTGACGCTGTACGCGTTTCAGAATTCGGGCGGGGATCTCAACCTGCTGCAGGCGGCATACACGCCGGTGTTGTCTGTGGCGCTGGTGGGGGATTGACGCAATGAAAGGAGTTTTTATGCTGGCGAGATTCAAGAACTTATTTACCCAACCCGCCGATGGCAAGGTTCAGGCGGCGGCGGTGACATCGCGGGTGGACGACAGCCCTGGCTGGGGCGCGCTTTCCAGCCGCCCGCACGATTACGACAGCGCCCGCGTCCAGGAGATCTACCGCGACGCGCTGGAAGCCTGGCGCAAGAACCCCATCGCCTGGCGGGCGGTGGCGCTCATGACTGATTACGTCGTGGGCGACACGATCGCCATCAGCAGCCCCCATCGCAGCTTGAACCGCTACATCCAGGCGTTTTGGAACCACCCCAAGAACCGCATGGCGCTGCGCCTGGAGGGCATGGCGGACGAACTCAGCCGCGCCGGCGACCTGTTCATCACGCTGCACCGCAACGACCAGGACGGGATGAGCTACATCCGCTTTGTCACCAAAGATCGCATCGAGCGCATCGAGACCGCCCCGAACGACTACGAGACCGAGCTGGCGTACGCCGAAACGCAGGAGACTGGCGCGGCGCGGCTATGGTACAGCCCGTTTCACCCCGAGGCGGAGCGCCAGAAAGCGGTGATGCTGCACTACTCGATCAACAAGCCGGTCGGGGCGCTGCTGGGCGAGAGCGACCTGGTGACTATGATCCCCTGGCTGCTGCGCTATGCGCGCATGTTGGAGGACCGCGTGCGCTTCAACTGGGCGATCCGCGCGTTCTTGTGGTTCGTCACCGTGCCTGCCGCCAAAGTGAAAGAGAAGCAGGAAATGTACCGCAACCCGCCCGAACCGGGGAGCATCATCGTGAAGGACGAGAGTGAGCGCTGGGAAGCCAACCAGCCGATCGGGCACGCCGCCGACGCGCGCCACGACATGCAGGCGGTGCGGGCGATGATCGACGCCGGTTCGGGCTTCCCGCCGCACTGGCGCGGCGACGCGGGCGACATCTCGCTCGCCACCGCCCAGGCGATGCAGGGACCCGCCGAGCGCCATCTGCGCCGCCGGCAGCAGTTTTTCCTGTGGATGCTGATGGACATCCTGTACCAGGGCTACCAGCGCGCCGCACAGATCGGCGCGTACCGCGCGCTGGCGGCGGCGGATTACGCGGCGCTGTTCAGCGTGTGCGCCCCCGAGGTCTCGCGCTGGGATAATGAAAGCCTGGCGTCCAGCGCGCAGAAGATCGCCGGGGCGTTTGCCGACCTGACCCCGCTCTTGCAGGGCTTGCCGGAGAGCTATGCGCGCCTGCTGCTGACCACCGCGTTCAAGTTTATGGGCGAACCGCTCACCGAGGGGCGGCTGGCAGAACTGGTGCGCGATTTGACCCCCGCACCCCCGCCGCGACCCGCCGGTTGACGCGCGACCCGAAAGGAGGCAACCCATGAGTTCCACATTGGCAACGCTGCTGCAGGAAAGCCGCCAAATGCTCGGCGACACCGCCCAATCCCCGATCTTCAGCGACGCGCAGGTGACCGCCTGGATCAACCAGGCGATCCGCGAGCTGTCGCTCCACTTCCCGCGCAGCGCCGAAGATCAGATCGGGACGGTGGCGGGTCAACAGGTGTACGAGTTGGAAGCCACCCACCTGGCGGTTTTAAGCGCCGAGTACGACGCCGGCAATCAGACCCCGCCGCTCTTCCTCAAGCGCAAGCTGCACACCCTGGCGAACTTTTACCGCACAGAGGGCTATTACGACTTTGTGAAGCCCGCCGACGCGGACACCGCTAACCCGCCGCTCCTCTATATCTCCACCAACCCGGCGCAGGATGGCATAGTGATCGCGCTGCGGCTCAACGTGGAGCACAACCCGCTGTCCGCCGCCCAGGACGAATGCACGCTGCCCGAACGCCTGCTGCCGGTGCTGCACCAGTACGTGCGCTGGCTGGCGTGGCAGGAACTGGCGGTGAAAGAGGGCATGTATCCGAGCGAACTGGCGACGCTGAGCTATTCGCAGGAGATGAACGCCGGGCGCGCCGAACGGTCGTACCGCGCGGCGCTTAAAGAAGCCCAGCGCGCTGAATCCGAATCGGCGGCGCTGGTGTGGGAGGGGATGGACCGCTTCGACCGCCGTTGAGCGGGCGCGCCGGCGTGGGGAAAGCCCCGCTCAGCCGCGCTCGAACAGGCGGTTAACCACGGTGTAGGTGAAGCCGTGGTCGAACAAGTCGGAAAGGTCCTCGCCGCGGTGCAGGCGTTCGCCCATGCGCTGGATGAACGGCAGGGTGGCGCGCATCAAACCCGACCCGGCGGTGATGCGCCGCACGCCCATCCGATCCAGTTCGGGCACGGTGGGCGTGCCGGGTCCGATCAAGATGTTGATCGGGGCGTTGAGTTGCTGCACCATGCGGGCGATGTCCACGCCGTCCGACAAGCCCATGGGGTACACGCAGTCGGCGCCGGCGGCGAGGTACGCCTTGGCGCGTTCGATCGTGAGGTCGTAGCGCTCCGAAAACGTCCCGACGTCGCGCAGGTAGGTGTCGATGCGGGTGTTGATCACCAGCGGGACGCCCTCTGCCTGCCCGGCGGCGCGCACCGCGCGGATCAACTCGCACTGGTAGTCCAGGTCCACGAGGGGCGGCTCGGACAGGTGAGTGTTGTCTTCGAGGTTGACCCCCACCACCCCCAGGCGGATCGCCTGGCGCATGGTCTCGACGACTTCGGCGATGGTGGCGCCGAAGCCCGATTCGAGGTCGGCGGTGACCGGAACGTCAACCGTGGCGGCGATGCGCCCCACGATCAGCAGCATCTGTTCGCGCGGGATCTGCTGTTCGTCGGGGTAGCCCATCATCGCGGCGACCCCGGCGCTGGTGGTGGCGACCGCGGGGAACCCGGCTCGCTCGAAGAGACGGGCGCTCGCCGCATCCCAAGCGTTGGGCAGCACCAGGGCGTGCGATCCGTGGTGCAGGCTGCGCAAAAGTTCGGCTTTCTGAGCCTGTTCTGACATATTTTCCTCCTTACGGCTGTTCAACTGGCTGGATAGTGAGGCGCTTTGGCGGGCGGGGATGTGGATTTATTATAGCAAACCCGGATAAATTGTAGATGAGCGCCCGGCGGCGCGCTCAGGCTTCCGGAGCGCCGAAGAACTCTGCGGCGCTGGGGAGCGCGCCGTGTTCGTCCCAGTGATACGCCTGGGCGAGCAGGGTCGCTCTTTGAATGATATCCAGCTTGGTGTGGGTTTTGTCCAGATAGTCGAGACCGGTTTGGGAGAGATGCGGGGCGAGCGCGGCGCGCACGCGGGTCCAACTGTGGGCTTCGCTGCGGGCGTCCGGCTGCCAGGTCCTCGGCAGGTTGGTCAACTGGCGCTCATACGGCACATCGGCAAATTCGGGGTAGCAGCGAGCGATGGCTTCGGCGCGCAAATCCCTTTCGGGTAATAGACTGTCCCAGGGCAGCGAAATGCCGAGACGCACCATCTCGGGCGCGTTCCAGGGGCAGACGACCGCTGCGTTGGGCATCATGCCGAAGGTGAACGGCGGGATTTCGCGGCGCGATTGCTGGTCTTCGAGGTAGGCTGTGACCGGGTTGGGGAAGCCCTCGTAGCGCGAGAAGCAGGTGAACAGCCGGTCGCGCAGCTCTTGCATCACCGCCGGGGAGAAGAGGCGCGCCGGCGCCCAGGGCTGGAGCAGTTCGGCGGCGCGCCCCAGGTAAAACGCCACAAAATGCTCGCGCATGAGCGGGAACGCGGGGCGTTTTTCGCCGGTATGCTTGACGATATAGGTTTGGGTGTCCGTGATTCTGAAAATCATCCCGCCGTTCATGCCGTCGTACAGCGCCGGAAAGCCGCGCACCGCCGCGGCGAACGCCAGCCCCCAGGAGTGCTTGATGCATTGTAACCCGATCTGCAGGTTCTTATCCCACTCCACCCGGAACCGGTCGCCGGGCTGATCGACGATCTGATGCGGAAGACCCAGCCGTTCGGCGAGCAGCCGCGTCGCGGCGACGTCTTGCTCGCTGAGCGGGTCGATGAAATGGCGCGCCGTGACCAGGCGCGGCGGCGGGCGCCCCTCCGCCAGGTGAGCGAGCAGGATGAACCGCGAATCGCGCCCGCCCGAAAGCCCCAGGACCGCCGGGGTTTCGGGCGGTATCAGGCGGATCGTGCGGCGCAGCGTTTCGTCTATGTCGTGATACAGGTCGGACGGGTTTTTGTACCGGCGCGGTGCGGGCGGCGCCGTCAGACCGACGAACCCCATCACCGGCAGGCTGATGCCGGTGAACGGGGTAAGGTCTTCGAACAACCCGCCCATGATGAGCAGCGCGGAGATGGAGAGCCAGTTGATGCTTGCGCCCAGCTCGGCGGCGCGCGGCAGCAAGTTCGATTGCGCCAATCCAACCTGGCGGCGCTGGCGCCAGTAGTTCAGATCGGGGAGGGGATCGGCGGGGCAGGTCATCGGTTTGGGTGTTTGCGCGGAGAATGTGTGGGGGGCATTATATCATGCGGGGCAGGGTGGGTGCTTACCCCCCTCGGTCTCCCCAAATTCTGCGGATTGCATCCGCCTGGATTTTGGGGGGAAGAAGGACAAGCTGCGGATTTTGGGAGAGCTGGGGTGGGGTCGAATCGGACGGGGTGGGGTGAGAATAGCAAACCGGACGCGCCCGGCGGCGCGCTCAGGCTTCCGGCGCGCCAAAGAACTCGTCGGCGCTGGGGAGCGCGCCGTGCTCGTCCCAGTGATACGCCTGGGCGAGCAGGGTCGCTCTTTGAATGATATCCAGCTTGGTGTGGGTTTTGTCCAGATAGTCGAGACCGGTTTGGGAGAGATGCGGAGCGAGCGCGGTGCGCAGGCGGCGCCAACTGTGGGCTTCGCTGCGGGCGTCCGGCTGCCAGGTCCTCGGCAGGTTGGTCAACTGTCGCTCATACGGCACATCGGCGACTGCGGGATAGCAGTGGGCGATAGCTGCGTGGCGCAGGTCGCCCAGGCGCGCCAAATCGTCCCACGATATCGAGAGGGCGAAGCGCACCGTTTCGGGCGCGTCCCAGGGGCAGACGACTGTTTCGTTGGGCATCATGCCAAAGGTGAACGGCGGGGGGTCGCGGCGCGTCTGCTGGTCTTCGAGGTACGCTGTGACCGGGTTGGGGAAGCCCTCGTAGCGCGAGAAGCAGGTGAACAGCCGGTCGCGCAGCTCTTGCATCACCGCCGGGGAGATCAGGTGCGCCGGCGCCCAGGCTTCGAGCGGGTCGCCGGAGCGCGCCAGGCGGTAATCCAAAAAATGCTTGCGCATAGCCGGGAACGAAAGGCGTTTCCCTCCGCTTTGCTTCAGGACGTAGTTCATGGTGAGCGTGGGTCTGAAGATGATCCCGCCGCTCATGCCGTCGTACAGCACCGGAAAGCCGCGCACCGCCTTGGCGAGCGCCAGCCCCCAGGAGTGCCGGATGCCCTGCAGCCCGATGCGCAGGTTCTTCTCCCACTCCACCCGGAACCGGTCGCCGGGCTGCTCGACGACCTGAAGCGGGAGACCCAGCCGCTCGGCGAGCAGTTGGGCGGCGGCGATGTCTTGCTCACTGAGGGGGTTAATGAAATGGCGCGCCGTGACCAGGCGCGGCGGCGGGCGCCCCTCCGCCAGGTGGGCGAGTAGGATGTAGCGCGTGTCGGCGCCGCCCGAAAGCCCCATGACCACCGGGAGTTCGGACGGTATCAGGCGGATCGTGCGGCGCAGGATGTCGTCCAGTTCGTGGTACAGGTCATTGGGGTTTGTGACCCGGCGCGGCGCGGGCGGACTCGCCAGACCGGCGAACCCCATCACGGGAAAGCTGATGCCCTTGAAAGGCGTCAGGTCTTCGAATAATTCACCCATGATGAGCAGCGCGGAGATGATGAGCCAGTTGATGCCCGCGCCCAGCTCGGCGGCGCGCGGCAGCAAGTTTGATTGCGTCAATCCGACCTGGCGGCGCTGGCGCCAGTAGTCCAGGTCTGGGAGGGGGTCGGCGGCGTTGGGCATCGGTTTGGCTTCTGCGTGGAGGCGTGGGAGGATTATATCATGCGAGGCAGGGCGGGTGCTTACCCCCCTCGGTCTCCCCAAATTCTGCGGATTGCATCCGCCTGGATTTTGGGGAGGGCGGGGGTGGGGTCGTATTTGGGCTGGGGTGGGGTCCAACCGCTGCCGCGCGCCAGGGTATCCCCTGCAAAGGATTATAATTACCCCATCCAGACGAAAAAACCGGCGAAAAGGAGGCTAGGGACAACGCAATGGTGAACGAACTTCCGGTTGACAAGCTGCGGCGCAAGTGCGCCCCCGATGTGTTTGGCTGCGCCAGCAGCGCCCAGATCGAGGGGCTAAACAGCATCATCGGGCAGGAGCGGGCGGTGCGGGCGCTCAAATTTGGGCTGGGGATCAAGGACAAGGGCTTCAACATCTTTGTGGCGGGGATGCCCGGCACCGGGCGCACGACCGCGATCGAGCGCTTTTTGGAAGAGGTGGCGCGCCTCGCCCCGCCGCCGGCGGACTGGTGCTACGTGAACAACTTCCGCGACGCCGCCCGCCCCAACGCGCTGCGCCTGCCGCCCGGCAAGGCGGTGCAATTCCGCAGCGATATGGAAGCGCTGGTGAGCGCCGCGGTGCACGAGATCGAAAACGCCTTCGAGAGCGAGGAGTTCCCTGCCCAGCGCGAGGTCAGCCTCAAACCCTTCCAGCAGCAGAAACAGACGCTGCTCGAACAGATCAACGAGGAGGCGCTGCAAGCCGGGTTCATGCTGCAATCCTCGCCGATGGGCGTGCTGACCGTGCCGGTGCGCGACGGCAAACCGCTCAGCGAGGAGCAGTTCATGGCGCTGAGCAAGGAGGAGCGCGACGAGCTCTCGCGCAAACAAAAGGCGGTGCAGGATAAGCTCGAAGCCGGGCTGCGCCAGGTGCGCACCCTCGACCGCGACGCCCGCGACGCGCTGCAAAAGCTGGACCAGAGCGTGGCTCAGTTCGCCGTAAAGCACCTGTTCGATGAAATGCTCGAGAAATACGCCGACGAGAACGCGCTAAAGGCGTATCTGGAAGAGGTGCGCCAGGACATGATCGCCAACCAGGAGAAGCTGCGCGCCGACGAAGAGCCGGAGAAGAACCCGCTGCTGCCCTTCGCCGCCCCCAAAGAGGCGATCCTGAAGAAGTACCAGGTCAACGTGATCGTGGACAACGCCGGGCTGCAGGGCGCGCCGGTGATCGTGGAGATGAACCCCACCTACAGCAACCTGTTTGGGCGGATCGAGCAAGAAGCCCGCTTCGGCGCGCTGACCACCGATTTCACGCTGGTGCGCGGCGGGGCGCTGCAGCGCGCCAACGGCGGCTACCTGGTGCTGCCCGTGGAGGAGACGCTGCGCAACCCGCTCTCGTGGGAGGCGCTCAAACACGCCCTGATGACTCAAGAGATCACCATCGAGGACGCCGGCGAACGGCTGGGGCTGATCAGCACGCGCAGCATCAAACCGCAGCCGATCGCGCTGGACGCCAAGATCATCCTGATCGGGCGTCCCGACAGCTATCAACTGCTGCTGGCGTATGACGACAATTTCAACGAGCTGTTCAAGGTGAAAGCCGATTTCGACATCCGCATGGAGCGCAGCGACGCGAACGCCAACCAATACGCGATGTTCGTCGCCATGCTGTGCCAGCTCGAAGGGCTCAAACACCTGGACGCAAGCGCGATCGGGCGGCTGGTCGAACACGGCTCGCGGCTGGCGGAGGATCAAGACAAGCTCTCCACCCACTTTGGCGAGATCGCCGACGTGATCCGCGAGGCGAGCTACTACGCCGCGCAGGATGGGGCGGAACTGACGAGCGAAACCCATCTGCGCCGGGCGGTGGACGAGCGCTTCTACCGCTCCAGCATGGTGCGCGACCGGCTGCAAGAGATGATCGAGCAGGGGGTGATCAAGATCGAAACCGAGCAGTCGAAGGTGGGGCAGGTGAACGGGCTTTCGGTGATCCAGCTCGGCGACATCGAATTCGGGCAGCCCAACCGTATCACGGCGAGCATCGGGATGGGGCGCGAGGGCATCGTGGACATCGAGCGCGAAGCCAAGCTGGGCGGTCCGATCCACACCAAGGGCATGCTGATCCTGGCGGGGTATCTGCTGGGCAAGTACGCCCAGGACAAGCCGCTGAGCCTGTCTGCGCAACTGGTCTTCGAGCAGAGCTACTCCGGCGTGGAGGGCGACAGCGCCTCGAGCGCCGAGCTTTACGCGATCCTGTCGGCGCTGGCGGGCGTCCCGATCCGCCAGGGGCTGGCGGTGACCGGCTCGGTGGATCAGTTCGGCGAGGTGCAGGCGATCGGCGGCGTGAACGAGAAGATCGAGGGCTTTTTCGAGATCTGCAAAGCGCGCGGGCTGACCGGCGACCAGGGGGTGGTGATCCCCGCCAGCAACGTGACCAACCTGATGCTCAAGGACGAGGTGCTCGAAGCGGTGCAAGCCGGAAAATTCCACATCTGGGCGGTGGAGACGATCGACGAGGGGATCGAGGCGCTGACTGGCGCGCTGGCGGGCGAAAAGCAGGCGGACGGCAGCTACCCCGCGGGTTCGGTGAACGCGCGCGTCAACGCGCGGCTGCTGGAACTGGCGCAGCAGCTCGCCCGGTTTGGCGAGCGCGGCGACGCCGCCGCGGCGGACAAACCCGATTGAGCGGTCAGCTAAACCGATTCCTGCTTGTAAAAGAAAGACTCAAAACCCCCTCCACAATTCGTGTAAAATAGATTTAGGCGATGTGATATTTAGCGATTGATGTTGTTGTTTTCCGCTTTCCGCCCGGGCGGCGCTGGATCAGCCGCCCGGTTTGAATTCGAGCGTGCCGGAGTCGGCGAAGAGATCGATGTACAGATGCCCGTCCTTGAAGAAATAGACCGCGGCGTGGCTTAGATACTCGACAAAATCGTTGCTGCGCGAATCGGGCGGGCAGGCGGCGAGCGTCATGGGACCCAACTCGATTTTGAGGCTGCCGTTGTCGACGGTGTAGCTGCCCAACGCGGTGTTGCAGTCGGCGCGGATGTTGAGCGACTTGTCGGCGTTGAAGGTGATCTGGTAGTTTTGCGGGTTTTCAACGCTGAACTTGTCAACCGGGTTGGTGAAGCCGACCCATTGCCAGGGCTGCGCTTGCAGCGCTTTGAGCGGGTCAACCTGGGTGGGGGTTGCGCTGGCGCAGCCCGCCATTAGCCCGGCGATCAGCCCGAGCAGCAACACGGCGCACAGCCAGGACGAGCATCGTTTTTGTTTGAGTATCATTTAAATCCCTCGTATTTCTGATTTGCCGAATTATAACCGATAACCGGCGCGACCCCTCCCTCACCCTCCCCAAATCCGTGCGGGGTTTACCCCGTCTGGATTTGGGGAGGGCAGGGTGGGGTAAAACCCGCGCGCCTATTGACCGCAGACCCTCCAGCGGTTAAAATTTAACCGCTTTCCATGTTGAACATGAGGATCTCCGATGCCGATTTACGAGTATGTTTGCCTGGACTGCCGCAACCAGTTCGAGCAGGTGCGCCTGATGAAGGACGTCGACGAGCCGATCGCCTGCGCCAAGTGCGCCAGCCTGCACACTGCGCGCACACTGTCGCTGTTCTTCGCCTCGAGCGGCGGCAAAGCCGTGGCGGGCGGCGCGGGCGCCTGCGCCGGCTGCGCCAGCCGTTCCTGCTCCACCTGCGGGCATTGAGCGCCAAACCCATGAGACCCGGAAACTATCACCCTACCTACCGCCATGCATGAACTGCCATTATTAATCAACATGACCCTGGCGCTCGTGTTCGCCTTCATCGGCGGCGTGATCGCGCGCCGGCTCGGGCTGCCCACCATCGTGGGCTATCTGTTAACCGGCATCGCCATCGGACCCTTCACGCCCGGCTTTGTGGGCGACGTCGAAACCGTGCTGCAGCTCGCCGAACTGGGGGTGATCTTCCTGATGTTCGGCGTGGGGCTGCATTTCTCGCTGAACGATCTGTGGCGCGTGCGCGATATCTCCCTCCCTGGCGCGCTGCTGCAAACCGCGCTGGCAACGCTGGCGGGCTTCGGTCTGAGCCAGCTTTGGGGCTGGAGCGTTTCCGCCGGCATCGTGCTGGGGATCTCGATCTCGGTGGCGAGCACGGTGGTGCTGCTGCGCGGGCTGATGGATCACTCGCTGCTCAACACGCCCCACGGACAGGCGGCGGTGGGCTGGCTGGTGGCAGAAGACATCCTCTCGGTTTTGTTTCTGGTGCTGATGCCCGCGCTGGTCGCCACCTCGGGGGGGGCGCTGCTCCAGCAAATGGGCGTGACGCTGCTCAAAGCGGCGGCGTTTGTTGTGATCATGTTCTTCGTCGGCGTGCGGCTGCTGCCCTGGGTGCTCGATCACGTCGCCCACACCCGCTCGCGCGAACTGTTCATCCTGGCGATCCTGGCGATCACGCTCGGCGTCGCGTTGGGTTCTTCGGAGTTGTTCGGCGTGTCACTGGCGCTGGGTGCGTTCATCGCCGGCGCGATCGTCAGCCAGTCGCACCTGAGCCATCAGGTGGGGGCGGACGTGTTCACGATCCGCGAGGCGTTTTCGGTGCTGTTCTTCGTCTCGGTGGGGATGCTGGTCAACCCGATATTTTTGTGGCAAAACCTGGGCAAGGTGCTGGCGCTGACGCTGCTGGTGGTGGTCGGCAAGCTGCTGATCGTGATCCTGCTGGGGACTTTCTTCCCGCACCCGGCGAAGACCTTTCTGGTGATCGCGGTGGGGCTGAGCCAGATCGGCGAGTTTTCGTTTATCCTCGGGCAGGGCGGGCTGGGGCTCAAGCTGCTGGAAACCGACCAGTACTCGCTGATCCTGGCGGCGGCGCTGATCTCGATCTCGCTCAACCCGATGATGTACCGCCTGCTGCCCTGGCTGGAACGCACGCTACGCCGCGCCCCCCACCTGTGGAAGCGGCTCGAATCGCACCGCGCCATCCCCCAGGTGGACGAGGGAGCGCTGCAAGGTCACGCGATCGTGATCGGCTACGGGCGGATCGGCAAACTGCTGGCAGATACGCTGCACTCGCTCGGCGCCCCGCTGCTGGTGATCGAGTCCGACGCCGAGCGCATTGACCTGCTCAACAACAAACAAATCCTCACGCTCTACGGCGACGCCGGCAATTCGGAGGTGATCACCCACGCCCACCTGCAAAAGGCAAGCGCGTTGGTGACCACCGTCCCCGATGAAACCTCCGCCTATCTGATCGTGACCGCGGCGCGCGACCTCAACCCCGATCTGCCGATCATCGCCCGCGCCGCCACCGAGGAGGGGGTGCGCCTGCTGGCGGCGCGCGGCGCCAACCACGTCGTACAGCCCGAACTCGAGGGCGGTCTGGAGATGGTGCGCCACACGCTGCTGCAACTGGACTACCCGCTGCGCGAGGTGCACGAGTACGTCGAAGCCATCCGCCACAGCCGCTACGAAAAGACCGAAACGACCGTGGAGGAATACCAGACGCTGCACGACCTGGTGCGGGTTTCCAAGGGGATCGAGGTGGTCTGGATCGCGCTGGACGAAACCAGTGCGTTGGCGGGGCAGACGCTGGCGGAAGCCAACCTGCGCTTTCGCAGCGGCGCGTCGGTGATCGCGGTGGTGCGCGGGCGGCAGCTCATCGCCAACCCCAAGTCGCACCTGGCGTTCGAGGCGGGCGACCGGGTCGGGCTGATCGGCGAAGAAGAGCAGATCGAAGCCGCCCGCCGCCTGATTTGCAGTTGAGCGGCGAGGTCTTCCCTCCGCTCGCCAGTTACCTTTCACGGATAAGGGTTGTAAGTTGGCAAGAGCGTCCGCCTGGGTCTCGGCGTCTGTGTTGCTTCTGGCATTGGACGCGACTGATTAGAGCGGCTTTCTAACTTTATCGGTATTCCTTCTATAACTGAACTTTCAGACGACAAAGAGACAAATTGCATTGTAGCCGCATCGAATGCATAGATTAAATCGTCTGCCGAAACAAGCGTAAGTTTTTCTCCGTCCGCGTCGACAATCTGCAAATAGCCATCGGAGGTGATCGTGGAAAAGGCGAACGCCTGAATGGGCGCTGAATTGCTCGAAGGCGAAGTAACGACAACGATCAGCATTCCAGTTTTGGGATCGTTGACCTTGCCTCCTGCCATCACAACGATTCTGACTGAATCGTTGTGATCGAAGTACCAATAGTTAACGGGGTCAAAACCGGCAAGGCTATAGGGCGTGTTACCGCTCTCAACCAGCGTCCCCGTTCCCGTTGAACGACTGATCGGCGCGCCCAATTTCTTGGCGACAAATTGTCTGGTCACCACATCGAATGCGAAAGATGTGCCGTCCTTTGCAACCAGTATTAATTGACTGCCTGTTGCATCAACAATGCGCACCGGACCAACATCCTGGGGAGTCCAAAACTCGCCGCCCTTTTCACCAATATAATCCCCTTTGGAATCCTTTACCGCCAAAACAACGATTCCACGCCAGGATCCCCCGCTAACATCCCCGCTTTTAGCGTCGCTTCGCCGCCCTCCGGCATAGACAACGGTTTGTTGACCAGCGATATCCCCCTGCCAGTGGTTGATGATTCTGTAGGCGGAGTTCAAAGGAGAAAAGCTGGTTTCAAAGATTGCGCCGGCGCCTGCTGCCCGGCTTACCACGGATAATTCGCTTATTCCTCCCGGCGGCGCGCTGGGAATGGCTTTTGCAGCTCCAACTGGAGATGGCGTTTTGCGTGCATTGACACAATTCCTGTACTCTTCTTCCGCGATTGCGCGTTTTTCTTCCGGCAATCCTTTACGATATGAAAACCATTGGTCACATAAAGACTCCGGTGATACCCATGTCGGGGTAATGAGACTTTCTTCTGGGCCGGGATATATAGCCGTGTTATTTTGTGCGGCAGGGAAACTTATTATTGAAAGTAAAACAAATAGCCCAATAAAGAGCATAATCGCCATTGAGGAAACCAGTTTACTAATCACATGAAAGAGATTTGGTTTCATGGCGCTACCCTCCAATGATTCCAGCTAATATCTGTAGAGACAGGAAGCTCAAATGGAATACCTCTCCGAGTTTGTGAAGTACGAGGATCATTTGAAATCTCTTCCCAGAGTTGCTCCCAACCCTGTACAGGTGTATTGTCAGTAGCATCTGGATAACCACTCGAGCATCCACCAACTTCGCGGCAGGCGCTCCGTTGAGTCAAACTACCCATAAACCCGAGATGTCTTAAATCTCAGCTTTTCCCTCCCGATGATTTCCTTGAGGTCAGAAAACTGCCCTCTCATGAATAATTATATACTTTATTTGCGTAATATAATGATAGGCGGGATTGGTGACCTATCAATCCCCATTGTCATTTCCCGCCCGGCATCCGCCGGGTCTCCCCTCCGCTCATCCCTGCGGATGATTGGTATCCACATACGCAGTATATGCCATGATGACGCCATTTTCTACCGCAAATTTATCCAGCTCCTTTACGGCATAAGTATAGAAGAAATTGCCTGGTCTGGTAGGCACATGAACAAATAAGCCGTAATCTATAAATATTCTCCACTCTATAAATTCCAACTCAATCATGCGCCAGCAGCTCGTCGTACAGCGCTTCGATCTCGGCGATCATCTGGCGCAGGTCGAAGCGCTCCAGCGCCGCCTGGCGGGCGCGTGCGCCGAATTCGCGGCGCATGCGCGGGTCGCGCGCCAGCTCCAGACAGCGCGCCGCCGCGGCGGAGGTATCCCCCGGCGCGGCGAGAAAGCCCGTGCGCCCGTCCTGCACCGCTTCGGCGGCGCCGCCCGCCCGGCTGGCAACGACCGGCAGGCGCATTGCCATCGCCTGCGGCAGCGTGCGCGGCAGCCCCTCCCACAGCGACGTGATCAAAAACACGTCCATCGCGCCCATCCAGCGGCTCACGTCGCGGTGCAGCCCGGGCAGCAGCGTCTTATCCGCCAGCCCTTCGGCGTCCAGCGCGGCTGCGACCTGCGCCCGCAGCGCTCCGTCGCCCACCAGCAAAAAGCGCGCCTCCGGGCAGGCGCGGGCGACCCGCCCGGCGACGCGCACCCACTCGAGCGGGTTCTTTTGCGGCGAAAAGCGCCCCACGCTGCCGATCACGACCGCGTCGGGCGCAAACCCCAACTCCGCCCGCAGCGCGGCGCGGTCGTAAAGCGCGGGGTCGAACGCCTCGAGCGGGATCGCGCTGCGGATCAGCCGGTACTGCGCCGGCTGCCCGATGCCCAGCCGCAGCCCGGTTGCGCGGTCCGCCGCGCTGACCGTGATCAACGCGGCGCTGTACGCCGCCATCCAGCGTTCGAGCAGGATGTAAAGCCGCCGCACGAACGGGTGCATGTGATCGTGAAAGCTCCAGCCGTGCACGGTGTGGACGATGTGCGGCGCGCCCGCCAGCCGCGCCGCCAGCCGCCCCAGCAGCCCGGCTTTCGAGCTGTGAGTGTGGACGATGGCGTAACCGCCCCGCCGGATGATCCGCCGCAGCGCAAACAGGGCGCGCAGGTCGTTCAGCGGGCTGACCTCGCGCACGAGCGTTGGCAGCACGGTGAGGCGCACCCCGCTCTGGCGCGCCTCCTCGATCAGGCTGCCCTCCGCGCCGGTTTGCGGACCGCACAGCACCTCGACCTGATAGCGCGCCGGGTCGAGCCGCTGGGCAGTGAACAGCGTGTTCTCCTGCGCCCCGCCGACGATCAGGCGCGTGATCGGGTGCAGCACGCGGACGGGCGCGGCGCTCATGCGGCGAGCGCCTCGCGGTACGCGGCGATGGTCAGGCGGGCGCAGCGCTCCCAGGTGAACTGACGGGCGCGCTCCAGCCCGCCGGCGATCGCGCTCTCCCGCTCCGCCCCGCCGGTGAGCAGCCCCGCTAGCGCCGCGGCGGTCTGTTCGGGGTCGGCTGGCGGCGTCAGCCGCGCCGCGCCCCCGGCGACTTCGGGCAGCGCGCCGCACTCGGCGGCGATCACCGGCGCGCCGCTCGCCATCGCCTCGAGCACGGGCAAGCCAAACCCCTCGTAGCGCGAGAGCAGGCAGAACAACTCGGCGGCTTGATACAGCGCGGGCAGGTCGGCATCTGCGATGTAGTCGATGAAGCGGACGCGCTCCCCCAGCCCCAGCCGCTCGACCAGCGCTTCGGGGGCGCGGTAACCGGCGTAGGGGCGTCCCACGATCGCCAAGCGCGGCGGGTTTTGCCGTCCGGCGCTCAAGCGCGCGTACGCCTCGATCAGCCCGGGCAGGTTCTTGTGCGGGCGGCGCTCGCCCACGCACAGGAGATACGGCGCTTCCAGCCCGCTGCGGCGGCGAAAGTCTTGCAGTTCGGCGGGCGAAAGCCGCTCGAAAAAGCGCGGCGCGACCCCCAGCGGCGTGACGCGCAGCTTTGCGGGCGGCGCGCCCAGGCGCGCGCGCAGGTCGCCGGCGGTGAACGCCGAGGGGCACAGCACGCGCGCCGCGCGGCGGCAGGCGAAGCGCGTCAACAGCGCCACCGCCAGCCGGCGTAACTGCCGCTGCCGGGGGAAGAAATCCGGGTTGGCGAGGTATTTGAGGTCGTAAATGGTGACGATCACCCGCCCCGGAACCGCCCAGGGCAGGTCGAAGTGCGGGTAGTGATACAGGTCGGGGCGGCGGCGCAGCGCTTCGAGCGGCAGGCGCGCTTGGGCGCGCAGGCTCATGTGCGCCGCGGGCAGCTCGACCAGGCGCAGGTTCGGGCGCGCCAGGCTGCGGACGGGGTGATCGGCGGGCAGCCCGCGCTGCACCCACAGCTCGAACGCCAGGTCGGCGGCGTCCAGCTCCGCCAGCGCGCCGCCCAATCCGATCAGCGCCCGCCCGATCCCGCTCATGTGCGGCAGGATCAGCCTGCCATCGATCGCAATGCGCTTCATGGTGGGTACGGGGGAAGTATACCATCAGGGTGGGGTCAGCCTAAGCGTTCGTGCTATACTTGCCGCAGGATGACCCCCCGCCCGCGGCGCGCCGCCTCCCCCCGCCACAAACCGCCCCAACCAGGAGCCGCATGAGCCTGGCGCAGCGCAGCCTGCGCTCCGCCGGCTGGACCACGCTGGCGAACCTGATCGCCCTGCCGGTGACGTTCACCCAGTCGGTGCTGCTGGCGCGCCTGCTGCCGGTGGAGTACTTCGGGGCGTTTGCCTGGGCGACTGCGGTCGTGCTGCTGAGCGGCGCGCCCTTCGAGTTCGGCTTGGCTAACGCCTTTCTGCACCGCGCCCCCGAAAGCGAGGAAGAGCCGCGCGCCGCGGCGGTCTTTTTCACGCTGCGGCTGGCGTTTATGACGCTCTGGGCGCTGCTGCTGACCGCCGCGGTCTGGCTGTTCTTCGCCGACGCGCTGCGGCGGCTGGCGCTGACCGTGCTGGTGGGCGCGACCTACCTGCAAAGCCTGATGTACGTCCCGCGGCTGACGCTGGTGCGCCGCGTGGAGCACCGCCGCCCGGCGCTGATCGACCTGACGATCAGCCTGGTCTCGGCGGCGCTCTCGCTGGCGATCGCCTTCACGACGCGCTCGATCTGGGCGCTGCTGATCTCGGCGGTGGTGGGGGTGGTCGTCTCGTTCGCCGGCTTCTACCTGTGGCAGCCGTTTTGGAAGCCGCGGCTGGTCTGGGATCCGCCCGCGATGCGCTATTTCCTGGGCTTTGGCGGCAAAAACCTGCTCAACAACCTGCTCGACACCGCGCTCGACAACCTGGACAACCTGTGGACGGGCTACGCCCTGGGCGACCGGCTGCTCGGTTACTACTCGCGGGCGTTCAAGTTCGCCACCTACCCGCGGCTGCTGCTCGCCAACCCGCTCAACGCGGTGGTGATGGGGACTTACGCCGAAGCCAAATACGACCGGCGGCGGCTCTCGCGCGCCTTCTTCCAGACCAACGCCTTTCTGGCGCGCAGCGGATTTCTGCTGGCGGGCTGGCTGGCGGTGATCGCCCCCGAATTCATCCGCCTGCTGATCGGGGCGCGCTGGCTGCCGATGCTTTCCGCCTTCCGGCTGATGCTGCTCTTCTGTATGCTCGACCCGATCAAAGCCAGCGTCGCCAACGTGCTGGTGGCGGTCGGGCAGCCCGAAAAGATCACCCGCGTGCGCCTGGCGCAGTTGGCGGTGCTGCTGGTTGGGCTGTTTGCGCTGGGGGCGCGCTTCGAGATCGCCGGCGTGGCGCTCGCGATGGATCTGATGGCGCTGTGCGGCGCGCTGCTGGCGCTGGGCTACGCCCGGGCGCACGTGGACGTCTCGCTGTGGAAGCTGTTTGCCGCCCCGGCGCTGGCGCTGGCTGCCGCGCTGGGGCTTACCTACGCCGCCGCGGCGGCGCTGCCCCCGGGTGCGGCGGACTGGCTTTCGGGCGCGCTCAAGACGCTGGTGTTTGGCGGCGTCTATATGCTGGCGCTGTTTGCGCTGGAGGGACGCCAGCTCATCGAGACCGGGCGCGAGGTCTGGCGGCTGCTGGCGCTGCGCGAGGCGCTCGCCGGGCTGCCAGGGCGGGTAGAATGAGCCTCGCCGACCCGTGCGTGAGCGTGGTGATGCCGGTGCGCGACGGCGCGCGCACGGTCGCCCAGGCGCTGCGCAGCGTCCTGAGCGGGACGCTGGACGACCTGGAACTGATCGTGATCGACGACGGCTCGCGCGACGCCACCGCCCGCATTGTGGAAGGTTTTGCGCAGCGCGACCCGCGCGTGCGCCTCTTTTCGCAGGCGGCGCACGGGGTGGCTGCCAGCCGCAACCGCGGGTTCGCCGCGGCGCGCGGGCGCTTCATCGCCTGGCTGGACGCCGACGACCTGAGCCTGCCCGGGCGGCTGGAACGTCAGCTCGCGTGCCTGGAAGCGCAGCCCGAACTGGCAATTTTGGGGGGCGCGGCGTACCTGCTCCGCGCCGGCGGGGGCGGGGTGGGCGTCAGCGCGCCGCCGCTGAGCGACAGCGCCATCCGATGCGCGCTGCCCTTCGACAACCCATTTATCCAAAGCGCGGTGATGCTGCGCCGTGAAACGCTGCTGCGCGGCGCGCTGAACTATAATCCGGCGTATGTGCACTGCGAAGATTACGAGCTGTGGTCGCGCCTGCTGGAATGCGGGCGGGGGATGAACCTGCGCGACCCGCTGATAGTGCGCCGCGAACATCCCGCCCAGCGCAGCCGCGCGGAGCAGGACGAAGTGCGCGCCTGGGCGGAGCGCATCGCGCAAACCAACTTGCAGCGTCTGGGGCTGGATTTGCCGGTTGAGACCGTGCGCCGGCTGCGCGGCTGGTTGGGCGCCCCGCCGCGGGCGGGCGCGGCGCTGGACGAGACGGCTGCTGCGGCGCTGTGGGCGATCCTCGACCGGCTGGAGCGCGATCCGCGCCTGGACCGGGGCGAGATACGGCTGCTGCGCGGGCGCTTCACGCTGCGGCTGGCGCTGGCGGGTCCGTCCGGGCTGCGCCGTTTGACGCGTTTCCGCCCGGGCGACCTCGCCGCGATGACCGCCTATCTGCGCCAGCGCCGCCGCCGGGAGCAGGATCAGCGCCGGCTGGTTGAACAGGCGGCTGATTTGCCGCGCGAATGGCAGATCGAGGCGGATTAGCGATGAGGGTGCTGCACGTGAGCGTCAACGAGAGCCGCGGCGGGGCGGGGCGCGCCGCAAACCGCCTGCATCTGGCGCTGCTCCAGGCGGGCGTGGACAGTCACATGTACGTCCAGGAGCGCAGCAGCCCCAGCGCACGCGTGCATTCGGCGGCTGGCAAGCTCGGCAGGGGGCTGGAGGCGCTGCGTCCCACGCTGGAGGAACTGCCGCTGCGCCTGTTCGCGCCCGCCGGGCGCGGGCGCTTCACCCCCGCCTGGCTGCCCGACCGGCTGGCAAGTGTGGTGCGTCAACTGCAGCCCGACGTAGTGCACCTGCACGCGCTCGCCAAGGGGTTCGTGCGCATTGAAAGCCTGCGCCGCATCCGCCCGCCGCTGGTCTGGACGCTGCACGACATGTGGGCGCTCACCGGCGGCTGCTTTCACAGCGGGGAGTGCCGCGGCTACCAGGAGCGCTGCGGAAACTGCCCGATCCTGGAGAGCCGCGCGGAAAACGACCTCTCGCGCTGGGTGTGGCGGCGCAAACGGCGCGCCTGGCGCGGGCTGAAAATCAACCTGGTTGCCCCGAGCCGCTGGATGGCGGAAAAGGCGGCGCAGAGCGCGCTGTTTGTGGGAAACGCGGCGACCGTGATCCCCAACGGGCTGGACTTGGCGCAGTTTGCCCCGCTCGAGGCGGGTTTTGCGCGCCAGGCGCTGGGGCTGGACCCGCAGCAGCGCTACGTGCTGTTCTGCGCGGTGCGTCCGAGCGCGAACCCGTACAAGGGGTTTGCGCGCCTGCCGGAAATCTTCGCCCGGCTGAACGCGCTGGGCTGGCAGGGGCGGGTGGAGTTGCTGCTCGTGGGCGAGGCGCCGGCGGAAGCGCTTACGCCGATCCCGGCGGCGGCGCGCGCGCTGGGGGGGCTCGGCGACGCGGCTGCGCTGCGGCTGGCGTACTGCGCCGCGGACGCGCTGGTCGCGCCCTCGCAAATTGACAATCTGCCCAACACCGTGATGGAGGCGCTCGCGTGCGGGACGCCCGCCGCCGCGTTCGGGGTGGGCGGCATCCCGGAGATGATCGAGCACCAGGAAACCGGCTGGCTGGCAACGCCGGGGGACGCCGCGGGGCTGGCGGACGGGCTGGACTGGCTGCTGAGCGACCCGGCGCGGCTGGCGGGCCTGCGCCGCGCCGCCCGCGCCAGCGCGCAGCGCAAATACGACACCCGGCAGCAGGCGCGCGCCTGCCTCGACTTGTACCAGGAACTGTTGGCGGTGGATGAGCGCGGGTAAGATGGACTGGCAGCCGCTCGTTTCCATCATCACGCCCTCGTACAACCAGGGGCGCTTCCTCGAGGCGGCGCTCCGCTCGGTGCTGGAACAGGATTACCCGCGCATCGAGTACATCGTGATCGACGGCGGGTCGCGCGACGAGAGCGCCGCGATCCTGGAGCGTTACGCCGCGCGCCTGGCGCACTGGGAATCGACGCCCGATCGCGGTCAGGCGCATGCGATCAACAAGGGGCTGCGGCTTGCCCGCGGCGAACTGCTGGGCTGGCTCAACTCGGACGACGAACTGCTGCCCGGGGCGCTGCGGCGCGCGGTGGAAGCGTTCGATCAGCCGCCGCCGGCGGACGTGGTGTACGGGCGGCTGGAGCGCAGCGACGTAAACGGGCGCGCCGTCCCGACCCCGGCGCTGCCCAAGGACCGCGTCGTGTTTGGGCGCGAACGGCTGCTGGGCGAGTGCATCGTCAACCAGCCCGGGACGCTGTGGCGGCGGAGCGTGATGGAAAAAGCCGGTCCGCTGGACGAAACGCTGCACTACGCGCTGGATTACGAGTTCTGGATGCGGCTGGCGCTGGCGGGGGCGCGCTTCAAACGGCTGGACGCGCCGCAGGCGCGCTTCCGGCTCAGCCCGGGCTCGAAGACCGTGGCTGGGGCGGTGGCGCACGCCGACGAAGCGCTCGCGGTGCTGGAGGCGTACGCCCGCCGCCCCGACCTGCCCGCGCTGACCGGACTGGCTGCCAGCCAGCTCGCCGCGCAGGCGCAGCGCACGCGGGCGGTGTTCCACCTGCTGGCGGCGAACGGCGAGCTGCGCCGCGGCGCGTTCGGGCGCGCGCTGGCGCGGCTGGGGTTGGCGCTGCGCAGCGACCCGCGGGCGCTGTTCGAGCGGCGCTGGCTCGACCTGGCGCGGGCGCGGGCGCGCCGCAGCCGCGCCCCGGTGCGATATAATGAACCGCAACCCGAACCCGAAGCCGAGGAGACGCCCGAGTGACGACGCGTTTGAGCCAATACGCCGACGGCGTGATGGAAGCCGCCTGGCTGGCAGCCGTGCTGCTGACGCCGGTGTTTTTCGACATCTATTCCAGCCGCATCTTCGAACCCGATAAAATCACGCTGCTGCGCACGCTGGCGCTCGTCACGCTGGCAGCCTGGCTGGTCAAGCTGTACGAGGCGGGCGGCGTCCGCTGGGAGAGAATTTCTCCCGACGGGGGCGTCTTTAACGCGCTGCGGCGCATCCCGTTGATCCTGCCGGTCGCGCTGTTTGCGCTGGTCTATCTGATCGCTGTGATCTTCTCGATCACGCCGTTCACCAGCCTGTGGGGTTCGTACCAGCGGCTGCAAGGGTTCTACACCACCCTGTCGTACCTGACGCTGTTTGCGGCGCTGGCGGCGAACCTGCGCCGGCGCGCCCAGCTCGAGCGCGTGATCACGATTGCGATTCTAGCCAGCCTGCCGGTGAGCCTGTACGGCATCCTGCAGCACTACGGCGCCGACCCGATCCCCTGGGGCGGCGACGTGAGCGGGCGGATCGCCGCCAACCTGGGCAACTCGATCTTCGTGGCGGCGTACCTGATTATGGTCTATCCGCTGGCGCTGCTGCGCACGGTGGAGGCGTTCGAGGCGCTGCTGGTGGAGCGCGGACCGCTGCTGCCCAATTTCACGCGCTCGACCGCCTACGTCTTCATCCTGGCGCTCTTGACGATTGCGATCTACTTCAGCGGCAGCCGCGGTCCGTGGCTGGGGTGGGGCGCCAGCCTGGTGGTGATCTGGCTGGGGCTGTCGCTGATCTGGCGCAAGCGCTGGCTGACGATCAGCGGGGTGGCGCTGGCGCTGTTTGCGGGCGGGTTCATCGTGCTGCTCAACCTGCCGGGCGGACCGCTCGAAAGCCTGCGCGACCGCCCCGAGTTTGGGCGGCTGGGGCAATTGCTCGACGCCGAGAGCCGCACCGGGCGGGTGCGCACGCTGATCTGGCAGGGCGCGGCGGAGCTGGTGCTGCCGCACGCCCCGCTCGAATTCCCCGACGGGCGCGCCGACGCGTTCAACGCGCTGCGCCCGCTGATCGGCTACGGACCCGAAAGTATGTACGTGGCGTACAACCGCTTCTACCCGCCGGAACTGACCCAGGTGGAGAAGCGCAACGCCTCGCCCGACCGCTCGCACAACGAGACCTGGGATGCGCTGGCGACCAGCGGGGTCCTCGGGCTGGCGGCGTACCTGGCGCTGTTCGGGGCGATCCTGTACTACGGGCTCAAGTGGCTGGGGCTGGTGCCGGGGCGCGGCGAGCGCAGCCTGTTCCTGGCGCTCTACCTGCTGGGCGGGCTGGTTAGTTCGGTCGGGTTTGTGCGCTGGGGCGGGCTCAAGCTGCTGGGGGTGGCGCTGCCGTTCGGGATGGTGGCGGGCGTGGCGCTCTATTTGATCCTGATCTCGCTGTTCGGGCGCGTGCAGGAAGGCGTGACCGAGATCCAGCGGCTGCGCGCCTATGCGCTGCTGGGGCTGCTGGCGGCGATCCTGGCGCATTTCGTCGAAATCAACTTTGGGATCGCGATCGCGGCGACGCGGCTGTATTTCTGGGTCTTCGCCGCGCTGCTGCTGCTGGCGGGGTACATCCTGCCGCGGCATGAAGCGGAACGACCCTCCGAGGCTGTATCTGAACCCGCGGCGGAAGCCGAGAAGCGCCCCAAACCCGCCGCGGGCGCGGGACGGCGCAAGGGCGCCCCGCGGCGCGCCCCCGGCGCAGCCCCGCAGCCGGTGTGGCTCAAACGCGCTTGGCTGCGCCCGGCGCTGATCACCGGGCTGATCGTCGGGCTGCTGCTCGCCACGCTGGGCTACGAGTTTGTCACCAACGCCAGCCGTGCGCCGAGCGCGCTCGGGCTGGTGCTGGCTTCGCTGACCGGGGCGGCGGGCGCCGGCGGGCGCAACGGCATCCTGCCGCTGACGCTCACCACCTGGTTGATCGGCGCCGCATTGGTCGGCACGGAGGCGGTGGGCTGGGGGACGGGCGGGGCGCGCCCGGACGACCGCCTGTGGCTCAAGACGCTGCTGGGCGGGGCGGCGCTGGCGCTCGCCCTCGGGCTGGTCTGCTGGCTGTGGGGCGCCGGCGGGCTGGCGGCGCTGACCCGCTCCACGGCGCGCACGCTGGAAGACGTGCTGAGCCAGGTGCGCGCTTCGGAAGGCATCCTGACGACCTATTACATCCAGGTTTTCCTGTTCGTGTTTGCGCTGGCGCTCGTGCTGCCGCGCGAATGGGCGCCCGCGGCGGTGCGCACCCCCGCGATCAGCCCGCTGCTCGCCGGCGGCGCGCTGGCGTTGGCGTTGGGCTTTGGCGCGTACTCTAACCTGCGCGTGATCCAGGCGGACATCGCCTTCAAGACCGGCGACCTGTTTGCGCGCTCGGAGAGCTGGCAGGCAGCGATTGCGATCTACAACCGCGCCAACGAACTGGCGCCCAACGAAGATTATTACTATCTGTTCCTGGGGCGCGCCTATCTGGAGTACGCCAAGACGCTGGACAACCCGCAGGAACGCGACCGGCTGATCGAGCAGGCAGCGCGCGACCTGCAAAAGGCGCAGGAGATCAACCCGCTCAACACCGACCACACCGCCAACCTGGCGCGGCTGTACTCGCTGTGGACCGCCTACACCGACGACCCGGCGCTGCGCCAGGCGCGCGCCGACGAATCGGAAGCCTATTTCGCCCAGGCGCTGAGCCTGAGCCCCAACAACGCCCGCCTGTGGGATGAATGGGCGGCGCTGTATCTCAACGTGCTGCGCCAGCCCGAACAAGCCTTCCCCAAACTGGAAACCGCCTTGAAGCTGGACGCCGACTACGACTGGACCCACGCGCTGCTGGGCGATTATTACAACCAGCTCGCCGGCGATACCCCGCCGTCCGAACTGCAAATTCAGCGGCTGGGGCAAGCCGCCCGCAGCTACTTCCAGGCGCTCGAAAAGGGCGCCGGCTCCGCCGCGCCCGACCAACTGCGCAGCTATGCGCTGGCGCTGGGCGGGGCGCGCGCCCAACTGGGCGACCTGGCGGGGGCGATCCAGGCGTACGCGCAAGCGCTCGCGCTGGCTCCCGCCGCGCCCGACCGCTGGCGCATCCAACTGGCGCTGGCGCAGTTCTATCACGACGCGGGGCAGGACGACCTGGCGCTCCAGATGGCGTTGGCGGCGCAGGCAGCCGCGCCGGAGGAGCAGCAGGCGGACATCCGCGCGCTGATCGCCCAATTCGGCGGTCAGCAATGAGAAGCTGAAATGAGAAGCTGAATGGCTGCGCTGCCGTTTGGTCTGGCTCTGGCGTTCAACCTGCTGCTGATCCCGCTGGCGCGCCGGCTGAGCGTGCGGGTCGGGCGCGTGGCAGCGCCGCGCGCCGACCGCTGGCACACCCAGCCCACCCCCACGCTCGGCGGGGTGGGCATTTTTGCCGCGTTCGCGCTGGCGCTTATTCTGAGCTGGGGGCTGGGCGGCTTGGACGGAGCGGCAGGCGTCCCCGCCTGGGGCTTTTTGAGCGGTTCGGCGCTGCTGTTCGCCGTCGGGCTGTACGATGAATTCCGCCCGCTCTCGCCCGCCGCCAAGCTGGTGGCGCAGATCCTGGCTGCCACGCTGGTGATCGGGCTGGGTTTCCGCAGCACGTTCTTCAACCCGCGCATCGCCAACCCCATTCTGGCGCAGCTTCCCAACATCTTGTTCACCTACGTCTGGCTGGTGGGGATCACCAACGCGTTCAATCTGCTGGACAACATGGACGGGCTGGCAGGCGGGATCGGGCTGATCAGCGCGGCGGTGCTGGGCTACTTTTTCTGGCAGGGGGGCAGCCGCGAGCTGCTGTACGCAGCCATGGCGCTGGCGGGCAGCCTGCTGGGGTTCCTGGTCTATAATTTCCCGCCGGCGCGCATCTTTATGGGAGACAGCGGCAGCCTGTTCCTGGGCTTCACGCTGGCGGCGCTGGCGATCGCCCAGCAGCAGCAAGCCTCGGACGTGCTGGCGGTGATCGGCGCGCCGACGCTGATCTTCCTGCTGCCGATCCTGGACACCGCGCTAGTGACGATCACGCGGCTGATGCGCGGCGTCTCGCCGGCGCAGGGCGGGCGCGATCACACTTCGCACCGGCTGGTGGCGTTCGGGTTGAGCGAGCGCCAGGCGCTGCTGGTGTTGTACGCCGCGGCGCTGAGCGCGGCGGTCACCGCCGCGGCGCTCGAACGGCTCAATTACTGGCTGAGCCTGGCGCTGGCGGCGCTGGTGATCGTGGGGCTGGCGCTGCTCACGGCGTACCTGGGGCGGCTTAAGGTGGTGGACGCCGGGGCGCCCTCGCCGCAGGGGCGGGCGATCTCGCGCTGGATGACGGAACTGGCGCTGCGCCGGCGGCTGCTCGAAGCGCTGTTGGATTTCTTCCTGATCGGGATCGCCTTTTACCTGGCGTTCCTGGTGGGTTACGACCTGCGCCTGAGCGAAGCCCGGCTGAGCCTGTACCTGGACGCGCTGCCGTTCGCCTTCGCCTGCGCATACCTGGCGCTCTATGCGCTGGGGGTGTACCGGGCGGTGTGGCGCTATGTGGGGATGGAAGACCTGCTGCGCTATTTCCTGGCGGCGGTTGGCGCGGCGGCGCTGCTGGCGGCGGTGATTTACGCGCTGAGCGCGCTGGGGCTGGCGGATTTTGGGGGGCGCTTCCCGCCGGACATCCTGGTCTATTTTGCAGCGCTGCTGTTTATGGGGCTGGCGCTTACGCGCTCGTCCTTCCGGCTGTTGGACGCCCTCTTTCAGGCGCGTCCGCGCCCGGGCGAGCAGCCGGTGGTGATCGTGGGGGCGGGCGACGCCGGCGAGATGGCGCTGCGCTGGATTTTAATGAACCCGCAGTTGGGCTACCGCCCGGTGGGGTTCATCGACCCCGACCCGCTGCTGGCGGGGCGGCGCATCCACGGCATCCGCGTGCTGGGCGGGGCGGAGGCGTTGGGCGAGCTGGCGCGGCAGGGGCGGCTGTGCGGCGTGATCCTGGCGGAGGGCGGCGCCGGGCTGGACGAAGAATTGCGGCGCGCCGCGGCGGAAGCGGGCATGTGGGTGCGCCGCCTGCGCCTGGAGTTCGAGGAGGCGGGGTAGAACCCCGCCGCGTTTTACTTCAAATCCTGACTCGATTCTTAGTTCACAAACTACACAACCATTGAGAAATGGATAAAACCTGATTCTCGTCGGTTAAATTTGCAGCGTTACTCAAAACGCCTGCCTCTAAATCCGCCCAAATCTCAGCAGCCATCTTATTCTCAATAGCCGCTCCGACAAAAAATGTATACGGAATTCTCCCAACTTTAGAGAACGCTGTGCGGATTCGGTCTAGCGCGGTTCGAGCTGTTTTCCAATGTTCATCTGCGCCTGCAGGGTCAATCCCGCCTTTGAGTTCTCCTAGCACAAGATAAGTCTCTGTTTGTTTACACTTGCTGGCTTCTACTTCGCTGGGAAAAAGGTTGAATAAAATGAAGTCAACATTATTTTCTACGATTGGAACCGTTAAATTGTAAATCAGGGTGCGATTTCCATTTTCGTTTTGCCATCTTAATCCGCGTAGCGACAACTCGATTTCAGCATCGTCGTTCGTCCTATCGATCCATTTGCGGCTTTTCGCATGTTGCCACTGGTAGCTTATTCCGGCAATCGAAAGCGTCGCGATAATCGCACGGGTAAATTTTCTCTGGGCTAAAGCGCCTCCGATATTTCTCATCGAACCGCCAAGCTTGTCGCCACGCGTGAGTAGAAAGCGGTAGACTAACTCCTCAACAAATTTTTCGCCCGCTGGCTCAAGGAAATTATCAATAAGCTTGTCTATCGCATCTGATTTATCTTGCGGTAAAAGAAATCTAAACGCTTTTTCAGATATTCCAGCCGCGGTTAATAATCCTGTTTCAATGCCTTCGATATTTGGTAAATCAGCAGGCGCTTTGGCTATTGATACCGCTTTTTGGAGGGCGCGCGCCTCCGCTACATACGGGGTTGCGCGGCGGTTTTTCTCTAGTGCCAGGGCTACAAAACCGGCTCGAGTAGCTTCGTACGTGGTCACCAAATCGTCGCTGGAGTTCAGGTGGTTTCGATACGGGCTCATCGCTTTCTCCATACATAAACGCACTTTCGTAAAGCCTCGCGTCCATGCTCGCCCATTTGTTGACTGCTGTTCCCTTTTCCGTTAGGTAACACCAGGATGTTTTCTACTGAAAACCCAAGATTTTCAGCAATATCTGAAAGGATTAAGTCAACAGAAATGCTCGCGCCAGCATAACGCACATTGTCGTTCACCATTATCAGCGGCGAATTCGAGCGTAAAACTCTTGCACTTTCGGCAATAATACACGCCATTTCATAGAAATAACCCCGTACCATTCTGGGGATGCCGGTATTGTTTAAGTTTCCTAGCGCTTTTTGATTTTCTAAATAATCGAGAATGGCTTGTAGAAATTCTTGTCCGCCTGCGGCGGAGATGGCATCTGTCCACAGTGGATTTATGGCTAATAAATCCTTTGCCCGATTTTCTACCGTACAACTCAACATCTCCTGGCGTAGTTGTAATAGACCTTTTTCGTCCGTGTTAAGCAGCGCCAATTCCAGCGCATAAGTTCGCGTGTAATCATAGCGGTTGCAATAAGGCGGCGAGGTAATCAGCGCGTCAAAGGACTCCTTTGGCATTTTTGGCAGCACTTCAAGGGACGAGCCGCTATACAAAAAGATTTCTCCGGGTTTTTTGATGGTCGGGAACAAACTGGGCTGTTCGACAGGCGAAAGGTCGGTGATAATCTCTCGAATTTTTTCGGAGATTGCTTGTTCGAAACTTAATATTGGTCCCTTGTCAAATGGCTTCTTTCCTTGACTTCTTCCAGAACGATAATCCCAGCGAAGATACTGACCATCTTTACGAGTAAAACTAACGGACTCCAGTATGCAAAATAAGGCGAAGCGCAATACTGCCTTGACTCGGTGATTTTCTTGTTCGCAGGCGGCTAGATATTTTTCGATAGCTTCTTTTGTCGTTTCAGGATATGCGCCTTTTGTTATGCGGAGCTCTGGCAGTTCTATCTTTTTAGCGGATTTCTCCCAAATTCGCTGCTGAGCCCATTTTTGCAAAATGTCGAAGTCGCGTGGGGTAAACTCTGATTCAAGGATTTTTTTCGTTGAAATGATCTCTTGCCCAATCGGCAGCAATTCTATGCCAACTGCATCGATCCCCGTTGCGCTGGAGGCGAATAAAGCCGTTCCGCTGCCAGCAAACGGGTCCAGGAGTGTGCCTTCAGAAATCTGGTATTTTTCAAGGAAATACTCAACCAAAGACGCGGAAAATGCCTCTTTATATTTGTACCAACGGTAGATCGGTCGGGTTTTATTGGCTTGAAAGCTTACCAGGGGACGGGTTAATGCGGGGTGAACGGTCATCTTGCTGAGAAAGCGTCCCAGCAAATTTTGGTCGAGTTGGCTGATTTGGTTCAACTCGATATTTACGCCGCCTGCGATCACTTTTTCGCTATCAATTATCACAACCTATATTCTCCAAGTGGGATTTCAAAGTAAGTATACTACACCGGCTATTTCAAAATCGATTTGGAATTTAGGCGGTTGTTTCGTGTCTGAGAAAGTCTTTTCCCCTTAGGATTTTGTCCATAGAAAACCGGGCGGTAAAACCCTTTGTCCTATTTCAGGTATAATCCTAATGGTACTAAAAAAGAAACCACCTCCAAGAAACGCAGTTATGGCAAAACCCCCGCAAACCCCCCCGCCCCGCAGACCGGACGAACGCCGCCGCCCGGACGATCACCGCGGACCGATGCCGCTGGTGCACGCGCGCGGCACTCACCGCCAGATCGGTCAGCAGATCGGCGAGGCGATGGCGGCGCAGGTGCGTCACAGCCTCGAAAGCGCGCGCAACTTGATCGAGGAATCCTACTCCTCGCTCGAACTGGACTGGCAGGGGGCGCTGATCCAGGCGCGCAAGTACCTGCCTTTTGCGCTGGAGCGCTACCCCCAGTATGTGGAGGAGATGCAAGGGATCGCCGAGGGCGCCGGGGTGGACTGCGACGATCTGGCGACGCTCAACGCGATGGAAGCGGTGACGATGGACGCCCTGCACCTGACCAAGTGCACCAGCCTGGCGGTCAATGAGGAGCGCACCGCCGACGGACACGTGCTGGTCGCCCACAACGAGGACTGGGTGCCGGAGGACGAGGCGGACGTGTACCTGGTGCACGCCATCCCCGACGACGAGCCGCCCTTCCTGGCGATGACCTACGGCGGGCTGCTGCCCAACATCGGTTTCAACGCCGCCGGGATCGCCCAGTGCTGCGACACGGTTTACCCGACGGATTCGCGCATCGGCATCCCGCGCATTTTCGTCTCGCGGGCGGTGCTGGGGGCGCGCACGCTGGTAGATGCGGTCGAGATGGCGCTGACCCCGCAGCGGGCAGCCGGCTACAACCATCTGCTGGCGCACGAATCGGGCGAGCTGTACTCGGTGGAGGTCTCGGCGCGGCGTTTTGCGATCCTGTACGGCGAGGAGGGCTTCATCGCCCACACCAACCACTACCTCGACCCCAAGATGCAGGCGATCGAAAACGAGCCGGACGAGCTGATCGGCACCCGGCTGCGCTATTTCAGGGCGGTGCGTTTGCTGCGCGGCAGCTCTGCCCACACGATCAAATCGCTCCAGGCGATCCAGCGCGACCATCTCAACCACCCATATTCGATCTGCAACCACGCCGTGGAGATCAACGACCCGCTGGAGCGCGAGAAGACGATCAACGCGCTGATTATCGACCTGACCAGCCGGGCGATGCACATCGCCTGGGGCAACCCCTGCGAGCACAAATATCACACGTTTTATCTTGAAGCGGAGTGAGTTTAGCCGCGCGCCCGAATAAGACCTTCAGGTCTGCGCCTTAGATGGGACCCCGGGGTCTTATTCGACCGAGGCGCCGCGGCTGGCGCGGCACAGATAAACCGCCGCCTGGCTGCCGGCGGCGGCGAGGTAGCCGGCTTTGAGCCCGGCGATGAACGCGTCCGCCTGGGCGGTCTCGACCAGGTTGATCGTGCAGCCGCCAAACCCGGCGCCGGTCATGCGCGCCCCCACGCAACCGGGCAGACCGCGCGTGAGTTCCACCAGCGTGTCCAACTCGGGCGTGCTGACTTCGTAGAGCGTGCGCAGGCTGTTGTGCCCCGCATACATCAGCGCGCCGAGCGACTGGCGGTCGCCGCGCAACATCGCGTTCAGCGCGGTGCGCACGCGCTGGATCTCTTTGACCACGTGCTCGGCGCGCTTTCGCGGGATCTCATCCAGGTAAGGGGAGTAGGCGGCAAATTCAGTGGCTGAAACGTCGCGCAGTGAGTGGATGTCCGGCAGGAAGCGCCGCAGCGCTTCGACCGCCTGCTCGCAGGCGCGGCGGCGGTCGTTGTATTTCGAATCCGCCAGGCTGCGGCGTTGACCCGAATCGGCGATGATCAGCGACAAGCCCTCGGGGATCGGGGCGGGCTGCCATTCCAGGCTGCGCGTGTCGAAGTACAGGGCGTGGTCTTCCACGCCGCAGATGCTCGCGAATTGATCCATCAACCCGCTGGAGACGCCAACGTAGGCGTTCTCGGTGCGCTGGCAGAGCCGCGCAAGCTCGATCGGGTCAACCTGCCAGCCGCCCAATGCCTGCCAGGCGACCGCAAACGCCACTTCGATCGCGGCGGACGAGCTCAGCCCGGCGCCGATGGGCACTTCGGAGGTGAACGCCGCCTGCATCCCGCCCACTTCCAGCCCCGCCTGGCGCAGCGACCAGGCGACGCCGGCGGGGTAAAGCGCCCAGGCGGGCAGAGGGTCCCCGTGGCGGTCGATTTTGCGCTCCAGGTCGCACAGGCGCAGCGAGACCCGGGCGTTGAGGTCGATCGCGCTGAGCTCGAGGCAGTCGTCCGCGGCGGGCGAGGCGTGCAGGTACACCGCGCGGTCGATCGCGGCGGGCAGCACCAGCCCTTCGTTGTAATCTACGTGTTCGCCCAGCAGGTTGACCCGCCCCGGGGCGCGCGCCAACAGCGCCGGCGGGTGTTGAAACGCCTGTTGGAACGTCTGATAAAGACTGGCGGCGATCATTTAATCGTCAACTCGATCAGATTGGCGGCGCCGAACAGCCCCAGCGAAAACCAGAGCCAGACGTGCGCGCCAGAGTTGACCGCGGCATAACCAAGCGCCGAAGCAAGCGTCATCGCCGCAAACGTGAGGCTGTGCGCCTGAAAGGGATGGTTTCGCAGGGTTTGGATCAGCGAGCGCAACATTCCCCCGATTATACCGCGCGATGAGGCTGGCGCGACTAAGAGCGTAATCAAGGACCGTCCACGAATAAACCACGAATAATCGAATAGCCTGCGCGGCTTACCCCACCCTGCCCTCCCCAAATCCGGACGGGCTTCGCCCGTCTCGTATTTGGAGAGGGTTCATGCGCCGGCGTCTGCCGGGTCTCGCCTCCAATCAGCCTGCAGAGGGGTTGTGGACGGCGACCCCTGCGCCTTTACGGCAGCCGCGCGACGCGCAGCGTCAGGCGGTAATCGGCGGGGAGGCGCGCCTGCGGGTCCGCTGGGGACTGGGGGTAGGGGTCGACCGCCAGCAGTTCGATGCGGTAGCCGTGGTACGTGTGGGCGTTGTCCGGCGCTTGCTTGGCAGTGGATGTAATGAGTTCGAAGGTCTCCGCGGCGGCGCCGTCTGCCCAGGCGTGCAACTGGGCGCGGACTTGCCCCGCCCAGATGCACTGCGCCCCCTCGGGGCAGCGCGAATCTTCGAGGACTGCCTCGAAACTCAGGCGCAGTCCCCCGTCCTGCGCCTGGATTTCCGCGCCGTAGGGCAGGCTGAACGGCGCGTCCAGCGCAAACGCGCGGAGCGTCTCGCCCGGCGGCTGGCTTGCGGTTGCGCTCGGGGCAGCCGGCGCGGCGGCGGTCGGCGCAGCGGCAGCGCAGCCCGCCAACGCCCATGCCGTTAGCAGAGCCAACGCGGCGAGGTGCAGCCGCTTCACGCGGGGCGCACCTCCTCGAAGCGGTACGCGCCCGGAAAATCGGGCGCGGCGGGCGCGGCTTTGCCGCTCCAGCCGGAGATCACCAGGCGGTACACCGCCACGCCGCTCAGGTCGCTCTCCTGGATCGGCGGGTAGTCCTGTCCGGGCTGGTAGTGCGGGGCGTACTTGCGCATGAACAGCCGCAGCGCGTCCACGCGGACGGCGGGTTCGGCGGCGTTCGCGAGGGCGCCGAAGACGACCACGCTTTGGTATTCCAGGCTGAACGAGCAGGCGCGCTCGGCGGGCAGCACCCGCCCCATCTCGTAGGCGGTGAAGCAGACCTTGGGGTTGCGCTGGACGTTCTCCCACACCCGCCCCGCGCTGGCGGAATGGAAGAAGATGCAATGCCGCCGCTCGTCGTAGACGAACAGCTTGGTGCTCAGAAACGGCTGATCCTCGGCAGCGGTGGCGAGCACGCCGGCTGGGGCGCGCTCCAAGAAGGCTTTGATCCAGGCGTCGTCGTCCACCGCCCGTTTGGACAGGCGGATTTGGGTGAGTTCGGGGTGGGTCGGTTCGGTCATGGCTCCTCGCATTGAAATGGAATGGCAGGCGCGCCTCAGAAAACCGGCACGAATTCCCCGCTCAGCCGGACGTAATACCCCTCGACCTGCAGATCGGGGAACTTTTCGTGCAGGCACTGGCGCGCTTTTTGCAGCTCTGCCGCGTGCTTTTCGAAAACGCTCGCGCTCCCGTACGCGCCGCAGTCTTCGTGGTGGATCAGGATCGCTTTCTTGACCTGGTGCAGGTTGACGGCAATTTCCACCTGGGTGAGGATGGTTTCCAACTCCTTGGTGCTGCCGGCAAACCCGACGTAATCGTACGGCGCGCCGCCTAGCTGCTGCTCCGCCCAGTTGCGCATGTATTGCTGAAAGCGGAAATCGATGCAGCCGACCAGCAGATAATCGCAGGTTTTATTCGCGGTTTTTGCCATGTTTTTCTCCTGAAAGTTGATCTTGGGGATGCGGGTCACTGGGTTGGGTGGTCCGGGGTAATGATAGCATAAGATCCATCGAATCAATGATGTCTCTCTTGAATCGTCGAGATTAATGACCCATACGATGTACATGAGGAGGGATGAGCTATAGTGATAAACAACGGAATGCAATCCGGCTCCCCCTACAACCTACAACTTTCCTCATGGAAAATATTGGTAAAATCGGGTAAGATAAATAGACTTTTGGACACAGGTGCGACATGCGAATCTTGGCGATTGTGAGCGGTGAATACGGGCGGCGCAACGTGAAGAACTTGCAGCAGAACGGTCCCCCCGAGTGGCAGATCGAGACCTGGCAAGCCCCCGCGGTGCTGCCGCCGGTGATCGATTACCCCGAAGACTACCTGCCGCAGAGCTTTCCCGCGGCGGATTTGATCCTCTCGTTTGCCGAGGCGCGCGGCGTGGCAGAGCTGATCCCCGACATCGTGACGCTGACCGGCGCGACCGGCGTGATCGTCTCGGTGGACAACGACGCCTGGCTGCCCACCGGGCTGGCGCGCCAACTGCGCGAATGGTGCGCCCGCACCGGCGCGGTGTGCGTCACGCCGCGCCCGCTCTGCTCGCTCACCACCACCGACTTCGGGGTGGCGCGCAACCAGCGCGTGCCCTACCTTTCGCCGGTCATCAGCGAGTTCGCCCAATACTTCGGTCAACCCAGCCTGCTGCTGACCTTCGACGAAGACGACCGCACCGTGATCTCGGCGCGGGTGGAGCGCGACGCGGTGTGCGGCTGCGCCCGGCACGTCGCCGAACGGCTGGCGGGGCTGCCGGCGGAGGAGCTGCTGGAGCGCGCCGGTCTGCTGCACCACCACTACCCCTGCCTGGCGAGCATGGTCAAACTGGCGGATTTCAACCACGACACGCTGATGCACGAATCGGGCAATCTGCTCAAAGACAGCCTGCGCCCGCAGGTCAAACCGCTGCTCAAAGACCTGTACATCACCCCCGAGGGGCTGGCGGACGACCCGCCCGCAGACCAGGCGGACGCCCCCGCCGCATAACCCCTAAAACCACGCTGAGCAGTTTCGCCGACCGGGGAAAACCGCGATGGAGATGGAAATGAAAAGCCAGCTTCGCAAGCTCGTTCAGCGCAGCCACCACGAGATCCGGCGTTTTGCCGAGACGCTGACCCCGGAGGAGCAAGCCGCCTGCGGCGCGCCCGACGACTGGACGGCGCGCGACGTGATCGCCCACCTGGTGGAGGAGAAGCGCCGCGTGGCAGAGCGGCTCGACGCCGCCCGGCTCGACCTGCCCGTGGAGGAGTCGGAGAACTTCGAGATCGAAAACGCCAAAACCTGGGAAGCCTACAAAGATTACAGCTTTGCCGAACTAATGGACGCGCTCGACGAGGCGCAGGCGGAACTGCTCGAACTGCTGGACGGCTGCGACGAACACGAACTGCGCGAGAGCGCGCGCCACGGCTGGCTGCACGGACGCCCGTTGTGGCGCTACGTCGCCGGGATCGATTTTCTGCACGCCATGGCGCACATTGGCGCGCTGTACATCCAGCGCGGCGCGGGCGACTACGCCGAGCGCCTGCGCCGTCAGGAGGCGCGCCTGGCGGGCGCGCTCGACCCCTCGCCCGGCTGGCAGGGGCTGGTCACCTACAACCTGGCGTGTCATCACGCGTTGATGGGGGAAAAGGACGTGGCGCTCGACGAGCTGCGTTCGGCGCTGAGCCTGGCGCCGGCGCTGATCGCCTGGGCGCAGCAGGACAACGACTTCAGCGCGCTGCACCGCGAACCGCGCTTCAAGCAGTTGATCGCCGAACTCGCCAAAAAAAGCTGAAATTATCCCAGTTCGACCGAATAACCCAGCCCCGGCGCGTCCGCCGCGCTGAGCCAGCCGTCTTGGAGCGTGAAGCCCGGGCGCGAGGGGTCGTCGAGCAGCCCCAGGTGCCCGTCCAGGTCGCCGTACTGCACGTTGGGGCTGGCGAGGGCGCAGTTGAGCCCCGCCGCGATCAGCAGCGCCGGCTCGATCAGACAGCCCACCATCGTGGCGAGGCGGGCGGCGCGGGCGATCGCGTCCGCCTGGCGCGCGCAGTGCAGCCCGCCAGTTTGACGCTGAGCCCGTGGGCGCAGCGCCCGGCAGCGATCTCCAGCACCGACCAGCGTGTAATTGCCGCCGATCATATTCCCGGCATCCGGCTGTCCAGTCGTTCCGCTTAGCGAGTAAATGCCGCCGTTGGAGGTCCCGCCGCCGCCCAACTGATGTAGTCGGGAGGTCGCGAAAGCTCCTGTACGGCTTTGTCCGTTGCCGGGTTGCCGTAGCTGTCGAACAGGATTTCAGAGCTTTCTTCGAGCACAGATCAAAGGGAATTCGAGCTCAGGTCAGTAATATTTTCCGAAGTCTCTCGATTTGGGGCAGATGGGTCAATTCGTGAGCAGCAAAATAACTCACTTGTTGCTTGATCGAAACCTCGCCAAACTCCCCATGCTGACCGGTGCGCCACCAATCCGCCAGGGGAAGGTCCACCAGCCTGGCGAGGATTTTGCTGCGGGTTGCCTGGTACTCTGCAAAGAGATCCATCGTCGAGGGGGGATGCTCTTCTTCATTCTTCGCCCAACTCCAGACAGCTTTCGCCTCCAAGATGGGATGCTCTTCTTTCGCAAAGAGCTCAAGGCGGTAATCCAACACATCCTGTGCATCGCGCATGTGGGTGATGACGTTTCGAATTGCCCAACCGCCATCCTGCGGTTCTTGCGTCATTGTTTCCTCAGACAATCCCTCCAGGATAGCAGCTACCTCCAGCGGCGTCTGGCGCAGCTTCTCCAGGGCAGCGGGAGGGTCCAGAGCTTCGAGCCAATAGATCGGAGCGAACCATTGAAAAGTATCCTGCCAGGCTCCACAACTGGGGCATTTTTGCGTAACCTCGCCTAAAACAATATGCCCACAGGTGCGGCATACATAAGGATGGGGCGTTTCGATGATGGATGGGATGCGTCCTTCAGCCAACGCGTTTGTGCCGCGCTGGAATGCAGCCAGCAGTTCCTCCCCTAATTCCAGCCCCGATAATGCTTCTGTGACACCTTGGATCTCTTCGACCGCTCCCTGCCGTTCGGTTGAAAGTAAGGCTTGGTAGGCAGCCCGCCTGCCCAAGGCATCCGCCGTTGCCCGAGCCAGCTTAGCCAGATTGTACTGACCTTCGCCTTCCAGGCGCAAAGCCAGCGCCAGTAGAGGTATCAGACTATGTGTCCATTCTGATTTTTGCATAAACGAATCTCCTGTTATTACTTTTATCTCCATTGAGGGCTCTGATCGTCATTCTTGCCGTATTATAAGCGGCAAGAATGGCAAAGGAATGCCATCGCCGTTTCCTACGGTCGTCTCGAAGCGCGCCAATGCCATGTTGCGATTGCCATCCACAAACGGGGGTTTTCGCCGCTGAGACCATTATAATACGCTGGAGAATTCATAGGAGAGTGACCTGAAATGATGTACATGGTGATGATGGTACTGGACGACCCGAACCGGCTGGACGAAATGCTGGACGCCTGGGAGACGGTCGGGGTGAGCGGCGTCACGATTATCGAAAGCACCGGGATCAACCGGCGGCGGCGGCAGCGCCTGGCTGGCTCGGTCCTCATGGCGGGCTTCAACCGGCTGATCAGCAGCAGCGATGAGAGCCATTTCACCCTGTTTGTGATCGTGCCGGATGAGAGCCTGGTGCAGGCGTGCCTGGAGGCGGCGGAGAAGGTGGTGGGCGATTTCGACCAGCCCAACACGGGCGTGCTGGCAGCCTGGCCCGTGAGTTATGTCAAGGGGGTGCCGCCGGCGGCGATCACGCCGCGGGGTGAGCCATGATCTACCTCACGTTTGCGCTGAGCGCGGCGGTAGTGGTCGTCGCGGCGATCCAGCTCGCGCGCTTCGGCGATGTGATCGCTGTCCGCACCGGGCTGAGCGGCATGTTCATCGGCACGCTGCTGCTGGCGGGGGCGACTTCGCTGCCCGAATTGCTGAGCGGCATCGACGCCATCAAGATCGGCTTGCCGAACATGGCAGCGGGCAGCCTGCTCGGCAGCGGGATGTTCAACATGTTCCTGCTGGGGCTGATCGGCTTGCTTTTCAGCCGGGTGCGGCTGCTGCGCCGGGTCGCCACCACCCACGCGCTGACCGCCAGCCTGGCGATCCTGCTCACCGGGTTGGCGGCGCTCTTCCTGCTGGCAGACGTGGATCTCAAACTCGGCTGGGTGGGGCTGGACAGCCTGCTGATCATTGCGGCGTACATCGGCGGGGTGGTGCTGCTGCGCGGCCGCGCCGAAACCCCGCCGGAGGAAGCAGACCTGGCGGAGGCGAAGGCGCCCTCGCTCAAAGTGGGAGTGCTGGGGTTTGGGGCTGCCAGCCTGGCGCTGGTGCTCATCATGCCGGCAATGGTCAACAGCGCCGACGGGATCGCCAAAGCGACCGGGCTGAGTTCCGGGTTCATCGGCGCGTCGCTGATCGCGATCACCACTTCGCTGCCCGAACTGGCGGCGACGATCGCCGCGGCGCGCCTTGGGGCTTACGACCTGGCGGTGGGTAACCTGTTCGGCAGCAACGTGTTCAACATGTTCGCGCTGGGGCTGATCGATTTCTTCTACCTGCCGGGGCGCTTCCTGGGGGCGGTCGACCCGGCGTTTGCGGTCGTGGGCTTGCTGGTGGTCACGCTGACCGGGCTGGGGCTGATCGGGCTGCTGGCGCGCGTGGAGCGGCGCATCTTCTTCGTGGAGATCGACGCGCTGCTGATCCTGATCGGCTACTTCCTGGGGATGTATCTGCTGTATTACAAGGGGGTCGGCGTGTAGCGCGCCGGGGTGTTTGAAGCCCTTACCCCCTCAATCTCCTTGTTCGAACTTACCAGAATTGTGGACAGCCAGTCACCCTCCCCAAATTCGAGCGAGGTTTATCCGCTCGAATTTGGGGAGGGCTGGGGTGGGGTCGAATTGCCGGGGTGGGGTCGAGGGGGTGAGCGTAATTCGGGCGGGCAATGGTAAAATAAACCGCTGCCGCTCTGCGGGGCGCGGCAGCCGCACTTTTGATTGTGGAGGAGCACAGATGGAAAATTCGCGAAGCCTGCAAAACCTGCTGCTGTTGAGTGGGATGGTCGGGCTGCTGGTGCTTGGGCTGGTCTTCGACTTGATCTTGCAGGCGCTGGTGGAGCGCAACGCGCAGCTAGGCACGCTGGACACCACGCTGGTGTGGATCTTCCCGCTGCTGCAGTTCCTGTTCATGGCGGCGGCGATCGGGCTGGCGTGGCTGATGATCGTCGGCGGCGGGTACAGCCGCTGGATCAGCATTGTCTACCTGCTGGTCGGGCTGGTGATCCTGTACTACAACCCGGTGCTCTATACCAACGAACTGCCCGACAGCCTGTACGTGCTCGTGGAGTACGTTTCGCCGGGCAGGATGATGTTCCAGGCGGGCGGGGGGGTGGCGGCGCTCGGGCTGTTGAGCCTATGGTTCTGGAAGCCCACTCTCGAAGCCGAGGCGGCTGAAGAAGATGAAGAAGAAGTGGAAGAAGCCGCAGAAGCCGCCTGGGACGAGGCAAGCGCCCTCGACTGACCCGCCGCGCAAGCCGGCACAACCCGAGGAACTGCGTCATGCCAGCCTACGCCTGCCCCAACTGCGGTTACTTCAACCGCGAGGAGGCGCGCTTTTGCGGGCGCTGCGGCGCGGCGTTGACGCCGCCGGCGGATCCGCCGCCGCAGACCTCGGTGGTCGGGCGGGCGCCCGCCCCGAGGCAGCCGGCTGCCCCCGCCGGGTCGCTCTGGCGCACCGGCGCCTCCGCAGCGGGCGTGGCGGCGCTGGCGATGTTCGTGCTGCTCTTCAGCTTAGCGTTTCCGGTGTTGATGATCAGCGGGCGGCTGAGCGACCCGCAAACTTACATTCAGGCGCTCAAGGACGAGGACGCTTACGGTCAGTTTCCGGAACTGTTTGGCGACCAGGCGGATTACTGGGTCAACCAGTTGCAGAGCAGCTTCTTCTTGCTGGAATACTTCTTCCGCAACATCGCCCGCGGCGACTGGGTGCTGGTTGCCGAGCGCATCCTGACCCCCGAATGGGCGCAGGCGCAGGCTGAAGGGCTGATCGAACAGTTCTTCGACTACACCTACGGCGACGCCGATGCGCTCAAAATGACCCTCTCGTTCGGCGAGGTCAAAGAGCGGCTGGGCGGCGAGACCGGCTACCAGACCTACACCGCGATCGTCGCCGGCAAGCCCGAGTGCAACATGCTGGAGATGAGCCAGTGGCTGCTTGCGCCGACGATTGGGCTGCTGCCGGTGTGCAACCCGCCCAAGGACGCCAATTTCTTCCTCTTTTCCGCGCCCGACCCGGCGGAGGTCGTGCCGGGCGTGCTGGCGAAATGGGCGGAAACCCTGCCGGACGAAACCGATCTGGCGGCGGGGCTGACCGAGGACGGGCTGGCGGAGATCGACAACACGTTCGGTTCGCTGAGGCTGGCGCACACGGTGGCGGGGGCGTTTATCTTCATCGCGCTGCTGTTTCTGGCGGTCTCGCTCGTCTCGCCCGGGCTGCGCACGCTCAAAGGGTGGCTGCGCGGCTGGGGCGCGGCGGTGATGCTCAGCGGGATTTTGCTGGCGCTGATGGCGCTGCTCAGCGCGGCGCTGCTGATCTGGCAGGTAGGCGACCTGTTCGACAGCCTGGGCGGCGTGTTCGTGAACGGCGTTTTGGAGCTGGGCAAGGCGGTGGGGGGCAACATCACGCTGGGGCTGGCGACCCCGGTCGCCGTGCTGGGCGGGGCGATGACCGCCGCGGGTTTTGCGTTGTTCGCTGCTTCGTTTTTTGTGGGCGGCGGCGCGCCGGCGTCCCGCGCGGGTTATCATTGAGCGGATTGAATGCGCATAGCCATTTCTATGAAATATGGTATCAAACGAAGTATGAAATGAAATATCAAATGAAGCACCAAACGAAATATCAAACGAAATATCAAACGAAGTATGAAACGCAATGTGAAACGAAGTATGTACCTTGAAATTATCTTCTCCTAAGGAGTATCCGAATGCCGGACGACAATTTGATGATTGACACGTATCTCGACCAGCTTGTGGAGGTAATCCGCGCGCTGCCGCGCCAGCCGCTGCTGGACATCCTCAGCCTGCTGCGCGCCGCGCAGCGCGAAAAACGCCAGATTTTTGTGTTTGGCAACGGCGGTTCAGCCGCGACCGCCTCGCACATGGTGTGCGACCTGATCAAAAACACCCGGAGCCCGAGCCGCGAGCGCATGAAGGTGATCGGGCTGGCGGACAACATGGCGACCCTTTCCGCCTATGCCAACGACGAGGGTTACGAGCGCGTGTTCGCCGAGCCGCTCGAATCGCTCGGCGAGCCGGGCGACCTGGCGATTGCCATCAGCGGCAGCGGCAATTCGCCCAACGTGCTGCGCGCGGTCGAGACGGCGCGGCGCAAAGGGCTGCGCACGGTCGGGCTGACCGGTTTTGCGGGCGGCAAACTGGCGGACATGGTGGACGTTGCCCTGATCGCCCCCGCCGGGCGGATCGAACAGGTCGAAGACCTGCACCTGGTGATCGATCACCTGCTGGTGATCTGCATGACGGAGGAATGAGGAACGTAATTTTCGCCCATCCAAATTATAATAAGCGGTGTGGAGATGCTGCACGCCGACGAGTACATTGCCTGTCTGAGCGCCGGGAAGAAACCGTTCCTGGCGATCGCCGGTCCCCTTCACATTAACAACGGTTTTGTGAGCGCAACCGGGCGCTGCTTCCTGGACATCGACGGGTCGTTGTACGAGGTCAAGCCGGACTTCGCGCTCCTGGTGCAGTGGAGCGCGGACGACGGGAAGTGAGCGGGCGCGGGGGAAAAGATGAAAATCGGCAGTCCGCAAGGCTCGCATTGGTGGATCGGCGCGTTCGCGGCGCTCGCTGGCGGGGGGATTGGTTTATTTATCCGCGGGTTGACGGATACAGTCGATTATGACAGCTTTCCCTACTTTGCTGCTACGGCAGCGTTCATCTGCGCGGTGGGTTGCTGGTGGTGGCTGCTTTCTCGCAGGGGGACGTACACCTGGCAGCGCGGGCTGGCTGCTGGCGGGTTAGCCGGCGGGCTCGCCCATTATCTGTGCTGGTATCTGATCATCGTGGGTTTCAACGTGTGTTTTTTTGGCTGGGGCGGCTGCACCGGCTCGCTGGGCGACCCGCCTGTGGATCTTTTAAACGGACTTTGGGTTTCCGCCGGGCTCTCGATCCTGAGCTTGCTCGCCTTTGGCTGGCTGACCGTCCCGCTGGGGGCGCTAGCCGGCGCGGCTGCAGCAGCCTGGTATCGCCGCCGGCTGCGAAAGCCGCCCCCGCCAGTGCAGCCATAGAATAACCTTTGCGCCAACGAAAGCAGGGAAAATGAATGTACCTCAGCCAGAGCAGCGATCAACCGGCGCCAACCTGCGGGGGGCGGCGCTGTTGGTGATCGACGTGCAGCGCGGGCTGTTCACGCGCCCCGTTCCGATCTACCAATCCGAGAAGCTGCTGGAAAACATCTGCCTGTTGATGGAGCGCGCCCGTCAGGCGCGCCTGCCGGTGGTCATCGTCCAGCATTCCAACGCCAATTTGCTCGCCTTCGAGAGCGAGGGCTGGCAGCTCCATCCGGCGGTCTGCCCGCAGGAGGGTGATCTGCGCATCCACAAGCAGCATGGCAGCGCGTTCGAGAAGACCGGGCTCAAAGCGCGGCTGGAGCCGGCGCGGATCGACACGGTCGTCGTTGCCGGGCTGGTGACGCAGGCGTGCATCCGCGCCACCTGTCTGGACGCCCGGCGGCTGGGCTACCGGGTCGTCCTGGCGCAGGACGCGCACAGCAATTATCACCGTCAGGCGGCGCAGATCATCCAGGAATCGCAGGCGGAACTGACAGCCACGGGGGTCGAGTTGCAGCCGACGGCTCAGATCGTGACCTGGCTGGCGGCGCTTTAAGAGAGGGGAGCGCGCCGATCAATCGGCGGGTTCAGGTTCGGGCGGGAAACGCCGTCCGGCGGCGCGCTGGAGCAGCAAAAACCCGACCGCCGCGGCGGCGCACAACAGCCCGCCGAGATACCAGACCCAGTTCGGGTTGAAGTTGTCCATCACGAGACCCGCCGCGACTGGACCGATGATCCCCGGAACGCCCCACACCAGCCCGAAGACCGCCATGTATCGCCCGCGCATGTCCTCCGGCGCGAAGTTGGCAGCCAGCGCCTGCGACACGGGCATCACGATCATCTCGCCCAGCGTGATCAGCACGATCGCCAGCACGAACAGCGCGTAAGCGCTGACAAACCCAAACATGCCAAAACCGATCATGTAGAAGAACGCGCCGAGCGCCATCATCAGCATCGGCGCGTAGTTTTTGATCCGCCGGGTGACCCAAAATTGCAGCAGCACCACCGTGATGGCGGAGCTGGTGAGCAGGAAACCGAACTGCTGCGGCGCAACGCCGTGGTTGTCGCGCAGATAGACCGAAAGCGTGCTGTACATCTGCACGTACACCACCGTCATGAGCACCGAGGCGGCGATGTAGGCGATGAACAGCCGGTCTTGGAAGACCTTGCGATAGCCGCCGAGGCTGTCCAGCAGCGTTTCCTCGGGCGGCTCGGCGGGCTGTTCCCCTGCGGCGGGCTGCGGTTTGGTTTCGGGGATGGCGCGCAGGATGATCAGCGCGGTGAGCAGGCTGGTGACCGCGTCCGCGCCGAACAGCAGCATGAACGAGCGCGACGCCAGCAGCCCGGCGAGGACGGGTCCGACGATCCACGAGAGGTTGGCGGTGACCCGCAGCACGCCGAAGCCCTCGGTGCGCTGCTTTTCGGGCAGCAGGTCGGCGATCATCGCCTGCCAGGCGGGTCCGGCGATGTCGGAGAGCAAGCCGACCGCCACGCTCAGCAGGTACATCACCCACAGCCGGTTCGCCAGCCCCAGCGAAACCGCGCTCAACGCGCTAAAGACCAGCCCGAACAACAGGATGCGTTTGCGTCCGAAGCGGTCGGTCAGCGCGCCGCCCAGCATGTTGCCGAGGAAGCCGAAGATGGAATACACCCCCAGCAGCGCGCCCGCCTGGGTCATGCCGATCCCGAATTTCTGGGTGACGTAGAGCGTGAAGAAGGGGAAGAGCATGTTGCCGCCGACCCGGTCGACGAACGCGGCGGCGACTACGACCCAGAATTTGGCGGGGAATTCGCGGTAGATTTTGTCGATCCTGGCGAGCATGCAAGCCTTCCTGCGGGCGGGCGGCGTGGGGATGAATGCGAAATTACAAATATCGAGTATAGCACGAAATGCGGGGAGGGTTGTTTTATTACCCCACCCCGGCCCTCCCCAAATTCTGGCGAATTTGGGGAGGGTGACTGGCTTGCCCAAAAATCCGCAGTCTGTATTTCTTCCCCCAAAATCCGCACGGGCGAAGCCCGTCTGGATTTGGGGGGACCGAGGGGACTGAGGGGTAACCATTAAAATATTGCCTGGTTTGTAGCATTATTTTTCATATATGATAAAATGATTAACCAGAATTGTTAACATCCAATGCCAGCCGTTCCTCTGCCTGGCTCCTCTTATTGATCAGAACAACCTAAAAAAAACGGAGGAAATTCCCTTGAGCTTCATTAAACCCAATTTCCAGATGCTGCGCAGCGCCGATTGTTTGCGCATCCACGAGGCGGCGCGCAAGATTTTGCACGACACCGGGGTGGCGGTTTTTCACGCTGAGGCGCTGCAGTTGTTCAAGGCGGCTGGCGCGCACATTGACGGGCAGCGGGTCAGGCTGTCGCCGGCGCTGGTGGAGTGGGCGCTGGCGAGCGCGCCGCGCACCTTCGACCTGTACCGGCGCGATGCGCACGCGGTCGCCATCCGGCTGGACGGTCAGGGGGTGTACTTCGGCTCCGGCTCCGACACGCTGCATTACCTCGACCCGCGCAGCGGGGAGCGGCGCGATTTCAGCCTGGCGGACGTGGCGGACTGCGTGCGCGTCGCCGACGCGCTGCCCGAGATCGACTTTGTGATGTCGATGGGGGTGCCGCGCGACGTGCCCGCCGAAATTTATTACCGCTTTCAATATGCCACCATCTTGAAAAACACCACCAAGCCGATGGTGGTGGTGTGCAACGACCTGGCTGACCTGGAGGCGATCACTGCGATGAGCGCCGCGGCGGCGGGCGGGGCGGAAGCCCTGGAGCAGCGCCCGACCTTCCTGGTCTATGCCGAGCCGAGCACGCCGCTCCAGCATTCGCGCGAAGCGACCGACAAACTGCTGTTCTGCGCGCGCCACGCCATCCCGATCACCCATTCGCCGGCGCCGATGATGGGCGGCACCGCCCCGATGACGCTGGCGGGCGCGGTGGCGCTGGGCAACGCCGAAATGCTGAGCAGCATGGTGTTGCACCAGTTGCAGCGCCCCGGGGCGCCCTTCCTGTACGGTCACGGCGTACACAACCTGGACATGAAGAGCATGATCAGCGTGTACGGCTCGCCCGAATACCAGCTTGCGCGGGTCATGGCGGCGGAGATGGGGCGGTTTTACGGGCTGCCGGTGTGGGGCTACGCCGGGCACAGCGATTCCAAGCTGCCCGACGGGCAGGCGGCGGCGGACGCCCAATTCCAGGTGCTGGTGGCGCTGCTGGCGCGCACCAACCTGAACCACGACGTGGGCTACCTGGAAGCCGGGCTGTCTCATTCGCCCGAATTTATGCTGATTGTGAACGAGATCATCGCCCACACCCGCCCGTTTGTGCAGGGCGTGCGGCTGGACGACGCCGCGCTGGCGCTGGATATCATCGATGAAGTGGGACCGGGCGGGCAGTTCATGACCCACGACCACACCCTGGCGCACTGGCAGGAGCTCTATACCCCCAAACTGTGGGACCGTCAGCGGCTGGACCGCTGGGAGAAGGGCGGCAGCCAGGACCTGAACGCACGGGCGCGCGCCCAGACCGTGGCGCTGATCGAGAGCCACCAGCCCGAACCCCTGCCGCAATCCGTCGAGCAAGAGATCGAGCGCATCCTGGCGGAGCGTTGATGAGACCCGGCAAGTCAGCCGCAGGCGCAAAATGTGTCAACCCGGGCTGTGGGGGCAACGCGATCCGCGCCAGCCCATCTCCGGAGGTGACATGATCGAAATACTCACGTTTGTTCCGTTACACATAGTTTCACACTCATTGATAGGAGGACGAAAATGAAAAGACCCGAAATCTCGAAGAAGCAGTTGGAAAAAACCCATCCAGCCATCCCCGAGGCGTACAACCAGCTTCAACAGGGGCGCATCAGCCGGCGCGAGTTCATTCAATTCGCGACCCTGCTGGGGCTTTCAGCGGGCGCGGCGGCGGTAGCCGCAAGCTGCGCCCAGCCGCCCGCCCCCACCGTTGCGCCGCCGGCTGCGGTCGCGACCCAGGCGCCGGCGGTCACCGAAGCGGTGGCGAAGATCACCCGCGGCGGCACGTTCACCCGCGCCATGGAATTGCAGCAGATCGACCACCCGGCGCGCTTTTCCTGGGTGCAGCAGGCGAACGTGGTGCGCCACGTGGCGGAATACCTGACCGAAACCGGTCCCGATAACATCACCCGCCCGTACCTGCTCGATAAATGGGAAGCCAGCGACGACGTCAAGACCTGGACGCTCTACCTGCGCAAGGATGTCAAGTTCAACAACGGCGACCCGTTCAACGCCGACGACGTGATGTTCAACTTCGAGCAGTGGCTGAACCCCGATGTCGGTTCGTCGATGATCAGCCAGCTCTCCTACCTGCGCGGCATGCAGGACGTGGAAAGGGTGGACGATTACACCATCCGCCTGCACCTGCAGGATGCCAACATCGGCGTGCCGGAGCACCTGTTCCACTACCCCGCCAACATCGTCCACCGCAGCTTCGAGGGCGACTTCATCAAGCAGCCGATCGGCACCGGTCCGTTCACGCTGGACGAATACACCGAAGCCGAGCGGGCGGTGTTGAAGCGCCGCAACGATTACTACCGCAAGGGCGAAGACGGCGATCTGTTGCCGTACCTGGACGAGATCATCTACGTCTCGATGTCGAAGGACGCCGCGGTCGCCGCGGTGCAGTCCGGGCAGGTGGATGCCACCTACCAGCCGCGCGCCAGCGACTGGATGGCGCTCAAAGACATGCCCAACATGCAGGTGCTGGTCGCGCCGACCGCGGTGACCTCCGTGCTGCGCATGCGCGTGGACGTGGATCCCTGGACCGACGTGCGCGTGCGCAACGCCCTCAAGATGTCGCAGGACCGCGAGAAGATCTTGCAGCTCGGCTACTACGGGCAGGGCGACCTGGGCATCGACGCCCACATCGCGCCGGTGCACCCCGAATACTGCAAAAAGCCGATCCCGAAGTACGATCCGGAGCAGGCGAAGGCGCTGCTGGCGGAAGCCGGACACCCGAACGGCATCAAGGTCACGCTGGCGACCAAGAACGACCTGGAAGAGCCCGAAGTGGCTGCGGCGCTCAAAGAGCAAGCCGCCGTCTCCGGCATCGACATCACGCTGGACATCACCGAGCCGGGCGGCTACTGGGATCGTTGGACCGAGGTGGACCTGGGGCTGACCTCCTGGACGCACCGCCCGCTGGGCACGCAGACGCTGCGCCTGGGCTACACTTCCGACGCCAACGGCGTGCCGGGCGAGTGGAACGAGACCCGCTGGGTGGACAAGGAATTCGAAGGGCTGCTCTCGGAGGCGGAAGCCACCCTCGACGTGGAAGCGCGCACCCAGATCATGTGCAAAATCGAGGACATCTTCTGGGAGCGGGGTCCCATCGGCATCGCCTACTGGAAGAGCGTCTGGAACATCGTTCCAAAGACGTTCAAGAACATCGCTGCGCACCCCACCGAGTATGACCTGCTGACCGATGTCTGGAAGGAAAAGGCATAACTTTGTTCGCTGCGCACAGCCGCCGGCTCCGGCGGGCGGCTGTGCGCCTCACCATTTGAATACCCGGAGCAGATGAATGGCTCGATTTCTCATCCGCAGCCTGGTCTCGACGATCGTGACCATGCTGCTCGTCTCGATCACCCTGTTCGCTTTACTCGAAGTGGGCAGCGGCGACATCGCCCTCAAGCTCCTGGGGGTTTTCTCCACCGAGGCGCAGCGCGCCTCCTACCGTAAACAGCTTGGCTTGGACCGCGCCGCCTGGCTGCGCTACGTGGACTGGCTGGCTGGCACCGATTGGCAGGTGAGCCGTTTGCTCGACCACCCGATGGTGGTGGTGGCAAACCCGCAGACGGGTGAGCCGGAATGGTGGTTGAGCGTGAACGGCGAGCTGACCCGTTACAAGATGGTCTCCGGCGAGATGATAGCGCTCGTGCGCCAGCCGGATGGCTCCGCCGCACAGCGACCGGTCGAGGTGAACTGGACGACCGACGAGTTTGGCAACCAGGTTTTCTGGGGGCTGGATTCGCGCAACAACGCCACCAAATGGGTGCGGGGCGGCGGCGAAGTGCTTTACCTGCGCAGCAAGACCGGCTTTAGCGAGGTGCCCGAGGGTCCTGTCGAATACGTCCCGCTGCGGCGCGGGCTGCTGCGCGGCGACCCGGGGGTTTCGCTCCAATTTGGACGCCCGGTGGGGACGATGCTGCTGCCGCGCATCCGCAATACGCTCATCCTGGCTGGGGCGGCGTTCCTGGTGGTGATGCCGCTGGCGCTCTTTCTGGGCGCGCTCGCCGGGATCAACGAGGGCAAGCCGCTCGACCGCATCATCTCGATCACCAGCCTGGGCGCCACCGCCACCCCCGAATTCGTGACCGGCATCTTCCTGATCCTGATCTTTGGCATCTGGTTGAAAATACTGCCGGCGGTGGCGGTCTTTTTGACGCCCAACGCGATTTTCGACAACCCTAAGCTGTTGATTCTGCCGGTGCTCACGCTGACCGCGGTGGAATTGGGCTACGTGGCGCGCATGACCCGCGCCAGCATGGTGGAAGTGATGAGCGCCCCCTACATTCGCACGGCGATCATCAAGGGCATGCCCAAACGGCGGGTGGTGCTGAACCACGCGGTGCGCAACGCGCTCATGGCGCCGATCACGATCATCATGCTGCACGTCAACTGGCTGATCGGCGGGGTGGTGGTCGTGGAGGTGATCTTCGGCTACCCGGGGCTGGGGAAGTACATCTACGACGCGGCGATCTTTGGCGATTACAACGCGGTCGAAGCCGCCGCGATGGTCACCGTGTTGATCGCCGTGGCGACCCGGCTGGCGGGCGACCTGGCGTACACCTATCTGAACCCGCGCATCCGCTTTAGCTGAGAAAGGAGGGACGGCGCACATGACGACTGCCACTGTTGACGATTTGAAAAGCTCCGCCGCCTCCCAGCCGGGCTTCTGGACCCGGCTGCGCAAAGCGTTGGGGATCGTTTTTGCCTCGCGCGTGGCGACGGTCGGGCTGGGGATTGTCGCCTTCTGGCTGATTGTTGCGGTTATTTCGCTTTTCTGGACGCCCTACCCGCCAAACGCCCAGTTGTTCGATCAGCACCTGCCGCCGAACTCGGTCAACTGGCTCGGCACGGACAACATGGGGCGCGATTCGCTTTCGCGCCTGATGGCTGGCACCCAGGTGATCCTGCTCAAAACGCGCCTGCCGGTGGGCGATAAGACGGTGCCCTTCCCGATCGGGGTGGCGCTGTGGGGCGTGATCGGCTCGCTGCTGATCGGCACGTTCCTGGGGGTCAACGCTGGTTACCGCGGCGGGCGCACCGATCAGACCAGCATGCAGTTCCTGGACGCGCTGATCGCGTTTCCGCAGATCGTGTTGTACTTGGTGGTGATCTCGGCGCTGGGGCAGGGCGACCTGGTGGTGATCCTGGCGATCACGGTCACCGGCGCGCCCGGCGTGGCGCGGCTGGCGCGCAGCCTGACGCTGGACATCAAAACGCGCGATTACATCCGCGCGGCGGAGACGCGCGGCGAGAGCAAGTGGTTTATCATGCTGCGCGAGATCCTGCCAAACGCCCGCGGTCCCTTGCTGGTGGACGCGATGCTGCGGGTGGGTTATGCGATTTTCGCCATCGGCACGCTGGGCTTCCTGGGGATCGGTTTGCCCCCACCCGACCCCGACTGGGGCAGCATGGTGAACGAAGCGCGGCGCAACATCTTCGCCAGCCCCTTCCCGGTGATCTGGCCCTCGCTGGCGATCGCCAGCCTGGTGATCGGGCTGAACTTGTTCGCCGACGGTCTGCGCGAAGAGCTGACCCGCTATCAGAGGTAGAAGGAAGCCATGTTTCCTACACAGAGCATTGATCGGACTGCCCCGCCGGTTTTGAAGATCGAAGACCTGGCGGTGGCGTACAAAGTGCGCGGCGGCGAAGTGGAGGCGGTTCAGAACGTCTCGTTCGAGATTCACCGCGGCGAATCGCACGGCATTGTGGGCGAATCGGGCTGCGGCAAGAGCACGGTCGCCTGGGCGATTGTGAATTTCCTGGGTGAAAACGGCTATGTCAAGCGCGGCAGCATCAAGTTCCAGGGGCAAGACCTGGTGGGCAAGCGCGGCGAGGAGCTGCGCCGGCTGCGCGGCGACCAGATCGCGATGGTCTATCAAGACCCGATGCAGGCGCTCAACCCGGCGATGAAGCTGGGCAGCCAGCTCAAGGAGGTGCTCACGGTGCACCGCGGCTTGAGCGACGAGGAAGCCCGCGGGCGCGCGGTGGAGATGCTGCGCCGCGTGTACATGCCCGACCCCGAAAACGTGATGGAGCGCTACCCCCACCAGATCTCGGGCGGTCAGCAGCAGCGCGTGGTGATCGCCATGGCGCTGCTCAACAACCCGGCGCTGCTGATCATGGACGAGCCGACCACCGCCCTGGACGTGACCGTAGAAGCCGCGGTGCTCGATTTGATCGCCGATCTGCGCCGCGATTTCGACACCGCGATCATGTACATCACGCACAATATGGGCGTGGTGGCGCGCGTCACCTCCACGGTGGGGGTGATGTACGCCGGCGAGATGGTGGAGCGCGGTCCGGTCGAGCAGATTTTTGCGCGCCCGCGCCACCCGTACACGCAGGGTTTGCTGCGGGCGATCCCGCGCGTGGGGAGCACCAAAAGCGCCAGCGTGCTTTACCCGATCCGCGGGCGGGTGCCTCCGCCCGACCAGCGCCCGAGCGGCTGCGTTTTCTCGCCGCGCTGCGATTACGTGCGCGAGCGCTGCCGCGTCGAACGCCCCGCGCTGCGCCTGATCGCCGGGACGGATATGCAGGTGCGCTGCCATTTCGCCGAGGAGATCGACCCGGCGCTGTGGCAGCCGGCGGAGGACATGGAACTGCCGCAACTGGCGCCAGCGCAGGAGGACGGCGAGCCGATCCTGGAATTGGACGGGCTGCGCAAATATTACGAAGTGCGCGGTAATACGCTCAAAGACGTGCTGGGTCTGGGTGAAAAGAGCTACGTCAAGGCGGTCGAGGACGCCACGTTCAAGGTGCCAAAGGGCAAGACCCTGGGGATCGTGGGCGAATCGGGCTGCGGCAAGAGCACGCTGATCAAGACCATCATCGGGCTGGAAGAGGCGACGAGCGGCACGGGGCGCTATCTGGGTTTCGACATCACCAAGAACATCGCGCGGCGCGGTCTCGAGCTGATCGAGGAGCTGCAGATGGTCTTTCAGAACCCCGATTCGACCATGAACCCCTCCTATTCGGTCGGTCAGCAGATCGAGCGCCCGCTGCGGCGCTTCAAGACCGTGCCAAAGGAGCAGGTGCGCAGCGAGGTGGTGCGGCTGCTCAACGCGATGCGCCTGAGCGAAGCCTATTACGACCGGCTGCCGCGCCAGCTCAGCGGCGGCGAGAAGCAGCGCGTCGGGATCGCGCGGGCGCTGGCGAGCCACCCCGAGCTGGTGCTGTGCGACGAGCCGGTGAGCGCGCTGGACGTTTCGGTGCAGGCAGCCATCCTGAACCTGTTGATCGACGTGCAGCGCGAGTTCAACACCACGCTGCTCTTCATCGCTCACGACCTGAGCGTGGTGCGCTTCTTCTCGGATTACGTGGCGGTGATGTACCTGGGGCAGATCATGGACATCGGTCCGGCGGAGTCGATCTATCTGCCGCCGTCCCACCCCTACACCGAAGCGCTGCTCTCCGCCGCGCCGATCCCCGACCCGACCGCCCAGCAAAAGCGCATCCGGCTGGAGGGCACGGTGCCGAGCGCGATCAACCCGCCCTCGGGCTGCCGCTTCCACACGCGCTGTCCGCGGCGGGCGCTGCTGCCCGACCCCGAAATCTGCACGACCACCCCGCCCTGGCGCGACGCCGGCAACGGGCACCGCATCTTCTGCCACCACACCCTCGAGACGCTGCGCAGCTTCGATCCGGTGTTCGCCGCCAAGAATGAGCCGCCGGCGGACGCGGGTTTGGGTTGATTCAAAATAATAACACTTTGAAAAAAAGGATGCCGCGATGCTTGTAAAAGATTGTATGGTGCGCCACCCGATTTTGATCCCCCCTTCCATGCGGGCGCAGGAAGTCGAGCGGATCATGGCGGAGAACAACATCCGCCACCTGCCGGTCGTGACGAGCGGCAAGCGCCTGGCAGGGCTGATGACCCGCCAGCGGCTCGCGCTCAACCCGGCGGATATGAGCAGCCTGAACGTGTGGGAGATTTCGCGCTATCTCTCCGGGTTGAAGGTGCAGGATTTGATGATCGGTGCGCCGGACGTGATCACGATCACGCCCGACCGCACGATCGAGCGGGCGGCGAAGATCATGTCCGAGCGTAAGATCGGCTGTCTGCCGGTGGTGGAAGACGGCGGCGTGGTGGTCGGTATTCTGACCGAGATCGATCTGCTCAACGCCTTTCAAGCCATGCTGGGGCTGCCCTCCGAAGGGGTGCGCGTGACGATGCGCATGCCCGACCGCCGCGGCGAGTTCATCAAGCTGGCGGCGGTGATGATCGAGCACGGCTGGGGCATCATGGGGATCGGCAGTTTCCCCTCGCCGCGCAACCCGGGTTTCTACGACGTGGTGGTCAAAGTGCAGGGCTGCACGCTCGACGAGGTGCGCGAGGCGGTGAGCGCGGTGCCCGGACACTCCATCGTGGACATCCGCGAAGTCGCGTGAGCTTATTTAGCGTTCTCTGTAGTTAATTGCTGAAAGCTTGTGCGGGGGCGATGCTCTTACCCCACCCTGCCCTCCCCAAATCGAGCGGTTTTTTCGCTCGATTTGGAGAGGGTTAGCTTATTATTTCACTACATCTGACTTTTTAGCCGGCGTTCCGGCGCGCCAAGACTTGCGCGATCGCCTGCTCGACCGGCGCCTCCAGCGGCGGGGTCTGGTGCTGCGCCAGGATCTTCTTGGCGTGGGCGTTGGCGCGGGCGTACATATCCAGCCCGCCCGCCTTCTTCCATATTTCGTAGCGCTTGCGGTCGATCAGCGTCGGCTGCCACTGGTGCTGGCGGAAAAGCTCGAAGGTGGATTCGTCGGCGAGGAAGCCGCTGCCCGGGCGCACACGCCCGATCACGTCCAGCAACAGCGTTTCGGGGTTCACCGGCACGCCCTCCAGGAAGCGGCGGGTCATCGAGATGATCTCGTCGGCAATGACCAGCATCTCCATCGACGAAGTCGAACCGTACTCCATGTAAGCCACGTCGTGGTTGAGCGTGCAGCGCGCCAGGAAAGCGCTCATGATCGAGAAGGTGGCTTCGATGCCCGCCTGGGTGTCCACCACTTTGCTGTCGGTGGCGCCGGCGTAGCCCCACACGGGCAGGTTGTAAAAGCGCGCCAGGTCGCTCCAGGCAGCCATCCCCAGGCTCCATTCGGGCGAGCCGTAGCTCACGATGGTGGTTTTCATGTCGAGCGCGGCGGTGTTCATGCCGTAGAGGTAGGGCGTCCCGGGGCGCACGAGCTGGGCGATGATCAGCCCGATCAGTGTTTCGGCGTTGCCGACCGCCAGCGCGCCCGCCAGCGTGATCGGTCCGCCGCCGCCCGGGTTGGGCGAGGGCAGGTAGGCGCAGGGGATGCCGCGCTCGGCGCAGAAGATCAGGTTCTGCAGCGAGACTTCGGGGATGAGCAGCGGGGAAATCGGCTCGGCGTAGAGCAGCAGGAAGGGTTTTTCGCGCAGCGCCGCCTCGCCGCCGGCGACCGCCGACGCGATCGCGTAAATGTCCTGCATGTCCTCACGCCGCTGGGCGGTATAGACCAGCGGCTTGACCGTGCCGCGGATCATGCGCACAAACTCGCGCACATAGGCGTCGGCGACCGGCACGTCCCCCGGCACGCCCATCGACATCACGAAATCGATGTTGTCGAGCGCGTCCGCCAGGCGGGCGATATTTTCCACGTCCTGAGCGACCGGCGTGCGCCGCTCTCCAGTTTCGAGGTCAAAGGTGAAGATCGTGTCGGAGCCGGTGCCGAAATAGACCTTGCCCAGTTCGAGCGGCAGCGTGAGCTGCCCCAGACGGTTGAACATCGGGATGCGCGAGGGCGCTTTGGCGAGGGCGTCGGTCGCCAGGCTCTCGGGGATTTTGAGCCGCCCGTCCGATTCCCAGGCGCCCGCGTCGAGCAGCAGTTGGCGCCCTTGCGGGTCTTGCATCTCCACGCCGATCTGGGCGAAGATTTGCAGCGTGGCGTTGTGGATTCCGCGGATTTGTTCGTCCGAGAGGACGCGGATCGAGGGGGAAAGCGTGGCAGGGTGGATTTGACGGGTCATCATCGTTCCTTTCTGGGGTTGGATTAGTTCATCTTCAGCCGCCCAGGATCATGCGGGCGTCGAGCGCTTGTAAGCCTTCGCCTTCGTCGAACAGGCGCAGCGGGTTGAGGTCGATCTCTTTGATTTCGGGGAAGTCGCACAAAAGTTGCGCCAGGCGCAGGATCGCGTCCACCAGCGCCTCGATGTCGGCGGGGGGCTGCCCGCGCGCGCCTTTGAGCATTCGAAAGCTGTGCAGGTTTTCGAGCATTTCGACCGCCGCGCTGTGCGTGATGGGCGCGACGCGCACCGAGATGTCGTTGAACAACTCGACGAAGATGCCCCCCAGACCGACCAGCACCACCGGTCCGAACTGCGGGTCCTGCCGCCCGCCCAGGATCAGCTCGCGCCCGCGGCTCACCATCGGCTGCACCAGCACGCTTTCGAGCTGCGCGGTCGGGTCCGCCTGGCGCAGGCGCGCGAGCATGTCATCGTAGGCGGCGCCCAGTTCCTCGGCGCTGCGCAGGTTGAGTTGCACCCCGCCCACGTCGGTCTTGTGCGAGATTTGCGCCGAGATGATCTTGATCGCCACCGGGTAGCCCAGTTCCGCGGCGGCGCGCTCGGCGTCGGCGCGCGTGCGGGCGGCGCGGCTGGGCGCTGCCCGGATGCCGTAATCTTCCAGCGTGAGCAGGGCTTCGGAGAGCAGCAGGTCGCGCCGTTCTGCCTGCGCCTGCTCCAGCCGCCGGCGGGTCGGTTCGCGGTCGACCACGAACTTCGGCAGCGGTTCAGTGGTGTGCACGCGCTGGTATTGCTGGTAGCGGTAGTGGCTGATCTCGAGGGCGCGCACGGTCTCCACCACCTGGGTGAAGATCGGGTAGCTGTAGTTCTGCTTGAGATACGCCACTTCCTGCGAGGCGGCGGAGATGAAATAGGCGACCGGTTTGTTGTATTTGGCAGCCAGCTCCATAATGCGGTCGAGCAGCAGCCGGCTGGTCAGGTTCTCCTCCTCGGAGAGCGAGGTGTGCAGGAAGACGATCCCGTCCACACCTTCGAGCTGGAGGGTGCGCTCGATGATGTCGGCGTACACGTCCAGGTCGAACAGGTCGCCCAGGTCGAGCGGGTTGGTGAGGCGGATGACCGAGGCGCGGAAGTGTTTTTCGATCTCGCGCAGGAATTCGTCGGGGAATTCCGCCAGTTCGAACCCGCTCAGCTCGCAGGCGTCGGCGGCGATGACCGCGTGCCCGCCCGAGCGCGAGATCACGCCCAGGTTGCGCCCTTTCATGGCGGGCAGGCGCATGATCTTGAGGTTGTTGCCCAGCGTGGTGGCATCGCGCACGCGGGCGACTCCCGCCTGGTGGAACGCCGCATCGACGACGCGGTCGTCGCTGGTGAGCGAGGCGGTGTGCGAGAGGGCGATCTTCTGCCCCAGCCGCCCGATGTTGGATTTGAACGCCAGGATTGGCTTTTCGGAGCGCCGAGCGATCTCCATGAGCCGCCGCCCGTCGCCGATGCTTTCGAGGTACAGGAAGATCAGCCCGGTCTGGTCGTCTTCGATGAGGTATTCGAGCAGGTCTTCGGCGGTCTTATCGAGCATGTTGCCGACCGAGACGAACTTGTTCAGCCCCAAGCCCTCGTTGGCGAGCAGGTTGAGCACGCTCATCCCCACCCCGCCGCTCTGGGTGATGATGGAGACCTCGCCGCGCTTGACAAAGCGGCTCAGGCGCGGGAACGGCACGCAAAACCCGTTCTCCATGTTGATCGCGCCGATGCAGTTGGGTCCGATGAAGTGGATGCCGTAGCGCCGCGAGATTTCGCAGATCTGGTCTTCGAGCTGGCGCCCTTCCTCGGTGTACTCGCGGAAACCGGCGGTCTCGATGATGGCGCGCGGGATACCCTTCTGCCCGCACTGTTCGAGGATCGCCGGGACGGTGTGCGCCGGGGTGAACACCACCGCCAGGTCGACGTGATCGGGGATGTCCAGCACGGAATGGTAGATGCGGCGGGTTTCGATCGCGCCGCCGCTCGGTCCCACGGCGTACACGATGCCGTTGAAGTCGTACTCGACCAGGTTGGCGACAATGTTGCGCCCCAGGTTGGTGGGTTTGGCTGAAACGCCGATCACTGCCACGCTGGACGGGTAGAAAAATTCACGCATTCTCGCCTCCCGCTTGGGGTATTCGCTGAATTTGGATGAGCCGGACCCAGGACGACTGAGCCCGTTCGAGGATGCGTTTATTTTACCGCACATGCGCCGAAAGCGGCTTCTTCGGGCGTCTTTGGATCGCTTGTTTTACTTCCCTGCGGCGGAAGCGCGGGGATTACAGCATCAGATAGGGGCGTTTAGATGGACGAGCGGACGGGCATGCGCAGCCGCCCCGTCCCGTTGCTGTTGCGCAGCATCTCCGAGCCCAGCCAGCCGGTGACCGGTTTAGAGATGTAAAAGCCCTGCCCGTACTCGCATTTGAGGCTGCGCAGTTGGCTGATCTGGTGCGCCGATTCGACCCCCTCGGCGATGGCTTCCATGCCCAGGCTGTTTGCCAGCGTCACAATCGAGCGCACGATCTGGGCGTGGTTGTTGTTGTCCTTCATGTGGTTGATGAACGTCGAATCGATCTTGATCGAACTGACCGGCAGGCGCTGCAAATAGGAGAACGAACTGTAACCCGTGCCAAAATCGTCGATCTGCAGGCGGATGCCCAGCCCGACCAGCCGTTCGAGCGTGCTATTGAACCGCTCGTCGTTCTCGACGAACAGGCTTTCGGTGATCTCCAAATAGAGGAAGCGCGCGTCCAGACCGGTTTGTTCGAGCGCCGCTTGCACCTGGTTGACAAAATCGGGGTCGCCAAACTGTTTGCCCGAGACGTTCACGTGGATGGTCAGCGCGGGCGACTTGGGGAATTGGCGGTGCCAGGCGACCATCTGGCGGCAGGCTTCCTGCAACACCCACAAGCCGAGCGAATGGATCAGCCCGGTTTCTTCGGCGATCGGGATAAATTCGCGCGGCGGGATCTCGCCGCGTTCCGGGTGGGTCCAGCGCATGAGGGCTTCGAACCCCATCAGCTCCCAGTTGCGCAGCGAGATGATCGGCTGGTAGTTGACCGAAAGCTGCCCCCTTTCGAGGGCGGTGCGCAGCTCGTTTTCCATCTGCAGGCGCAGCATGACGCGCTGGCGCATGCTGGTTTCGAACACCACGTGACAGGATTTGCCGTGCATCTTGGCGTGGTACATGGCGATGTCGGCGTCGCGCAGCAGGTCGTCGGTGCGCTCGTAGCCCAGCCCGCTCAGCACAATCCCGATGCTGGCGGAGATGACCACGCTGTGATCGTTCAATTCGATCGGTTTGCGAAACTCGGCGTGGATGCGTTCGGCGACCTCGGTCGCGTCCTGGTCGCTCTTGATGTCATCGAGCAGCACCACGAACTCGTCGCCGCCAAAGCGCGAGACGGTGTCCACCGCGCGCAGGCAGGTTTCGAGCTTCTGCGAGCAGGCGATCAGCAGGTGGTCGCCAAAGGTGTGCCCCAGGCTGTCGTTGATCATCTTGAAGCGGTCGAGATCGAGGAAGAGCACCGCGTAGCGGTACTCGGGGCGGCGGCGCGCGATCGTGATGGCGCGGTCGAGGCGGTCGAGGAACAGCAGGCGGTTGGGCAGACCGGTGAGGGTGTCGTGAAAGGCGAAGTGGTGGAGCTGGCGCTCGGCTTTCTTGCGCGACGAGATGTCGGTCTGCGAGCCGGCGATGCGGTAGGCTTTGCCCGCCGGGTCGCGCACCGCCAGCCCGCGCACCAGCGCCCAGCGGTACTCGCCGTCCTTGTGGCGGATGCGGTATTCCATCTCGAACAGTTCGCTGTGCCCCTGGATGTGCGCGGTGAGCGCCCAGCGGAAGCGCGCCTGGTCTTCGGGGTGGATGCGCGACAGCCACTCGTCGGGGCGGTTGCTCAGCTCGGCATTCTCATAGCCGAGCATCTCCTTCCAGCGCGGCGAGAAATAAATCTGGTTGGCGCGCAGCGACCAGTCCCAAATGCCGTCGTACGAGCCTTCGACCGCGAGCATGTAGCGTTCGCGGCTTTCGCACAGCGCTTCTTCGGCGTGTTTGCGTTCGATCGCGTAGCGGATGGTGCGCACCAGCAGCGCGCCGCTCAGGTCGGTCTTGATAATGTAGTCCTCGGCGCCCTCGCGGATGGCTTGCAGCGCGAGGCTTTCGTCGTCCAGGTTAGTGAGCAGCACGACCGCGGCGTCCCCTGCGGCGGCAGCGACCGCGCGGAAGGTGTCGATGCCGCGGCTGTCGGGCAGCGTGATGTCCGAGAGGATGATCTGCGGGGCTAAGCCGGGCGCCGTCTGCAGCGCCTCGGTCAGGCTGGCGGCGCGGGTGAGGCGATAGTCGAAACCGCGCGTCAACCCCAGCATCTCGCGGATCAGCAGCGCGTCGTCATCGCTGTCTTCAATGAGCAGGATCTCGATTAGAGGATCGTTTTCGGCAATGTGATTGTTGTCCATGATTTCCTGCGGGTTTCCCACCGTTCGTGTCTTGCTTGACGTGTCCGTTCGGGTTAATCGTTGCAAGGTCTGTGCCGGGGAGCCTTCCTCTACCGATAATGTGCCAATGTCGGGGTTTGGTGAGCGATCGGATAAAATTACTCCATTATTCATCACTGCGGCGTCGGGCTGGGGGGCGGACGGCGGTCTGCCGGAAAGCTGCGTTTCAAGATGCACACCAGGAGAGGGACCTCGATGAGATTCAGACGCTTTTTTCTACAGATCGCCGGTTCGATTGCCGGCGCGTTGGTCTTATTGGCGCTTTTCGTGCTGTTCAGCCACAACCTGCGCCCGGCTGCGGCGAGCGAAGCCGGCTGGGCGCTCGAGTTCGACGGGGTGGACGACTACGTCGTGCTCACCTCTACGATGCTGATGCTGGGACAGGGCTGGACCGAGACCAAGTCTGCCAACCTGTGGGTGCTGCCCACCCGCGCCGGGCGCGTCTGCACGCACAATGACGTGGCGGAGTGCGACGCGGTTTTTGGCGATTTTCCGCGCTGGTGGGGCATCTCAATCGGCGAGGTCAACGGTCAGGACCGCATCTGGGTCTGGAATCGGGACGAAGACATCGATCAGATCGGGGTGCCGTACACGCTGGACGAGTGGGTCAACATTGCGCTGGTGCACGACGCGGGGGTGCTGAGCGCCTACAAAAACGGGACGCTGGTTGGGTCGGTCAACAGCGGCTACACCCGCCAGCCGCACACCGGCGCGTGGCCCACGATCTACTTCGGCGGGATGCTCCAACTGCCCTCCACTGCCTGGCCCTTCCAGGGTCAGATTGACGAGCTGCGGCTGTGGAACCGCCCGCTGAGCGCATTCGAGATCCAGCAGGGGATGTACGCCGAGTTGAACGGCGACGAACTCGGGCTGAAAGCCTACTACTCGATGCTGCCAGGCAACGGGCTGGAGTTGTACGACGACAGCACGGCGGGCTGGAACGGTTATCTGTTGGACGGCAAGCTGCCGGGCATCCCGGGCAACGGCACGCCGCCGCAATGGGTGGAATCGGGCGCGTTCGAGGGCGTCCCGCCAACCCACACGCCGACCGCCACCACCTCGACCACCCATACCGCCACGCCGACCGCGACTGCCACCGCCACCGCCACCGCAACCGCCACTGCCACTGCCACGGCGACTGCCACGCCCACCCACACCGCAACCGCCACTGCGACGCCGACGCATACCGCCACCGCAACCGAGCCGGCGGTCGATCCCGGCGGCGTGCAGCTCTTCATCCCCAAAGCGGTGAAGAGCCCCTGATAGGTTAGCGGCTCAACACAGTTTCGGGGGAGTAACGCCGCAATTGCGTTTTCAAGCGGATAAGTTCATGCCGCACGCCGCGCCTTTAGCGCGGCGTTTCGGTTGTAAGGGGGTGCAGGGGATGGATTAGCTTCCCGTTCCAGTTTCGTCCAGATCGCCCGGCTCGCAGCCGATCCCGTTGTCGTTCTGGTCGAAACCGTGCGGGTCGGCTGGCAGCACAGTGAAGTTAGTGTATTCGACGTGCTCCTCACCGTACATTACGATGAGATCCTGGCAGGTGAGAAAGGGCGGCGGCGATGGGATACATACAGTGGGATACGCCGGGTCGCAGTTGGGACCGCGGGTGAAGGTAACCGCTGGCGTAATCCTTCCGGTTGGGGTGATCCCTCCGGTCGGCGTGAGGCTGGCAGCCTGCGGGGGCGTGGGCGTCTCGGTGGGCGGTGGCGCGGATGTGTTGCCCGGCTGGCGGGTGGCTGGCGGAGCAGCCGCGCCCGGTGTGCGCGTTGCGCCGCTGGCGGGGGTCGAAGCGCCGTTGGGGGTCCGCGAAACGGCGGGCAGCGAGGGGATGGCAGTTTCCGTGGGGCTGTCGATCAGCGCCGCCTCGAACGTCGGAGCAGCTGCCCAGCGCCCGAGCCCCTCCAGGCTGGCAGACTGCTGCGCCAGTTCCAGCGCCGCGCCGCACGACTGCGCCGGGCTGTCCGGGTCGAATTCCGCCAGCCCGTGGCGGATCAGCTCGTAATTCAGGAACAGCCCGCTGTCGCTCAAGATCACGTAGCGCTCCAACTGCCCCAGCGCGTCGCGGTCGACGCCCGGCTCCTGGATGAGCTGCACCACCTGACCCGCCGCCCAGCCGGCGTTCTGCGTGGCAGCCGGGGGTCCAAAGAATGCCGGGCTGGGGAGCGCCGCCGCCGCTCGCACGCCCAGGTAATGCACGCTGCGCTGCGCGCCCTCGAGTTCCACGACGATGGTATTGCCGCCGCTCGCCCACAGCACCCGCGCGTAGGTCGTTGCGCCGCCGGGCGGCAGGCACGAGATCGGGGGCAGCGCGGTTTGGGTCGCCGCGACGGCGGAGGCGGTGGGGGTCACGGCGAGGCTGGGCGCCGCCGAGGGTTTCGGGCGGCTGGTGGACTTGGCGGGCGCGGCGGTCCAGGCTTCCCAAACGACCGCGCTGGGCGTGGGGGTGCGGCTGGCTGAACGCGCGTTTCGCCCAGGGAACGGCAGGTTGAACCAGCCGCAAGCCATAAGCAGCAGCAGCGCCGGCAGCAGCGCCAGCAAAACGCGGGTTTTCACGACGGGTTGGTTCACCGCGGATAATTGTATCAGGCGTTTCAGCGCAGCAGCGGCAGGATGTAGGCGTAATACAGCGCCGTAAGCAGGATCTGGACGCTGACGATGATCCAGAAGCGCGCCTGGAAGCTGGGCTTGGCGGTTTTGTGGCGGAAAATCAGCATCCCCAGCAGGGCGCCCAGGCTGCCAAACAGCAGCGCCAGCAGCAATAGCAGCTTTTCGGGCACCCGCAAGCGCCGCGTTTCCGCCAGGTTTTTATCGGTGGCGTAGACCAGCAAGGCGGTCAGGTTGATGGCGATTAGCCAGGCGCTGAACGGATCCAGTTCGAGGCGCAGCCACAGGAAGATCGTCAATATAGCCGCCATCAGCAGGCTGATGACGGCGAAGCTGACGAAGGGGTTGCGCGTTTTGCGCCGCGGCGCGTTCGGCGCGCTTTTCTTCACGGGTTTTGCCGCGCTCTTTTGCGCGGGTTTTGGCGCGGTTTTTTTAGCGGGTTTTGCCACGAGATCGAACGCTCCCTGCCCTGCCGGTGTTCAAAATCGGCGGTCAAGGCTGACCGCCGATCCATTGTATCCTGTCCGGTGGAATTTTACAAACCAAAAAACGCAGGCGGCTGTTCCGCAGTCGAAAAACCCGCCCGGCGGCGCGCGCCCGTCCGGCGTGCATCTGTTCAAACGCAGCGAATTCGTATAAAATAGATGAAGATTAACCGAACGAGGTAAAGCATGGAAAAGCCATTTTCTCTGGGGTCCAGGCTGCGCTCGATCCGCGACGAGCGCGGTTATTCACAGCGCGAACTGGCGCGCCTGTCGGGGATCTCGACCAACGCCGTCAGCCTGATCGAACGGGATGAAAATTCGCCCAGCGTGGCGACGCTGCATAGCCTGGCGACCGCGTTGAACGTCAAGATGGGCTACTTCTTCGAGGACGGCGCGCCGCAGCAGGTGCTCTACCTGCCGGCGGGGCGGCGCCCGGCGATCACGAGCAAGGGTACTCACATCGAAGGGGCGGGCGCGCGCCTGCCGCGCCAGGAGATCGAACCGTTTTATATAACGCTGGAGCCAAAATCCAGCAGCGGCGAGCGCCAAGTGGTGCATACCGGGCACGAATTTGTCTATTGCCTGCGCGGCGGGGTGGAATATCTGATCGACGGCGAGATTTATAAGCTGCAACCCGGCGACTTTCTGGTCTTCGAAGCCCACCTGCCGCACCTGTGGCGCAACCCGGGCGAGGAAGAAGCGGCTTTTCTGTTGGTGCTGCAAACGCCGAACGAATCGACCGAGCCGGTGAACCGCCATTTTTCGAGTTATCCCTCGATCACCCACATCGGCTGAAGCTCCAGCGCAGCCGCGGCATGTTTGAATAAAAAAACCTGGGAGGCTCCGCAGAGTCTCCCAGGTTTTGATTCGGGCGTTAACGGTTGAGCAATTCGACCGACTGGCTGACAGTCCCGCCGCCGCTCGGACTGCTGACCGTGAGTGCGTAGATGATCGGGCTGCCAATCCCGACGTCGCTGATGCAGTCGCGGTAGCTGCCGGTGTAGGAAGCGCCGCTCACGATCGCATTGCCGTTGCGGTAGAGATCCACGCTCGCCTGCCCCGAATAGCTGACCGACCAGTTCAAGTCCACGCACTGACCCAGGGTGATGATCTGCGGCGCTGCGTCGAAAATGGAGATGACGGGCGGTACGGGCGTTGGAGGCGCGGCGCTGCGGACGCGCACAAACTGGGAAGCCTGGGCGGAGCCGGCGGACGCCGAATCCACTTTGAGCAGATAGGTGTACTGCCCGGCGGCGTCGGGGCAGTCCTGCTGCTGTCCCAGGGCGGGCAAACCGCTGCTGATCGGCGCGGCGTTGCGGAACAGCGTCGCGCTGGCAATGTTCGAGCCGCTGAACGACCAGGACAGGTTGAGGCACTGCCCCAGGGTGATGTCGGGGTTATCGGCGTTGAAGAAGATGATCTGCGGCGGCTGTTCCGGCGTGGGCGGGAGCGGCGCGGTCGGCTGCACCGCCGGGACGATGGTCACAACCTGCACGGCGGACGCCGAGCCCGCCCGAGCCGAATCGACCGTCAGCCGGTATTCGACCTGCCCGGCGCCGGGCGGGCAGTCGGTCGTGCTGCCGGTCTGCGGCAGATCGAACCAATACAGCACATTGTTGCGGAAGATGCGCGAGAAGGTGAGATTCTCTCCGCCAAACTGCCAGTCGATCCGCAGGCACTGCCCCTGGATGATCTGCTGCGGCTGCGCGGCGAAGAGGTAGATCGTGGGCGTGTTGGGCTGCGGCGTGGGCGGCGCCTGTCCGACCACCTCGAAACCGACCCACAACCGGTCGCCGAACTGAACCCCGGCGGGGTTGCGCAGGTTCCAGAAGCTCTGGTAGCGCCCCGGAACGCTAGGCGCAAGGATGTTCACGTAGATGTCGTACACGCCGCCCGGCGGGACTTCGTTTTGGACGACCACCGGGTTGCCCGCTACCGGCGCGTTTGGCGGCGCGCTGCCGGTGTAGATGAGAGCGTAGCGGTTGTCCCAGGTGCATGTACCGCTGTTCTGGATGCGCCAGCCCTTCAACATCTCCTGACCGGGCTGCACCGCCGGCGGGTTGGTCATGTTGGAGTCGGGGAACGATAGGTCCTGGACGAAGCGCATCCCATCCAGACAGGCGACGGGGGTGGCGGGCAGCTGGGTCGGCGCGGGGGTGGGGATGGGCGGCGGTTTCTCGATGTTGAGATATTGCCGGGCGAGGGCAGCCAGGGTGCCGTCGTTCTGCATGGCGATTAGCGCGTCGTTGAGACGCTGCTGGAGCGTGTGCGCGCCCTGGGGGATGGCGATCGCAAACGATTGCGGGTTGAACCCGCGGGCGACGATTTTCACCGGGCGGTCACGCGCGGCAGCCTCGGCGGGCTGGAAATCGAGCATGAGCAGGTCGATGTCGGGGTCGGGGCGGGTGAGGGCGTCCAGCGCCTCGTTGGCGTTCTGGTACACGACCAGGCTTTGGGGAGACATCAGCCCCGGGGCGATCAGCGTGTCGTTGATCCAGTCCTCATAGACCGAGCCGCGCTGCACGCCCACGCGGTACTGCGCCAGGTCGTTCGGGCTGCCGAGCTGAATGGCAGAATCGGCGCGGGCGAGCAGCGCGTCTTCGCCGGTGTAGTAGATGTGCGAAAAGCCGACGTACTGGCCGCGCTCGGGCGTGATGGAAATCGCCGCGACCGCCGCATCGATCTGCCCGAGCATCAGCGCGTTGCCCAGCCCGTCGAACGCCATGTTGCGGATGTCGAGCTGCACGCCCAGACGTTTGCCGATCTCCTGGATGAGCGCCAGGTCGTAACCCTGGATGGTGAAGTCGGGTCCGATGTAGGCAAAGGGGGGGTAATCGGCGGACATGCCGACGACCATCGTGCCGCTGTTTTGGATGCGCAGCCAGGTGGGGTCGGGCGGCGGGGAGGTGGGCGCGGCGGTCCAGGGCGGGTTGACCCCGAGGAACAGGAACAGGATGACGATCGCGATTGCGCAGGCGGTCATCACGATCAGCGCGATCAAAATAATCAAGATGGTGCGGTCTTTCATGGTCTGGACGCTCATCGATCCTCCTCAGCCAAGCCGCTTGCGTTTGATAGCTGAGATGATAACACAATCTGCACGCGCGGCAGGGGCGCTCAGATCACGTCTTCAAGCACCGACTGCCAGAGTTCGAGCTTCTGAGCGTAGGACAGGCGCGCGTTGGCGGGGCTGGTGGAGGGCAGGCGGCGTAGTTCGAGCGCAGCCAGGCGTTCCGCGGAGAGGCGGGGCAGGATGTGCCGGTGAAACGCGCTCCAGGATTTTCCCCCGTTGCAGCAGATCAGGCGGATGCCGAGGCGCCCCGCGAGCAGCCCGGGCAGGTCGTTCGGTACTTCCATCTGGATCGCGGTGTCCAGGCTGCCCGCGCGCTCGCAGGAGTGCAGCACGTCCCACAGCGCGATGCCGCGCTCGGTCAGGCGGTCGAGGCGCTGCGGGTAGGGCAGGTCCGCCGCAAACCCGAACAGCTCGCCCATGATGCACCAAAAGGCGTTCTGCGGGTGGGCGTAGTACTGCTGCATTTCGAGCGAGCGCTTGCCGGGCATCGAGCCGAGGATCAGCGCCCGCGGGTTGCTCTGGATGACCGGATCGAAGCTGTAAATCTTCAACGCGTTGATTCCTTTTGGAGGATTGACGCCCTGCGTGACGCCGTGCGTGTCGCCAATTTATGTACTAGCCTGTCAACCTGCACGCCTCAGGGCGCGCCGGCGTCATAAACCTCGATCTCCCGCCAGGCGACCCAGGAGGGGCTTTCGAGCGTCTCGATCCGCACGTAGCGCACCCCGCTCCAGGGTTGGGGCGGCGTGAACTGCAGCACGGCGTTGTCGGCGGTGGCGCCGCTGAAGGTGTACAGCGTGACGTAAGGCGCATCGGGGTCGGCGCCGCGCCCGCGCACCCGGTGAACGGTCTCGCCGGCGGGGTACTGGCTGACCAGCAGGCGGATCGACTGGATGGAATAGACCGCCCCCAGATCGATCTCGATCCACTGGACGGGACCCGCGCCCGAGTTCCACAACGTGCCGGGGTCGCCATCCACCGCCAGCGCGCCCGGATAGCCGGGCAGGGCGCTCGAGTAACGCGCGGTTTTATGATATGCCAGGTTGGCGCCGCGTCCGCCGGCGGCGAACCCCAGGCTGGCTTTGTCGTTGAAGTACGCCGCGATCAGCCCGGTGAAGCTGAATGGGTCGCTTTCGGGCAGGGCTGCGTCGGGCTTGTCGTTCCAGGACTGGAACACCACCTGCGCCGGCTGAGCGCCGTTTTCGAGTTCGAAGCGCTTGATGCGTTCGCCGCAGATCGAGACCCAGGCTTGGTCGCTGGCGTCCTGCGGGTTGCCGGTGTAAATGACGCCGACCGGCGTCCCGCGCTGCTCGCCAAACGCCATGACTGCCTTGGCTTCGGCGGTCCAGTCGGGGCGGCTCCAGTCGATGTCCAGGTGCAAGAAATCCAGATCGTAGCCAGCCACGGCTTTGAACGCCACCAGCCAGGCTTGGTACTGCGGCGCGCCCGCCGGACCGGCGAGCGGCTCGGTATCGCCCACGCGCAGGTCGGGGAAGACCAGGCGCATCCCATTGACGTAGTCAACGATCTGACGGATGATTTTTTCGTCGGTCCAGCGGCACGCCCCGGGACCGTCGTAGAAATGACCGTAGTAATACGGCTCGTCGAGGGCGAGCAGGTCGAGCTGTCCGCCCGCCTGCTGGATCCGCCGCGCGATCAGCAAGCCCTCCTCGAGCCCGGCAAAGCTCTCGACCCCCTGACCGCATTCGGCGCTCGGGCTGAGCGGTCCGGCTTCTACCGCCAGCGCCAAACCGAGCCGGCGCACCCCCTCGACCGCCTGGCGCAGTTCGAGGTCGCTGGCGGCGTAGGCGACCCACTCGCCGTAGAGCTTGAAGACCTGGATGCGGCTTGCTGCTTGCGTCCAGGGGGCGGCTGGTTCGAAAAGCTGCATGAAATCGTCCGAGCCGGTGTATTCACGCCCCGGACCGGTCGGCAGGGGCGGGAGCGGGGCGAACCAGTACAGCGGGCGGCTGTCCAGCCGCGCCGCGGGCAGGGTCGGGCTGGGTTCGGATGGGGGAACGGTCGGGTTGGGGATTTGCGCGGCGGGAGAAACGCTGGCAGGGACCGCGGGGGTTGTGGGCGGCGGCTGGCTGGGCGCGGCGACCGTCGCCGGCGCGCTTGTGGGCGCAGCCGCAGGCGCGCTCGTGGGCGCGGCGAGCCTGGGCAGGTTGCACGCCAGCGCGCTGAGCGCCAATCCGCTGCACGCCAGCAGCAACGGCAGGGAGCGCGGCGGTCTGGTTTGCATGGTGGCTCGTCCGTTTCTGCTCAACGCGCCCGCAGTTACTTGAGCCGCTTGAAATAGCAGTATAGCCGGTTCTGGTGGAGCGCCAGCCCCGCCATTTCCCAGCCGTCTTCGCCCAGGGGGTCGAGCTCGGTTTCGGTGGGGGCGGGTTCGCGTTCCAGGTCGCGCGTCAGCAGTTTGTATTCCCAGGTCGGGTTCTCTTCTACGTAGACGACCGGGGATTGGGAGCGTTCGAGCGGGTTTTCTTCATCGAATGGATTGAGCTGCATGGGGTCTGCCTCGGGTGTAACCTTGAATGGCGGCAATCATATCATAAATTGGTTCTGCAGCCGTGCTGCCCGTTGTTTTACCCCACCCCGGCCCTCCCCAAATCCGTGCGGAATGAGCGCACGGATTTGGGGAGGGTGACTGGCTGCCCCAGAAGTCCGCGGCTTGGTTTTCTTCCCCCCAAATACGTGCGGGGCTTGCCCCGCCTGGATTTGGGGAGACCGAGGGGGGTAATCCCAACAGCACAAGTGCACGCGCAGGGCAAGAAACCGCCCCATAAGCCTTTTTGAGATCAAACCAATCGCCCCTGTCATCCCCCAATTTACCGCCCCCCGGGTCTGGTCAGCGCCCGCGCTTTGGATTATGATATGCAGGTTCCAAAAGTACCTTACATTCAACCGTGAAACGCCGATAAACTGCGCGAGAAAGGATTTCCCATGTCTGATCAAGCGACTCGTCCGACCGAAGACCGACCGCTGCAGCCAGTCCCCCCGCCGCCCACCGTGGCGTACCCGCCGCCGTATGATCCTGCGCTTCCGCCCGCGCCGCCGCCGCGCAAAGGGATGAGCGGCTGGCTGATCGCGTTGATCGTCCTGATCGTGCTGTGCGTGTTGGCGTGCTGCTGCGTTTTTGTGGTGTTATCGCTGCTCGGTCCTGTCGTGGGGAACGTTTTTTCGAGCATCATCGAGCAGATTCCGGCGACGCCGTAGACAAACGCCGCCCGCCTGGTGAAGCGCGAATAAGTGAATAGATGAAAGGTGGATGGACAACGCATCATGGATCGCGCCGAGTTTGAACTTCAGTTGGAACGTTACGCCGACCTGATCGTGGGGATCGGTCTCAATTTACAGCCGGGTCAGCGGCTGACGATGGTGGATGCGGGGCGTAATCAGGGCACCCCGATCCAGCTTGCGCCGCTGGTGCGCCAGGTCGTCATCAAAGCCTATCAGGCGGGCTCGCCCTTCGTGGACGTGATTTGGGGGGACGAGCAGTTGAAGCTGATCCGCTTCGAACACGCCCCCGATGAGTCGTTCGACATCTTCCCCGAGTGGCTGGTTGACGCCGTGCTCAAAGCGGGCGCGCGCGGCGATGCGCTGCTCAACATCTCAGCCGCCAGCCCGGATTTGCTGAGCGGGCAGGATATGGAACGCATCGGGCGCTGGCAAAAGACCACGCTCACCCACCTGGAGCCGTTCTCCAACCTGATCAAGCGCAACGCGATCAACTGGAACCTGGTCTCTGCCCCGGTGGAGGGCTGGGCGGCGAAAGTCTTCCCGGATCTGCCGGTGGAGGGGGCGGTCGAGCAATTGTGGCAGGTCGTCTTCAAAATGGTGCGGGCAGACCAGCCCGATCCGCGCCGCGCCTGGGAGCGGCACCTCGCCGATTTGCAGCGCCGCTGCGATTATTTCAACCACAAGCGCTACACTGCGCTGCACTACCGCGCGCCCGGAACCGACTTGCGGGTGGGCTTGCCCGCCGGGCAGCTCTGGAAGGGCGGGCGTGTCACGAGCGAGCGCGGCGTGCCTTTCGTGCCGAACCTGCCCACCGAGGAAGTCTTCACGCTGGCGGATCGCCATCGGGTGGACGGGCGGGTGCGCTCCACCAAACAGCTCTCCTATGGCGGGCAGCTCATCGAGGATTTCGAGTTCGAGTTTGCCGAGGGGCGGGTGGTGAATTTTTCTGCCCGTCAGGGCGGCGCCGCGCTGCAAAAGCTGCTCGATATGGACGAAGGCGCCCGGCGGCTGGGCGAGGTGGCGCTGGTGCCGCACAGTTCGCCCGTCTCTCAGTCGGGTCTGTTGTTCCACAACACCCTGTTCGACGAGAACGCCGCGTCGCACCTGGCGTTGGGCGGCGCCTACCGCTTCACGCTGCGCGGCGGCGAAGCCATGAGCGAGGCGGAATTCGCCGCGGCGGGCGGCAACAGCAGCCTGATCCACGTGGACTTTATGGTCGGCTGCGCCGAGATGGAGGTCGCCGGGGTGCGGGCGGACGGTCAGCTCGAACCGGTCATGCGCCGCGGCGAGTGGGCGTTCACGGTCTAACATTGCTAAATGCGGGTCGGGGCGCTTCGGCGGGAGTGCTCTGACCGATTCTCTTTATCTTCTTTAACGGATGGTCAAATTATGCAGGAAAATCCCCTTTATCTTGGTATCGATACGGGCGGGACGTTTACCGATGGCGTGTTGTTCGACCCAGCCCAACGGGCGGTGATCCGCTCGGCGAAAACGCTCACCACACACCACGATTTGAAGCTGTGCGTGCTGGAAACGCTCAACCAGTTGCTGCCGGCGGACGCCGCGGGGATCGCGCTGGTGGGGCTTTCGACCACCCTGGCGACCAACGCCGTGGCGGAGGGCAAGCGCAAACCGGTCGGGCTGGTGCTGCAAGGCTACGACCCCGAGCTGGTGCGCCAGTTCAAGTTCGATAAACAGTTCGGCACGCCGTATTACGCCTACGTTGCCGGCAACTACGACGTCGAGGGGCGCGAAACCGACCCGCTGGACGAAGCCGAACTGCTGGCAGCCGTACAGCGCTTTGCCGGACGGGTCGAGGCGCTGGCGGTGAGCGCCTATCACGGTCCGATCAACCCCAGCCACGAGGCGCAAGCCGGGCGGCTGCTCAGCGAGCGCTTTGGCAAGCCGGTGGTGCAGGCGCATCACCTATCGAGCGAACTCGATTCGATCCGCCGCGCCGCCACCGCCAGCCTGAACGCCTCGCTGCTCTCCAACCTGGACGAGTTTGCCCGGGCGGTGCTGCAAGCCCTGGCGGAGCGCGGCGCTGCCTGCCCGGTGATGATCGTGCGCGGCGACGGCTCGCTGATGGAATTGGGCTACGCCCGCCAGCGCCCGGTGGAGATGGTGCATTCCGGTCCGGCGACCAGCGCCATCGGCGGCGGCTACCTGGCGCACCTGGAGCGCGGGCTGGTGATCGACATGGGCGGCACCACGACCGACCTGGCGCTGGTGGATCACGGCGCGGTGCAGGTGAACGGCGGCGCGGCGACCATCGGCAGGTATCGCACCTGCGTGCGCACGATCCGCGCGCGCTCGTTTGGGCTGGGCGGCGACAGCCGCATCGTCTTCGACCATTGGGGCAACCTGACGGTCGGTCCGGAGCGCGCCATCCCCTTTGCGCGCTACTGCGCCCAGACCCCCGAACACCGCGGCGAAGTGATCGCCTGGCTGCGCGCCAACCACAAAGTGCGTTATTCGGACCGGCTGGAAATTTGGACGCTGCGCCGGCTGCCCCAGGTTCAAATCGAAGATGCGGTCGTGCGTCAGGTGATCGAGCTGCTGCGCCACGGTCCGCAGCCGTACTGGCGCGTGCGCGAGCAGGTGGGACCGCTGGCGCCCGTGCTGATCGAGCAGATGATCGACCTGGAGATCATCGAGCGGGTGGGGCTGACCCCCACCGATCTGCTGCACACCAGCGGCGAGTTCGCCGCCTGGGACCGCGAGGCGGCGGCGCTGGCGGCGGAGATTTGCGCCCAAACGCTGGGCGTCACGCCGCAGGAGCTGCGCGAACGGCTGACCGGCGAGATCACCCAGCGCATCTGCGCCGAGATCGTGCAATTCTTGAGCGAACGCGATTTCTCCGACCCGCTGAGCCGGCTGGAACACCAGCTCGACCGCTGGTTTTTCACCGAGGGGCTGCAAAAATCGCACGCATATTTAGGCAGCCAGACCTTTCTCAAGATCCCGATCGTGGGCATCGGCGCGCCGGCGCGCATTTTTCTGCCGCCGGCGGCGCAGGCGCTGGGCGCGCCGATCATCTTCCCCGACTATTACGAGGTCGCTAACGCGGTCGGCGCGGTGGTGGGTAACGTGGTAGTGCGCCAGGAGGCGCTGGTGCTGCCGCAGCTCGAAGGGAATATGATAGGCGGTTTTTTCGTGCGCCTGCCCTCTAACCAGCAGGCGTTCGCCGATTTCGACCTGGCGCTGGCGCACGCCCGCGGCGCGCTGCGCGCCTCCGTGCAGGCGGAGCTCAAAGCCGCCGGCGCCGCGGCGGGGGAAGTGCTGCTGGACGAGCTAGAGCTGCTGGACGGGTCGGTGCAGCTCTCGGCGGTGGGGGTGGGGAAGCCCGCCTAGCCGCAGCGCGTCAAACGAGCGGGAAGACGATCTGGGTCTTTAGCGCCGCTTCGGCGACCTCGACCGGCGAGGTCAGGTAGAACTCGTACGCCACGCCCGAGGGTGTCCGTCCCTGGTTGGCGATAAATCGGGTCAGCGCGGCGTAGGCGTCGTGGAGCTGGGTGTACGACCCTTTGTGCAGCACACTGGCGTACTCGCCCGCCGGCATCGCGCTGGCTTCGATCTCCGCCCGCACGGGCAGGGCGCGCTCGACCGGGAACCCGATCGCGAGGTCCAGGTCCTGCATATCCAGGTTGTGGTAGGCGACGAACGGCGCTCCGCCGGGCTGTCGATGCGGGGACGTTCCTCGCTTACCTGGTTGAGCGACGGTGAAGAGCACCGTTTGCCCAGCGCCAGGGCAGCTTTCGAGCGCGCCGCAGTTTGCGGACCGATGCCTTTGAACGAGCCGATCTCAGCCACGTGAGCCTGGTACAGCCCACGCAAGCCGTCGAAACGCTTCAACAGGTCTTCGGCGATCTCTATCTGGTTCTGCCGCCGACAATAGCCGCCAGAAGTTCGGCTAGGTTGCAGGCGTCGGCGTTCTGAGCGACGCGATAGGCAGGTTGCTCACGCAGGGGCAGCAGCTTGAGTTTTGGAAGATCATAGGGGAATTGGGTTTGAAACAGTGGTGTGTCCATCATGGACGAGCCTCCAGCTGATTGAAATGTAGAGGGCAGGAATCGAATGCTCCGACCCTCACCGGTGAAGGCTAAAAGGCCTCAACGGTCAAGACCGGAGGACTGACCACACTTCATTTCAACTTGGGATTCACCCCAAATTAACTTATCACCGGATTAAGGAAACGCTTGGCTACCCTACGCGATTGTGCTACAATGTACAGAAATATTGAGGCGGGGAATTGCGAAAGCTTTCGTTTTTATTGGTGTAAGTGGCTAAAATTCACAGCTTTTCTTGTTTGGTCAGGTTTGATGGTCAACGTAACTGAAGGTTCAAGGTGAAGATTAAGAAGCTAATCTTTATTTTCGTAGTACTCCTGGCACTTGGGATTTTTCTGTTTTGGCTTGTACAAGAAATTGAGGATGCTCCCGGTAAAAGAATAATCCATGCTTTCATGGACGCAGAAGGGATGAATGTTCGATCTGGTACGAAAGAATATTCAAGATTTATGAAGGGAATTTTGCTGGGAGAGTATCCGGAGCTTACGGGTAAGGACTCCGTCTTTATAAAGAATGAGCAAGAATTAAGCTATGTTCTCAAGTACGCAAGTAGACATATGTATTCGGGAATTGACAAGCTGTTTAGAAAACAATATAAAGAACCGGATATACAAGAGGCAAGTCCACCTCCAAATTAGATTCTTTGCCTTCGTGCCATCGATGAGCAAATTCTATATATTACTTTAAGAACCGATAAAGGATACTATGATGAACCCAACCAAACTTTTGTTGGTGATGTTAATCATCTTCGGACTTATCTTCAGTCCACTTGCAGTTGTTCAAGCGCAAAAAGAACCTTCAGGAAAACAAATTATCGACTCGTTCATAAAAGCGAAAGGGATGGATATTCAACTTGGTACCGATGAATATAAACGTACCATGAAGGGAATTCTGTTGGGAGAATATCCTGAACTTACAGGGAAGGGTTCCTCCTTTATCAGGAGTACGGAAGAGTTGGGTCTTGTTCTCGCTTATGCGGGGGAACATTCAGGTTACAATGAGCTTGGGGAATACCGTGAACTGGATGTGCAGGAAGCACAACCAGTATTAACCGATATTGGTCAGCAGTTGCAGGCCACTACTACTTCATCGCTCTCAGATAGTCGATACCGAGCAGTTAACTATGCTTATTCATGGAGTATATCTGGGGGAATAAGCCGAAATCCCGATTACCCCGACTTTGGTTTTGACGATTGTACAAATTTCGTCAGTCAAGCGATGAAGGCAGGAGGTTTTATGGAAAAAGGTAGTGGCGATGGATGTGAGTATGAAGTTACAAGTACTGAATGGTATGTTGATCCAAATCCATCTCCCCCTTTATGGTGCGTTGGTAGCACTCGATACTGGGAATGGTCAACGAGCTGGAGCGTCCCTTGGCCATTTCGAGATTATTTTGTATACCAGAATGTTTATGCTAATGAGCATGGTTGGACAATTAGCGTTGCTACGGCAAAATATTACCTTTCATCAGGTGATGTAGTTCAGCTTCAAAAAACGAATGCCAGTGGTGACTGGGAAACCTATCATACGATGATAGTTACAGATGAGGATAGTAATGATCTCTACGTCACCTATCATTCTAACGGAGGTGGGTTTGATGAAGTTGACAAACCTCTAAGTTCCATACCCACAGATATTAATAGCCATCGTTATTTACTGGTAGCAATCTTATTTCCAGAAGTTTATTTACCAGTTGTTCGTAGTAGCGGAAGTTCAACTGCCAATCAAGAGAATAATTTATCCCAAAACCCTTATCCATCTCCCCTTGCTCCAGAAGCCATATTTCCGGTAATACTGCCATACCCTGCACCTTGAAATGAGCAGAGAGGATAGCTGGTTCCAATTGAGGAAGGTTGTATAACAAAGCTGCTAACAAAAAATAGTTACAGGGAGGCAAGGGTGTTGCCTCCCTGGTATCAAGTTTGAATCAAGCCAGACTCTTCAGCAAATTGCCGAGTTTGTCGGGTAAGTCGTTGTTAGAGCTGATAATGAGGTGGGGGAAAAGCCGCTTGAGCTTGACCACCAGGTCTGCATCGTCTTCGACCATTGGGGCAACCTGACGGTCGGTCCGGAGCGCGCCATCCCCTTTGCGCGCTACTGTGCCCAGACCCCCGAACACCGCGGCGAAGTGATCGCCTGGCTGCGAGCCAACCACAAAGTGCGTTATTCGGACCGGCTGGAGATCTGGACGCTGCGCCGGCTGCCCCAGGTTCAAATCGAAGATGCGGTCATGCGTCAGGTGATCGAGCTGCTGCGTCACGGTCCGCAGCCGTACTGGCGCGTGCGCGAGCAGGTGGGACCGTTAGCGCCCGTGCTGGTGGAGCAGATGATCGACCTGGAGATCATCGAGCGGGTGGGGCTGACCCCCACCGATCTGCTGCACACCAGCGGCGAGTTCGCCGCCGGTGTTGGCTTCGGCATATTGCACCGCTCCATCCAGGCAGGCCAGGAGCGAACGCACCAGCACGGCGCTGACCACAGCGCGCCCGGACGAATTGCGCCGGGCGGTGAATTCGTGTTCGAATGCGCCGCGCAGCCAGGGCAGGCCTTCCTCGGTGAGCAGGGATTTCTTGCGAAACAGAAGATAGATGTCCATTGAGATGGTTGCCTCCAAATGTGTCAAAATTGAGTGGGGACGCTGAAAGACTCCGGCCCTCTCGCCTGGGGTGGTTCCCAGAAGACAGGACCGGAGAGCGATAGGGTATCAAGACTCTTTTTTTGAATCAGGGTAGAATCAAAATAATACAGGCAAAACTACCGTCAAGACAATTTGGTATGAATTGGACTTCAATATCGCTACAAAATGACAGTATATTTACTTTTTATAGGGTGGCTATGCTGTAAATTTGCGGTATAGTAAATCTCGGTAAATTCAATTGTTAGGCGTAGTCTGCTGTCTCTCAATACAATTAGGAGCGATACAGTGAAAAGGAAGTTGCTTTGTTTCTCGATTATGATCGTAGCTTTCGCCTTGCCTTCGTTCACGGTTATGCCAAGCCAATCCGCTCTGTCCACGTGGACACCCGACGATAAGCTAGTGGCAGCCTACTACTTTTACTGGTACAACATCTATACCGGCGAACATTTCATAACCCCAACTGGCTCTGATTACATCACTAATCATCCTCCCGACAGTTATTTGGCCAATTACAGTTACACAGAAGTGAGTTGGCACCGGCGCGAACTGCTCGATATGATGACCGCCCAGATAGACATTGTATTGCCGGTCTACTTTGGCAACGAAGATAATTTTTTCTGGAGTAAACCGGGGCTTCAAAACCTGGTATTAGCTACCCAGTCCTTGATCGGCGAGGGGCGCACACCGCCAAAGATTGGCATGTTTTTCGATACCAACGCCTTGCTGCAGCAAAACAACAACATACCCCCAGACCTTACCACCTTAAGTGGCAAGGCTAATTTTTACAATATGATCGCCGATTTCTTTGATCTGGTCTCCGAAGACTTGTGGGCTACGATCAACGGCCGCCCGATTGTATTCCTGTACGCTAGTACGATTATCGGAGCGTACAACCAGTCCACCTTTGACTATATCAACCAGCACTTTCAGAGCGATTTTGGAACGACGCCCTATATCATTCGCACCGCAGATTGGCAGGGCGTCACCACGGATGAAGCCTATATCTGGGGCAGTGCGCTTTATGGCCCGACGAGAATCGGCAGCGTGGGAACGCTTGGGCCTGGCTTTGACAGTACGGCTTTGTCTAATTATTTAGGCGAACCCCCAAGTATCCGTGACCGCCAGTGCGGCGAGTACTACAATTCCGGTTGGGAAGAGATAATGAGCGCAGGAGTAAACCTGGTCGCAATTGAGACCTGGAATGAACTGCACGAGGCAACCGAGATCGCCGCCAGCCGCGAATACAGCACCACGTACCTTACGTTGACCGCTGAAAACATCTTGCTCTGGAAGGCAACTGACTTTGGCTCGGTAGAGGTCATTTGGCTTGATTTTGGCGCATATCCATACCCACAGGGTTTACGTCCAGCCTTCAACTTACCTGACGGCGCCTGGTTGGTGACCATGCTGGCTGGCCGGGAAGCCGTTTACCCGGATGCATCAACCACACCAACCTCCAATTACATTTACTTGGATGTGAACAATGCTTTCGCCCATGCCACACCTAGTGAGGTATGGGTGACCGTTGAATACTTCGATGGGGGCACCGATCAATGGGCATTAAATTATGACGGCGTCAGTGATCCCTATACCTGGACAGAGTTTGTGACGCTGCAAAATACCGGTCAATGGAAGCGCCACACGTTTCATCTCACGGATGCTTACTTTGGCGGCCGCCAAGCGGTCGGGGTAGATCTGCGACTGAGCGATACCTATTGGGCCGATGGACAGACAAATTACTTCGGCCGGATATGGATATCGAAGTCAGCGCCTGATAATCAGGCTCCAGACCTGGCTGACCTGGACGACGTAGAGGTGTGGGTTGGGCATGAGATCGAGATAGCCGTATCAGCGACTGATCCGGATGGAGACTCAATCTCACTGACCCTGGATCGAGATATCGATTTTGCCACGCTAACAGATAACGGGGATGGTACAGGCATTTTGCGCTTAGCTCCTACCTGGTCAGATACCCGACGCTGCCCCTACCCGATCCGGATCATCGCAACCGACGCAGGCAGCCCGGCCCGGGCTGACTCCATATCGCTCCAGGTTAGAATCCTTACGCGTGATGTTTTTCTACCGCTGGTAAGGCGTTAATTGAAACATCCTTTATGATTGTAAAAGATAGCCTGGCGGGTGGCCGAGGCTATCGTATGGGTCACGCTAATACAGCGACAATTGTCCTTGCATTACAGCGTTCTTAAGCTTCCTTTTTGCGAGCAGTCATTATTTTTAAGCGCGCCGCGTAGCAAGAAATGGGTCCTTGGATTGTGAACAAACTTGAGCTCATCCACAATCCGAGGTTTTCCCTTCACTCGAACAACTCCACCTGTGAATCCAACGTATCTTGGTTAGCTGCGCAGGTGGAGCGAGGAGGCCGGTGAGAGCCTCCTCGAAATTTCTTTAGTTATTTGTCGGCAATGACCTCTGAACGGCGGATGCCCGGCTGGATGCCATCCCAGGCGAAACACTGCTGACCCTCGCGCAGCACGACCGGCGGGAAAAGCCAGGGATTGCGGGCGAATTTCTCCGCCAGCACCAACCCCATTTTGTGCCAGTAGTGGGCTGTGCCGCCTTTCAGGCAGCGCCAGCCGGCGCCGCGGCGGGGGAAGTGCTGCTGGACGAGTTGGAGCTGCTGGACGGGTCGGTGCAGCTCTCGGCGGTGGGGGTGGGGTAGGGCAGACCTCTCATTCCAGTTATTTAGGTTTTCTGTGGGTTTTTAAAGAGAGAGAGAATGAACCCCGATAGCCGCCATAGCCCCCTGGTCCACCAAAATCTCGTTACTCAGCCAGCCCCATCCAGGCATCCACCCTGGCGGGGCTGGCGGAAGAACACCGCCAGCCCCGCCGGGCGCTCCGCCACCGCCCCCGCCCACCCACCCCACCTACCCCAGTTCTTATGCATGCAATGTGCATGCTCGGCGGGCGGCTGGCGCGTTGAGGGTCGGGGTGGTGGGGGTGGGGTAGCCCGCCTAAAGACAAATTCGCGAGGTCCAGGTCCTGCATATCCAGGTTGTGGTAGGCGACGAACGGCGCTCCGCCGGGCTGCTCGCCCAGTTCGCCCAGGTACGCGCCGATGGTTTGAAAGACCTCCCCGATGACGACCGAAAGCTGCTCGACGCTGGCGCGCCGGCGGATTGACAGCAGCGGCTGCGCCTCCTGGTGATAAAGTTCGCATTTGTAGTCCATTTTTCCCTCCGCAAAACATGAACCGAGGCAGATATGATAGAACAAATATTCTATTTTGTCAAGGTTGTTCGGACGCCGTGGACTATTTTTTGATCACTCCCCGGACTCGGTGGACTGCGGGTTTACGGGCTGTTCCAGCCAGGCGCGCAGCGTCGCCCGGTACAGGGCGCGCTCGAAGTAATCGCCCTGCAGCGACAGTTTGTCGTAGCCCTGCGCGAGCAGCGCCGGCATCAGCGGGCTGAGCTGCGAGGCGTAATGGCGCATCGAGGCTTCGGGGTGGATGCCGGGCCAGGAATAGCAGGTCACCGTGGTGCGGCGGTGGGTGGTCGGGATCGAGGCGGGGATGGTTTTCTCCCAGTTCGGGTCGGCAGGCTCGAACACCCATTGATCCAGCCCGCCCTGCGGGATGCCCTCCACGCCGCGCACGATCGGCGGGTCGGTGTCGAGCGTGTACGGATCGACCGATAGATCGACCACCACCGCGGTTTCGGGCAGCAGCCCCACCCATTCGTTAGGGACGACCGGGGCGGAGGGGTTGCGGCGGTACGCCGCGTCCACCAGGATGTCCGCCTGACGCAGCAGGCGCTCCATCGCCGCGGCGTTGCCGCTCAGGTTGCGCCCCGCCACCAGCGCCAGCGAACCCGCTCCGCCGCCGGCGATGTGATCGTTGTTGCGCTCGATGCTGCCGAGCTTTGTGGCGGCTTCGACCGCGTGTTTGCCGACCATACCCGCGCCAATGATGAGCACTTGCAGGGGCGCGCCGTCGGCGCGCCGCAGCCCGCCGGGGCGCTTTTCGAGGGCGCCGAAGGCGGCGTCCAGCCCGTTCCAGGCGACGGCTTTCATGTCTTCTACCAGCCGCAGCCCGTGATCGTTCACGATGCTGTCGAGCGAGATGGCTTTGACGCCGAGCGCATCCAGCCGTTTGATCCGCCGCGGGCGCGTGGGGTAATGCAGCATCGAGATCAGCACCGCGCCGCGTTTGATCAGGTCGTAATCTTCGTTTTGCGGGGCGCGCAGCACGATCACGATGTCTTGCGCATAGGCTTCCGCGCGGTTGACCACCGCCACGTGCGGGTTGGCTTGCTGATAGTCGGCGTGGGTCAGCCCGGAGCGCGACCCGTAGCCCTCTTCGATGCACACCTGCGCGCCGAGCTGCGTGAGGTACTGGATGAACTCCGGCAGAAAGACGCGCCTTTCGCCGGCTTCCTTGTTGATCATACGGACGAACCCGATCGATACACGTTTTTTCATCATGACTCTCCTGGGGCGGTTTTGTGGTTCTCGACCCAGCGCGCAAGCAGGGCGCGCGCGATGGCGCGCTCGAAGAACTTGCCGCGCGGGTTGAGGTTCGGCAGCCCGCCTTTTTCGATCAGCGTGCGCAGCAGCGGGTGAAGCTGGTGCCCGTAGGCTTCCATGCACTCGCGCGGGTTCACGCCGGGCCAGGAATAGCACGAGACCGTGTAGCGGCGGTGCGTGGCGTCGACGCAGGGCGGGACGAGGTCGAACGCCGGGTCGTCCGGGGCAAAGACGTACTGGTCTAAGTTGCCCTGCGGGATGCCCTCGATGCCCTTGACCGCGCGCGGCGGCGTTTCGCAGCGGTACGGGTCGACCGAGAGGTCCACCAGCACGGCGTGGCGCGGCATGGCGGCGATCCAGCGGTTGGGGATGACCGGCTCGGAGGGGTCGGGGCGCTGGGTCGCGTCCACCAGGATGTCGGTATGGCTGAGCAGCTCCAGCATGAGCGGCTCGAAGCGCGTGGTGTCGTAGTCCACGCTGGTAGCTTGCACGCCGGGGACGCCGCGTTCGACCATCTCGCGCCACAGCGCCAGATCGCCGTAGCGGACCGCGGCGGGGGTGACCTGGCTGCCAACCGCCCCCGCGCCCAGCGTGAGCGCCTGGATCGGGCGGCGGTGCGGGCTGTCGAACCCGGGCGCGGGGAAGACGGTGCGCAGCGTGCGGAAGCCGGCTTGCACGCCGTTCCAGGCGACCGAGCGCAGGTTTTCGACCAGCCGCCGCCCGGTGTCGTCCTTGACCGAGTCGAGCGAGATGCACTCGACCCCTTGTTCGCGCAAAAACTCCACGCGCTGCGGGCGGGTCGGGTAGTGCAGCATGGTCACCAGGCAGCCGCGCGGCTGGTGTCGGGCAATTTCGTCGTCGCCCGGGTAGCGGATCACCACCACGTAATCCTGTTGATAGACCTCGGCGCGCGGGGCGAAGGCTGCGTTTGGCGCGGCTTTGAGGTAATCCTGCGCGCTGAACCCCAGGCGTCCTCCGTAACCCTCTTCCAAGACCACCTGCGCGCCCAGGCGCTCGAGGCTGGCGATGAAGTTGGGCAGGAAGGCGCGCCGCTCCCCCCGCTCCGCCTGGATGATGAGAAACCCGATCGAGATGGCTGGCTCCATATAACGCCTCCTGAGGGTATTTATACCAGATTAGCCCGCTGGCGCAAGTTCTACAGGTATAATTGCCGCCATGCACAAGCGGCAGTCCGCCGTCCACCAGGGGCTTTGCACCCTGGTGTTGTTTTTTATGCTGTTTTTAGCGCTTTTCCCAGGCGGGAACGTCCGGGCGGCGGGCGTCTGGGGCAGGCGCCCTCTGCTGAGCTACTTCGGGCTGACCGCCAGTCTGGAAGCGCCGCTGCGCTACGGCGCGCGGTTGTCCGCGGCGGATATTCAAGTCGTGCAAGCCGCCGCGCTGGAAGAGGCGCAGGCGCTGCATGAGCTTTTCGCCCAGTCGGAGCGGCTGATCGGCGATCCGGGGCTCACGCTGGCGCAAAAACGGGGGTTGATCCAGCGGATGGGCTACAACCAGCGGGTGGCGCGGACGGTTTACCGCAGCGACCAGCGGCTGCGCGCCGCGTTGAGCCCGTCCGCCTACCGCCGGCTGGTGAACTGGATCGAGCGGCGCTGGGGGGATGAAGCCCGGCTGCACGGGCTTGCGGCGGCGGTGGAGCACAGCCCGCTTGCCGCGGGGCGCACCTATCAAATTTTCGCCACCCGCTTCGAGTCCAAAGGCGGGGCGTACACCGCCGCGCTGCCCGACCAGTGTCTCAAGTTCTCGAACGGCGGGTTGAAGACCTGCGAGGACAAGGGTTATACGCCCGGGCGCGGTTACGCGGTCGCGCTGAGTTACAAGAAAGCCGCCGGCGTGGTGGTGGGCGAAGCGGGTCCCTGGAACGTGGACGACAATTACTGGGCGACGCTGGGCGACCCCACCCCGCGGCGCATGTTCGTCGACCTGCCGCTCGGCATGCCCGAAGCCCAGGCGGCGTACTTCAACGGCTACAACGGCGGTCTCGACCAGTACGGGCGCACGGTGACCGCCCCGTTCGGGATCGACCTGGCGTTTCAGGTGGCGGACGACCTGGGGCTGCCGCCCAAAAAGAACGACTGGATCACGGTCACGTTTTTGTGGACGTCGGATTGGGACGCGCCCGCCGCCCCGCCGGCGCCAAAACCCGCCCAGCCCACCGCGCCGGGCAGCGCGTCGTCCCCCCCGCCGGGCAGCCCGCCCGCCCCGCCGGTCGGGTCGATCAAAACTGCCGCACCCGCGGCGGACGGCTCGATCGTGCACACCGTGCAAGCCGGCGAGACGCTGTGGAGCGTGGCGGTGGCGTACCAGGTGTCGGTGGCGCAGCTCCAGTATCTCAATAATATGGGCGCGACCATCGTGATCTATGAGGGTCAAAAGCTGGTGATCAAAGAGGCGGGTCCCGCCTGGACGCCGCGCCCGGGGACGGAAACCCCCGCGACGGAAAGTCCTACCGCGCCCGCCGTTACCCCGCAGCGCGCCGCGACGACCGCCGCGCCGCCCCGCCCGACCCACACCGCGGCGCGCGCCAGCCCGCCCGCCGCGGCGACCGCCGCCCTCGCCGCACAGGATGGATCGCACCGCGCCCCGCCAAGCGGGCTGGCGGAGGGCGGGCTGCTGATCGGGGCGTTAGCGCTGGCGCTGGGCGGGGGGCTGCTGTTCGGCGCCGGCTGGTGGCTGAGCCGCCGCCGCGGGGAGGCGGACGCGCCGCCGGAGCGCTGACGCGCGGCGCGGCGAACCGCGCTCACAACATTTTCAAGATGGCAAGCGTTTCGGGTTTGCTCCCCGCGCCCAGTTCGCCCCCCGGACCCACGCAGGAAGGACAGCCTAACTCGCAGCTGCAGGCGGAGACCAGCTCCAGCGCGCCCTGGATCAACTCGGCGTGCAGCTCATAGAGCTGGCGGCTGAACCCCAGCCCGGCGGGAACCTGGTCGTAAAGCGCCACGGTCGGCGCGCCCTGCGCCAGCGGCGACTGCGGGTCGGAATGCACGCCCAGGTCGCTCGCGTCGCACATCAGGAAGAAGGGCGCCAGGTTGCCGAGCGCGTACGCCAGCCCCGCCAAACCGCTGCGCACGCGCACCACCGTCTCCACCCGCCGGTGACACTCCGCGCAGAGCGTGACCAGATTTTCGAGCTGGTTGGCTTCGAGGAACGAGGCGAAAGCGCGGAAGGGCGCGCGGTGGTGGACGTGGTGGCTGCGTTCGCGTTCGGGCGCGCCGCACACCTGGCAGGTGTGATTGTCGCGCGCTAGGGCGCGCTGGCGCTGCACTTCCCAGTTCGCACCGTAATCGTTGGGGTAGTTGTTCCACAACCCCGATTCTTTCAACTGATCCACCGTTTCGGGCGTCAGGCTGACCCAGTAGCCGGTGGTGAGCAGCGTGGCGGGCGGCAGGTCGAGCGCTTCCTGGTCGATCAGCTCGCGCGTGAGCCAGCGCAGGCGCTTGAAACCGGTCACGCGCGTGGTCACGCTGAGCTCGCCCTCGAACTTGCGCGCCCCGCGCACGGGCTGCTCTGCGTGCAGCTCGAGCAGCCCGATGGAAGTCTCGCGCCGCGGCGTGGTGTAATAGTCCACGCGCTCGGGGCGCAGGCGGGCGGTGTGGTTTTCCAGATCCAGCGCCTCGACCAGGTAGGTCTCAGCTTCGTGCAGATAAACCGCCTTGGGGTGCGCCATCCAGACCGCGCTGGCTTGATCCACCTGTCCGAGCGTGGCGGGCTGCTCGTCCTCGAACGTTTGCAGCGTCACCGCCTGCGCCGCGGCGCTGCGCAGCGAGACCGCCTGGGCGGGGTATTGATCCGCCATCCAGAAGTAGCGCTCGCCGGAGGGGTGCAGCGCGCCCTGTTCGGTAAGGAAGTCCAGGTAGCCGCGCAGTTCGTCCGGGTCGAGGCGACCGAAGCGTTCGCCGGCTTTGAAGGGCAGCTCGAACGCGGCGCAGCGCAGGTGATCGAGCAGGATGAGCGGGTTGTCCGGGTTGATCAGGGCGCGTTCGGGCGAGCGGTCGAAGAAGTATTCGGGGTGGGCAGCGAGGAACTGGTCGAGCGGGTCGGCGGTGGCGATGAGCGCCGCCAGCGAGCGTTCGCCTGAGCCGCCCGTGCGGCGTCCGGCGCGCCCGGCTTGCTGCCAGGCGGCGGCGATCGTGCCAGGGTAGCCGACCAGCAAGACCGCGCCCATCCCGCCGATGTCGATCCCTAGTTCGAGCGCGTTGGTGGCGATCACCGTGCGCACCTGCCCCTGGCGCAGCCCGCGCTCGATCTCGCGCCGCTGTTCGGGGCGGTAGCCGCTGCGATAGCCGCGGATGCTGGCGGGGTCTGGAGCCGGCGCGCTGGCGGGGGGCTGCGCCGCGGCTTGCTGGCGCAAAAAGGTGAGCAGCAGCTCGACCGTACGGCGCGAGCGCCCAAACACGATCGTCTGTACGTCGTAATCGTACAGGTCCGCCGCGAGGCGCACGGTTTCCTGCAGCGCGCTGCGGCGCAAGCCCAGGCTCGGGTCGATCACGGGCGGGTTGTAGAACAGGAAGGTTTTGGGGGCGCTGCCGGCGCCGTCCTGGTCGATCAGCCGGGGCGGGCGCTCGATCAGCCGCTCCGCCAACTCCAGCGGGTTGGAGATCGTGGCGGAGGTCAGGATGAACTGGGGTTGCGCGCCGTAAAACGCGGCGATCCGGCGCAGGCGGCGCAGCACGTTGCCCACGTGCGAGCCAAACACGCCGCGGTAGATGTGGGCTTCGTCCAGCACCACGTAGCGCAGGTTGGCGAAGAACTCCGCCCAGCGGGCGTGGTGCGGCAGGATGCCCAGGTGCAGCATGTCCGGGTTGGTGACTAGCAGGCGGGCGGACTGGCGCAGGGGCTGGCGCTGGCTGAGGGGCGTGTCGCCATCGTAGATCCCGAGCGCAAGCGGCGCCTCGGGCGGCTGCGCCGCAGCGGGCAGCGCCCCGATCAGCGCCCGCAGCGCGGCGGTCTGGTCTTGGGCGAGGGCTTTGGTGGGGAAGATCAGCAGGGCGCGCGGCGCCGGGCTGCGCAGCAGGCAATCGAGCAGCGGGAGCTGGTAACACAGCGATTTGCCGCTGGCGGTGCCGGTCACGATGACCAGGTCCTGCCCGGCTGCGGCGGCTTCCAGGCTTTGGGCTTGATGGGTGTAGAGCTGGCGGATGCCGCGCTCAGCCAGGGCTGCGACCAGCGCCGGGTGCAGCGCCGCCGGGAAGGGGGCGAACTGGCTGGGTTTTGCCGGCAGTTCGCGCCAGACCTCCACGGAGTTGGCGATCGACGGCTCGGATTTCCAGCGGCTGAGCAAGCGCGCGACGGACATCGTTCTGGCGCGGTTCTTTCTAGCGGTTTGGCGAACTCGGAGCGGCTAGCGCGCCCACTTAATTCGCAATCACCGTCTTTTCCACCTGGTTGTTGGTCGGGACGGGGTCTTCTTCGTTGGCGCGCACCTCGATCAGGCTCTCGAACGGACCCGGGAGCGCCGGGGCGTTGGCGACCACCTGTACCTGGGTCTGCGCGCCCGCCGCCAGACCGCCCAACTGGCAGACCACCACGTTGGCGGCTTGCTGGCAGGTGGGTCCGCCGGGCGTGACGGAGACAAACGTGGCGGTCAGCGGCAGCGTCTGCGTGAGCGTGAGCCCGCTGGCGATGGAGGGTCCGGTGTTGGTGATCGTGAGCGTGTAGGTGAGCGGCGCGCTGGCGGTGACCGAAATCGGCGCGCTGACGTCCAACTCCAAATCCACCTGGGGGGTCACGCTGGTGGCGTCGGTGGCGGTTTTGTTGTTGGTGGCGGGGTCAACCGGCGAGTCGAGCGCGGCGCTGTTGCTGATCGTCCCGCTGGCGTCGAGGCGCACCGCGGCGTTGACCGTGAAGGTCGCCGAGCCGCCCGGGTTCAGGTGCACCAGGTGGTTGATGTTGCCGGTTTGGACGCCCGAAACCGCGCAGCTCGATCCGGCGGTGGCGCCGCACGTCCAGGAAATGTCCTTGAGCTGCGCCGGGAACGCGTCTGTGAGGCGCACGTTGGGAACCGCGCTGGGTCCGTTGTTGAAAACGATGATCGTGTAGCTGACCGCCTGTCCGGGCAGCACGTTGTCCCGCCCGTCGGTTTTGGTGAGCGACAGCGCCGCGTGGGGCGTGAGGTTGTCGGCGTCGGTCGCCTGGTTGTCCGCCGGGGTGAGTTCGATCAGCCCGGGGGGCGGATTGACCCGCGCCGTATTGACGAGCTGTCCGGTGGCGGAGGGCGCGATGCTCCCGCTGGCGGTGAGCGTGGCGGTTCCGTTGACCGCCAGGTCGACTAGCGCGTTGACGTTGCCCAGCCCGTTGGAGGTCTGGCAGCGCGAACCCGGCGCGGCGGCGCAGGTCCAGGAGACGTTGGTCAGGGTTGCCGGGAACTGATTGATGATCTGAACGTTACCCGCCGGGGAGGGTCCGTGGTTGGCGACCACGATGGTATAGGTGGTGTTGGCGCCCGGGATGGAGGCGCTCTGCCCGTTGCTGACGCTGATCGTCAGATCCACCGTCTGCGGCGTGGCGGAGGGCGGCGGCGTGCGGGTGCGGGTGAGCGTCGCGGTGGACGGCGGGCGCGCGGTCACGGTGGGGATGAAGACGAACGGCGTGCGCGTGGGCGGGTGCAGCGGGTCGGGGTCGACTGCGTCCTCGATGCCGTCGCCGTCGGTGTCGCGCAGCAGCGGGTTGGTGCCGCGCTCCACTTCCACGCCATCCTTCAGCCCGTCGCCGTCGGTGTCCGCCAGCAGCGGGTTGGTCTTCCAGGTGAGCACTTCCAGCCCGTCGCTCAAGCCGTCGCCGTCGGTGTCGGGATTGTTGGGGTCGGTTCCGGCAGCCAGCTCGGCGCTGTTGATCAGCCCGTCGCCGTCGCTGTCGAGCGCCAGCCAGCCGGCGGTGGCGGTCGCGGCTTGCAGGGTCGCCAGGTTGGCGCCGGCGAGCGAGGTGGAGGTGGCGGTGCGCTGGAAGACCGCGGTTTGGGTCGCCTGAACCAGTTCGGTGCGCTCGCCCTGGGCGGTCTGGTCGGCGCGGCGGAACGGTGAGGAGATCTGGTTGATCAGCAGGCACAGCACGCAGGCGAGGCTGAGCGAGACGAGCGCGATGGCGATTGGCGCCCAGGGCGGGACAATGCCGCGGCTGAAGTACTCGCCCGAGTGGGTTTCCACCTGCCCGCCCTGCGAACTCACGTTGACGTTGAACGGGTGGGCTTGCTCCTGCCCAAACAGGCGCGGCTGGAGCAGCGCCGGGCGAAACTCGACCACCGCCGACTTGCTGACCGGCAGGTTCACCTTCACCTGGGGCGGTTCGAAAACCAGCGTGTGCGTGCGGTCCTCCCACACGATCGTGAAGTTTTCGGGCAGGTTGCCGCGGTTGTGGATGTACACCTGCCCGTTCTCGCTGGAGGCGATGCGCGGCGGGCGCAGCTCGCTGGCAAAAAGCGAAAAGGCGGAAATGGTGAGCGTGAGCCGCAGCTCGACCGCCTGGCTGGCGGAGTTCTGGCTCTGGATACGGATCACCAGCCCGTAGCGCCCGGCTTTGACCAGCGGCGAACGCGGCGGGCGCACCGCGATGCGGATCTCGCGCTGGCTGTTCGCAGGGACGCGCACCGGCAGCGGCGGTGTGGGAATCCATTCGAGCGGAACCCCCTGAAAGCTGATCCGGAACGCGTCGGGCGCGGGACCGCGGTTGAACAGCAGCAGCGGGATTTCGCCGCTGGCGCCCGGGGCGACCGAGAGCGCCATCGTCGCGGCAAACGCCCCGACCCAGCCCAAACCGGCGCTGCGCGCCACTTGCGAGGCTTCGATCGTTTCGCCGTTTGGACCGACGAAGACCTCGTCGGTGTCCGGCAGGTTCTGCCCCGGCTGGGTGGGCAGGTCGCGCGAGATCACCGCCTGGGTGGTGCGCACCTGCGCCTGGCGCTCGATGCGCATCCAGGCTTCGCCGATGCGCAGGTTCGCGCCGGGCTCCCAGAGCGTGGCTTTCTCCGGGGCGAGGCGCTTTTGTTCCAGAAAGGCGCCGTTCAGGCTGCCCAGATCGCGCACGGTGTAATTCTGCCCGTCGAAATCGATCCGCACATGACGCCGCGAAACGCCGGGCAGGTCGAGCGGCACGTCGTTGTCCTGGCTGCGCCCGATGGTCAGCCCGCCCGGTTTGAGCGCAAAGCTGCGCACGCTTTTGTCGGGCATCAACACGTAGAGCGTATCCTGCGAGATGTCCACCCCGGGCGTCGCGGGCGCAGCCGCCGGCGCGCTGAACGCGGCTGGTTCAGCCAAGCGCGCCGTCTTTGGCAGCTCCTTTTTGAGATAGGCGGAAACCTGGCAGGCGCCGCCAAACCCCGAGGCGGTGCTGCGCCGCGCCGCGACTTGATCCTGCAGCCCCGCCAGCGCAGCCGCCAGCTCGCCGGCGTCCTTGAAGCGGTCCGCCGGGTTGGGCGAGAGGCACTTGAGGATCGTCTTTTCGAGCAGTTCGGGCAGGTCGGGGTGAAGCAGGTGCGGCAGCAGCGTCACCGCCGGACCGGAAGTCGCTTCGCTCTGCGGGGTGGGCGGCTGACCGGTGACCAGCTCGTACAGGATTGCGCCCAGGGCGTACACGTCCGCGGCTGGGGTGAAACGCCCGCCGCGCCCGCCGCCCGGGGCGCGGTACGCCGCCGGGGCGAGGCTCTCGCCGGCGACGCTGAGCCCGGTGCGCAGGATGATCGGCTGGTAGGGCAGCGTTGCGCTCGGCTCCGCCCGGAAGGCGATCTGGGCGGGGAAGAGGTCGCCGTGCGCCACGCCGCGCTGGTGGACGTAATCCAGGATCAGGCACAGCTCGCGCGCCAGTTGAAACGCTTCGCCCAGTTCCAGCCAGCAATCCGCCTGGCGCATCTCGTGCAGCACCCGTTCCAGCCGCGGGCTGGGGATGTACTCCTGGACGACGTAGTCCTGGTTTTCGAAAACGCCAAAGTCGTACAGGCGGGAGAGACCGGTGTGCCGCCAGGTCGAGATCAGGCGCACGTTTTGCAAGATCGAAACCGAGCTCGGGGCGGGGGCGGTGAGCAAATAGAGCGTCACCAGCCGGTCGAACTTGGGGTCGTACGCCTGATAGACGCTGGCGATGCGATCCTGTTCGAGCAGCTCCCGGATTTCGTAACGGTCGACGGTCTGGCTGGTCAGGTTGGGCATGGGTCTCTCCGTTTTACCTCACATCAAGGCAGCCGCGCCTCGATCATGGCAGCATTAACTCGATGGTGTTGACCAGCAGGCGCTGCCCTTTGTTAGTCATTGCAGAAGGCGTGCCATCGAAGCCCCACAGGAAGTAGCGCTGAAGCTCGCGCATCAGAGGGGAGTACTGCGAACTGGCGGGAACGCTCGCAAACGCCTTGACGTCGGCGATGGGCGCTGGATAATAGATGGCGACGCAATTGACCCCGCTCCCGTAGAGCGAGATCACGCCGCTGGCGGGGATGTTGATGTTGTTGGGGGTGGTCCAAAAGCGCCCGCCCGCGTCGAGCACCTGCACGTCGGCGGTGGTTTGGTGCCCGCCGTTGCCCCAGCCGATGTTCAGGCTGAGCTTGCCAAAGAACGCGTAGCCGCCCTCGCCAAAACCGATGATCGGTTTGCCGGTGGCGTGGATCTGGTTGGCGGTGCTGCCCGCGCCGTCCGCCCAGTCGTCGCTCACGCCGGTGTCATAGCCGATCAGAATGGCTTTGTAGGCTCCGAAATCGGTCGCAAACACGTCCGCCAGGGAGATCAGATCGACCTGGTAACCCTGCGAGGTCAGGAAGGTCTTGAAATCGTTGGCGGCGGCGGCGTCGGTGTGGTAAATAAACGCCAGCCGCTTGACCGCCTCGGCGGTCTGGGTAGCCGCCTGGGCGGCGCTGAGGGTCTGGGCGGCGGCCGCGGTGAGCTGGGCAGCCGCCTGCGCGGTGGATTGCAGCGCCTGCGCGGTCTGCGAGGCGCTGACGCTTTGGGTTGCCTGGTTGGCAGCCTGCTGGGTGCCCGGCTGGTCAACCGTGGGGGTGGAGGTGTACAGCGGGGCGGGGTCCTGGGCGTCGGGGATGCCGTCGCCGTCGCTGTCGGGGTTGAGCGGGTTCAAGCCGCGCGCGACTTCATCGCCGTCCTTGATGCCGTCCCCGTCCGTATCGGGGTTGAGCGGGTCGGTGCGGCGGTTGTGGACTTCCTCGCCGTCGTCGAGCCCGTCCTCGTCGGTGTCGCGCTTGTTCGGCAGCGTGTTCAGGGCGAGTTCTTCGCCGTTGGTCAGCCCGTCCTTGTCGTCGTCGAGCAGCAGCCAGGCGGCGGTGGCGGTGGCGGCTTGCGCCGTGGCTTGGTTCAGGTCGAGCGCCGCCGCGGCGGTTTGGGTGGTGACCGTGTTGGTGCGCTCGACCGCCAGGGCGATCTCGGTGGCGGCGGTGTTGGGCGCCGGGGCGCCGCCAAACGGGTTGGCGATCAGCAGCCCCGCCGCGCCGAGCAGCAGACACACCGCCAGCGCCAACGGCGCAACCCACAGCGGGATCATGCCGCGACTGGCGACTTCGGCGGAGTGGCTCTGGTAGCCGCCCGAACTCGAGGCGACCTGCGCCGCGATCTGCTGAACCTGCTCGCCGCCGAACAGCGGGCGGTGGGGGTTGTCCACGCGGAATTCAGCCCGCACCTCTTCGCCGGCGGGGATTTTGAACGCCGGGCGTTCGGGGGTGAAGCTGAACTGGCGCGCAGCGTCCTGCCATTCGACACTGAACGTCTCGGCGGCGTTGCCCTGGTTTTGGATCGTGAGCTGACCGGTCTCGCCGGCGCGCAGACGGCGCGGCGCGAGCGCGCTGGCGAACTGGGAGTAGGCGGAGACGCTCAGCGTCAGGCTGGCTTCGGTGTATTGGCTGGGGTTCTGGCTGCTTTGGGCGCGGATGACCAGCGCGTAACTCCCGGCGCGGCTGTCGGGGCGGCGCGGCGGGCGGGCGACCAGGTTGAGCTGCTTCTGCTCGCCCGGGACGAGCGAGATCGGGCGCGCCGGCGTCTCGATCCACGCGGCGGGGAAGCCCACGGCAGCCAGGCTGAACGCCGCCACCTGGCTGCCCTGGTTTTGCAGCGTGACCGGGATGTGCGCCGCCCCGCCCGGTTCGACCGTGACCTGTTCGCTCTCGAATGCCAGCGTGCACAGCGCGCCTCCCCCCGCGGCGGCTGTGGCGGCGGGGCGGGTGCGCGGCAGTTTGGGCGTTGCGGCGGTTTCGGCGAGCGCCGCCTGCCCGGCGCGCAGCAAGCGAAACCAGGTGTCGCCGATGCGCAGGGCTTTTTCGGGCAGCCAGGTCTCCGGCGCATTCGGAACCAGGCGCTGATTGTCGAGGAAGGACCCGTTGGTGCTGTTCAGGTCGACCACGCGGTACTGGTTTCCGGCGTATTCGATGCGCACGTGGTGGCGCGAGGATTTGCGGTCGTCGAGCACGATGTCGTTGTCGGGGTCGCGCCCGATCATGATCCCCGTGCGCTTCAACAACACGGTGCGCGTGGTTTTGTCCGCGGCGAGCACCTGGATGCGGTCCTGGTCGAACTCAGCCGGGGCTTGATAGCCTTCGAAAACCGAGACGCCGCGGTGTTCCATCAGGCTCTGCTGGTACTGGGTGAACAGGCTGGCGGCGTTCTGGAGCGGGCTGGGGGCGGTCTGCACCTGCGAGGCGCTCTCGGCGGCGCCTTTGAGCGCCTCGGCGAGGTCGCCCGCGGAGGCGAAGCGCCGGTTGGGGTCTTTTTCGATGCAGCGCAGGATGATCTTTTCGAGGCTGGCGGGCAGGTCGGGGCGCAGCGAAGACGGCGCGGGTGGCGGCGTGTTGACGTGGAACTGGATCGCGTCCGCCAGGCTGCGCGCCGGAAACGGGAGCTGCCCGGTCGTCAGCTCGAACAGCAGGATGCCGAGCGAATACACGTCGCTGCGGGCGTCGGTGGTCTGCCCCAGGGCTTGTTCGGGCGACATGTACGCCGGCGTGCCCATCGAGACGCCGTCTTGGGTGAACGCGCCGCCGGCGGCGAGCTTGGCTAAGCCCAGGTCGGTGATGATCGGGCGGTAGGGCAGCCCGCCCGCTGGTTCGGGTTCGATCATGATGTTGCCCGGTTTGAGGTCGCGGTGCAGCACGCCCTGTTTGTGCGCGTAAGCGAGCGCTTGCGCGGTCTGTTGGATCAAACCGGCGGCTTCGTTGAGCGGGATCCACGCGCCTTCCTGACGCATGTCGCGCAGCATCTTCTCGAGGTTGTCGCCCGGGATGAACTTCATCACGATGTAGAGGCTCTGGCGGTCCTGACCGAAATCGTACACCTGGACGATGCTGGCGTGATCGAGCCGCGCGGCGGTGCGGGCTTCCTGCAGGAAGCGCGCCTGGAAGTTCGACTGGCGCGCAAAATGGGCGTGCATCACCTTGATCGCGACGTCGCGCTGCAGCGTGATGTCGTGGGCTTTGTACACCGCGCCCATGCCCCCCTCGCCGAGCAGGCTGATGATTTTGTAGCGGTTGATGGTCTGACCGACGAGCTCTGCCATGATTAAATGCCTCACCTATATAAGACGGAATCCTGGATCAAATGGTTTCAATCCTTTGGCTAAAAGAGTATAACCCAAGATAATTGGAAAATAAAGCGGCGCGGCTGAAGCAGCCGCGCTAGGCGCGGTGGGTGATCTGATAGAGCTGGTCGTAGAGCGGGCGCAGGCGCTCGTACATGGAGAGATACACCCGCTGGAAAAGCTCGTCGTAGACCGCGTGAGCCGCCGGGTCGGGGATGAACGCCTGCCCGGGGTGGGTCATCTGCTCGACGGCGGTCTCGAAGCTGGGGTGCAATCCCAGCCCGACCGCGGCGTCGATCGCCGCGCCCAGCCCCGAGGCTTCGTAGGTGTGGGCGCGGCTGGTGGGCAAGCCGAAGATGTCGGCGGTGATTTGCATCGCGGTGTCGCTCTGGCTGCCGCCGCCGGCGATGCGCAGCTCGCGCACCGGCACGCCGCTGCGCTGGGCGGTGCGGTCGGCGCCCTCGCGCAGCGCATACGCCAGCCCCTCCAGGATGGCGCGGTACAGGTGGGCGCGGGTGTGCGCGTCGCTAAACCCGATCACCGCGCCCCGGGCTTCGGGTCCCGGCACCTTGATCCCTGGCGACCAGTACGGCTGCAGCACCAACCCGTCCGAACCGGGTGGGACCTGGCGCACCAGTTGCTCGAACAGCGCTTCGGGCTCCTCGCCCTGTTCCTCCGACAGGCGCAATTCGGGGTGTCCGAACTGCTGCTTGAACCAGCTCACCATCCAGAACCCGCGGTAGATCTGCGCTTCCAGGCTGTACGCGCCCGGCACCGCCGCCGGGTAAGGCGGGATGAGCGGGATGATTTCGATGTAGCGGCGGTGGGTGGTGTTGATCGTGGCGGTGGTGCCGTAGCTCAGGCAGCCGATCTCGGGCTGCAGGCAGCCCGCCCCGATCACCTCGCAGGCTTTGTCCGAGGCGGCGGCGATGAGCGGCAGCCCGGCGGGCAGCCCGGTCTGTTCAGCCGCCTGCGCGGTGATCTCGCCCAGCGGCGCGGCGGGCGGCGCCAACTCCACCAGCATGCGCGGCTCGATCTCCAGCACCTGCCATTTCCAGTCCCAGCGGCGCGCCCAGCGCAGGTTCTTGTAGTCGAACGGCATGTAGCCGACCTGGCAGCCGACCGAATCGATCAGCCGCCCGGTCAACCGGTGGGTCAGGTAGCCGGAGAGATAGACGTACTTGTCGGTCTTGCGCCAGATTTCGGGCTGGTTGCGGGCGATCCAGTTGGCTTCGGCTTCGGCTTGCAGGTAAGCGACCGTGCGCGACATGCCCGCCAGCCGGAAAATTAGCCCCCACGCTCCGCCGAGCGGCGGCATGCCCTCGGCGCGGCGCTGGTCGAGCCAGACGATGGCGGGGCGCAGCGGCTGGGCGTTTTTGTCCAGGTTGATCACGGTGGAGCGTTGGGTGGTCAGCGCCGCGCCGGCGATGCGCGCCAGCATGAGCGCCGGGTCGCCCGATTGGCGCATCATTTCGAGCAGCGCGCGGGTCGCCTGGCACAGCGCCTCCCAGAAGACCTCCGGGCGCTGTTCGGCTAAGCCGGGCGCGGCAGCGAAATACGGTTCGATCGGCACGCGCGACTTGAGCAGCAGCTTGCCCTGCAGGTCGAACAGCAGCGCGCGCACGCTCTGGGTGCCGTTATCGATTGCCAGAACCAGATTTCGGTCGGACGTCCCCGGCGAACCGGTCAAAAGTCACCTCGGTTGGTAGAAAAGGCGGATCGGCGGTCTCAGTTGGGCAGATAATAACACTTTTTCCACAGTTGGGCGGGGCGATCTGCGGCGGTTTGCCGGCGCAGCAGATATTACGCAGCGCGTCAATTCTCGGTATAATATTCGTACGGAGGTGTGCGGATGAGCGAAGCAGACATCTCGCCGGTGTACGACTACGTGGTGATTGGCTCGGGGTTTGGGGGCAGCGTTTCCGCCATGCGTCTGGCGCAAAAGGGCTATTCGGCGCTGGTGCTCGAGCAGGGCAAGCGGTTTCGCGACGAGGATTTCGCCAAAACCACCTGGGATGTGCGGCGCTATGTGTGGCTGCCGGCGCTGCGTTGTTTCGGCATCCTGCAGATCAGCCCGTTCAAGGACGTGTTCGTGCTGCACGGGGCGGGCGTGGGCGGCGGCAGCCTGGGCTACGCCAACGTGCTGATGCGCCCCGACGAAGAGGTGTTCCAGAACCCCTCCTGGCGCCGCCTGGCGGACTGGAAGCCGCTCTTGGAACCGCATTACGCCCGCGCCGAGCGCATGCTCGGCGTGACCGTGAACCCCTGCGAATGGCACGCCGACCGCCTGCTGTGTCAAATCGCCGGGGAGTTGGACGCCGGGGCGAGCTTTCAGCCCACGCGTGTGGCGGTCTTCTTTGGCGAAGCGGGCGCACAGGGGCGCGCGGTCCCCGATCCGTATTTTGGCGGCGCGGGTCCGCAGCGCGCCGGCTGCACCCAGTGCGGGGCGTGCATGGTCGGCTGCCGCGAAAACGCCAAGAACACGCTGCCCAAGAACTACCTCTATTTTGCCGAAAAATGGGGCGCGCAGGTGCTGGCTGAGCGCCGTGTGGTGGACATCCTCCCGCTCGCCCCCGCGCAGGCGGACGGGGCGCGCTACGCGGTGGCGCACCGCAGTTCAACCGCCTGGCTGGGCAGTCCTCAAGAGACCGTGCGGGCGCGCTGCGTGGTGGTTTCCGCCGGGACGCTGGGCACGCTCAAGCTGCTGACGCATTGCCGCGAGGTCACCCGCTCGCTGCCCAAACTCTCCGCGACGCTGGGCAGCATGGTGCGCACCAACAGCGAAGCGCTGCTGGGCGCGGTGAGCCGCGACACCCGCGTGAAATATTCCGAAGGGATCGCGATCACCTCGATGTTCCAGCCCGACCCGGTGACCACGATCGAACCGGTGCGCTATCCGTCCGGGTCTTCGCTGATGCGCTTCCTCTCCGGTCCGCTGATGGAGGGCCGCGGCACCACGCTGGGGCGGTTTTTCAAGGCGCTGGGCGCGGTTTTTCTGCGGCTGGGGGATTTCTACCGCACGCACATCCAGCCCGGCTGGGCAGACCGCACAACCATCCTGCTGGTCATGCAGACCGTGGACAGCCATCTAAACCTGCGGCTGGGGCGCAGCTTCTTCACGCTGTTCCGCCGCGGGCTGGTGTCGAGCGTGGCGGACGGGCGCAAGATCGCCGGAGTGATCCCGATCGGGCACCAGGTGACGCGCCGCTTCGCCGCGCTGATCGGCGGGGCGCCGGCTGGCTCGATCAGCGAGAGCCTGCTGGACGTGCCGATGACGGCGCACATCATGGGGGGCTGCCCGATGGGGCGCGACGACGCGGAGGGGGTGGTCGATCTGCACTGCGAGGCGTTCAACTACCCCGGCTTGTACGTGATCGACGGCTCGATCATGCCGGTCAACCCGGGCGTGAACCCCAGCCTGACGATCGCCGCGCTGGCGGAATACGCGCTGAGCCGCGTGCCGGTCAAACCCGGCGCAACGCTCATCCCGTTTCCATACTCAGAAGATTTTGATAATCTCTAAGTTCAACCTTCGGGTCTTTCAGCCCAACAGTTCTTCGAACAGGGCGCGCACGCGCTGCGGGTCGGCTTTGCCGCCCGATTTGCGCATCGCCTGCCCGACAAACCAGCCGATCAGGCTGGTCTTGCCGGATTTGTAGCTGGCAACCTGCTCGGGGTTTTCGGCGAGCACTTCTGCGCAGATGGCGCGGATCTGGCTGGCGTCGCTCACCTGCGCCAAACCTTCGCCCGCGACGATCTGCTGCGGTGGGCGTCCGCTCTCCTGCACCTTTTCGAGCAGCGCTTTGCCGGTGGGGGTGTTGACCGTCCCGGCGTCCACCAGGCGGATGATCTCCGCCAGGTGTTCGGGCGTCAGGCGCAGTTCGCCGGCAGCCACGCCGCGCTCGTGGATCATGCGCAGCACGTCGTTCATCATCCAGTTGGACAGGCGTTTGGGGTCGCCGGCGTAAGCTGCGACCGCGGCTTCGAAGTACTCCGACAGGCTGCGTTCGCTGGTGAGCAGGTCGGCGTCGTACTCGGGCAAGCCGTACTGCGCGCCGAAGCGCGCCCGCCGCTCGAGCGGCAGTTCGGGCAGACCCGCCAGGAGCGCCTGCAGGCGCGCGGGGTCCAGCCGCAGCGGCAGCAAGTCTGGCTCGCGGAAATAGTGATAATCGGCTTCGGTTTCCTTCGAGCGCATCTTGCGCAGCACGCCGGCGTCGTCGTCCCATTCCAGTGTCCAGGATTCGATGCGCTCCCCGGCGGCAACGGCGCGCGTTTGGCGCTCGATTTCGGTCTGGATGGCGGCGCGCACCGCGGTGATCGAGTTCACGTTCTTGATCTCGGTCTTGGGGTTGAGGTACGCCGCGCCCTTAGGGCGGATCGAGACGTTGGCGTCGCAGCGCAGGTGCCCCTTTTCCATGTCCGCTTCGGAGACGCCCAGCCAGCGCAGCAACTGGCGCAGGCGGATCAGGTACTGGGCGGCTTCGTCGGCGGAGCGCAGGTCGGGTTCGGTGACCATCTCCACCAGCGGCGCGCCGCAGCGGTTGAAGTCGATCAGGCGCTGCCCGTTCTCGTTTTTGGTCTTGCCGGCGTCCTCTTCGAGGTGCAGCTTGTGGATGTTGATCCGCCGCACGTAGTCCCCCGCCTCGGCGCTGACCGGCAGGTCCAGGTAACCGCCCAGCGCCAGCGGCTGGTCGTACTGCGTGATCTGGTAGCCCTTGGGCAGGTCGGGGTAGAAGTAATTTTTGCGATCGAAGTGCGAGACCGGCTGGATGGCGCAGTGCATCGCCGCCGCCAGCAGCGCGCCCTTGTCCACCACCGCCTGGTTGAGCGCCGGCAGCGTCCCCGGCAGACCGGCGCAGATCGGGCAGATGTTGTGGTTGGGCGGGTCGTTCCACGAATCGGCTTTGCAGGCGCAGAATATCTTGGTCTGGGTGTTGAGTTGGATGTGGGTTTCCAAGCCGATCACGGCTTCGTATTCGGTCATCGTGGTTTCGTCCTTATCGGTAGTGGGCTTGCGGGCGGTTTTATCCGCCGCGTGCTCCTGACGAGAGGATTTCAGTCAATCAGCAGATTGCCGGGCGGCTCCTCAACCCTCCAGAACCGGCGGGCGCTTCGTGCGCCAGGGTTCCGCCTGGGTGGCGGTTTCGTAGGCGTAGCCGATCTGAAACAGGCGTTCCTCGCTGAAATCGGGACCGATGAGCTGCATCCCGACCGGCAAATCGTCCGGGTCGAGCCCGGCGGGCAGCGCCAGCGCCGGGACGCCGGCGTGGTTGGCGGGAACGGTGAACTGGTCGGCGTACTGCATTAGCACCGAATCGCCAAACACGTTGGCGATCGGGAAGGCAGCCGTGGGCGCGGGCGGCGTGAGCAGCGCGTCCAGCCGGTACGCCCCCTGCGGGTCGAAGACCGTTTCGAAATCGCCGCGGATCAGCGTGCGCACCCGCCGGGCGCGGTTGTAATACTGCTCGCTGTGCTCGGCTTCGCTCATGTACATGCCCATCAGGATGCGCAGCTTGGCTTGCTGCCCCAGCCCTTCGGCGCGCGATTGGCGGTACATCTGCTGCAGGTCTGCAAACGGCGCCTGGGTGCGGCGACCGTACTTGACCCCGTCGTAGCGGTGCAAGTTGGAGGCGGCTTCCACCCGCGAGATGACTAGGAAGGTGGGGATGCCGTAGCCCGTGTGCGGCAGGGGCACGTCCTCGACGATTTCCGCGCCCAGTTCAGCCAGCCGCTGCGCCGCCTGGAGCACGGCTTGCTCGATCGCCGGGGTGATGGCTTCCTGTTGCAGCGCGCCGGTTTGTGGGTCGGGGAAGAGGATGCGGAAGTAGTCGGGCGAAAGCCCGATGCGCAACCCGCGCACGCTTTTGCCGAGCGCGGCGGGGTAGTCCGGCACGGGCAGGTTAACACTGGTGGCGTCGTGCGGGTCTGCCCCGGCGATCACTTTGAGCATCAGCGCGGCGTCGTGGACGTTGCGGGCGAGCGGTCCGGGGCAGTCGAGCGACGAGCTGAAGGCAAACATGCCGTAGCGCGAGACCCGCCCATAGGTAGGTTTGAGCCCCACCACGCCGCAAAACGCGGCTGGCTGGCGGATCGACCCGGCGGTATCAGTGCCGAGCGAGAGCTGGCATTCGCCCGCCGCGACCGCCGCGGCGCTGCCGCCCGACGAGCCGCCCGGCACGCGGGCGGTGTCCCACGGGTTGCGCGGGCTGGGCTGAAACGCCGAGGATTCGCTCGAGGAGCCGAAGGCGAATTCGTCCAGGTTGACCTTGCCCAGCACGAGCGCGCCCGCCCGCTGCATGCGCTCGACGGGCGTGGCGGTGTAGGGCGCGTCGAAGTTCGCCAGGATGCGCGAAGCGGCGGTGGTGGGCGCGCCTTGGACGGTGAAAATGTCTTTGACCGTGATCGGCACGCCCGCCAGTTCGCCCGGATCTTCGCCGCTGCGGATCGCCCGGTCGACCGCCCGGGCTTGCTGGCGCGCCAGGTCGGCGGTGAGGGTGATAAAGGCGTGCACCTTCCCGGCGTCTTCGGGCAGGGCGGGACCGGGATCGAGCGCGCCCGGACGACCGTCCACCTGCGCGATGCGCTGCAGGGCGGAATCCAGGACTTCTTCGGCGCTCGCTTGTTTGCTGCGAATCAATGCGACAATTTGGTGGGCGGGCAGATCACATAGTTCCATAGGGGGTCTCGGCGGGGGTCAAGGATAGCAGGCTAAAGCTCCGTGTGCGGGGTGTGCGGGGCGACGATGTAGCCGTCCTGGGTTTCGGGCGCCAGCTCGAGGATGCGGCGCGGTTCGGGGGTGGGTTCCCAGCGGTCGGCGCGGGTGGGCTGGCTGACCTCGGGCGGGTAGGGGATGCTGTGGACCGCGGGCGGCGTGTCCGGGTCGACCGGGATTGACTGCAACACGGCGACCGATTGAAGCTGCTTGTTGAGCTGTTCGTGCATGTATTCGGCTTCTTCCGGCTCCAGTTGGAGCTCCGCCAGTTGGACGAGATGATCGAAAAATTCCTGGTTGATTTCCTGGTTCATTTTATTTTGTTCCCTGGGGGTAAAGTATAACCCAAATTGAAACCCTGCGCCAGATTCGCGGGGAGCGGCGCATTTTCGCAAAAGACCGGCGGTCAACCATGCTATAATGGCGGGCAGAGGAATCCAGCGAAATATCGGAAATTGAGGAGCGACCATGTCTCAGAACGAGTTGTTCTCATTGACCGAAGAGCATCTTATGATCCGTCAGGCGGCGCGCGATTTCGCCCAGAAGGAAATCGCCCCGATCGCCGCCGAATTCGACGAAACCGGCGAGTTTCCCCACGCGACAATCAAAAAAATGGGCGAAATGGGGTTCATGGGGATCGAAATCCCGGAAGCCTACGGCGGCGCGGGGATGGACACCCTGGCGTACGTGTTGGCGCTGGAGGAGATCTGCAAAGCCGACGCCTCGCACGGCACGATCATGTCGGTCAACAATTCATTGTACGGTTATGCGCTGTTGACGTTTGGCAGCGAAGACCAAAAGCGGCGCTATCTGCGCCCGGTGGCAGAGGGCGAGTGCGTCGGGGCGTATTCGCTGACCGAGCCGATGTCCGGGTCGGACGCCGGGACGATGCGCAGCCGCGCCGTGCGCGACGGCGACGAATACGTGATCAACGGGCGCAAGTCGTGGGTCACGAGCGGTCCGGTGGCGCGCTACATTTTGCTTTTCACGATGACCGACCCGGCGAAGCTGCACCGCGGCATCAGCGCGTTCCTGGTGGACACCGCGCTGCCCGGCTTCGGGCGCGGCAAAAAAGAGCCCAAGCTGGGCATCCGCGCCTCGTCCACCAGCGAGATCGTGTTCGAGGACTACCGCCTGCCCGCTGCCGACCGCGTGGGCGAGGAGGGCGACGGTTTCCGCATCGCGATGACGGTGCTGGACGCCGGGCGCATCGGCATCGCCGCCCAGTCGCTCGGCATCGCGCAGGCGGCGTTCGAGGCGAGCGTGGCGTACGCCCGCGAGCGCGAAGCCTTTGGGCAGAAGATCGGGCAGTTTCAGGGGGTGGGCTTCAAGCTGGCGGACATGAAGACCCGCATCGAAGCCAGCCGGCTGCTGACCTACAACGCCGCGCTGGCAAAAGAGCGCGCCAAGAAAAGCGGCGAACGCTTCACGCTGGAGGCTTCCATGGCAAAGCTGTTCGCCTCGGAGAGCGCCAATTTCGTGGCGGACGCGGCGGTGCAGATCCACGGCGGGATGGGTTACAGCAAGGAAAGCCCGGTCGAGCGCTACTTCCGCGACGCGCGCATCACCGAAATCTACGAAGGTACGAGCGAGATCCAACGGCTGGTGATTGCGCGCAGCGTCACCGGTCTGAAGTGACCCCGCAGCAAAACCAGGGGTTGAGAAACACGACAGGCAAACCACCATGTTCAACCCGCTGCACGACCGCTGGCAATTCAAATATTCACTAAACCCGGCGCTCGATCAGGGCGCTTCGATGCAGCCTGCTTTGCAGCCTGCCGCGCACCCCGCCGCGCCTCCCGCGGAGGAGCTGCCGGCGCAAACCGCCCCCCCGCCGGACGCCGCCGCGCAGGCGGAAAACCCCGCCCCCGAGATCGCCGCCCCGCTGTTCGACCCGGCGCAGATCAGCCGCGCCGCGCGGCTGCTGGTTTCGAGCCTGCTGGGGCTGGGCATCCTGCTGATCGGCGGCGGGCTGGTGTATTACCAGAGCTTGGGTCCCGGCGAACCCCGCCGGGCAGCCTGGCTGCTCTTCCTGGCTGGGCTGGCGGCGACCGGGGTGGGGCTGGCGGCGCTCAACCAGCCGCGGCTGCTGCACTGGCTGGACGGGCGGGCGCTGCGCGCGCTGAGCCGCGCCGGCGTGCAGAGCGGGCAGGTGATCCTGGGCGGCGTCAGCCTGGTGCTGGCTGCCACCGCGAGCCTGGCGGCGGGGCTCGAACCGCACATGAAAAACCCCTGGCTGGCGGTGACTGCCTGGCTCGCCGCGATTGGGCTGGCGGTGTGGGCGTGCTGGAAACCCTCCGGCGAGAAATTTCGGCTGAACTGGCGCGTCGCGTTGACGCTGGCGGCGCTGCTGGGCGCGGCGTTTCTGCTGCGCGGGGTCAACACCGAAGAACTGCCGCACGTGCTTTCGGGCGACGAAGCTTCGTCCGGGCTGGGCGCGGTCGATTTCATCGCCGGGCGCATGGACAACATTTTCGGCGTGGGCTGGTTTTCGTTTCCGGCGCTTTTCTTCTACATCCAATCGCTGCCGATCCGCCTGCTGGGGCAGACCACCCCGGCGCTGCGCCTGTTGAGCGCCCTGGCAGGCACGCTCACCGTCGGGGCGGTGTACCTGACCGCCCGCGCCATGTTTGGCGAGCTGGTCGGGCTGGCTGCCGGGATCTTCCTGGCGGCGTTTCACTATCACATCAACTTCAGCCGGATCGGGCTCAACAACATCTGGGACGGTTTCTGGCTGACCGCGGCGCTGGGGTCGTTCTGGATGGGCTGGCGCAGCGAAAAGCGGCTCTATTTTGTGCTTGGCGGGCTGGCGCTGGGGTTTTCGCAGTATTTCTACGTGAGCGCGCGCATCATCCCGCTGATTTTGCTGGCGTGGCTGTTTTTTGCCAGCCTGGTCGATTTTGGGCGTTTCAAGCGGCTGTGGCTGGATTTCGTCCTGGCGGGTTTTCTGGCGCTGATCGTGTTTTTCCCGCTGGGGATCTTCTTTCTCAACCGCCCCGCCGAATTTACCGCCCCGATCAACCGTGTGACGATCTTTGGCGTCTGGATGAACGAGACGATGGCGCTCGAGGGGAAAGGGTTCTGGCAAATCCTGGGCGACCAACTGCTGGCGGGGGTGCAGGGGTTCACCCACCTGCCGCTGCGCTTCTGGTACGAACCGCAAACGCCGCTGCTGCGCCCGATCCCCGCCACGGCGTTCCTGCTCGGGCTGCTCCTGCTGGCGGTCAAGCCCAAAGACGACCGCTTTCAACTGCTGTTTCTGTGGGTGGCGGCGTTCGTCCTGACGATCAGCTTTAGCGAGAGCGCCCCGGCTTCGCAGCGGTTTGTTGGGGTCGCCCCGGCGGTGGCGATCCTGGTGGCTTACGGCGTGATCGGCGCGGCGGAGCAGTTCGCGCGGCTGTGGCGCTCGCTGGCTAAGCCGCTGGCGGCGCTGGGGCTGCTGGCGGTCGTGCTGATCAGCGTGGACGACGCCCGCTTCTACTTCTTCGATTACGCCCCGAACAGCCGGTTTGGCGGCGATCACACGCTGATCGCCCAAGACCTGGCGGACTACCTGCAAACCAAGAGCAGCGATTGGAAGGTGGCTTTTCTGGGGTTTCCAGACATGGGCTACTATTCCATCATGAGCCTGCCCTACCTGGCGCCGCACATCAAGGGGATCGACATTAACTATCCGCTGAAACGCGACCGCGTGCCCGACTTCGGCGCGGGGCGCTGGATGTTTGTCTTCCTGAACAACCACCTGGAGGACCTGGACGCGGTGCAGTACACCTATCCCTTCGGAACCCTGCGCGAGGTGCAGCGGCGTTATCCCGAAAAGGGCGTGCTGTACCGGTCGTACGAAGTCGAAATCAAATCAAACAAATAGAAACGGAACTAGCCACCTGACACTTTGGTCTCATTGCTGACAGGACAACAGAATTTGAAACGAATGGGCATTGATCAATTGTCTCTCCAGGTAGCGCAAGCCGATCTGAAAGACACTCAAGTCGCGGCGATCT